>Ga0134124_10005712_pt1 | contig 9997 bp, 12 predicted proteins | sample KB304_FD_96880 | JGI IMG/M metagenome (GOLD analysis project Ga0134124, IMG submission 96880) | Terrestrial soil microbial communities without Nitrogen fertilizer from Kellogg Biological Station, Michigan, USA - KB3-0-4 | ecosystem: Environmental > Terrestrial > Soil > Unclassified ... | reverse complement strand
TTGTTCAGAGCTTCCCTAGCGCCTCACCATGCCCATCGAAAGCCAACTGGCCGAATACCGCAGCTACCTGCTGCGTTTCGCGCGGCTGCAGCTGCGCAACGACGCCTGGGCCGAGGACGCGGTGTCCGAGACACTGCTGGCCGCGCTTTCCAAACCGCAGTCGTTCGCCAACAAGAGCCAGCTCAAGACCTGGCTGGTGGGCATCCTCAAGCACAAGGTGATCGACATCCTGCGCCAGCGCCAGCGCGAAGTGAGCTTGGCGGAAGACGAGGGCGATGGCAGCGAGGAACTCGACGCCCTGATGTTCAAGTCAGACGGCCACTTCGCCGCGCAGCCGGCCGATTGGGGCAACCCCGAGCAGGAGCTCAATTCGCGCCAGTTCTTCGCTGTGCTGGAAGCTTGCGCCGACAAACTGCCGGCCGCCATGGGACGGATCTTCCTGATGCGCGAATGGCTGGAAATGCCGAGCGAGGAAATCTGTAAGGAACTGGGCCTCACGCCGACAAACCTCTACGTCCAGTTACATCGGGCCCGGTTGCGGCTGCGCGAATGCCTGGAACTCAACTGGTTTGGAAACCGCGCCGCGTCATGAAATTTTTGCGCCGCACCTGCAAGGAAGTGACTGTTCTGCTGGTGGCGCGCCAGGACCGGGACCTGCCCGTCATCGAGCGGCTGGCGTTGCGCCTGCATCTGGCAGCCTGCACCGCTTGTCCCGTTTTCGAGCGCCAGCTGCTCACCATGCGCAATGCGCTGCAGCGCTGGCGCCACTACAGCGAGCAATAACAGCCCGCTTGGCGCCAAATTGTGCACAAGGGCTAAAGATACGTCATAATGGCCCGGTGTCACGCTCGGCGTAGGCACAGGTTTGCGGTGAACGGTCGGTTTCGCGTGGTTTGTATTGCGTTTTTCGGACTCCACTGCTTAGTGCGTTTTTTTTCAGGAGTCCATTAATGGGCAACAAACTTTACGTGGGCAACCTGCCCTATTCTTACCGCGACAGCGACATGGAGCAGGCGTTCAGCCAGTTCGGCACCGTTTCCAGCGCCAAAGTCATGATGGAGCGCGACACCGGCCGCTCCAAGGGTTTCGGTTTTGTCGAGATGAGCACCGAGGCGGAAGCCAAGGCCGCGATCGAAGGCATGAACGGCCAGCAAGTCGGCGGCCGTGGCCTCGTGGTCAATGAAGCCCGTCCCATGGAGTCGCGTCCTCCGCGCAGCGGCGGGTTCGGCGGTGGTGGCGGCGGCGGCTATGGTGGTGGCGGCGGTGGCGGCGGACGCCGTGAAGGCGGCGGTGGCGGCTACGGCGGTGGCCGCGGCGGTTACTGATCAGCGGCCGCTCGGCGGCAGCAACAAGAAGGGCCTGCGGGCCCTTTTTTCTTGGGCTTTGCTCGACGGTTCCATTGCGGCGGAACGCATCTGTGCTGCTTGCACACTCGAAAAATATCTGTTCCATAATTGAAATGCGTGGCTGGCTGCCGCCACGCGGGTTGCGGTGAACAGGTCACTTTTCGCGTCTCAGGTGTTTGGTTGAATGCGTCTTCGGGACTCCATCGCTTAGGTCATATTTTTTTGGGAGTCCCAATCGATGGGCAACAAACTCTACGTCGGCAATCTTCCTTATTCCGTCCGCGATAGCGACCTGGAGCAGGCGTTCGCCCAGTTCGGCCACGTCACGAGCGCCAAGGTGATGATGGAGCGCGACACCGGCCGCTCCAAGGGCTTCGGCTTTGTCGAGATGGGCAGCGATGCGGAAGCCCAGGCCGCGATCGCCGGCATGAACGGCCAGCCCCTGGGCGGCCGCAGCGTGGTCGTCAATGAAGCCCGTCCCATGGAGTCGCGCGGCCCGCGCACCGGCGGCTATGGCGGCGGTGGTGGTGGTTATGGCGGGGGCGGAGGTGGCGGCGGCGGAAGTGGCGGTGGCGGCGGCGGGCGCAACGGCGGCGGCTACGGTGGCCGTGGCGGCGGTGGCGGCAACGATGGCGGTTTCCGCAGCCCCTACGGGTCCGGCCCGCGTGGTGGTGGTGGTAGCGGCGGCGGTGGTAGCGGCGGCGGCAGCCGCGGCGGCTACTGAAAGGCCCGGCCCAATTGATCAAGGCTCCTGCGGGAGCCTTTTCATTGCGGCTCAGCTCGAGGTCTGGCGATGCTTGCGCGGCCGGCCGGCCAGGAGCCGATCCAACAGGACATTGGGCAGTAATCGCAGCAGTTTCGTCACCACGCCCATCTGCCAGGGGATGACTCGGTAGCTCGTGCCTGCTTCGATGGCCCGGAATGCCTGCTCGGCGAACTCGTGCGGCTGCATCAGGAATGGCATGCCGTAGCGGTTGCGAGCGGTCAGCGGCGTGGCGACGTAGCCGGGACAGATCGTCACCACCTTGACGCCGCTTGAGCGCAGCTCGCCGCGCAGGCTTTCGCAGTAGCTGATCACGGCCGCCTTGCTCGCGCAGTAGGCGCCGTGCCCCGGCAGCCCGCGGATGCCGGCCGCACTCGCGATGCCCACCAGCGCACCCGAGCCGCGCTGCGTCATCGGCGCAATGAAGGGGTGGAAAGTCGCCGCCATGCCGACGTTGTTGGTGGCGAAGGTGCGCGCGATCACGTCGATGTCCTCGCGCACGGCGGTATCCACACCGATGCTGATGCCGGCATTGGCGATCACCGCATCGGGCACGCCGTGACGGGCCAGGCAGGCGCAGCCGGCAGCCACGATGCTGTCGGTGTCGGCCACGTCGGCGCCGAACACCGCAAGACGGTCGGCCGCAATGCCCTTGACGCGCGCCCAGTTCTCGATTTCGGCGCTGCGCCGCGCTGCCAGCGCCAGCCGCCAGCCGGCCTGGTGATAGCGCCAAGCCAGCGCCTGGCCGATGCCGCTCGAGGCGCCCGTGATGAAGACCAGCTTGTCCATGGCGCGCACCCTGCCCTACGGAGTCGCCGGCACCAGCACGCCGCGCACCTGCCCGCGCAGTTCCATCACCTGGTTCAGGTTGTCGTAGTCCATGCTGTCGGCGGTGAAGCGGTCGCTGCCACGGGTCAGCTCCACGGGCAGGTGCGATTTCACGCGCTCCGTGTCCGCGAACACATGCAGGAAATCGCCGCGGAACTCCATCCGCGGATGGCCGCGGCCTAGCGCATCGCTGATCGCTTCGCGCGTGACCACCGCATCGCCGAACAGCTGCACTTCGGAGCCGTCGCCATTGCTCAGCGCCCGGCGTGCGTTGGCTATCGTGAGCTCGCCCTGGGCGTTGAAGGAGCGGATCCGGGGCTGGTCGATCTCCAGCGTGTCGGTATCGGGGTAATGGCGCGCCTCGCTGCCGTGGACCTCGGTTTTCAGGCGGCCCATCGCGTCGAACGTCTTGACCGAAAAGCCGCGCATGAAATAGTCCGGGTCGTGCGTGGCGGGTCGCTGCGCTTCGGCCGGCCCCAGCGTCGGCGTGTTGCGCGCCAGCCAATAGGTACCCAAGGCCATCAAGGCCATCAGGATGATGGGCAGGTAGACCGACAGCCGTTCCCAGCCGGCACGAACCAGGGCCCAGGCGGCGGCCAGCGCCGAGCGGTGGGCAACGCTGCTCATGGGGGCCGCGCGGCCACGATCATGCGTAGCCTTCCAGCAGGTCGGCGTAGCGCCCGCTGGCATGCAGGAGCAAATCGCAGAACTCGCGCGCCGCGCCGTGGCCGCCGGTGGCGTGCGTCACATAGTGGGCCGCGGCTTTGACTTCGGGGTGGGCATTGGCCGGAGCTGCGGCAAACGCGCAGCGGCGCAGCAGCGGCAGGTCCGGCCAGTCGTCGCCGATCGCGGCGGCGCCGCTCCACTGCAATCCGAGTTCGTGCAGCGTTTTCTCGGCGGCGGGACGTTTGTCTTCGGTGCCGTAGTGCACATGGGCGATGCCCAGCGCCTCCAGCCGGCTGCGCAGCGCTTTGGAGTCCCGGCCGGTAATGACGGCTGGCGTGATATCGGCCCGTTGCAGCAGCTTCAGGCCGAGCCCATCCAGGATGTTGAAGCGTTTCAGGCTCTCGCCTTGCTCCGAGAAATACAGGCCCCCGTCGGTCAGCACACCATCGATGTCGAAGAAGGCGACGCGCACGCCCTGGGCCGCGAGCAGCTGCTCGGGAGCGAAGCTCAAGGCCGGCCGCTCCATCAGATCACCTTGGCGCGCATCAGGTCGTTGCTGTTGATGGCGCCGCACAATTTGCCCTCGGGATCGACCACCAGCACGCTGGTGATCCGATGCTGCTCCATCAGTTCGGCCGCTTCCACCGCCAGCACGTCGTGGCGGATGGTGCGGGGCCCCACATGCATCACCTCGCGCGCGGTCAGGCGGCGCAAATCCAGCCCTTTTTCGATCAGGCGGCGCAAGTCGCCATCGGTAAAGATTCCCAGCACGCGCCCCTCGCCGTCCACGACGGCCGAGGCGCCCAGGCCCTTGGCGCTCATCTCGCGCATCAGGGCGCTGAATGACGCGTCGGGCCCGACGCGCGGCACGGCCTCGCCGGTGCGCATCAGATCGCTCAGGTGCGTCAGCAGCTTGCGGCCCAGTGCGCCGCCGGGATGTGAGCGCGCAAAGTCCTCGGTCTTGAAGCCGCGCGCATCGAGCAGGGCCACCGCCAGCGCGTCGCCCAGCGCAAGCTGGGCCGTGGTACTGGCCGTCGGCGCGAGGTTGAGCGGGCACGCTTCCTTTTCGACGGTGCAGTCCAGCAGGATGTCGGCATGGCTCGCCAGCGTGGAATCCAGCGCGCCGGTCATCGCCACCAGGGGCACGCCCAGGCGCTTGAGCACCGGCAGGATCACGGTGATCTCCTCGCTTTCGCCGCCGTTGGAAATCGCCAGCACCAGGTCGACCGCCTTGATCATTCCGAGGTCGCCGTGGCTGGCCTCGGCCGGGTGCACGAACATCGCCGGCGTGCCGGTGGATGCCAGCGTGGCCGCGATCTTGCGGCCGATGTGCCCGCTCTTGCCGATGCCCATCACGACGACCCGGCCGCGCACCCCCAGCATGAGTTCGACGGCGCGGGCGAAAGATTCGCCGGTGCGCGCCTTCAGCCCGAGCACCGCCGCCGCTTCGATATCGAAAGTTTCCTGCGCCAGGCGCAGCGCCTGCCCGGGGTCAAAACCTTTGTCCCGAGCCGGTCGAGGCGGGTCGTCCTGAACTTGCCGAAGAGCCATGGCTGGGATTCTATAGAGAGGTGCCAAACTGTCTTGGTAGCATGCCAGGATGACCTCGCTTGCAATCACGCTGCTGTACCTGCTCGCCGCGGTGCTGGGCGTGGTGGCGTGCCGTTCGCTCAAGCTGCCGCCGATGCTGGGCTACCTGGTGGTCGGCGTCGTCATCGGGCCGAACGCACTGGCGCTGGGTGATGCCTCGGCGACCGTGCGACACCTGGGCGAGTTCGGCGTGGTGTTCCTGATGTTCGTGATCGGGCTGGAGTTCAACCTGCACAAGCTGCGCGCCATGCGCGCCCATGTGTTCGGGCTGGGGCTGTCACAGGTGGTGCTCACCATCGCGCTGGCCACCGTGGCCTCGCTGGTCCTGGCGGCGCTAGCGCCCAAGCTGTGGCGGATGAACTGGCAGACCGCATTGGCGTTGTCGGGCGCGGTCGCCATGAGCAGCACCGCGATTGTGGTCAAGCTGCTGGCCGATCGGCTGGAGCTGGAAACCGAGCACGGCAAGCGGGTGATGGGCGTGCTGCTGTTCCAGGACCTGGCCGTGGTTCCGCTGCTGGTTCTCATCCCGGCACTGGGCAGCCCGCCCGAATTGCTGATCAAGGCGCTGGCGCTGGCGGGGCTGAAGGCCGCGGGCCTGATCGCGCTGCTGCTGATGGGCGGGCAGCGAGTGATGCGCTGGTGGTTGACTCTGGTAGCGCGGCGCAAGAGCGAAGAGCTGTTCGTGCTGAACCTGCTGCTGGTCACGCTGGGTCTGGCCTGGCTCACCGAACTGGCGGGTCTGTCGCTATCGCTGGGCGCTTTCATCGCCGGCATGCTGATTTCGGAAACCGAATACAAGCACCAGGTCGAAACCGACATCCGGCCGTTCCACGATGTGCTGCTGGGGCTGTTCTTCATTTCAATCGGCATGCTGCTCGACTGGCGGATGGTGGCGTTGCACTGGGGCCTGGTGCTGGTGCTGGTGCTGCTGCCGGTGGTGTCCAAGCTGCTGCTGGTGACCGGGCTGGCGCGCGCCTTCGGCGCATCGGGCGGGGTGTCGCTGCGCACCGGGCTGTACCTGGCACAGGCCGGCGAATTCGGCTTCGTGCTGCTGACGCTGGCCAACCAAAACGCGCTGGTGCCGCCGGTGCTGCTCAACCCGATCCTGGCCAGCATGGTGCTGTCGCTGTTGGCGACCCCCTTCATCGTCATGTATTCGAACTCCATCGTGATGAAGCTGGTGGCCAGCGAATGGATGCAGCAATCGCTGCAGATGACGAGCATCGCGCGCCGCTCGATCAACGCCAACCGCCACGTGATCATCTGCGGCTACGGGCGCTGCGGCCAGAACCTGGCTCGAATGCTGGAGCGCGAAGGCATCCCCTACATGGCGCTGGACCTGGATCCTGACCGGGTGCGCCAAGCCGCCGCGGCGGGCGACTCCGTGGTGTTCGGCGACGCGTCGCGATTGCAGGCGCTGGCGGCCGCCGGGCTCGCGCGCGCGAGCGCCGTGGTCGTCACCTACCTGGACGTGCCCGGCGCCATGAAGGTGCTGTCCAACGCCCGCAGCCACGCACCGCAGGTGCCGGTGATCGTGCGCACCCAGGACGACCGCAACCTGGAGCAGCTCCAGCACGCGGGCGCGACCGAAGTGGTGCCCGAGCTGCTGGAAGGTTCGCTGATGCTGGCAAGCCACGCGCTGGCTCTGGTGGGCGTGCCGATGCGCCGGGTGATCCGCATCGTGCAGGATCAGCGCGATGCGCGCTACAGCCTGCTGCGTGGCTATTTCCACGGTGCCGACGACGATACCGTCGACGAGCTCGAGAACGAGCGGCTGACGACGGTCACCTTGCCGTTCGGGGCCGGTTCGCTCGGGCACGCGCTCAGCCAGCTGGCGCTGCAGGCGCTGAATGTGCGGGTGGTGAGCCTGCGCCGCAGCAGCGGCAAGCCAATCGATCCCGAGAGCGACCCGCCGCTCGAAGACGGCGACACGCTGGTGCTGTCGGGCCGCCCCGAAACGCTGGCGGTGGCCGAGGAAAAATTGCTGCGGGGATCCTAGTAATCTGACCCGCAAAGCATCAGGCTAGCGCAGCTCGCCGTACTGGGTGCCGCTCAGGTGGGGCATGCTGCGCTGATCCCCGTCGGACATCTCGGTGTCTTCGAAACCGGTGAGCAGCGTGTAGCTTTGCGGTCCGTGCACGGCCGCGCCGTCGAATGCTTTGGCGCTGGCGCCGTGGGCAACGCCGACTGCCGCGGCGGCGGCCGCCGCCGGATTGGCTACGCCGGCGGCGAGCGCCTGTTTGAATGCCGCGACCTCGTCCGGCTGGATCGGCTGGTAGACCGAGACGCGCGCTGCGGCCGCCGGCGCGGGCTGAATATCCAGCGGCGCCGGGCGCGAACTCAGCGGGCTCGGCTGCGAATCCAGAGGCAGGGGCTGCGAGTCCGCTTCCCGTTGTTGCGGCCGCACCCCTGGATCGCCGATCGCTACATGGTCATTGGTGCGCCAATATACGGCGGTGACAATAATGTCGTGCCGAGATTTGGCGCTTTGCGCGATCAGCGCTTCGATCTCGGCCAAGCGCGCGGTTTTTTCGCCGCCGTTGTCGCGCGCCAGATCCACCATCACCAGGAACTGGCGGCCCCGGGGGTCCAGCGAAAGCACCTTGAATTTGTAGCTGGCGGACAGCACACCGGCGCGCACCATGGCCTCGCGCACCACGATGTACAGCAACTCGCGCCGTACCATGCGTTCGTTCTTGCGGTTGGCCGGCTGGCCATTCGCTTCGGGCGAGCCGGGAGACTGGCGCTTGAACGCCGGCCGGGTGGCTTCCATGCTCGACAGACCGGAGCTTTCGGCCTGTGCCTTGACCGGTTTACTCGCCGGGAACATCCAGCTGAACAAAGACATCGCGGGCTTTCTGCAGTGCAGGATAGGGAAACGCCGGGGAGCGTACACTTTCGTTCCCAAGTGTGAAGTATTGTAGTCTTACGTGGCCATGGCCGCGATTTGTTGCAGCAAACGGCATGCCACGATGCGAAGGATCTCCAGTTTCGTGAAATAGTGGCGGCGCCGGCCAAGCGCACTGTTCGGCGGCCTGCTCGCTCAGGTGACCGCGACGCGTTTTGGCCTGTTCGCCAGGCGCCGCGACACCAGCGAGCCCAGTGCCATCGCAATTTCCAACGCCAGCGCCGGTTGCCGATTGGTCAGTTCAGTGAAGCGAATCGGCGTCAGGCACCAGACCTTGCTCGGACTCGCGGCCTGTACCGTGGCACTGCGCGGCAGCCGCGTGAAAAAAGCGCCTTCGCCCACCGCCGATCCGGGCCCCACCAAGGCCAGCCGCAGCCGGCCCTTCGAGTCTTCGTAGTGAACGGTCAAGCCGCCCGATTCGATCAGGTACAAAGTGCGGTCGTGCGCGTTCTGCTCGATCAGGACCTGGCCCTGCATCACCGCGAACGGCTGCATATATGTGCCGAGCAACTCCCACTGGGCCGGCGTGAGCGCCGGCGTGAAGCTGTCGACGGAATGGTTGTGGGCGATCGCGCGCACCAAGCCTTGCACATCGAACTTGAGCGAGGCGCGGAGCGGAGCGTTCATGGCTCAACGGTACCGGCCGCGCGAACGAGCCACAAGGGGCGCTAACGCGCGCTTACAGCTGATACCAAGCGTCAACCGTGTAAAGCAACACTACGCGCGCGGCTCAGGCGACGGCAAGCAGCGGATCGGCTTTCTTGCCGATGCCCAGGTAGGCATCGATGATGCGGCGGTCGTGCATCAGGGCCTCGGCCGATCCGCTGAGCGCCACGGCGCCCATTTCCAGCACATAGGCGCGGTCGGCCACCTGCAGCGCGGCCCGGGCGTTCTGTTCCACCAGCAGCACCGAGACACCGAGCTCGCGCAGCGAAGCCACCATTTCCAGCACCTCGCGCACGATCAGCGGCGCCAGCCCCAGCGACGGCTCGTCGAGCATCAACAGCTTGGGCTTGGCCATGAGCGCGCGCCCGATGGCCAGCATCTGCCGCTCGCCGCCGGACAGCGTCGAGGCCAGCTGCGCGCGCCGCTCCTCCAGGCGCGGAAAGAGGGCAAACACTTCCTGCATGCGCTGGGCCTGATCGCGCTGCCCTTTGCGCCAGCGCCAGAAGCCGCCCAGCAGCAGGTTGTCTTCCACCGACATTTCGCCGAACAGCTCGCGTCGCTCGGGCACCAGCGCGACGCCGCGCGCCACCATCGCCTCCACCGTCGGCTTGGCAATCGTCTGCCCCGCCAGCGCCAGCGTGCCGGAAGAGGGCAGCAAGCCCATGGTGGCGCACAGCAGCGTCGACTTGCCGGCCCCGTTGGGACCGATCACGGTGACGATTTCGCCTTCCTGCACCGTGAGCTCGACGCCATGCACGGCCTGCACGGCGCCGTACGAAACACAGAACTCACTGAGTTGGAGCAGCGCCGCGCTCATGGCGCAATCTCCGCCTTGCGCGCCGCGACGGTCGGCTCGGCGGGCGCCCGATGGCTCGTCCTTGCCGCCTGCGTCGGCTCCCCGCCGCCCAGGTAAGCATCCAGCACCCGCGGGTCGGCCTGCACCTGGGCGGGCGTGCCGTGGGCGATCACGACACCGAATTCCATCACCGTCACGCGGTCGGCCAGGTTCATCACAAACTCCATGTCGTGTTCGACCACCAGGATGCCCAGGCCTTCGGCTCGCAATTGCGCCAGCAACTGGGCCAGCGCCACTTTTTCCAGGTGACGCAGGCCGGCGGCGGGCTCGTCGAGCAGCAGCAGCGCGGGTTGGCCGGCCAGCGCGCGCGCGATTTCGATCGCCCGCTGCCGGCCCAGCGACAGCGAACCCGCCGGCGCATTCACATGCGGCGT
>Ga0134124_10005710_pt1 | contig 10000 bp, 9 predicted proteins | sample KB304_FD_96880 | JGI IMG/M metagenome (GOLD analysis project Ga0134124, IMG submission 96880) | Terrestrial soil microbial communities without Nitrogen fertilizer from Kellogg Biological Station, Michigan, USA - KB3-0-4 | ecosystem: Environmental > Terrestrial > Soil > Unclassified ... | reverse complement strand
CGGGCAGACAACGTTACCGTAGTGAAGGGTCTGGACAAGGATCTCGACATGCTTGCGATCAAGGCCGTGCAAGGCTGGCGTTTCAGCGCGGCAAGAAGAAACAATCTACCGATCGCTACGCGGATGCAGATTGAAGTCGGGTTCCGTGCCTTTTGATCGTTGGGTCCGGCGCGGGGTTTGCACACAGCGGCCAGTGCCTGGTAAACGCTGCCGGAGAAGTGGAAATCCACCCAAAAACCACTTGTACGATTACGCGACTCAATATGAAAGGGCGCCCCTTTTGGAGTAGGGTTTGAGTACTTCGCTCAACCGCACTGCTGGCCACAAACATGAGGCCGGAGATGGCCCGCCTGACGTTAGCCAGAAAGATTGCCACCATCGTACTGATGGTAAGAGAGGAGTGCGCAAGCACTCTGCGTTCGGAACTCTAGGGAGGCTACTGCATCCGAAGCTCCAACGAAATTATGGCCAGCAAACCTGACCAGCAAACCTTCTGCTGACAAACTGGTCGCCTCGAAGAACAGCGCTCACCCCAATCAGCAGTTCACTTCCTGCGTCAATCTTGACGACGTAGCCATGTGCGCCCGTACCCAGGGCTTCCCGCACCACATCGACAGAAGATTCTTGGCTTACAAATAGTATTTTGGATTTGGGTGAAAGCTTGAGGATTTGTCGAGCGACTTCAATTCCGTTTAGCGATGGAAGCCCGATGTCGAGCAGAATCAAGTCCGGTTGCAATTCGTCCGCTCTCTGAAGCGCTTGTAGTCCGTCAGTGTCCTCGCCGACGATCTGCAATTCCGGCCTTTCCCCAAGCGTTGAACAAATAAATTTGCGAAATTGCTCCGAATCCTCGACCACGAGAACCCGGATTGATGATGTTTTCAAGAACTACCCTTTTACAACGTCAACCCGACTCTGAGACTCGAGTTACCGGTTGTATCCAGAATTCTACATTCCGCAATTCAGGTCGTTGCGCAAATTCATGGAGTGCCTCATCCAGCCATTTCCCGATATCGGTCGGTTTTCAAGGGAGCGCGAGCGCGGATCGTAGTGCCAGCCCCAGGTTTCGATTTCACTGAAAGGTTGCCGTACACCGATTGCAACCTTTCGCGCATGCTGATCAAGCCCAGACCGTGGCGAGCGAATGCTTCTTGTTCGTCAAAGCCATTTCCAATGTCTGACACTGTGAGTTCGATCGACTCTTCTGTGCCCTGGAGATCCACCGTAAAGGTTCGAACGCCGCTGTGCTTCACGGCGTTCTGCAGCCCCTCTTGTAAAACTCGGAACAAACATAGCGAGACTTCCTTCGAGAGAGTGCGTGGTATACCCGCATGTCCGAACACAATCTCAACCTTAGCTTTTTTGGAGAGCTCTGTGCAGAAGCTCTGAGCCGCGCTGGCTAGGCCAAGGTAATCGAGTTTCGACGAATGTAAGCGGTGGGATAGTCCCTGCACATCCTCGGCAATTTCTGTGATACGCGCCTGGGTATGGCGAACTAGCTCAGTGACTTCATCGCTGGTCGAAGCATCCTGACTCCATCGATCCAGTTCGACCGCTAAGAACGCGAGGCGCTGATTGATGTCATCGTGAAGCTCTCTTCCAATCCAGGTGCGCTCCGCTTCTTGCGCCTGAATCAACCTGCGCCCGATGGTGGCGAGCCTCTCCTCTGCGAGCTTCCGTTCCGTGATGTCTATGCAAGAGCCGATGTAGCCAGCGAAAGTACCATCCGGGTTGAATCTTGGCACGCCATAGTCGAGAACCCAGCGATACTCTCCATCTTTTCGCCGCAACCGGTAATGCATTTCAGACGACTCTCTTCGGTTAAATGCTTCGGTGTAGGTTTGCAGACAGCGGTTCGAATCGTCCGGATGAACTCCTTGCACCCAACCATCGCCAAGTTCCGCCTCAAGTGGGCGGCCTGTGAAGTCCAACCAGGTCTTGTTGACATAGCTGCGGCACTTAACCCCCAAGACCAATGTTCTACTGGCGCCATCCACGGAAAACACACCCTGAATCGCCCGCGTCTCACCGGAGTGGATCCGAATACTGGTTGTATATTGCGTCGTGCGCGTTCATTCAGGCGCTGACCAGAGACAGCATCCTCGAAACACTGGTCCAAATATACGCCTCAGAGTCTGTCATCTTTGACAGGCTCCAATAGTTTTCAGCGATTTCAAAATCGACATGCCAATGTGTGGGTTAGCGATTTATTCCGTTCTGACCCTTGACAGCCCCACTCGCGAGGCTGGACATTTTCAACCCAATTTTTGACATTGCCAGCTTGCAGACGACAAGATGAACGCTCCCCCACCTACCCAGAAGCAGAAGGCGTACCAGGGGCTGAAGAACTATCTCATTCTCGCCTGTTATCTCTGGGTGGTCTTCGCCTCGTTCGTTTTATACAGTTCTGTCATTTTGTCCGAGCACCGTATCCCGTTTGCCCCGCACGGATTCGCGTTGGTTAACGCACTGGTCCTCGCGAAAGTAATACTGGTTGCCTAGAAATTTGTTGGTGAATGGCTCAACGAAATGGCGCTCATATACACGACTCTTTTTAAGTCGGTTGCCTTTGCGATTCTCCTGGGCTGTCTCAAAATTATCGAGGAAACTTTGCGCGGTTTGTATCGCGGACTTTCTTACAATGAGAGCATTCTTGTCGCGGTCGGGGGCGGTACACTCACGGGGGCTCTCGCATTTATGGCGATACTAGCTGTCGTCCTGATTCCGTTCTTTGCATTCACTGAGCTAGGCAGTGTCCTCGGCGAAGAAAGATTGAGAACACTCTTGTTCACCCCACGCCGCGCTGCTGGCCGTTGATTGCCTCTGTGCGCGCGGAAACGGCGACATGAGATGTCAGGTCTCCTGATTGGCGACGGACGGCCCTCGAAGCCATGCAAGGGATAATTTATAGCCAACGGAGAGAACAATCGCCCCCACGAACAGGCCGATGACGCCCATGGCCATGAATCCGCCAATCGCGCCAAGAAAAACCACTGCGACGGGAACGGTGACGCCACGCCCCAGCAGCAGGGGTTTCAGGATGTTGTCCATCAACCCCACCACAATGCACCACACCAGAAAAATTACAGCCTTGGTGACGCTAGCGGTCGCAAACACATAGATCACTGCCGGAATAAACACGAGACCTCCGGCCTGAACTACTGCTGCGAAGATAAAGATCACAGTCCACAATCCTACCGCCGGCATTCCCACAACCAGGAACCCGAGGGCAGCGAAAACCGATTGGATGAGTGCAACGCCAAGAATGCCGAACGTGACGCTACGAATCGTTGTCCCAGCGAGTTGCTGAAACTCGGGCCCTCTCTCTCCGAAAAGGCGATTGGCCAAAAAGCACGTGAATTCATGGGCAGCCTGTGCGTTGGCCAGGAGGACTCCGGTAACCAGAATCGAGAGCAGAAGCTGCAGGACTATAAGGCCAAATCCGGCAGAAGCCGAGAGCAGGCCCGGCAAGACTGTTTTGATTTGCGGTGCGAACGATTTGACCGCTTCGGTAAGGTCCGTAGAGGCCAGGCCCCACACGCGGTTCAATGGAGCGCCGATGACAGGCCAACTTTCGATCGTTGGAGGTGGCGGGGGCACAATTGCGGTTCCGTCCTTCACATGCGCGGTCACCGACTGGATGCCAGCAACCAGGCCGTGTGCCAGCAGAATAGCGGGAACAATCAGCGCGGCCAAAAGTATAAGCGTGCTAACTGCGGCGGCTAGCGTTTCATGTCCTCCCAATATGTTCTGCAACTTCCGGAAGGCCGGGTAAGTAGCGACAGTGATGATGACGCCCCATGTGAGCAGGGGGATGAAGGGTCGCAGGATCAGCAGGCAGGCTGTGGCAAGCAAGATCGCGAGGCCAATATAGATGGAGGCTTCGAGCGCCAGGTCTATTTGTGCTTTGTCGTGCGCCTGCTGTTGAATTGTCATCGTCGAGACCTCCTGAGGACGCAAGTACGCGGGCCAAAATATCCATACCTGCGCGGTCTGTTCTTCGTCATTCAGGCCGAATTGGACCGTGGCCTGTACGCACTAACTAACAGCGCCACTGTAATCGCAATGTAAAGTACGCTGGCGATCCCTTCGAGCGCTGCCAACATGCGGGCTTCACCATGCAGTGGGACAACATCGCCGTAGCCGATCGTTGAAAGAGTTACCAAACTGAAGTACAACAGTTCCGCGTGGCGATCGGCTGCCACGGAAGCGCTGCGCTGGATCGGCCCGGGACTCAGGACGTTGATGGCGCTGTAAAGTGCAAACCACTGCATTCCGAGCAACAGGTAAATGCTGACCGCCGTATAAAGATGACCATCGTCGATGGTGCGAGCACTTTTTAGGTAACTAAACAGGACCATGACCCGCAGTCCGCAGAAGGCCGCTAAAACTCCCCATTTCAGTCCAATGAACATTCGACTGGGGAACAGAGTTCTGACTGCTGTGGAGATCATAACGGCAGTCATCAACAGAACTGTGGGCCACCCCCAAACCTTGATCTGTGCCATCCTGACGGTCGCCAAAAGGAGCGGCGCAAACATTAGTCCTCCGAGGATGAGTCTCCGGACCTCGCCGCGGTCCAACATCGGATAAAGCACAATGACCAGCAGCAGGGATAAGAGGAGGAAGAGATCCCACCACGCCCGCGAGGAATGCCGCATCAGGACACCAAGATTTGTAGCGCTCGAAGATTGGGCCTTGTCTGGAGATTCATCGGGGCAACCAACCACACTTCACTTGGCAAGAAGCGTCCTACTTAAGTCTGCGTCGGAGATGAGCTTCCGAACACTGTCAGAAGAGACAGAGACTCTGGCCGCCTGTGAAGTACCGAGGACGGAAATGTTACAGAACAAGAAGACCGCCTCAGTTTCAGGCGGTCCCAAGCCGTTTGTTTGTGTAGGCCGGTCGTCGGAAAAAGTTACAGAATGGTCAAATGGCCCGCGCTTCGCGATGCCGGGCAACTGAGGCGCGAAATAAGAACCAATCAGTTGAGGAGAGAACGCGGTGAAAAGAGAAAGAAGCGCTCGCCTGCTAACAGGCGTAGGCAGGCGGCGACAGCCATCCCATCGTGGAGCTCGGAAAAGACACCAGGTTCCAGCCGGGCCAAAGCGGGAACCCACTTGGCAGGCCGAAGTGGAAGCTCTTGTCCGACACCTATCGCGCCAAGCTCGTGGAACTCGTTCCGGGTGACAAACTTGGACGGAACTATGCGGAGGCGATCGCTGATGCAGCATTCGCGGCTGGTCTGAGGGGCAACATCGGGGCGTTCCAGGAGATCGCGGATCGCGCCGAAGGCAAGCCTGCGCATGCCATTGCGCTGTCGGGAGACGTGCACCTTACGATGACCGTCCAGGAGATCGATGCACGACTGAACGAACTCCTTAAAACCGCTCGGGAACGCGAGAAGGCGCGAATAACGTTTGGGAAATCCAGGCACGCCAGCGTGATCGTGCAGTAGGACGCAAGGCTTCAGCCCGAAACTGTTGACGGCGCCCGCCAGCATGGGTTAAATGGCAATTTTTCGCCAACTATCATGCTGAAACGACGGGAACTCGTTACCCCTCATTGACTCGCCCCGCCTCGGGACCTAGGATTTCAGGCTCAGAGATAATCCAGGCCGTTCCAGACGACCGCAATGACCCATGCTATTCAACAAATGCGCGAGACATCGCTGGGATTCCGCCATGCACTGCTTAAGAGCGAAAAAAAGCGGATCGTCGGTGTCATTGTCTTTGTATGTTTCTTTGCCGTACTAGCGATCGTGCGCATATTCGTGCTGGGCTCGGCGATGAGCCGCTGGGGCCTGGTTGTGGCTGCTCTGGTGATTGCGTTCGAATTGGGCCTTTATCGCGCCGTGAACCGGAGCTTGCACTCTGGCAGGGATATCTCCAGTTTCGTGTGGTACGTCAGCAGTGTCCTTGAGTGCCTGTTTCCTGCTGTAGGTGTCGCTTTCCTGGCGAGCACCCGACTCCTGCCCGACTATCGACCCCTGGCTACACCATGGGTCCTTGCCTTCTTTCCCTTCATCCTCTTGTCGGTTCTGCGGTTGACCCCGAGACTATGCTGGGTTTGCGGAATTGTCTCAGCACTCGGATATCTGGCGGCTGCTTACCTGGCAGGTTGGCACTTCAGCCCAGGACCGAGTGGCTTCACGGTGACACAGACGGCTGTGAAGTACTTCGCGTTTGTAATTCTAATGACAGGCGCGTTGGCCGCCGGAGTGGCGGCCGAAATCCGCACGCATGTTAAGGCCGCGCTTCGCGAAGCCGAAACCCAGCACCAACTCAAACAGGTTGAACACGAACTGCAGATTGCCCGCTCCATTCAGCAATCGCTCTTGCCAAAAATTCGACCTCAAATTGCTGGATTCCAGGTAGCCGGTTGGAGTCGAAGCGCAGACGACACCGGTGGGGACTTCTACGATTGGAAGAAATTGCCAGATGGCCGCTGGGTCCTGGTCCTGGCAGATGTAACCGGCCACGGCATCGGGCCTGCGATCCTAGCTTCAGTATGCCGTGCGTATTCTCGGGCAAGCTTCAACGAGCGTGATCGTCTGGAAACGATACTCAAGAACATCAACCAGGCTTTTGCTGAGGACCTCACTCCAGAGCGTTTCGCGACTTTCGTCGCCGTGGTGTGCGAGGAAGGCAGCGACCAGGTAGAACTTCTCTCTGCAGGTCACGGGCCGATCTTCGTGTACTCGTCGGACAACCAATCGTTCCAGCTTATGGACGCGCAGGCGCTTCCATTGGGAATCTTGCCGGATTTGTGGGACGCGGTACCTGTCAAGCTCAGCATGCTGCCCGGTGACATCGTACTCCTCGTCACCGATGGCTTTTCTGAATGGGAGAACAGTGCAGGAGAAGAGTTCGGAACCGAACGGCTCGCCGCAGTGGTTAAACAATTCAGCGATCGCGAACCGCAGGTGATCATCGCCGAGCTTTACGACGCAGTGCTGAATTTTGCCCAGGGGACTCCGCAGCAAGACGACCTCACAGCAGTCCTGATCAAGCGCTCTCTCTGAACTGGTCAACAAGTCGCTTACCCAATTTATTCGGAAGAGCATTCGCCCCTGCGCTCCGGACGAATGAATTCCGTTTGCTCAGGATGCCTGTCTCCCGTATCGCTGAACCTAAGGCCTGCCGACTCAACGGGCCGATGGGTTTTGTGCGGCCTCAAATGCGAAGCGGAGTTCGCGATCTGGCGCCAGGGGCGAAGTCCCAAGAGGCAAAAACCTCACCGGACAAGGTCCGGCAACCCGTGTGTTGGAAACGCAATCGTCAGACTTTGTGGGTGAGGCAGAAATAGGCGAATTCGCCACACAGAGGGAACCTCGATGCCCAACGACGACTCGATAAGTGTACTGGTCGCAGCCGACGTCAGCGGCCTGACCACTGGCATGAAGCAGGCCCTCGGCCGCTGTTGAAGCAGAGAGCGCGTTCCGAACGACCGTCACCGCTTCGGAAGCAGCATTCAAAGAAGTTGACTAAGCTTCGGTTGAAGCGCGTCATGCATTGCACGGCCTCGGCGAAGAGATCGGCGTCCACGTTCCCCGATTCGTGCGCTCCTCGCGCCAGTTTTGTTTTACGGCTTCTGCTGGTCCGTGCTGGCGTTCTTGATCGCTACCAAGTTCATGGACTTCGTATCGCCTTCCTGCAGCGAGATCCTTTCCCCCTTTTTCTTTTCCAGGAACGGCTTCAGGAATTCAGGATCTTCCCACGCTCCGTCTTCGGCCTCCGTCCAACTGAAGAGCAAATAGCCCCCGGGCGCAATCCCGCGCAAATCGAAGTGCCCATATTGATCGGTGGTCTGCGACTTATAGAGGCGATGCTTCGTGCGTCGCGTCTCGGAGTCCGGCACCAGCGCAACGTACACACCTGAAGTTGGCAAGCCATCGTCGTCAGTCACCGTGCCCTGCACTCGGCCGCCGCGCGAACTGATGGTGATCTCCAGCAATGCCGCCGAGCCCCGAGCCACGATGAATCCTTCCTCCAAGGAAGCGCGACCCGCGTATTCCACATCCTTCACATAGCAGTCTTTCGACTCGCCTTCGGGAATTGCGTTGTACGCACCATCGCCTACATTCGGAATTGCAAAGGAACCATCCGGGTTCACCCTCGAGCCTGGAAAATAAATGGGTGAATCGTCCGTCGGCCGAACCGCAATCCGAAGTTCGTCTCTTTCCAGCGCTGGCTGTCCATCCCAAATCACACGCCCGCCAACTGTGCTTCCCTGCGCGATCGTCACGGCCACACCCTCGACGTCCGCATTGCCCACTTCCAGCGGTATCCGCGAAATGTAGTGCTTGCCCTCGTCAGACCAGAATGCGGCCAGTGAGTACGAGCCAGGCAAGATCTCCGGAATATCGAACGAGCCATCGCGCTTCTGCACCATTATGAAGGTGTCGCCGATGTCTGCGCGCTGGCCGGACTTAGGCAGTAGCAGCACAAACGAGTCCGTGCCGGGACGATGCGTGATCTGGTTATAGACATGGCCCCTCACGTGGTAAACCGAAACCTGCCGCATCAAGATTTCCACCGATGGAATTTCCTCGCCGGCCTTGACCGCAATCGCCGTCGCTTTGGTCCGATCCGGCGTTCCCGGGTAAAACATCTTCGCGTAGCCCTGCGCAGACGCCTGTGTTTGTTCTTCGCTTTCCCCCACGCCTCGCTGCCAGGTTCCATAGTGCGCGCTGACGAAGTAGCGACCCGGCGCTAAACCGAACAGGCGATACTCGCCAAGATCGTTGGTCGGGGCATCAGCGCCCGACACCAGGCTGCGCTTCCCACGATCATATATCTCGCGCAGTGCGCTCACGCTGACCGAAGGCAACGGCTCGCCGTCCTCGTCCAGGATGCGCCCGGCAATGACTGCGGAGGGCACCATCCTGAAGAAGAGATCCTTGATCTCTTGTCCGGGCCGTAAACTCAGAATTGCTCCCGGATCCTGTGGCTTGCGTTGACCGTAACGCTGTGTGACGTAACCTGCGCGGCTCACCTGTAAGAAATAGCCTCCTGGATCCAGCGCCTTCAGCTCGAACCTCCCGCCCGCATCCGTTACCACCGAGATTGTTCTCGTCCGATCTGCTTGACTCTCCAGCCGTACCCGCGCCTTGCGCAACGGTTCCCCGCCAGCCAGCGTGATCACCGTTCCTGCAATGCGGCATTCGTCCTTCTTCGCGGCCGGAGCCTTGGCCTCCTGTACCCCCAGGAGCAAACGCATGGGAAGGAACAGAACCAGAAGCGCCAGGATGCTTCGCGGCATTGTCGAGCCTCCGGTCGGCAAGAGTATACGTTACGAGACGTATCGAACTGTAGAAGGGTTCCACGCCTTTCGCCGGCTGAACGCGACGTTGCTCGACAGGCTACAAGCACCGGTGAAAATCCGTCAGGAGCGGCTCGGCCACAGTTTGTTTCTGAGTGCAGTTCTCTCTGTTGCAGCGTTTTTTTCTATTCACGGTTGTGAGCCGACGCCTTGGGCAGTGGACGACCTAGCTTCACAGACTGCGATGGCCGCGGCCCAGCGTAATGCACATCGTATTCTCACGGTGATTCTCCCGGATTGCAGCCTAGCTGCCGAAATCTGCGCTGAATTCGATACTCGGTTACGCGCGAAACTTGAACAAACCATTCCGGGCGTTCGGTTTGTGACATCTACAGACGCCGTTCGCGCAGATGTTCAAATAAACGAAGGGCTCAGCATGGCCGGCGGCATCGAACTTCGCAGTGAGGTTGTCGGCGATACGCAAGTTGAAACGCCTGAGAAGCGCCACGTGTGCGCGGCAACCTTTCCCGGCTGTTTCGTCTGTAATCCGCCACTTTTTCCCAAAGAGAAGAAAAACGAGAAGATAGAAGGCACCACGGTGAAACTTCTGATAGAAGGCGCCACGGTGAAAATTCTAGCAACGATCACACCAGAGGGGCGGGCAGACAACGTTACCGTAGTGAAGGGTCTGGACAAGGATCTCGACATGCTTGCGATCAAGGCCGTGCAAGGCTGG
>Ga0134124_10005706_pt1 | contig 10003 bp, 6 predicted proteins | sample KB304_FD_96880 | JGI IMG/M metagenome (GOLD analysis project Ga0134124, IMG submission 96880) | Terrestrial soil microbial communities without Nitrogen fertilizer from Kellogg Biological Station, Michigan, USA - KB3-0-4 | ecosystem: Environmental > Terrestrial > Soil > Unclassified ... | reverse complement strand
GACAAGATTTTTCGGGCAGCCGAGGCTTACCATGCTAACTTTTTCTTTTTGCATCCTTCATCAACCTCTCGATCTATATAGGTTCTGATTTCTCCGGGCAGGGGAAGAGATACCCGAAATGCAGGCAAACGGCAAGAAGATAATCCAGTAATTGCAGGAGGTCAGATACCCAGTGAGGCGGGGTGTAAAGCAGGGCAAGGGATATTACCCGGAAATGACACGACAAAGGGGCTACGGCGTAAACCGTAACCCACTTTAATTATTTCAAGTCCTGTATCTTTGGGCTTAGTTATTTAATCCGGGTTTGAGTCAATATAGCTATTGATTATTCTGCGATTTATTGTTTGCTGAACGTATTGATACTACTGACAGCAAGCCGCGCAGCTGTGTCAGATCTGCGCCAGAAAGCAATAAAGGGGTTACGTTGCGATTCAAATTGCTATTTGAAAGCGCCCATAATCGACAATTTCAAATTATCAATTCTTGACCTGAACTGTTGTAAGATGTATATCTAAACCCTATTTAATGAAATACAATTTCGATAAGGAGGGTTTCCTCTATGTTGCCCCGCCTGGCAGTTATCCTTATACTACTGACGTTTTCATGGTCTTCTTTTCCTTCTACAGTCCATGCTGATGATGACCGCCCAAATGTTGCTTATACAGGCGTTTATCTTATGGGAAACGCGCAGACGAAAAGTAAATTCCCCGTTTATACCCGAAACCAGGAAAAATTAAGCAAAGCCTTGAAACTTGAGATGGAAAAAGTCAATGGACAGGGGAACCTTCCCTTCAACCTCCTGCTTGACACTGATATGGAACAGGTTAAGCAGCGCATCGATAACACACTTTCTCTTGCGTTCGTTGTGGTCCGAGACGATATAAGTGCCGAGAGCTTCAGCGCCGCCGGGACCACCATCAACAAGACCATCATTAATGTCGGGTTGACTGCAATCCTTTACGACACCCGCAAGGTTGACGGGAAGGATCGCAATACTGTGGTTTTCTCATTCCCTCTAGTAGGCTACGCCCAGCGCCTTGATGGAGACAAAAAATGCAGCGAGGCCGAGATCGACAGCCTATTTGTTGTGAGCGCCTCCTCTACAGTCCGTGAACATCTGGTCAAGCGCCTGGCTGGCGTTACTCTGTCTGACATTTTCGGCGAGGTGTCAGACAGCTCTTCAGGAACTGCGACCGTGAACATTGGCAGCACCAACGGCATTGAGGATGGCCAGAACATCCTTTTTATGGCTGAAGGTAAAAAGGTTGCTTCCGGCACAATTATCAAACTTGACAAAAATAGCGCAGTTGTGGAGCTGCCTAAGGCTTTCAAAGCACAGACTGGAATGAAGGCTAAGACTTCTAATATACGGGCATCGTCGGATGAAACCTTTCAGGTGGTAGAGGCCAGGGTAAGTTCCAAAAAGGCCGCCAAGTACTTCCCGCAAGAAGTGATCGGACCGCAGGTAGCCCAATGGTTCTCGAATTTCCTGACTGATCGTGGCGGCAAGGTGGTTCTTCCGTCCCGTGTTGGTGGCGAATGGGATCAACGTGCCACTGGAACGGCCTTCAGCCTGATTGACCGTGCTGGCATAGAACATCAATTTGAGCTTCCGCCTCCTAAATACCCGGTGACACTGGATATTTCCGGCGTTGCCAGCAAAGTAACGAACAGTAACGATGTCAATGACATTTGCATGTTCAAGGTGTGGATGAAAGTCAGCATCCCGAGTAAAAAGTTTGAAAAAGAATTCGATATTGTCGCTTCCAAGTCGCTTATCAAAGGGATGCAGAGCTTTGAAGAGAAAGATGAATTGTTTGATCTGCTGTATCAGTTGACAGCAAAAATCGCTAGGGAGGCTGAAATATGAAGCATGTGTTCTTCAAGGTTCTCGTTGTAGCAGGGGTTTTGTCTGCACTCTGCGGGCAGTTGTTTGCGGCTCAATCGGTAACGGCAGTGGGACGTGCTGAAATCGTTGGTTCGAATAAAGATGGCGCCCGAAACATTGCCCTGACAAGCGCATTCCGGGAAGCAGTTGAAAAGGGGATAGGTGTATGGGTACAGAGCCAGACCGAGGTCAAGGATGCTGCACTTGTAAAGGATCAGATCCTGACACGCGCAGAAGGGTACGTAACCGAGCATGAAATAGTGAAAGAAAAGGTCGAAGACAATCAACTTGTCGTAACGATCAAAGCTCAGGTGGCAGTTGACAAGATCGGTGCGGACATCAAGTCCTTGGTCGGCAGAGTCTCTACTGCAATGGGCAACCCATCAATCACATTTGTTCTCACAACTTGGGAAAAGCGGGGAAAGCAGGGCTCTTCAGGTAAAACCGACTCAGTAGATATTTCAGCTAAAGCAGATTCTAAGTCCAGTTACGATGCAGCGGACGACTCAAGTGCCAGCGAGTCTGCCAATGCTTCCTTGAGCGCAAGGGAAAAGGCATCTTCTGACTCAAGTGTATCTACTCGCGAGAAAGCGGCTGTTTCTGCTAGAGGCAAATCATCACAAAGCGGCGCCGGTTCGGCCAGCGGACGTGTTGCGGTTGATGGCCAATATGCTGAAGGCGATGGTAATGTGTCTGGCAGTATGGGTTATGCCGCATCTGGACAGCAGTCATCAGTCCAAACAGGTAGCATGTCAGCATCTGGAAAGAGCGCTTATGATGGCTCAGCAAAAACAAAGAACTCTGCTTCTTATGACGGTGATGTCAATTCAAGCAATACCCAAGCATCAAAGTCTAAGTCAAAAGGGAGCAATAACTCTTTTGCATCCCTGGATGCAAGTACCAAGGTCAAGCAGGACAGTTCATATTCAAAGATTGATGAAGACTTGTGGAAAAAATATCCAAACATGACCATCATTGATTCATTCCAGCAGGAGTTTTTGGCGAAAAACTTTGATCTGATGGCGGCAGACAAAGCCCGTCAGATTGCTATAGCAGAATCATTGGCCCAAACATCCGTCAACCCCAACGATCGCAAGGCGGTCAAAGAGTCTGCTGCTAAGGAAGGAGCCAATTTCGTTGCCCGTGGAGAGGTTTGGGTGCTCGGGTCCGGCGTTTCTGAAGCTACTGGCAATCAGGAAGTGAAGACCCAGATTGGTGTCGAGATCATTGATGTCAACTCCGGTGACGTTGTAGGTTCCTTTACCAATACTGCAACCGCCACCAGCTCAAATGTTGACGAGGCTAAGATGCAGTCCATTAAGAAAAATGCCGTACTGGCCGCGCGGACACTGGCTGGACAGACCATAGATGTTTGGCAGAAACGCTCACTGAATGGCAGGCAGTACAGCGTAGAGGTGCGGAACATAAAGAGTGTTCGTTCGCAGCAGAGTCCCATAATAGCAGCCCTCAAAGGTATGGCCCAAATTAAAAACCAGACAAATTCTGACAAGACGACCTTGCTGGTGACGGTCTTATACAAAGGTGATAAAGAGGCGCTGGGGACTGGAATAATTGAGGCTGTTGGCTCCAAACCGGGCTTCTCGGAGGCCGAGTTTGATGGCCCAGCCAATGAAGACGGCAAAATTGTATTCACATTCAAATAGCCGCATTGGGCTAAATTTACCAATATGAGGAGTGAGCATGAAACGAATTATCAGTCTGTTGGTTGTCGCAGGGATGATGGCTGCAAGTGTGCAGGCTTTTGGCTGGGGGATGCCAAGTATTCCTAGTACCGACGGTGGAGACAGTGCAAAAGTGGACGTGCAAGCACTTACGGGCCGTGAGGCGGCTCTGAAAACCCGCGTGATTAAGGCGAATATTCAACTCGCAAAAGGTCTGGCAGAAATCGAATATGCGGTTGGTAACGCAACAATGGCAGCAAAGCTTGAGGCTGCGGCAGCATCTTTAGCATCAAAGCCGACAGACATTGAAAATTGTAAAAAAGAGCAGGCTACTATTAATGATGCAGAAAAAGAGCTAGCACAGGTTGACATGAATGCAAAAATGAATAAAGAAGAGGCTCGCAAACGTCTCGGTAAGTCTTTGCTTAATCTCGGCGCTGCTTCTTTGCTCGATGTTCAGGCAGCTAATGATGCTAAGGTTCTGGTAACCGACATAACAAATGGAATTAAAGCGGCAAAAGCATCTCCTATGACCTATGGTGTATCTGCTGTAACAAACCTTACTTCTGGCTTGAATACAGCCAATTTTGTTGTCGAAACAATCCCTCCGCAAATCAGCACGACCGCCAAACTATCACAAGGTTTGGCAAAATATGCACAGACTAACAAGATAGAGCTGCCATCGCAGCAAGAGATCGCGGACTATTCAAAAAATTTAGATAAGCAAGAGAGCTAAACTGGGAATCGTGGTTAGCCAGCCCGCAACTAATGGCAATGTGTAATTCAAAACACTTTATAGAAACCTGCCTGCATTTCTGGTAATACTAATAGCCTCTCCGCTGCCTGCAGAGAGGCTATTTTTACAACCTCATACTCAAAGGCAAACTACCCCATGGCAATAAAGAAATCCGAACTCTATTCCTCCCTCTGGCAATCCTGCGACGAGCTGCGCGGCGGGATGGATGCCTCGCAGTATAAAGACTACGTGCTGGTGCTGCTGTTCGTCAAATACGTCAGCGATAAATACGCCGGGGTGCCGTATGCCCCGATCACTATTCCCGAGGGTGCCAGTTTCACAGACATGATCGCACTCAAGGGTAAGCCCGACATTGGTGATCAGATCAACAAGAAGATCATCGGGCCGCTGGCCAATGCCAACAAGCTGTCGGATATGCCGGATTTCAATGACCCGAGTAAGTTGGGTAGTGGCTCGGAAATGGTGGAGCGGCTAACTAACCTGATTGCCATCTTTGAAAACAAGGCGCTAGACTTCAGTAAGAACCGGGCCGAGGGCGATGACATCCTTGGCGATGCGTATGAATACCTAATGCGCCATTTTGCCACGGAGAGTGGCAAGAGCAAGGGGCAGTTCTATACCCCAGCCGAGGTCAGCCGGATTATGGCGCAGATCATCGGTATTCACGATGCGCAGACGACGAACAACACGACTGTGTATGACCCGACGTGCGGCTCGGGATCTCTGCTGTTAAAGGTGGGCGATGAAGCCCGCGCCAAGGTCACGCTCTACGGGCAGGAGAAAGATGCAGCCACCTCCGGTCTGGCACGCATGAACATGATCCTGCACAACAACCCCACAGCCCTGATCAAACAGGGGAACACGCTGGCCAATCCACTTTTTACGGGCGATGACGGTCAGCTCAAGGCATTCGACTTTGTCGTCGCCAATCCCCCTTTCAGCGATAAACGCTGGAGCACCGGCATCGATCCGATCAATGACCCGCACGAACGTTTCAAACATTTCGGTACTCCGCCAGCCAAACAAGGGGATTACGCCTACCTGCTGCATATTGTTCGCTCGTTGAAGAGTGCCGGCAAAGGTGCCTGCATCCTTCCACACGGCGTGCTGTTTCGCGGCAATGCTGAAGCCGACATCCGCAAGACCCTTATCCGCATGGGCTATATCAAGGGGATCATCGGTCTGCCGGCCAACCTCTTCTATGGGACAAACATCGCCGCCTGTATCATCGTCATAGACAAGGAAAACGCCCATACTCGCAAAGGGATTTTCATGGTAGACGCCAGTAGCGGCTACCTCAAGGACGGTCCCAAGAACCGCCTGCGCGATTGCGACCTGCACCAGATCGTCGATGTCTTCAACAAACGGCTGGAGATAGCCAAATACTCACGCATGGTGGGAGTCGATGAGATCGAGAAGAACGACTTCAACCTCAATATTCCGCGTTACATCGACAGCCAGCAGGCCGAGGACATTCAGGACATCGAGGGGCATTTGAAGGGGGGTATCCCCAGTGCCGACGTGGATGCCTTGCAGCCGTATTGGGATGTCTGTCCGCAACTGCGGAAGACCCTTTTCAAAGCGAACCGCCCCGGTTATCTTGATCTGGCCGTGCCCAAGCAAACCATTAAACCAACCATCTATGAACATCCAGAGTTTGTCACCTTCATCACCAGCATGAATGCCTTGTTTGCCGACTGGCAGCAGCGCAGCACCGAAACACTCAAGGGTCTTCAAGCAGGTTGCCACCCCAAGAACGTTATCATCCTGCTTGCGGAAGAGCTGCTCGCCCATTACACCGACAAGCTGCTGATTGATAAGTACGACGTTTATCAGCACCTGATGGATTACTGGAATACGACCATGCAGGACGATTGCTACCTGATCGCCACCGATGGCTGGAAGGCCGAGACCTACCGTGTGATTGAGAAGGACAAAAAGGGTAAGGAGAAAGATAGAGGGTGGACGTGCGACTTGGTCCCCAAGTTGCTGATCGTTGATAGATACTTTGCCGCACAGCAAGCTGCCATCCGTGAGCAGGAAACAACGCTGGAGAGCATAGCCGCTCAGATGACCGAGATGGAAGAGGAACATGGCGGCGAGGAAGGTGTCTTCTCGGAGCTGGACAAGGTGAACAAGGCCAATGTCATCGCCCGGCTGAAAGAGATCAAAGGCGACAAAGAGGCCAGGGAAGAGGCCGATGCTCTTAATGCCTGGTTAAAACTGAGCGCGCAGGAAGCCGACCTCAAGAAGGCCCTGAAAGACTCCGAGGCTGCACTGGATACGCTGGCATATACGAAATACCCCAAGCTCAACGAGGCAGAGATCAAGATGCTGGTGGTGGAAGACAAATGGTTGGCAACTATCTCTGCAGCCATACACGGCGAGATGGATCGTATCAGTCAGGCACTCACACAGCGCGTGAAGGAGTTGGCCGAACGCTATGAGACGCCGCTGCCGCAAGCATCAAAACAGGTTGCCACGTTGGAGCAGGCTGTGAGCGCCCACTTGAAGCGGATGGGGTTTTCATGGAACTGACACCTGGTTACAAGCGGACAGAGGCCGGAGTAATTCCGGAGGATTGGCTAGAGCACACTATCGGTGAATTGATTGAGTTTGAGGGAGGCTCGCAACCTGATAAGAGCTACTTTCGGGCTTCGTGGAAACGTGGCTATGTGAGGCTTATCCAGATTCGGGACTATAAAACTGACAAGTATGAGACGTATGTTCCAACTCACCTTGCACGAAGATTCTGTACCGAACACGACATCATGATTGGTCGTTATGGCCCGCCTGTTTTTCAGATTCTACGAGGCATTGATGGCGCATATAATGTTGCATTGATCAAGGCAAAGCCTGGACCTGGCATCAACGGTTCCTATATGTATTATTTTTTAAAGCAGGACAAGCTGTTCTCGTTCATCGAAAAATTATCGCAACGTTCATCTGGTCAGACGGGAGTGGACCTCAAGGAATTAAGGCAGTACGCACTTCCTCTCCCACCCACCAAAGCCGAACAAGAAGCCATCGCCGAGGCATTGAGCGATACGGATGCCCTTATCGAATCCCTGGAGCAACTCATCACCAAAAAACGCCACCTCAAACAAGGTGCCATGAAGGAATTGCTCACCGTCAAAAAGCGCCTGCCGGGGTTTAGTGGGGAGTGGGAGGTGAAACGACTGGGGGAACTATTTGAAATTACCTCAAGCAAACGGGTTTTCCAGAGTGAGTGGACAACACGGGGTATTCCTTTTTATCGAGCACGTGAGCTTGCTGTGTTAGGTGAACAAGGCTTTGTTGATAACGAATTGTTTATAACAAAGGAAATGTATACATCGCATAAGAAAGCCTATGGTGTACCAGCTATTGGCGACTTTTTAGTCACAGGCGTGGGAACACTCGGTAAAGTGTACGCTGTAGAGGACGAACGCGAATTTTATTTTAAAGATGGCAACATTATTTGGTTTAAGTGTGCTGGGAAAATTAGTTCCGAATTTCTGAAACAACTTTATTCTACTCCGTTAATCATCAAACAAATCGAAGATGGTTCAGAAGGAACAACTGTCGGCACATACACAATTACAAATGCAAAAAATACAATAATACCATTTCCTCCAATTCCCGAACAAACCGCCATAGCTACCATCCTCTCCTCCATGGACGCCGAAATTACCACACTCGAAACCAAACTCGCCAAAACCCGCCAGCTCAAGCAAGGCATGATGCACAACCTGCTCACCGGAAGGATTCGACTGATATGACCAGATTTAGGTAAAACTAAAATAACAGTTGCGTTGTTTTAGTTTTTTCGTAAAATCTAAAACAATGGTCAAGCTTATTTTACTTTCCAGGTAAGGAGACTTCTATGAAAAGCTTCCAGTCTGGCCGCTACATGCAGCAAGGGCATTATAAAAGCTTTCAGCCAAACCCGATTAATCGTGCGTGGCTGTTAGACAACATGGAGTTGATCCAGTTGCTCGGTCAGGCTGACCGCGAATTGGGGCGGCTGGATATGTATTCGGACTATATCCCCAATATCGATCTGTTCATTCGGATGCATGTGCTGAAGGAGGCTACCCAATCAAGCAAGATTGAAGGTACGCAGACGAATATGGAAGAGGCTCTTCTGGATAAAGAAGATGTAGCCCTCGACAAGCGGGACGACTGGGAAGAGGTACAAAACTATGTAGCAGCAATGAATGAAGCGATTGAAAAATTGCAGGCATTGCCCTTCTCGGCGCGCTTGATCCGGGAAACCCATAAAACCTTGCTGCAAGGCGTACGCGGAAAGCATAAACAGCCGGGCGAGTTCAGGCAGAGCCAAAACTGGATTGGCGGGGCGACGATTAGCGATGCGGTTTTTGTGCCCCCAGTACATACCTCTATTGACGAGTTGATTGGCGATATTGAGCAGTTTGTGCATAACGACAGGCAGTATTTTCCGGAGCTGTTGAAGATTGCTTTGGTGCATTACCAGTTTGAGACAATCCACCCCTTTCTGGATGGCAATGGCCGGGTTGGGCGGTTACTGATTACGTTGTACCTGGTAAGCAAGGGAATTCTCAAACAGCCGATTTTGTATCTGTCTGACTTCTTCGAACGCAACCGAACCCTGTATTACGATAACCTGATGCGAGTGAGAGAGAAGAATGATGTGCTTCAATGGTTCAAGTTTTTCTTGGTGGGTGTTATTGAAACCGCGAAAAATGGTATAGCGACGTTTGACAACATTCTCAAGCTGCAAAAACAGGTGGAAGCCCAGATACAGACCCTCGGGAGCAGAGCGGCAAATGCCCAGAAAGTTGTTCATTATCTGTATCAGCGACCATTGATCGATGCAGCCAAGGTGGGCGAAGTCGCTGGAATATCAGCGGCATCGGCTTACAAACTTATAGCCGATTTGGAACAATTCGAAATCCTGAAAGAGATTACCGGCGGTAAGCGTGGAAAACATTATCTGTTTGCCAACTATGTGCAATTATTCAAATAGTTGAAGATAAATCCGTTATCCGCCACGATTGTTACCAGGAAGATACAGCCGGTATGAGCTGCAGCAACTCCGAACATTTGGTACGCAGCTCCGAACATTGCAACGTTAGCTCCGAACATTTGGACTTCGAACAAATAACAGATCAACACGCCATTTATAAAAAGTTATTCGGTGTTAGACAAACAAGACCGTATAAATGTGGATAATTCAGTATAAATGCCCAATGGAGATATTTTGCTTTGCCACTATTTGATCAATTTATGCAGCGCGCCATACTGGATTTTGATTCCAAGGGAAAAAGCACATGACTACCATCGGCCAATCTGAACGCATCACCCAGAACCGCGTCATTGCCCTGTTTCGCGACGAACTCCGCTATCACTATCTCGGTGACTGGACCGACCGCCCCAATAACAGCAACATCGAAGAATCCCTGCTTACGGCCTGCCTTACCAAGAACAATTACGCCCCGGCACAGATCAGCAGCGCAATCTACAAACTTCGTATCGAGGCGGACAACCCTAACCGCAGCCTCTACGACAACAACAAGGAAGTCTACAAACTGTTGCGCTACGGCGTGCCGGTGAAGATCGAAGCGGGTAAAGTTACCGAGACCGTCCATCTCATTGACTGGAATGATGCGAAGAACAATGATTTTGCCATAGCCGAGGAAGTCACCCTGCACG
>Ga0134124_10005705_pt1 | contig 10004 bp, 7 predicted proteins | sample KB304_FD_96880 | JGI IMG/M metagenome (GOLD analysis project Ga0134124, IMG submission 96880) | Terrestrial soil microbial communities without Nitrogen fertilizer from Kellogg Biological Station, Michigan, USA - KB3-0-4 | ecosystem: Environmental > Terrestrial > Soil > Unclassified ... | reverse complement strand
TTTGGCCATGCTGAAACGGATATGACCGCCGCCGGCCCCGCGCTCCTTGGCGCTGATCAGCGGCAGGTTGATCGCGTCAGCGACGAAGTTCGTCTGCAGCAGCAGACCCCTCTGCTCGCCCTTGGCGCTGAAGTAATCCGGCTCGCCATTGAAGCGATTCTTGAAGTCATGGTCGCAGCCGAAGATGAAGTCGAGATCCTCGTAGAGGTTGATCACCGGCGGCGCATTGGTGACGCCGACATAGCGTGCCGGCTGCGAGCCCGAGCCATTGAAGTGCTGATGCCAGGCGTTGAGCGGGATGGCGAACAGCGAGCCCGCCTTCCACTCGAAGGTGATGCGCTTGCCCTCGTTGTTCCACACCGTGGTCGAGCCGCGCCCCTCGAGGACCAGGATCATCTCTTCGTAGAGCTGCCGGTGCGGCTCGAGCGTCTTGCCGGGCGGGATCTCCATCACGTAGCTGTCGTTGGAGACGCGGGAGGCGTCGTGGTTGACGAACACCGCGTTGCCGCCGCGCCGCGCCCAGGGCTTTACGTCGACCGTGCGCAGATTGCGCACATAGAGCGCCGGGATGATGTCGAGCCCCTCGGCCTTCACCCAGCGGGTATATGGCGTCTCTTTTTCAGTTGCGAATTTTTTCGCCAGGTCTTCCGAGGCGAGGGCTTCCTTGGCCATGCATTCACTCCTTCCAGCGTCTTCATCAGTTCTTGGTCAAGCCCGGCCTAGCTCGGCCGGATCGTCGTACTCTCGTTCACACTCTTGGGCGGCATGTCGGACGGAATGGCGACGCACTTGTCCGCCTTCATGCGCACATAGATCGGGTCGCCGGTCGGCGTCCGCAGCGACGGATGCGCCCGTGACTGCAGCACAACATCGCCCACCTTGACCTGGAAATCCAGGTATTCGCCGAGGAAATCCTTGTGGTGGACGGTGGCGCGGATGATGGTTTCGCCCTCGGCCGCTGCCGGCTCCTGCTCGGAGAGCTCGACGTCTTCCGGGCGCACCGAAACGATCACGGTCTTGTTCTTGGCAACCCCTTCCCCGGCATGTGCCTTGATCTCCCCGACCGCCGACGAGACCAGGCAACGCCCGCCGCTCTCCAGTGAGCTGACGGTCCCGCCGATGAAATTGGTGGTGCCCACGAAATCAGCAACGAACGGGCTGTTCGGTGTCTCGTAGATCTGCCGCGGCGTGCCGACTTGCTTGATGAAGCCGTCGCTCATCACCGCGATCTCATGCGAAAGCGCGAGAGCCTCGCTCTGGTCGTGGGTGACATAGATGGTGGTGAGGTTGAGCTCGCGCTGCAGGCGCTTGAGCTCGGTGCGCATGCGATCGCGCAATTTGGCGTCGAGATTGGACAGAGGCTCATCGAGCAGCAGGAGCTGCGGCTCCATCACCAGGGCGCGCGCGAGCGCCAGGCGCTGCTGCTGACCGCCCGAGAGCTTGGTCGCCTCACGATCGACCAGATGATCGAGCTGCACCGCGGTGAGCACGCGCATCACGCGGTCGCGCATCTGCCGCTTGTCGACCTTGCGGACCTCCAACGGGAACGCAACGTTCTGAAACACGTTCATGTGCGGCCAGATCGCGTAGGACTGGAACACCATGCCGAAATTACGCTTGTTGGGAGCGACGAAAATGCCGCGGCTCGACGAATAGACGGCGCGACCTGAAACCTCGATCTCGCCCGCCGTCGGCCGCTCGAGGCCGGCGATCGAGCGCAACGTCGTGGTCTTGCCGCAACCGGAGGGGCCGAGCAGCGTGAACAGCTTGCCCTCGGGCACCTCGAACGACACGTCCTGCGCGGCTTTCACCACGGTCCCGTTGTCGCTCGCATATTCGGTGTAAAGCGAGTTCACCTTGAGCACGGCGGTTCCCTCTAGGTCACGTTTCGTTCGGTTAGCACCAGACTTTCCTCCGTCATGCCCGGCCTTGTGCCGGGCATCCACGTCTTGCGATCGGCAAGAAAGTCGTGGATGGCCGGGGACATAAGCGCGTTCACGCGCGTCTTCGACACGCTATGCCCGGCCATGACGCCGGATAGGTCAGTGCGTAGTGACATGCTTCAACTTTCCGAAATTCCAAATCTCTTGCCCACAAGCTGGGCGATCATCACCAGGCAGAACAGCAGAATGATCAGCATGACGCCGAGCGCGGAGAGCTCGACATATTGCCCGTTCTGCCAGAGCTCCCAGATCATGACCGACACGACCTCAGTGCCCGGGCTGTAGAGCAGGATCGAGCTCGACAGCTCGCGGATCGAGACGATCAGCACGTAGATCCAGCCCGCGAGCAGCCCAGGCTTGAGCAGCGGCAGCACCACGCGCCGGAACGTCATCGCCCAGGAGGCTCCGCTCATGGCGGCCGATTCCTCGAGCTCCTTGTGGATCTGCAGCATCGAGGTCGACACGTAGCGCGAGCCGTAAGGCATGAAGCGCGTCACGTAGGCGATCAAGAGGATCCAGATCGTGCCGTAGACGCCGATGTCGATGTAGAGATAGCAGATCATGATCGACAGCCCGAGCACCAGGCCCGGGAAGACGAGCGGCATCGAGGCGAGATTGTCGAGCACCCAGCGGCCGGGGATCTTGGTGCGCACGATCACCCACGACACGATGGCGCCGATCAGCATCACGGTCGTGGCGGTCGTGAACGAGAGGAACAGGCTGTTGCGCACGGTCGACCAGAACTGCGGATAGTCGAGAACAGCGCGATACGAATCGAGGGTGACGCGGCTGAGCGCCGCCCATGACGGCGGGCTGTAGAAGCGCTGCAGCGACGACCACACCAGCACCAAGAACGGCAGCAGTACGATGACGACGAAATACAGAATGAACAGCGAGGCCGTGAAATAGCGCCAGCGGCCGAGATCGACGGTGCGCGGGCGGAAGCCTTTGCCGGTGACGGTCGAGAAGCGCGAACCGTGATAGGCAAGCCGCGACTGCAGATAGATGCCGACGCCCGTGATCACCAAAAGCGTAATCGCATAGGCGGCGGCGAGCCCAATCTGGCTCGGATACTGGTGGATCGCCTGGTAGATCGCCGACGTGTAGACCTGGATCCCGACCGGCAGGCCGAGCAGCGCCGGCACCTCGAACGACTCAAGTGCGCGCACCAGGAGAATGAGAAGCGCCCCGGCAGCGGCCGGCCAGGCCAGCTTGAGCGTGATCTTCCAGGCGATCTGCAGGATCGAGGCCCCGCTCATCAGCGCGGATTCCTCAAGCGACGGGTCCATCGAGCGGAACGCCGCCGTCATCAGCAGAAAGGCCATCGGGGAATAGTGCAGGCCCTCGACAAAGATCATCCCCGGCATGGTGTAGATGTTGATAAACACCTCGTCGGTATTGAACAGCCACTGCAGCCAGACGTTGAGGATGCCGATCTTCGGGCTCGCCAGCATGATCCACGAGACAACGAACAGGATGCCTGGGATCACCAGCGGAATGAGCGAAAGCGCAAAAAACAACCGCTTGAACGGAGTATTGGTACGCTCGTTCATCCATGCGAGCGCAGTGCCGAGGCAGAGCGCAAAGATTGAGGTGCCGGCCGCAAACTGCACCGAGTTGAAGAACAGCCGGAAGGTCTCGGCACTGAAATAGGCGGTCTCGAAATTCTCGAGCGTAAAGACCGCCGGACGGCTCGCGGTCTGCGGCGTGAGGAAGCTCTGCCAGAGCAGGAACACCAGCGGCACCAGCGAGAGCCAGAGCACCAGCGCGATCGGCACGCCGATCAGGACCCATCTGGAATCCAGCCGCTGCCAGAATGCGACATGCGCTTCCGGCAGAGGAGAACCGCGGGTGACTGCTTCAGCCATGGTGTCGGGGCCAGTGCCTCACGTTCTCAGGTCCGATCACGCGGCGCAGCGTGACTATGTGACGCGTCATGGTCGTGGTCATGGTGATGCTGACCGTGATCATGGTGGTGATGGTGATGACCGTGACCATGGCTGTGATCGTGCCCGTGATCATGAGCATGATCATGGTCGTGATGATGGATTCGCTGGTGCGGACGGCCGCTTTGTGGGCCTTCGCTGAAGACGAGCGACTTGATCGTAACTGGTACGGTGTAGGAGGGCATGCGGATGCGGCCGAGATCGATATAGTCGAAGTCGCGCAGCATCACGCCATCGATCGCCAGAATTTCGCTCTCGACCAGAAGCTCCTCGCGCAGGATCGCGCCGAGCGTCTGGGCGATATCGCCATCGAGCATGATGTAGACCGGCTTTCTCCGCTCGATCGTATTGGCAAGCCCATGCCGAATGCCTTCCGCGAAGGCCGCGACGCGCTCATATGACGGCGGTCCTTGCCAGCGCAGTGCCAGAGCGACCTCGCCCTCGCCCTCGACCAGGTCGAAGCCGGTGAAATGCGTCTTGATCGCCTTCGCCAGCGCGGCGGAATCGATGATGTCCTGGCACTCGAAGGCCGGCTGCAGCACTTGCAGGTTACGTCGCGGCAACAGCTCACCTGGCTTGGAGATATAGCTCGTATTGCCGGAGAGCTGGACGCTGTATTCGGAAGCGCCGAGCGCGGTAGCCCGGATGCATTCACCAGCGGCAAGCAGCGGCCATGGCAGCGCGCCCTCGTCGATCTTGCGCCGGATGGCCTGGCCCAGCCGGCGGCCCATGTCGCCGAAATCGCGGGTCTCGCGGCCATAAACATATTCGCCGACGCCACCCGAGAACATGATGCCGTCGATGCGCCCGAAATCCAGGATCGGATCGGTGAGATAGAGATGCGAGATCGCAGACGACATCGGCCTTTGCATGAGCGCCGCCACGAACTCGTCCGCCATCACGTCGGCGACCTTGTCGAGCAGCTTCGTGTCGATCACATCGCCCTTATGCCAGTCGAAGCCGGCCTGCCGCGCGTGATAACGCCCGGCCGGATCGAGCCGCACGATCGTGCCCTTATCGTCGACGACCTGTAGCCGGCCGCCAACATGGAACGCCGCGGTCGCGATCACGTGGCCCTTCTCGACCACCGAGAGCTTGGTGGTGCCGCCGCCGATATCGATGTTAAGAATGCGCTTGTCCTCATCGTGCGAGACGCGCGAGGCGCCCGAACCGTAGGCGGCCAGCATCGACTCCATGTGATGGCCGGCAGTGGCGCATACGAATTCGCCGCCCTGCTCCGACAGGATGCGCGCAATGGCGGCGGAGTTCTCGCGCCGCAGCGCCTCGCCGGTGAGGATCACGGCGCCAGTATCGATCTGGTCCGGATGCAGGTTTGCGCTCGCGTAGGCTTCGTCGATGATCTTGCCGAGCCCGGCCTCGTCGATCAGCTCCTCGCTCTGGTAAGGCGTCAGCGCGTTGGGTGATTGATAGAGCGTCTCACGCGAAACCACGTAGTAACGGCTGGTGAGGTCCTCGCCATAGCGGCGCAGATTGATGCGCGAAAAGATCACCTGGGTGCCGGCCGAGCCGATATCGATGCCGACGCTCACCAGCGTCACATGGTCCTGCAGCCAGATCGGATTCTGCTCTAGCGGCCCGTCCTCGTCGAACTCGAAATGGTCGTGGTCGTGGTCGGAATACTCGTCGTGCTCGTGGACGATGTTCTCGCCATAGAGATGATCGTTAAGGCTATGTCCTCCCTCTGGTTTCTTGTCTTCGGCATCAGCCATCAGCAGTCACTCCTTAATACTTCAATGCTCGGCCGGCGGCCGGGCAGCAGCCGAGCATCCTTCGGCTTGCCGAAAAACCCCATCGGCATGACCTGGCGCGTTCGGGACAGTGGCCGGATCGGCTTGCTCGCAGGGGCTTGGCAGATCCGTTAGTCCTTTCAACAGGATCGCGCCAAAACCCGGAGGCCAAGACGTGCGGTTTCCGTGCGGTTTCCACCCTGACCGGCGCGCTTGGATGTGCCCTGGGACACGATCGCTCGTTATCGGACATTCATATACGCCGCAGGAGATTTTGCGGTCAAATTTCCCGGAGATGGCCGTGCTTTCCGGCCAAAAGGGGGGCTTCATTGAAAGTAGTTGGACGCGGTTCGCGCCTGTTCCGGCCAAGTGGATACCGGTTCGCCGACAAGAGCATGCGCCCCTTGAGAAAGGCTGGATCATGTCCCGTTTCCATCGGAACGGGACATGCTCTAGTGTGGCGGTTCAGAAGTCCGCACCATTCTCGCCGCGAGTCCGAGATGCGGACTTCTGAACCAAAGCCACACTAGATCAATAGGTTGCTAGTGTCCTTCGATTCCGAAGTTCGCAAACGAGGGTGCCGCAGAATGGTGCGAACTTCGGAATCGGGACACTAGTGTCGCCGACCATCCCAACAAGGACATAAGCCCGTGAGTAACGAAACCCCCAAGGAAATGACCGCCGAAGCTTACCTGGCAAGGCTCGGCGAGCGCGGTATTGACTACGTATTTGCCAATGCGGGCACCGATTTCGCCCCGATCGTCGAGGCGATCAGCCGCCATGGCGGCAATGGCGCCAAGTACCCGCGCTTCCTTACGGTTCCGCACGAAAACGTCGCGATGGCAATGGCGCATGGTTACTACCGGGCCTGCGGCAAACCTGCAGCCGTGATGGTGCATGTCACGGTCGGCACCGCCAACTCCATTTGCGGCCTGATGAACGCCGCCCGCGACAACGTTCCGGTGCTGCTGGCCGCTGGCCGCACGCCGATCACCGAGACTGGCCACGTCGCCTCCCGCAACCGCTCAATCCACTGGGGCCAGGAATCGTTCGACCAGGGCGGCATGGTTCGCGAGTTCGTGAAATGGGATTATGAGTTGCGCGACGGCCAGCCGGTTGACGCGGTGGTCGACCGCGCGCTCGACATCGCCATGACTGAGCCGCGCGGCCCGGTCTACCTCACGCTGCCGCGCGAGGTGCTTGCCAATCCGGCCACACATGCCCGCCGCGACACCGTGCGCCCGCTTGGCGTCGCCTCCCCGGAGCCCTCACGCCGCATCATCGAGGAAGCCGCGAGCCTGATTGCCAAGGCTGAGTTTCCGCTGATCGTCACCTCGACAGTCGGTCGCGACCCCAACGCGGTGACCGAGCTTGCGGCGCTCGCCAATGAGTTCGCACTGCCGGTGGTGCAGGCCGAGGCGCGCGACTTCAATCTGCCGACGGACCATCCGATGCACTTGGGCTTCGAGGCCGGTCACTGGGTCGGCAAGGCCGACGTGATTGTGGTGCTCGACAGCGTGGTGCCGTGGATCCCGAAAAGCGGCGGACCGCGCCGCGATGCCAAGATCATCCATATGTCCTGCGATCCGCTGGCGACGCGCTATCCGTTCCGCGAAATGGAAGCCGATCTCCTCATCGCGGGCGACCCCTGCGCGGCGCTGCGCCTGCTGCGTGAATGCCTCGGCGGCCTGCCCAAAAGCAAGAACGGCGCGGCCGATGGCCGACGCAAGACCGTGGCGGCTGCGCGCGAGGACATCCAGGCGCGTCGCCGCAAGCTGATCGATCAGGTCAAGGACCAGTCGCCGGTGCACCTCGCCTGGCTTGCGCACTGCCTGAACGAGGTGAAGGCGAAGGACGCGATCGTGATCAGCGAACTCGGCGTGCCGCTGGCGCAGCTCGATCTCAGCGCGCCGCGCTCTTACATGGGCAACCTTCTGTCGGGTGGTCTCGGCTTCGGCCTCGGCGCCGCGCTGGGTGCCAAGCTCGCGGCGCCCGAGCGCGAAGTGATCACGACCGTGGGCGACGGCTCCTACATGTTCGGCAACCCGCTGCCCTATCATTACGTCGGCCGCGCCGAGAGCCTGCCCACCCTGACGATCATCACCAACAACCTGATGTGGGGTGCGGTGCGGCAGTCGACGCTCGATGTCTATCCGGACGGCAAGGCCTCCAAGGCCAATGCGATGCCGCTCACCGAGCTCAAGCCATCACCTGACTTCGAGAAAGTCGTGGAGACCTGCGGCGGCTATGGTGAGAAAGTCGAGACCGCAGGCGATGTGAAGCCGGCGCTCAAGCGCGCACTCGACAAGGTGCGCTCCGGCACGCCAGCAACGCTCAACGTGATGACGCAGATGCGGCGCTGAGCGCAGCGCCGCGGGAGAGCGACATGGCCAGATGCGCACGGGCTCTGGCGGCTGTTATCGCAGCGATTTTGATCTGCGGCGGCGCACAGCATGCCGCAGCGGAGGACTACTTCGCCGGCAAGACCGTTTCGATCATCTGTGGCTTCCCGCCCGGCGGCGGTGTCGACGCCGGCGCCCGTCTGATCGCGCGTCACCTGCCGCGTTTCATTCCGGGCGCGCCCAATGTCATCGTGCAGAACATGCAGGGCGCGGGCGGGCTCGGCGCCGCCAATCACCTCTATGCCCGCGCCGAGCGCACCGGCCTCGTGCTCGGCCTGCCTGGCCGCGACTGGGTGCTGCATCCGGCGTTGCAGTTGCAGGGCGCCCAGTTCGATGCGCTCAAGTTCAACTATATCGGCAGCACCGGGCCTGGAAACAACTTCGCCTGGATCAGGGCCGATCTTGGTGTACGCTCGATGGCAGCGCTCAAGGCGCGCCGCGACAAGATCGTGTTCGGCGCGCTCACGCCCAACACCATCACCTCCTCAGCGCCGAAGCTTCTCGCCTCCGAGGGCTATCCGATCCAGGTCGTCACCGGCTATCAAGGCACCGCCGCGATCGTGAACGCGATCGAGAAGAGCGAAGCGCACGCGATCCTCACCAACCTCGCAAGCTTCGCTCGCCGGCCTGACCTCGTCGACAAGCAGGTGGTCCGCCTGTTCCAGACGCTGCATGAGGTCGCCGACCTGCCGGTGCTGGAGGATCTCGTGTCGGCCCCGGCGAAGCCGCTGGCGCGCATCATCACGGCGCCGTCGGCAACCGGCATGCCGTTCGTGGCGCCGCCCGAGGTGCCGCAGGATCGCATCGAGGTGCTGCGCAAGGCGTTCATCGCAATGGCGCGCGACAAGGCCTTCCTGGACGAAGCCAACACCATCGGCGAGCCGGCCGACGCGCCGCTCGACGGCGCCAAGCTGCATGCGCTCTACGCCGACATCGTCAAGAGCGCGACGCCGGATGTGTCGAAGACCTACAAGGAATTGACCGGGCAGAATTGAAACGGATCAGGAGGAAACAATGAAAATCGTACAAGGTGACGAGCTGCCGTGGACGCGCGGGCTGGAGCATCGCGGCGGCATGTTCCATTTCCGCAATCTGATGGAAGGAGCACCCGGCCGGCTCGACAATTTCCAGCTCTCCATGGGACGGAGCGATAAGGATTTCGTCTCGCCGCGGCACCGGCACAATTTCGAGCAGTTCCGCTTCCAGCTCGAAGGCGACCTCGACTTCGCGCGTGATGGCAGGATGCGTGCCGGCATGGTCGGCTATTTCCCGGAAGGCGCCTCGTACGGCCCGCAGACCAGCGAGGGCAATGCCACCACCATCGTGCTGCAGTTCGGCGGCGCGAGCGGCGCCGGCTATCTGTCGCGCAAAGAAGTCAGGCAGGGCATGGACGAGTTGCTCGCGATCGGCACCTTCGAGGGTGGCGTGTTCCGTCGAAATGACGGCGCTCCCGGCAAGCGCAACATGGACGGCTACGAGGCGATCTGGTCGCACGTAAACGACCGTCCGCTCGAATATCCCAAGCCGCGCTATCCGGGACCGATCATGATGGATGGCGCAGACTTCGGCTGGGTCGCGCTGGCGGACCAGCCCGGGGTGAGCGAGAAGACGCTCGGCATCTTCACCGAGCGGCGGGCGCAATCGGGCTTCTATCGTGTCGATGCCGGCGCCACGCTGCACGCATTAGGACGTGCCGTATACGTGGCCTATCGCGGCGAAGGCTCGGTCAATGGAACGCCGCTGCGACCGTTCACGACCGTATTCCTGGACCATGGCGAGGACGCTGTCATTACAGCGACGAGCGAGGTCGAGCTCATCCATTTCGGATTGCCCGACCTGCGCAACCTGGCGGCGCAACCTGAGATGACGGCGGTGGCGGCCGAGTAGCCGCGATCAATTCTTCGGCACGTTGCGCATGTAGTCGTTGATGAACGTGCGCATCTGCGGCGTTGCCTGGATCATCGC
>Ga0134124_10005702_pt1 | contig 10005 bp, 6 predicted proteins | sample KB304_FD_96880 | JGI IMG/M metagenome (GOLD analysis project Ga0134124, IMG submission 96880) | Terrestrial soil microbial communities without Nitrogen fertilizer from Kellogg Biological Station, Michigan, USA - KB3-0-4 | ecosystem: Environmental > Terrestrial > Soil > Unclassified ... | reverse complement strand
GGAATCTCCGAAGGTGAAGTCAACACCGTATAGATCGATGGATCTGGATGATCGAAGCTCACGCTGTTGATGGTATTGAAACGTGCCAGGTAGTATTTATAGGGAGCGTAATTTCCATGCCACGCCACCACGTCGATCGGAGAGTGGTCATACTCAGACTCCCAAAGCTTGCCGCAGAACTTCGAGATCACCGTGAATGCGCCGTCGCGATCTTCATACGCCGCATGCGGAGTCTGAAAATCCCGTGTATTCGCCAATCCATTCGCGCCGATAGGTCCGAGATCCGGCAGGCGGAACATTGCTCCGTAGTTTTCGCAGATATATCCGCGCGCCTGCTTCTCAACGAGTTCAACGCGGAACTTGATACCGCGCTGGATCACGCAGATTTCACCGGGCTTCACATCGATCCGCCCAAATTCCGTGTGGAAGACCAGCGCGCCCATCTGCGGGACGATCAGCATCTCGCCATCTGCGTTATAGAAGAAGCGATCCGTCATCGACTGATTCGCAACGTACACATGGATCGCCACTCCCGTATGCATCGTCGAATCGCCATTCCCTGCCAGCGTGTGCAGTCCCGCAACAAAATCTGTCGGCGCCGTCGGCACTGGCACCGGATCCCACCTCAGCTGGTTCGGCGAAGTCGCCACCTCATCGAATGGAGTGCTTCGCAGCATTCCCTGTTGCGCATAAGGTTTATACGGTTTATGCACCACTGAAGGCCGAATCCTATACACCCACGAGCGACGATTTTGCGATCGCGGTGCCGTGAACGGTGTTCCGCTCACCTGCTCCGTATAAAGTCCGAGCGGCGCTTTTTGCGGAGAGTTCTGTCCTACAGGCAGAGCACCCGGCTCAGCTTCACTCGCGAACTCATTTCCAAACCCGGAGTGATAAAGGAACTGCTCAGATTTCGCACTTGGCTTATGCATAGATTGTTTTCGATCCTCGATTCGCGTTTCCGACATCTAAAGGTTGCCGCGACGATCCTGTTCCAATTCCAAAGCCTCAAATAGCGCCTTGAAGTTGCCTTTGCCAAATCCACGACTTCCCTTGCGCTGAATGATTTCGAAGAAGACTGTTGGACGATCCTGCACCGGCTTCGAGAAGATCTGCAGCAGGTACCCTTCCTGATCTTTGTCCACAAGTATTCCCAATCGCTTGATTTCTTCGATCGGTTCTTCCAACTCTCCTACGCGATTCGGAAGCTGCGCATAATACGAATCCGGAACTCGCAGAAATTCAATGCCATTCTGCTGCAGTCGATCCACCGTGAACATCACGTCCTTGGTTTGCAAAGCGACATGCTGCACGCCAGGCCCGCCATAGGCCTCTAGATACTCATCGATCTGGCTTTTGCGCTTCCCCGCTGCCGGTTCGTTGATCGGAAATTTCACAGAGTACGAGTCATCGCTCATTACGATCGACATTAGCGCCGAGTACTCCGTCGAAATATCTTTGTCGTCGAAACTGATGTAACGATGGAACCCGAATACTTTGCTGTAGTACTCGGCCCACTCATTCATCTTTCCGAGTTCAACGTTTCCAACCATGTGATCCACGCGCAGAATGCCCGCGTCCTTACCGGGAATCTTTGCCTCGACAAATCCCGGCAAAAACGGCCCTTTGTAGTCCTTGTATGAGATCAACGAATGGATGGTGTCGCCGTAGGTCTTTACGGCCGCACGACGAATCGATCCATGCGAATCCTCTTCATCGTGCGGTTCTTCGAACCCAATCGCCCCTCGCTTGATTGCCTCGTTATAAGCCGCGTCAGCATCAGCGACCTCGAGCGCGATATCCCGAACTCCGTCTCCATGCTTCTTCAGGTGGTCGCTAGCCGGGTGTTTCGGATCCAATGGAGTAGTAATGACAAAATTCGTTTTTCCTTGGACCAGGGCATACGACGTGGCATCACGATTACCCGTTTCCAACCCGCGATAAGCGACCTGCGAAAAACCGAATCCAGTGCGATAGAAATAGGAAGACTGCTTGGCGTTACCTACCCAGAACTCAACGTGATGTACCCGTTTCAGCTTAAGGGGATTTTCCATGGACCTCACTCCGGTTGGCTATTCTAACCGTTGAGCGTTGGCATCGTCTAAACCGGCCAAATCCGCCTCGCTGCGTCCTTTCTTTAACTCCTTGTCTTTCTTGTCGATGGCGCCCTCAGACAATCCCCATCCAAAAGGCAGCAACTCGGCTCCACCTTTGTGCCAGTACAAAATCTCGTTTTCCAATGAAATCGAAGCGCGAAATCTTGACCTACTATCGCTAATAGCAGATGATTTCGGCTCCCCCCTTTTCGTCCCTGTTCACTTGGGTGAGCAGGAAGTTCTCGTTTTCATAGAAATGCTGGTCTCTTGTTCAGTTTTTGAGGCAGTTCACAAACGAAAGGGAGCACTCCGCCTATGTTCGGAATCCGCCGCAATGTCGCAGTCGCGATATTGATTGGAATGTATTCACTGGGATCGATCGCCTTCGCACAAACGACAGTCATTCATCCCACAGGCCATGACACCTCTAAACCGCTCCGTGACATGCGTCCGATTCCTCCGGAATTCGACCATTTCAATGAGCACCCGGTAAAGCCAGTTCCAGTCAGCCCCAAAGGCGCCGGACGTGATTCCGTTCTGCAATCGGGCGCGACTACCGCAACCGCTGCCACGATTAGCGGCGCGACCAACTTCGACGGAGTAGGCCTCGCAAGTGGATACAACATTTCCGGTGAGCCGCCTGATACGAATGGCTCAGTCGGAACTACCCAGTACGTGCAGTGGGTGAACAGTGCCTTCGCCGTGTATGACAAGGCCACGGGAGCAAAGGTTTATCCTGCGAGCGGTTTCGCTGCTGGAAACACCATCTGGACCGGATTCGTTGGTGGTAACTGCGCAACTCATAACGATGGCGATCCGATTGTGCTCTTCGACAAACAGGCACAGCGTTGGATCATGACGCAATTCTCGGTTTCGACTTCCCCGTATTACCAGTGCGTCGCTGTTTCCACAACCGCCGACGCAACCGGGTCCTGGAACCGTTATGCCTACAGCTTCAGCACTAATTTCAACGACTATCCAAAAGTCGGTGTTTGGACTGACGGCTACTACTTCACCTTCAACCTCTTCAAACGCGGACGTACATTCGCTGGCTCCGATATTTGCGCCATGGATCGTACGACAGCGTTGGCTGGCGGTGCGGCAAAGATGATCTGCAAGCAGACCAGCACCAGTTTCGGTGGACTGCTTCCGGCAGACATCGATGGAGCAAGCGGAGCATCAGGAAGCACCGGTCTGCCTCCCGCAGGAACCGCGGAATACGTGGCAAACTTCGGAACCAACTCGCTCAATGTCTGGCGAGTAGTACCAAACTATTCCGCCGGAACGATTACCGTGACCGGACCAACGAGCGTTCCGGTTTCATCCTTCGCAGCCGCTTGTAGCGGTGGTACTTGCATCCCTCAAACCGGAACAACGCAGAAACTCGATTCTCTCGCTGATCGCTTGATGTATCGATTGTCTTATCGCAACTTCGGTTCCTACGCCTCGCTGTTGGTCAACCACTCTGTAACGGCTGGCTCCGCAACCGGTGTTCGCTGGTATGAATTGCGCGCGTCTTCCGGAACCGCTACTCCGACCGTCTTCCAACAGGGCACCTATGCTCCCGACACCAAATTCCGCTGGATGGGCAGTTTGGCACAAGACAAGCAAGGAAATATTGCAGTCGGCTACAGCGTCTCGAGTTCATCCACTCATCCTGCGATTAAGTTCGCGACGCGCGCTCCAACCGATCCGGTCGGAACACTTTCCGCAGAGACCGACATCTTCGCCGGCACTGGATCGCAAAGTGGACACTCCCGTTGGGGCGATTACTCCAGCATGAGCGTCGATCCAACCGACGACTGCACCCTTTGGTACACACAGGAATATCTGCAAACGAGCGGCGACTTCATTTGGAGCACCCGCATCGGCCATTTCAAACTCGGCACCTGTCAGTAACCCTGCGACGAGTCATTGCCGACGGCTGCCGGAAACGGCAGCCGTTTTTTGCAAGATCAAAAAACAAATCATTTCTGTATGCAAATCCGTGCACGCACCACTTGCGTGTTAAGGCACTTTTGTTGAGGTAATTTTCGAACAATTCACTCTCCCGCTATTGACCTCAATCAATGTTCCAAACATAATCGCCGACACCATTCACGACACCGTTCGGCGGGATGGGAACGGTGAAGCAACCAAGAATCAGTCAACAGTTACTTCCGGTGTTACCTCATTGCAGTTTGGGAATTTTCTAAGAACCTTTGGAGGGCAGCGAATGAAGAGGTATCTAGTTCCAACGTTGCTGTTGTTTGTGGCAACTACAGCGTTCGGCCAGAGAGAGACGCAAACACCCAACTCACACATGAAAGCGGATCCGCCAGCTCTCGGCCTTCATTGGGCAAAGGGCGCCGCCGGTAGACCGGCCCGGCCCAGCAGCAATCCCAACCTGACCTCGCATGGCGGCCCCGTGATGAATAATGTCACCGTGCAGCCCATCTTCTGGGGCACCAGTTGGTCCAGCTATTCCGGCGACGAAATGACCGGTATCGATAAGTTCTACGCCGGCATCAGCGGTACCGAGTACGCTCGCACTAGCGATGAATACACGGGCCCCGGCCAGTCAAACTCCGCCGGAACCATTTCCTCATCCGCCCACCTCGTTGACACCTCCAAAGCCAGTGGTGGTGGACAGACCTCTGCGATTCTTGCGGAAGTCTGTAAAGCGCTTTCGGCGAACAATATCACCCCTCGAACAGATGGCTACTATCCCGTCTACACCGATCTACCTCGTGGCCACGCTCAATATTGCGCGTGGCATAGTTGGGGTGCTTGCGGCGGAACCAACGTCCAGTTCGCTTTCTTCTGGAAGTTGGACGGTGATGCCGGTTGCGATCCGAACAGCACAGTGTCAGGTCAGTCTGAAGGTTTGGCCGCATCCGCGAACGTCTCCGGACACGAACTTTCGGAAGCCCGTACGGATCCCCGTGGCACAGGATGGTATGACTCCAGTGGCGCAGAAAACGCCGACAAATGCGCATGGCACTTCGGCACCTCCAGCGTTTCATTCAAGAATGGATCGAGTTGGAAGATCCAGGGCAACTGGTCAAACTGGGCATACAACAACAGCCAGGGCTACGCCGATGCAAGCGGACACCTCGGATGTCTCGATGGCGGCAACTACAAGCTATCGAACATTTTCCCGTAAACTCTGATCGCCAAACTAAAATCGCCGGACCTCAGGTCCGGCGATTTTCTTTGTTCAGTCACAGAACAATTAGCGGAATCTATCAGGGCTCACGTCGGGAACTCCGTCCGTCTTTTTTCGACTCGCCTTCTTCCTTTTCTTCTCCGGTGCCGTAAATCCCGTGTACAGCACAACACGATTTCTTCCGTCGGACTTCGCCTGATATAGCGCACGATCGGCACACTGCATGATTGCTTCGTGATCGTCGGCGCAGTCCGTGTCAGCCACTCCGATACTAACTGTCACTCGTGTCTCGATCGATTCGCGTCGCACTCTCCGCTCCTGTGTCTTGCGGCGCTCTGGCCGCTCCCTCTGGCTCCGGTCAGGCCCGCGAACGATGAACGGCGTGAGTTCGATGTCTTCCCTCAGGATGTCGAGATGATCGACCGCATTCGATGCCGCTCCGTACGGAAAAACAATTCCAAACTCTTCTCCACCCAGCCGAAACGCTTTTCCGGCACCCGTTACTTCGCTCAGCTTATTCGCAACCATCCGCAGCACCTGGTCACCGACATCGTGCCCATAGGTGTCATTGAAGTGTTTGAAGTGATCGATATCAACCACCGCGATTGCGTACGTGCCCGAGAGTTGAGTCGCCAGTCGGTTATAAGCTCTACGCCCTGGCAGCCCCGTAAGCTCATCGTGGTATGCAACTGTGTACGAGCCTTCGAGAATTCCTGCGCCAACGATGAAAGCTGCTCCGATGAAATAGAGCGATTCAGGTCCAGCAGATTTCGGCGCGAGTGCGAGTGCTAACGTCAAGGTCGTCCAGAAGAGTGCCGCGTCCGGAGCCTTTCTGTTCAGAACGTAGTTCGCAAGCAACGCCATCAGCGCAAGCATTGTCACGATTGCAATCGGGGTGAACAGCCCTGTCGCCGCACCCGCGTTCAGCACAGAACTTCGTAGCCAAACCGCAACTGTCGTCGCTTCCGACCGTGACATCGCGTAAACCAGCAACGCCTCGATTGACAGAACGCCGGCCCACCAACCAAGCGATTCCAGATCGAAATTCGCATCGTCGATCAGAAGTAGGAATGCAATATTGATCGGTGCGATGAATGCGATTATCGCCAGCGCGCATCCCGCCACCGAACCAGGTGCTCCCGCCGCTTCGATGGAGCCAAGCATCAGCACAACGACCGTTACCAGCGCCAGCGCCATTCGCGGCAAGTGAAAACGCCAGGCCAGTGCAAGTGCTGCCGCGCCTATGACGAATACGGCCATTTCGGCGTTCTGCTCTGTCGGAACAAAAATGGCGAGTCGCTGCATCCCAAAGGCGATCAAAAAAATGATGCCGTTGGGCAGAACGAATTGCCTTCCGAAAGTAGTCAGTGCACGCAACCGTATCTCCCGAGCTCAAGCTCAAATTGAGCTATGGGGCCGTATCCATAACTTTAGAAAGGAACCCTCCCCCAAGGGAGTGTTGATTCAGGTACACGAATGCCCTAAGGGCCATCCAACCCATGGCCAGAAGTACAGTCCTCCAACCGCCAACGGAACTCCCCCAGGGCCAATCGCTTAAAGTCGACTCCAATGAAACATTCGTGAAATTGAATCTCGTGGTTTACAATTCGCACCTATCCCCGTGACCTATCAGGCCCAATCCAACGAACAGCTCCTCCGCCTCTGCGCCCATTCGGCGAATGCCGATGCTTGGGAGGAATTTGTCCGCCGATTTCAGCCTCTGATAGCCGGAGTCGCGATGAGAGTGGCTGAACGTTACGGGCAAACTGGTTCCGGCGTGGTTGATGAACTCGTCCAGGAAACCTTCATGAAGCTCTGCCGAAATGACTGCAAGGCCCTCAAGGAATTCGAGGCCGAGCACGATGGCGCAGTTTTCGGATTCATCAAGACCGTCGCACTCAACGTTGCCATCGACCATTTCCGCAGCCTCCAGCCTCGATCCGAAGAGCCGCTCGAAGACTGGCAAGCCGCGCCGGAGGGACCAACTTCGGGTAGCGCCGCCACTGCCGAGATGGCCGTCCTGATGGACCAGGTTGACGGAGCTCTCACGAAGAGTACTACGGACGAAACTCGCGAACGCGACCGTACCGTTTTCTGGCTGTACTACAAACATGGTTTTACCGCGAAGGCGATCGCAGCATTACCCGCTGTCGGACTTACCGTAAAGGGTGTAGAAACGGTAATATTCCGCTTGACCAAGGCGATTCGAAAAAGTTTGACGATCCCGCACCCATGATGCAAATGAACTCGATGAATTGTCTCGCCGATATGAAGGGTTAGAAATCATATCGACGTTATCAAAAGTGAAAGGGCCGTAAATTGGACGTTAGTCAACACTTAAGCCGCGCTGAGCTCGACCGGTTGATCTCGGACGAGACAGGCGGCGGAGCCACATGGATCGAGTCCGCTACCGGTCACTTGGAATCCTGTCGTGACTGCCGATTGGCGCTCCTATTGGGCGAGACCGAGGCCAAGGGAATTCCCGCTTCGAGTTCCGAGGGTCCCTGTCCCGGAGAAGCCCGGCTCAAACGCGCAGCTTCAGGAGCCAGCGACGCACAAACCGCCCTCCGAGTGGTCCAACATTGCACGAACTGCGATGACTGCGCTCAGAAGTTAAAGGAATACGCGAAGCTCTTCTCCGGCGATTCGAAGGGCGATCTCAAAGGCCTGAAGACCTCTAAACCGGAATGGCAAAAGAATTTCGCTCGCCAGATCGCTGCCTCTCAGAAATCCAATTCAAGACGCGTTCGTTTCGGAATGCTCGGATGGGCGATCGCGGCGATTCTTCTGGTCGCATTCCTGATCACTGCTTATATCCAGCGAGACTCGATTTCCAAGGTCAACAAGCTCGTCGCCTCTGCCTACACAGAAACTCGAAGCACCGACCTGCGACTTCCCGGTGCGATTTACTCGGAGGTCCACACTGATCGAGGAGTGGCAGCCGCCAAGAGCGAGCCGCTGGCTGAAGCTCGAGCCGCAATCGCTCGTATGCGACCAACCATGGACCAGACTCCTGAGTTTCTTGACGCAGAGGGGCGCGCAGATCTAGTCGCCAACGATGTCCAGGGCGCATACGAAAAACTGGTTCGCGCCAAAACTCAAGCCCCTCACTCTCCTGACATCCTCATTAACCTCGCACTCACCGAATGCTTGCTCGCCGATAGCGGTCAACCCGACCGCTACCAGGTAGCTTACGAACTCTTGAGCGAAGTGCTGGCGGCCGACAACCGTAACGCCGTCGCTTTGTTCAACCGGGCTCTCATCTCCGAACGTCTTCGCGAATACGGCTCGGCCATTGAGGACTGGAAGCGGTTGCTCGCTATCGAACCAACTGGCGCATGGGCGGAAGAATCTCGACGCCGAAAGTCTACCGACGAAACCTTGCTGAAGGATCAACCCAGCGCTCCGCCCCCAGACCAGCACTCATCCCGGTCGAGTTCCGTTCACCCAAGCGCTTAATCCTGGAAGCGATTCAACTTTCGGCTTGGCTTCCGCATTGCGGAATTTTTCAACAATTGAAACTCTTTACAAATTTATTGCTTCGCGTTGAAGGGATTTCATACGACCGAGCGTTTAGTATGGTAACGACCGTGAATCATGTCTCAGCTATGCGAAAAGAATGTGAACGGTCACGGGGCACCATCGGCAAAATGACTGCCCAGCAAGGTTGCGGGGACTTCCTGGGGGGGAAGTCCCTTGCGCCGGCTCAAAGCACTCCTACCTCTTCGGATTAACCGACATCGTCTCCCTATAAAGTCCCAGATTGCTTCGAAGCACGATCGTCGGATTCAGGAACTGCGCGCGCTCCAGTTCGATTCCTCGCAGCAGGTGTTCCGATAGACTCTTCACCGCCAGCCGTCCTTGTTGAAAAGGAAGTTGGTACATCGAAGCCGCGATTACCCCTGACGAAAAATACGGCACCATTTCTTGAAAAAGATCCGTCGTGATCAGTCGCACCTTACCCGCCCGTCCAGTCGCCTTCAGCGCTCGACACACCGGCAGGCAGTTCACGGTATTTACATAGATTCCCGCCAGGTCGGTCACTTCGCGCAGGAGATCCTTCGTCCGCTGAAAACTCTCCTGCTCATGTTCGTGGGCTTCGATGGTCGCGACCACTCGCCGCCCTGAGTTCCCTTCTTCAAAACTCGCCGCAAACCCTTCCGATTTTTTTCGATGGTCCACCGTCTTGAGCATGCCGGTGATGATGGCTGCCTTCGATCCAGCAGGAAGAAAATTTGCCATCAGTTCACCCGCAGTCTGTCCATTCAAATACGGGTCCACGCACACGATCGATGAACGCTTGCTCTGTGGCGCATCCGTTGAAACGCAAACCACGCGAATGCCCGACTTCTCCGCGCCGTCGATCAACGGATTCATCGACTCCGGATCACCAGGCGTCAAAATGATCCCCTGGACTCCTTCGTCCACTAACTTCCGGAACGCCGCGCGATCGCCCTTTCCCAACTCTGGTACCAGCGGCTCCGCGAAGTGAATCCCACTCTCGCCATACGATCGAACTTCTTCGTGAATACCGGCCCAAAGTTCGTTGTAGAAATAAGCGATCTTGCGTGGCACGCAAATACCGATGCGAATACGTTTTCCCGTCACCAGCGTTCGCGCGGCGAGGTTCGGTTTATAGCCGATCTTTTCAGCGATCTTGAGCACATGCTGACGTGTCTGCTCGTTGATCCCTGGTCTGCCGTGAAGCGCGCGGTCTACCGTTCCGATCGACACCTTCGCGAGTTCCGCGATTCGCGGTAT
>Ga0134124_10005700_pt1 | contig 10007 bp, 9 predicted proteins | sample KB304_FD_96880 | JGI IMG/M metagenome (GOLD analysis project Ga0134124, IMG submission 96880) | Terrestrial soil microbial communities without Nitrogen fertilizer from Kellogg Biological Station, Michigan, USA - KB3-0-4 | ecosystem: Environmental > Terrestrial > Soil > Unclassified ... | reverse complement strand
TCCGCGGCGAGAGCATCGACTACGTCAACGCCCTCCTTCGCGGGAGGGATGCGCGGATCCGCGAATACTTCAACGCGGACTACGTGAACCGCGTGCTCGAGGAACACAGCGGCGGCAAGATCAACCACCGCCTGTTGATTTGGTCGCTGTTGAGTTTCGAGTGGTGGTGCCGTGTGTTTCTCAACTGACGTGGACGGTGCGCCGAATGCCTTCGTCGAACCGGATCGCCGGCTCGAAGCCAAGCCGCGCGCGAAGCTGGGTGTTGTCCGACATGTACCCGGGCGGTTCCGGTCCGGGCACGGATTGGAACACCGGTTCGATGCCCAGCGCGCCGCCAATCGCCTCGCCGATTTCTCGAATGCTCAGTGCGCCGGGTCCGCCGACGTTCATGATCTCCAGTCCATGCGCGCCGGTCACATGCAGTGCGCCCTCGATGCAGGCGGCCACATCGGTGACGAAGGCCGGCGTCAGCTGCAAGCCCAGCGTGCCCTGGACGTGGATCGGCGTTCGCGTCCTGACGCGCTCGATGAGGTCGGGAACCAGCATGCCGGTTTGACCGGGGCCGTAAACGGAGAACAGCCGCAGCACCACGCAGTACATATGTCCGGCATACGCCTGGACCAGCTGCTCGCCCATCAGTTTGGTCTGTCCATAAAACGACTCCGGATGAAGCCGTCCTCCTTCGCTGAGCGGTTTTCGACTGGCCTGGTAGACATTGGCGGTCGATGCGTAGACGAGTCTCCGGACGCCATGTTCGCGGGCCCAGTCCAGCGTCATCAGAAGCGCCGCGACGTTCACTTGAAAGATGTCGAGCGCCCGCTCGGGGAAGCGCCGATAGTCGCGCGACTGTGCCAGATACACGATCGCGTCGATGCCGCCGACGGCCGGCAGTCTGGCGCCCGGCTGTGCGAGGTCGAACGGCATCCATTCGATCCGACCGGCCGCGGGCCGCACGGGTCCCCGCGACACGGCGACGATGTCGTGGCCGGCCTGTTCGAGGGAGCGGCAAAGCGCGGTGCCGATGAAGCCGGCGGCGCCGGTGATCAGGACCTTCACGACCCTGCCGCGCGCAGGCGGAAGAACCAGTGGCGCCGGTAGGTGTCGATCGTCTCGCACGTCTCGTCGGCAATGCGAAGTCCGGCGCCACGGGCGAGCTCGCGAAAGCGTTCCGCGGTCAGGCGCTCGATATGAAACACGTCTTCGGCGAGATCGGGCTGCCGCAGCTTCGTGTACCAGTCGGGCGAGACCGCGGGAGCCGGCGCGCCGGCATCCTTCTCGCCGAGCCAGACGTCGACTTCGCCGTGGTCGCCCGCCACGCGCCGGGCTTCGCGCAGAGCGCCGGATGGATCGACGAAGTGATCGATCGTCGTGCTGAAGAGGACGTGGTCGAACGAGCCGCCGGCAAACGGCAGGTATTCGGCGAGGCCGGTGATTTTCAGAAAGGCGGCGGGGCCCAGATCGGCCAGCGGATCGATCCCGACATACGTGGCGCCCGCGCGCGATTCGAAGTAGGCCGGCCAGGCCTGAGGGCCGCAGCCGACGTCGAGCACGAGGCCGCGGCAGCTGCAGAACGCCGCGAACTGGCGGCAGTCGTCACGATCGCCAACCGACAGATTGCGTTCAGGCGCTGCTGTGTAGCTGGCGAGGCCGTTCGCCTGCAGCTGGCGCCAGGCGTTCCAGAGCGGCGAGCCGTCGCGACGTGTGTCCGGCGGCGTGAAGTCGAACCAGTAACGGCCGCGCGTGTACGTCGATCCGCACGAGATGCATTCGACGCGCGTGTCGTCGATGCGAATGGCGGGCAGCGGCGCTCGGCACGAGGGGCACACCAGTCGTCCTTCAATCGCGTCGTACGACGCGATCGGAACGGGCGACTGTTGAGATTGCATGCGCTCATCATACATTCAGCGATAAGGTAGGCGATTCGTGTACCGGTGGTGGCGGCTGTTGTACGGCGCGCTCGAATCGCGCGTCGTGCTCGCCTGTGCAGCGGCGGCGTGCCGGCTGATCGACGTCTGCGCCGGCGCCGATCGCCGGCGGTCGCTGGTGGCGCGCGCAACGCACCTCCTCGCCTACAGCGGCTGGCCGGGTCACCAGCGCGGATGGATCAATCAGCACCTGGCGAGGTTCTTCTCGAGGCTCGACCGGCGGCTGGCGGCGCCGGTCGCGAGCGTCCCGCGGCGCTCACCGCTCGCTCGCGCTACGGGATCGCCGCTGCGCGTCGGCTGTTACGGGCGTTTCAGCGGCCTCCTCAGCTTTCCGAAGGAGCTCTTCGAGGCGTTCCCGCGCGACTGGTCCCTGCACGTGTACGACGTCGAGTTTCAGGGCCGGCTCGCGCGATACCTCGAGCCGATCGCCCGCGAGTACCGTGCGATTCGCGGCGCGACGACCGCGTTCGATCAATCAAACGCCGAGGCGGCGGCCGCCATCAACCGCGCAGCCCTCGATGTGCTGCTGCTGATCGGCTACAAGACCGAGGTGTACGACATCGCCGATCGCGTCGACACGCCGTGCATCGCGCATGTCTGCACCGGGATCGACTTGATTCACCACGACAAGGTGGCGTTCCACATCTGCCCGCAGCTCCAGGCCGACTACTTCATGGAGGACGACCAGCTGTTCTGCGGCACGACCCGCGCCCCGCTGCCTGGCAGCCCCGTGTACCGCGGGTTCATCCCGTGCGACGAGCGCGGCATCGTGCCCTCGCGGAAGCGCTGGAGGTCTCGCGAGAACCTCATCGTCTTTCATGGCTCCCTGTACAAGGCGGCCTCGCCGGCGTTTCTCGCCCAGATTTACCAGTTGCTCGAGGCGGATCCGTCGCTCGAGTTCGCCCTCATGGGCCGCGATGACCGTCACGCGCTGCAGCTGATCACGAGCCTGGCCGCGAAAGCCGGCGTCGGCAGCCGCGTCCACTACGAGGGCGCGTACAGCGCGACGCGGGACGCCGACGGCCGTCTCGACGATCCCGGCTGGCAGAAAGTGCTCGGGCTCCTGGAACGCGCGCGGCTCGCGCCCGATCCGTGGCCCGTCATCGGCTGGTCGGCGCGCTTCGAAGCGATGCTGATGGGCGCGCCGACGGTTCATCTCGCGCTGCGGACGGATCCGGCGAGCTGGGGAAAAATGCAGCCGGTCGTTTTCGACAGCCCGCAACTGAACGTCGATATCGGGACCGTGACCAGCACCGACGACTATCTGCCGATGTGCCGGCGATGCCTGTACGACGAGGCATTTGCCGACCGGCTCGCGATCGAGCAGCAGGCCGTCGCCCGCCGGTCGACCGATTTGCCCGGCTACTGGCGCCAGCTGTCGGACTTCTACGATCACTGGCTCGGGACGTCCGGCGTGACCCGGCGCCACGACGAGGCGGCCCATCGCGCCACCGCATGACGCCGGCCACTGACCAACCCTGGACGCTGGTCATCCGGCCCGAACGCCGCTGGCTCGACCTGCGGCTGGCGGAAGTCTGGCGCTATCGCGATCTGATCGGGCTGTTCGTCCGCCGGGATTTCGTGGCGGCCTACAAGCAGACGATGCTGGGACCGGCGTGGTATTTGATCCAGCCGCTGCTCACGTCGTTCACGTTCCTGGTGATTTTCGGACGCATCGCGCAGCTGCCCACCGAAGGCGTGCCGCAGCTGCTCTTCTACATGCTCGGTACGGTCGTGTGGTCGTATTTCGCCGCGTCGCTCACGCTCACGTCGAATACGTTCACGGCGAATACGGGCCTCTTCGGCAAGGTGTACTTCCCGCGCATCGTCGTGCCGATCTCGATGGTGCTGTCGAACCTGATCACGTTCGCGTTTCAGTTCGTCCTGTTCGCGCTGACGGCGGCGCTCTACGCGCTGGGCGGCACGACGCTGCACGTCAACGCCTGGGTCGCCGTCCTGCCGCTGCTGCTCGTCATGCTCGCCGGCCTCGGGCTGGGCTTCGGGATCATCGTCTCGTCGATGACGACCAGGTACCGCGATCTTCAATACCTGGTCGCGTTCGGCACGCAGCTGCTGATGTTCGCGTCGCCGGTGATCTATCCCTTGTCTTCCGTGCCCGCGCGATATCGCTGGCTGGTCGCGGCAAATCCGTTGACGCCCATCCTCGAGACGTTCAGGTACGCGCTGCTCGGCGCCGGCTCGGTGTCGGCCGCCCATCTGGCGTACGCGGGCATCGTGACGATCGTCGTCCTGACGTGCGGCATGCTGACCTTCACTCGCATCGAGCGCACGTTCATGGACACCGTCTAATCAGCAGGATGCCGTCTCTCGCCATTTCGTCGGAGCGCTTGAGCAAGCTGTATCGGCTTGGCGTGATCGGTACGGGCACGCTGCACGACGACTTCGAGCGCTGGTGGGCGCGCGTGCGGGGCCTTCCGGATCCGACGTTGAAGGTCGACGCCGTGCACAGGCCGGGCCACGGCGCCATGTGGGCTCTCAAGGACATCAGCTTCGATCTGCCGGAGGGCGCGACGCTCGGCATCATCGGCTCGAACGGCGCCGGCAAGAGCACGCTGCTCAAGGTGCTCTCGCGGATCACGGCGCCGACCGAAGGCTGCGTGCGATTGAGGGGCCGCGTCGCCAGCCTGCTGGAGGTCGGCACCGGCTTTCACCCCGAGCTGACGGGCCGCGAGAACGTGTACTTGAACGGCACGATCCTGGGTATGAGAAAGACCGAGGTCGCCCGCAAGTTCGACGAGATCGTGGCCTTCGCCGAGGTCGAGCCCTTCATCGACACGCCCGTCAAGCGCTATTCGAGCGGCATGCACGTCCGGCTGGCATTCGCGGTCGCGGCCCACCTCGATCCCGACGTGTTGATCGTCGACGAAGTGCTCGCGGTCGGCGACGTGGCGTTTCAGAAGCGCTGCGTCGGCAAGATGCAGGACTTGACCAGCAGCCAGCACCGGACGGTCTTGTTCGTCAGCCACAACATGGCGTCGATCAAGGCGCTCTGCAGCCGCGCCATGCTGCTCGATCATGGCCGTCTCGTCGCCGACGGCGACGTCGATCAGGCTGTCGCGAAATACATCGACCGGCAGCAGCCCGCCGCCACGGGCGTCATCCCCGACAACCACCCGGTGATCGGCACCGGCGAGGTGCGGCTGAGGAGCGTGACGATCCTGGCGTCGAGCGGCGAACCCGTGTCGGAACTGTACCTCGGCCAGCCGTTCAGGATCGTCTTCGTCGTCGAGGCGTTGAAGGACGTGAAGGACGCGGTATTCGAGGTCGACATCTCCACGCTCGACGGCACGTACGTCACCACCTCGCTCAGCGTCGATGGGACGCGCGCGCCGATTCCGCTCGCGCCGGGCCTCCACACGGTGTGCCTCGATCTCGACGTCGTGCTGCTCGCCGATCACTACTCGATCGATCTCGGCGTTCACCACAGCGGGCCGCCCTGGACGATGGACTTCGTCAGGCGCACGCTGGATTTTCACGTGTTGAACGTCTCTGAATCAGGCGGCGACCGCTACTTCTTCGACGTGAAGCGAGGGTTCGTCCGGCCACAAGGACGCTGGCATGTTTCTGCCGGCCCGGAGCGAACATGAGCAAGAGGCGAGCCCTCGTCATCGGATCGGAAGGCAACATCGGCGCGCCGCTCGTGCAGCACCTCCGCGCCGGCGGGTACGACGTCCTCGAGTCGGATATCCGGCCCGGGTGGCGAGCGGGCTACGTGATGGCCGACATCAACCATCCCGTCGATCTCCTGCCGGCGTTCGACTGGCGGCCCGACGTCGTCTTCCTGCTCTCGGCCATCGTCAGCCGCGTGACGTGCGAGCAGGCCGGAGGCGTCGCGGTCGCGACCAACCTCGGCGGGGTCAACAACGTCCTCCAGCTTGCGAAGCGTGCCGGGGCCATGGTCGTGTTCTTCTCGACGTCCGAGGTGTACGGCCCGCACTGCGACCCGATGGACGAGCGCGACTCCGATCCGAAGCCGAACAACCGCTACGGCCTGTCGAAGCTCCTCGGTGAGTCGCTGGTGGAGTACGAAGTCCGGACGCATGGCCTTCGCGCGGTCAGCCTGCGGCCGTTCATGATCTACGACGAGAACGAGGATCTCGGCGACCATCGCTCCGCGATGATCCGGTTCACGAGCGAGCTCGCGCTCGGCCGGCCGATCGAGGTCCACCACGGAAGCGCGCGCAGCTGGCTGCATGTCGACGATGCGATCCATGCGATCGAGGCCGCGGTGCACGTGAAGGAGTACTCGGTCATCAACATCGGCCATTCGAACGTGGTGCCGATCGCGTCGCTCGCCGAGATGATTCGTCGGCAGCTGGGCGCGTCACCGGCGCTCATTCGCGAAACCGCATTCCCCGAGCGCATGACGGCCGTGAAGCGTCCGGTGCTGACGCGGATGAAGGACCTGCTCGGCGTCGAGCCGCGCGTTTCGCTGGAAGAAGGCGTCCGCCGGGTCTGCGCTCGAGTGCTCGAGCGGCTGGCGTCCGGCGAAAAGGTTGGCGAGAAGCTTGGCTAGAAGCCGATGAGCAATCGCCGCCTGCGGATTCTGCTGATTTACGCGACCTCGCCGGACAACGCGACGTTCTCGTACCAGCGAGCCTGGCCCCGTCACTTCGCCGCGCACGGGCGGTTCGCCGTCAGGCCCCTCGACCTCGGCCGCCTTGGATTGCCTGGCCGGCTCGCGGCGGAGATGACCGTGCGGCGGTGGCGGGGCGACGCGGTCGTGCTTCTGCACTCGGTGTTCTCGAACGAGCAGAACCTTGCCGGGCGCGTCTTCGACGCCGTCGCGCGGCGTCCCGAGCCCAAGGCGTTCTTCATCGGCAACGAGTACAAGAGCATGCCGGAGAAGATGCGCTTCGCCGAGGCGCTGCGGATTCACCTGCTCGTGTCGCAAAGCAGCTCGCCTGCGGTGCACGCGCTCTACCGTGAGCGCCTTCGCTGCGCGGTGGTGGGCATTCCGAACACCGGCCTCGACGCGTCGATCTTCAGGCCCGCGTGTCCGGCGGCGAACAGACCCATCGACCTCGGGTACCGCGCCGACGTGTCTCCCGCGTACCTCGGTCACAACGAGCGGGTGGAGATTGCCGGGTATTTTCGCGAGCACGCGTCGCGCTGGGATCTGACGGTCGACGTGTCGCTCGACAGCCGCGCGCGGTTCGACGAGCGGGGCTGGGCCGGCTTTCTCAACCGCTGCAAGGGCCAGCTGGGAACCGAGGCCGGCGGCGACTACTTCGAGCTCACGGATCGCACGCGGCTGGCCGTCAACGAATTCCAGCATCAGCATCCAGACGCGTCGCAGGCCGAGATCAACGAGCGATTCTTCCGCGAGTATCGCGATCCGGTGCCGCTGCGCGTGATGAGCGGCCGCCACGTCGAGGCAGCCGGCACGAAGACGGTCCAGATTCTCTTCGACGGGCACTACGACGGCTACTTGCGCCCCGACGAACACTACATCCCGCTGCGGAAGGACTTCAGCAACGCGGACGAGGCGATTCGCAAGTTCAAGGATCGCGCGTACGCGGACCGCATCGCCGGCAATGCGTACGACCTCGCGCGGCGGGAGCTGACATACGACGTGCTCATCAACCGGTTCAGCGACGCGCTCGCGGGCGTGGCGTGACGAAGAAGGCGCGCGCGCGACGGCTCGCCGGCCGATCCGTTCGCGCGGCCGGCGCGGCCTGGCGCGCGGTCAACGCACGACTCGGCGGGCTCCCGCGATCGGGGCAGGTCCGAGTGTCGTACGGGCACACACGCGTGCCGCGGACGACGGACTATGCCGTCGGCGGCATCGTCAAGCTGCAGGCGCTCGATCGCCTGTTTCCGAATTCGCCACGCCGGTTCAACCTTCTCTATCTGGTCAGCAGCCGGCTCCCCGACGGCGCCGTGGCGCTGGCGCGAGCGGCGAAATCCAAAGGCGCCGCGCTCGTCTTCAATCAGAACGGCGTCGGCTACCCGGGATGGCATGGCCCCGGCTGGGAAGCCGTGAATGCGCCGATGGCGGCGCTGATGCCGATGGCCGCGCACGTGTTCTACCAGAGCCGCTTCTGCAAGGACACCGCCGATCGCTTCCTCGGCGTCCAGCCGGCCGCGTGGGAAGTGCTGCACAACGCCGTGGACACCAGCCGCTTCGTCCCGGCCCCGTCGAAATCCCGCCGCCCGTTGACGCTGCTTCTCGGCGGCACGCAGTACGCGCGCTATCGCGTCGACAGCGCCGTCCGGACGCTGGCGCTCGTGCGCCGATCGGTCACCGACACGCGGCTCCTCATCGCGGGAACGCTGCGGTGGCCGTCGAACGAGACGCCGCGCGCGGAAATCGATCGGCTGGCGCGCGAGCTGGGCGTCGCCGATGCGATGGAGTTCCTCGGCCCGTACGCACAGGCGGACGCCGTCGGCGTCTACCAGAACGCCGACATCCTGCTGCACACCAAATACAACGATCCATGCCCGACGGTCGTCATCGAAGCGCTGTCGTGCGGACTTCCGGTGGTCTACTCGTGCAGCGGGGGCGTGCCGGAGCTGGTCGGCGACGACTGCGGCGCCGGCGTGCCGGTGGAGCAGACGTGGGATCGCGACGTCGCGCCGGAGCCGGACGCTCTATGCGCGGCGGTGCTGCGCGTCCGAGACGATCTGGAGCGGCTCGCCGCCCGCGCGAGACATCGCGCCTGCGAGCGCTTCGACGTCGGTCCCTGGCTCGCGCGCCACGCCGATGTGTTCGGACGGCTGACGAGCTGATGGCCCGGCCGGATCTGACGATTGGCGTCGTGAGTTGCAACCGGCTCTTCTATCTGCGGGCGCTGATGGAGTCGATCCGCTCATGTCTGCCGCTCCATCGCCTCGAATGCATCGTCGTCGACAACGCGTCGATTGAGCCCGGGCTGCGCGAGTACATCGAGAGTCTCGACTTTGTCGCCGGCCGGGTGTTCCGCGATCGGCGGTCGCCGGCAACGGAGGCCGCCGAAGCGCTCAACACCATCATCGAGAAGGCGTCGGCGCGCTACGTGCTCCTGCTGAGCGATGACGTGCAGTTCGTCGTGAGGGGCGAGCGATGGCTGAACGCCGCGCTCGGCCTCTGGGACGAGCACTCGTGGATCGGATCGATCATGCCGCTGGCGCTGCGCCGGGTCACGATCAGGCGGTACTTCGACTCCGGTCTCGGCCATGCGGTTCTGCCGAATACGTTTCCCAAGCGGCTGCGGTCGCGTGATGGCGCGACGCGGTTCGTCTGCTTCAAGAAGCGCGAGCTGGGCATCACGCATTCGGCGCTCGGCATCACGCCCGTTGCCGTGTGGCAGACCATCGGCCCGTTCCGGACGAAAAGCGGCGCGCGACAGACGGTGCAGGACGCGGGCGCCGGCGCCGAGGACGACGTCGTGCGGCGCTACCGGGGGAAGGGACTCAACCTGCGAAAGGTCCTGCTCGAGGTGCCGGCGATGGCCGAGATCATCACCGACCCGAACGGCACGCAGGCGCGCGTCCGTGGCAACAAGAGATACGGCCGCTACTTCGCGCCGCCCGCGGGCGACTTCTATTACCGGATCCGAAGCGAGGCCGAAGCCGCCGCGCTCGCGAGGAGCGGGTCGGCGGCTTCGTTCGAGGACGTCGTCGAGCCGCTCGGGTTCGAGCTGCCGTACGACGCGCAGGGCAACCGTCTCAAGAATCCGGTCGGCGCCGACGGCCCGTTCACGTGGATTCATCCAAGCGTGGCAGGTGTCGAGCTTGCCTGAGTCGCTCGCGCGCCGGGCCGTCAAGCGCCTCGTGCCGCCCCGCGCGCGGCATTTCGTCCGGACCGAATTCAACATGGTCCGCAGCGACGGCGTGTTGACGGCGCTGCGTTTCAACCGCATGCTCGCCGACGCCTGGCTGCGCGACCGGCTCAATCGGCGCAGGTACACGATTCTGTCCGAGGAGGAAGCCGCGCGCCGGCGCACGTCGGACACGGTCTTCGTGTTTGGCTCGGGATACTCCCTGAACGAGATCTCGGATGCCGAGTGGTCGCACTTCCGCCAGCACGACGTGTTCGGGTTCAATGCCTTCTACTACCAGCGGTGGGTGCCGGTGAAC
>Ga0134124_10005699_pt1 | contig 10007 bp, 3 predicted proteins | sample KB304_FD_96880 | JGI IMG/M metagenome (GOLD analysis project Ga0134124, IMG submission 96880) | Terrestrial soil microbial communities without Nitrogen fertilizer from Kellogg Biological Station, Michigan, USA - KB3-0-4 | ecosystem: Environmental > Terrestrial > Soil > Unclassified ... | reverse complement strand
GGGCGAATTATTCGACCGATGGGTTGTTCGTTGGGAAAGTACTGCCGAACGAAAGCTTGATTGACGATTGCGACGCCCGGATGATCCCGATCATCCTGAGCCGTAAACTCGCGACCGCTAATTATTTTGGCGCCAACCGTACGAAAGTACTCCGGACTCACCGGATTAAAAGTGGCCGAGAGTGCATCTATTTCCGGTGGTTTTACAAATCCGTCGAGCTCAAAAGAATCAATCCAATTTGACTCAAGGGGCTGATCGTAAGCGATGCTCACATCTTTGACCCCCGGCAAGCCCGAGATGCTTTGAGTCAAGCGATTGAAGAAATCATTGATCTTTTCAGGTTCAGAGTAGGCTGCAGGAAGCGTGACACCGACTGAAAGAATATTATCGGGCTTAAATCCTGGATCGACTCTCTGGAGTAACCAGAAACTTTTGATCAGCAGCCCGGCGCCAATCACCAGCATGATCGCCATGCTTACCTGAAAAACTACTAAGGCCTGACGCAAACGGGACCGCGCGGCTCCTGGACCAGACGTGCGTCCTCTCTGTTCGAGAGCTTTGTTCAAGTCTGGTTTAGAAGCACGTAAAGCGGGTACGAGACCAAAAACAAGGCAGGTCAGCACAGACAGGGCAAAAGTAAATGCCAACACACGGTAGTCGAGCCTGACCTGATCTAATCTCGGCAAGTTCGGAATAACTATCAGCATCAGTCTCATTCCGAACCAGGCGAGACCAATTCCGAACATCGTTCCTAGTGTGGTTAACAACACTCCCTCAATTAAGAACTGACGGATTAGCCGCGAGCGTCCGGCTCCGAGAGCGGCTCTGATAGCAATCTCTTTTGTCCGGGCCGCATGTTGGGCCAACATCAAGCCGGCAATGTTTGCGCAGGCGATCAGGAGAACTAAAGCAACTGCGCCCAGTAAGGTGTAGAGTGCTGGCTTAACATTCCCTACAACCTCAGACATGAATGGCTTGACGACTACACCCGCTCCCTTGTTTGCCGTTTTCTCTTGTTCGAGTCGTGCACCAATCGTAACCATCTCTGTGGTGGCTTGCTCAAGACTAACACCAGGTTTCAGATGGGCCACCACTCCGAGTACGTGTGCGTCGGCCCATTTCGGATTGAGAGTGACCGGTGTCCAGAATTGCTGCTCCTCTTGAGCGAATGAAATGTTTCCACCCGTGGTGGGTCGCATCGGGTAAAGTCCCGGAGGCATTACCCCGACCACGCTGTATCGCTCGCCATTTAAGGTAACGGTTTTACTGGTGACATTCGGATCACTGCCGTAGCGGCTCTGCCAAAGCGCATAGCTGAGGAGCGTCACCTGCCCTTTTCCCGGTTCGTACTCTTCAGGCAAAAAAGTTCGCCCTACGATGGGGTTCACTCCGATTACGGAGAAGTACTCGCTACTTACTCTCGCGCCCTGTAGCTGAATTGGATCACCGTCTCCAGTGAGAGTTAAAGAGCTGCCGCCAAACGCTGCGATCTTGTCGAAGACACTATTCTGGTTCTTCCACTCAAAAAAATTAGCAGAGCTGACACGCCAACGACCGTGGGCCGGCGTCCTTTCCCAGAGCGAAACGATCCGGTCAGGATCTTTGTAGCTAAGGGGACGTAACAAGACACCATTGACGATACTGAAGATTGCTGTGTTAGCGCCGATGCCCAGAGCGAGGGTGAGAATAGCTATGGCGGTCACCCCGGGATTCTTGGACAACATCCTTACACCATAACGGCAGTCTTGTAAGAGCGTTTGCATCTTCGCCCTCCTCTCCACTTACTCGTAACGAAGCGCAACAACTGGATCGACTTTAACAGCGCGACGAGCCGGCACGAGACAGGCAACCACGGCGACAAATCCCAGTAAGAGCGGCACCGCTACATAAGTAAGCGGATCAGCTGGCCTTACTCCAAACAACAACGAGCTCATCAGTCGCGTAAGAGCAAAAGAGGCCGCTAACCCGATGCCCACGCCAAGCAGAGTCAGCGACATTCCTTTTTTTAGAACGAGCCACACTATTCGTTGCGGACTCGCGCCCAAAGCCATTCGCACTCCAATCTCGTTGCGATGTTGGCTGACAAAGTAGGCCAGAATGCTGTAGATGCCGAGCGATGCAAGCAACAGAGCCAACGTCGCAAATGCCGAAATCAAAATCATCCCCAGGCGTCGTTGGCCACCTTCCTTGCCCAATACCTCTTCCATCGTCGCGATGTTGGAAATAGGTTGATCAGGGTCGGCGGCATGAATCGCCTCGCGTACAGAGGCCAGGACATTCTTTGGATTAACAGTGGTTCGAACAACGAGATCACGCGGAATGTAACTTAGATTTTCAGTCGACTGCTGGTATGGAAAATACATTTCGGCCTTCACCGGCACATCGAGTCCCATCTGCCGAATGTCAGCGACGATACCAACAATCGTTATCCACTTCGCGTCGGATTTGGGATCGCCGAGCGTGAACCTCCGGCCGATTGCGTTTTCACCGGGCCAGTACTGGCGGGCCATCGTCTCGTTTACGAGGGCCACCGGAATTGATTGTTGATTGTCATGATCGTCAAAGTAGCGGCCTTCTCGTAAAGGCACTTTCATTGTCTGCAGATAATCCGAGCTAATCTGACGATGGTTGGCGTCGTAAGCCATCTCGGCCAAAGGCTGCTTCAGACCTTCCGGATAAAAGCCACTGGTTCCACCCTTCCAAAGGAGCGGAACTGTCGTCGTGTAGCCTGCGGAAACAACGCCAGGAGTATTTTTAACTCGCTGAAGTACATCTCGATAAAAAGGCGCCCGTTTTTCGAGTGCTTCATACTTAGTTAGAGGCAGTTCAGTTCTCAGAGTCAGGACCTGTTGAGGCTCAAGTACCGAGTATTGATTGAACAATTGGTAAAGAGTTTGGATGAGCAAACCAGCGCCCACGAGCAACACCAGTGAGAGTGATACCTCGAAGACAATCATTGCGCTTCGAAGCCTACTACTCGCTGCGGCACCTGAGCGGCCGGCGCTTTGCTTCAAAGCATCATTCAACTCCACGCGAGTTGACTGCAACGCGGGAACAAGACCAAACACTATCCCGGTAAGAACGGAAACACTCAATCCAAAGAGCAATACCGAACCGTCGAGCCTCAGGTCGGTTGAAAGTGCCAGGCCTTCAGGAATCAGCTGACGGAAAAAACCGAAACTAACGAAGGCGAGTCCTAAACCGAGTAGGCCGCCAAAAAGTGAGAGCAAGAGACTCTCGGTTAACAACTGGCGCACAATCCGAAAACGATTTGCACCTAAAGCAGTCCTGACAGCAATTTCACGACGACGCCCTGCGGCTCGAGCCAATAGGAGACTGGCGATGTTTGCGCAGGCTATCAGTAAAACAAAAGCAACGGCCACCAACAGGACCACCAGCGATTTCTTCGAGTCTCCAGATAGCTGATCGTGTAGCGGAATGACGATCGCTCCGAGCTTCCCATCAATGGTCTCAGCGGGATGGTCCTGCGCTATTCGTCGCATTACGGCAGTCATATCCGCTTCCGCACTAGCGAGCGTTACCTCAGGTTTTAGCCGGGCCACGACGGTAAGATAGTGGCTATTTCTGGCGGCTAAATCCTCAGGTGTAAATGCGAGTGGAATCCACAGGCGCACTTCCGGATCGATGAATTGAAAGCCTGCCGGCATTATGCCGACGACAGTGAATTTCTCACCATTAAGCTGTATCTCTTTATTCAATACATTTCGATCGCCACCAAATCTTGACTGCCACAGCGGATAACTAAGGAGCGCAACGTGATCTGAGCCAGGTTTAGTTTCATCGTTGGTGAATGATCTTCCCAAAGTTGGTTGGACGCCAAGAAGCGAAAAGAAATTTGCGGTGACAGCTCGAGCGGCAATTCGCTCAGGATCACCATTACCGGTCAGATTGAAGCTGGTCTCGACGTGGGCCGCCATATCCTGAAAAGACTGCGCTTGGTTTTTCCAGTCGACGTAATTGGCGGGCGCCGGAGTGTTTTGTGGAAAACCGATCATCGCCGCGTCTTCCCATACCATCACCAACTGTTCCGGGTTCTTGAACTGAAGTGGCTTGAGCAAGACCGCATTCACCACACTGAAAATTGCGGCATTCGCTCCAATCCCGAGCGCTAGAGTCAACACTGCCACAACCGTAAAGCCCGGCCTCTTGAGCAGACCTCTCAATCCGTACCTTATATCCTGAATTAACTGGTTCATTGTCTTAAAATTCTTTCTTTAGCCACCAACTTCGGTCGCGTGGTCCTTCACCTTCAACCCAGCCAAATAAGAAAAGATTTACACCGAAGGTGTTACGTTCGGCTATTCATACCGGAGCGCTACCATGGGATCGACCCTGGTCGCACGGCGCGCCGGTAAATAACAAGCCAGGAAAGCCACTACCATGAGTAACACCACGATGACGCCAAACGTGACAGGATCAGTAGCACTAATCTGATAGAGCAGTTGAGACATGAGCCGCGTAAGAAGAATTGAGGCCACAACTCCAACCACGACGCCTGCAATTACCAGAAACATCCCCTGCTTCAGGACCATTTGCAGAATCTGGGCTGACTGCGCTCCGAGAGCCATGCGAATTCCGATTTCCTGGGTCCGTTGATTGACGAGATAGCTTATAACGCCGTAGAGACCAACCATTGAGAGCAAGAGCGCAATGCCGGCAAAGATGCCCATCAGAGCCATCAGAAATTTTCGGTCCGAAAGATTGCGAGTGACCAGATATTCCGCCGTTCTAATCTTCCACATGGGTTGATCTGGATCGACCTTCCAAACTGACTGACGAACCTGTTCAGCGATGCTTAAGGGCTCGACGGTGGTCCTTATCACAAGCGTCGCAAAGATGCCGGGGGTTTGACTATAGACTGAGTACAACTGCGATCTTTGGGCCTCGTCTATATAAAACTGCTTAGCATTGCCGACGACGCCAACGATCGTGGCCGTACTACCATCTTCTACAAACTTGATCTGTTTTCCAACGGGATCGACACCAGGCCAGTAACGTTCGGCCATGAATTGATTAATCACCATGACCGGAGCCGCGTTTGCCTGGTCCTCGTTACCAAATGTCCGGCCCTTTAGTAGAGGTATCCCAATAGTCTCGAAGTAATTAGGAGTTACCGTATTGAATAACACTTCCGGCTCTTTACCTTTTTCAGGTAACTCACGATCTGGAAGAATGATTGCAGCAGTCCCACCATTGCCGCTAAACGGCAGGCCGCGCACCAAAGCAACACTCGTCACACCCGGTATCTGGCCCACCTGTTCGGTTACTTGTCGATGGAAATTCCACTGTGTGGTTGAGTTGTTGTATTTACTGCGAGGTATTCGATATTCGAGACTGAGTAATTGTTGAGGCTTGAACCCGACGTCGATGCGTAACAAATTATCGAAACTACGGATCAGCAACCCGGCGCTTACTAGTAGTAATAACGACAGCGCAACCTGAAACACAACGAAGCCGCTCCGGAGCCGATTCCACTTTGCGCCTTCGCCTGCACCTCGACTCCCTTCTTTAAGAAAAGACTGAAGTTGCGGTCGAGCAAGTTGCAGTGCAGGCGCCAGACCAAACAACCAACCTGTAATAAAAGAAATGGCGATAGCAAACAGCAGCACCCGTGTATTAAGCGTTGCATGTTGTGGGTCGATAAAAGTCTGCTGAATCTTCACCAAACCACGAATGCCCCAGTACGCCAGAAACACTCCGCATAAACCGCCGATCGCACTTAGCAGTGTCGCCTCAGTTAGTAATTGCCGGATCAGTCTCCAGCGACTGGCTCCCATTGCTGCTCGTACAGCGATCTCACGTTGTCTGCCGAGACCTCTGGCGAGTAGCAAGTTCGCGAGGTTGGCGCACGCAATCAGGAGAATGACTCCAACCGCTGCAAATAAGACCCATAACATCGGACGAATATCGCCCACGAGTAAATCCTTATAGTAGGTTACGTTAGCGCCTCGACCAGCACTTTCATTTGGATAGGCCTGGGCCAATTGACTGGCTGTCGTGCTGGCTTCCGCTTGCGCCTGGCTCAAATTCACGCCCGGTTTTAGGTGGGCCATAGCCAGGCAAAAACGAGCGGTTCGCTGAAAATTGTTCGTGGGGTAAAACGCGAAGGGCATCCATACTTCAACATCCGAATCAAGAGGCTCTTCAAAGGTGGAGGTGATTACACCAACGATGCTGAAGGGCTCGCCGTTTAAGATAAGTTTCTTGCCTTCGAGATTGCTGTCGCCATTCAGTCGTTCGCGCCACATCTTTTCATTGACGACAGCGATCTTCGGCGCACCTTGTTTGTCTTCACCATCAACAAAAGTGCGCCCAATGATCGGGTTGAGATTGAAAAACTTGAAGAAGTTTGCCGCGACGAAGGCGCCACGAACTCGCTCCGGTCGATCGCCCCCGGTGACATTTACGCTTTGTGACTGAAAGTTGGTGAGGTCTTCGATCGACTGCATGCGCGCGCGATAATCCTGCGCCTCGAGGTCGGAAATGCCGTCTTTGTCGCCACTTGGGCTGACTGTCCACAGAACTATCAATGCATTAGCTTTGTGATAAGGCAACGAGCGCAAGAGGACAGCGTCTACTACACTGAAGATTGCCGTATTTGCGCCGATACCCAGAGCCAGCGTAACAATGGCGGTGAGCGTAAAGAACGGTTTCTTCGCCAACATACGAGCGCCGTAGCGCAGGTCGTTTCCGAGAGTTTGCATGATCTGTTCTCCTCTCTACGACGTCTTGATCATTCGTATCGCAAGGCAATCAGTGGATCAGTTTTAGCCGCGCGACGTGCGGGAACGTAACAAGCCAGCAAGGCTGCAAACGTGAGTACTCCCGAGATCAAAACAAACGTTAAGGTGTAAGCGGGAGTAATTCCGAATAAGAGACTGGTTGCCAAACGAGTCAGAATTGTGGCGACGACTAGTCCTATGACGACCCCTAAGAAAGCTAGTTTGACTCCACTCACCAGGATTAGTCGTAGAACCTCGCGCTTATTTGCACCGAGTGCCATGCGAATCCCAATCTCACGAGTGCGCTGCGAAACCGAATACGAGGTAACTCCATAGATACCAATCACTGCCAGGATTAAAGCGACCAAACCAAATAACCCAAGAACCGACGCTGCAACTCTGGCAGGAAAGATCGAAAGCCGCATGTGTTCACTCATAGTTTTTACGTCGAAGATTGGTAGTGTCGGGTCAAGCGCGCGGACTTCGCCACGCACCGGCCCAATCACGGCGGCAGGATCCCCTGTTGTTCTAACCACCAGTATCTGGTTCGACCAATAGCTTTGAGAAACTGGTCTCCAGACGAACGGTCTGGGCTCCTCTGCGATGTTGAAATACTTTCCGTCTCGAGCGACACCTACTATGTCGATAAATGGGCCGGTACTGCTTTCGAAGCTGAATCGTTTGCCGACTGCCTCGACGGGAGAACTCAATCCCGGGAGAAGTTGTCGAACGAATGTCTCGTTAACAATTGCAGTTCGCTGACCGTCTTTCTTGTCTTCAACGGTAAACTCCCGGCCCGCCAGGATCGGCGTCTCCATGGTCTCGAAGTAGCGAGGTCCGACTTGGGCTATCATTGCAAGCGGAACATTTGCTCCACGTTCAGAAGGCTGTCCTTCGACATAAACGCTGTTGCTCGAGTAATTAAGACTCAACGGGATGAAGGTTGTCATGGCGGCCGACTTCACACCCGGCAGGGCTTCAACTCTCGCCACCAGTTGCCGATAGAACTGTTCTCCTTTTGGGTCGTCGTATCCTTGAAGGCCAACATCCATCGAGGCCGAAAGTGAATTCTTTGGGTTGAAGCCTGGGTTCAACGTTTGAAGTTGTTGCAACGCGCCAACAACCAAACCTGCTCCGATCAATAGGACGAGTGACAGGGCCAACTGGACCACCACGAGGGCGCCCCTTAAACGATTGCGGCTGTGACCACCTTGAGCAGCGGTATCCTTGAGGGCGGGAACTAATGACAAACGCGTCGACTGCAACGCAGGCGCCAGGCCGAAGATAATACCGGTGAGTAATGAAACCAAAAACGAGAAGATCATTACGCGCCAGTCAAGACTGATATCTACCGTTAAAGGAAAGTCGAGCGGAGGTCTGAATGAAAGGAGTAGGTTGATCAGCCAGAGGGCCAATAACAACCCTACGACGCCACCTGCAACCGAAAGAACGACGCTTTCCGTTAGCAGTTGACGGATCAGACGCCAGCGATTTGCCCCCATCGCTAACCGGATAGCGATCTCTTTGCGACGGTCCATGGCCCGGGCAAGGAGGAGGCCAGCCAAATTAGCACAGGCGACTAACAGGACCAGAAGAACAGCGGCCATCAATACCCAGGCAAAGCTAACGACTGCATTGCGCAGATCGGGAATAATAAACCCGGGCGGAATTAGAATGACAGACTGTCCTTCATTTACATTTGGGTACTCCTTTGCCAGCTGTTGGCCAAGAATATTGAGGGAGGCTTCGGCTTCAGCCCGTCCGACTCCGGGCTTAAGTCGGCCAACTGCAAAGAAGTTTTTCGAGTCACGATTGTCGAGCCAGGTCGTACCTGGTTCGATCCATTCGATCATCGAGATCGGGGCGAACAGGTCTGGGGTGTAAATTAATTCTGTGCCCCGAAATTCCTCGGGGGTTATGCCGATAACTGTAAAAGGATGGTTGTTCAGCAGAATTTCCTTGCCGACCAGATTCGGGTCGCTGGCAAATCGCTTTTGCCATCCACTGTAACTGACCACGACAACTGGATGCGTGAGTTTGGTCCGATCTTCCTCCGGCGAAAAAGTTCTGCCTTTGACTGCGCGCACTCCGAGCGTGTCGAAGTAGTTACCCGAGACCTCGTAACTCCAGATACGCTGATTGTTTCCATCTTTACTCAAGCTAAGCGGTGCGAAGCGATATAGGAGTAAGCCTGAAAGGACCTCGTTACGTTCGCGAAAGTCGATGTAGTTTGGGTATGAGAACGCTAACATCGCATCGTTCTTACCGCGCACTGAAACAGAGACAATTTGTTCAGGGTGGTCCACCGGCAAGGGTCGCAATAGCACGGTATTCAGCAAGCTAAACATCGCCGTGTTGGCACCAATGCCCAAAGCCAGCGTGACGACTGCTACCAAAACAAAGCCCGGACGTTTTGCCAGACTGCGAATTCCGTAACGGATATCTTTGATAATGCTTTCCATAATCTTCTTCCTCTAATCAGAAATCTTCACTCATATCGCAATGCAACCAACGGATCGACCTTGGTCGCTCTTCGCGCTGGTAAATAACATGCGATCAGCGCAACGAATGTCAGCAACCCAGACACCGCCGCAAAAGTCGCAATGTCGTAACTGCTGATGCCAATCAGGAGCGACGAAATCACTTTTGCGAGTGCGATCGCGAGCACTAGACCAATGCCGACCCCAAAAACGGCCAGACGCATCCCCTGTCCCGTCACCAGCCGCAAGACATCTCGTCGATTAGCTCCCAAAGCCATACGGATTCCCACCTCCCTCGTTCGTTGAGAAACTACGTAAGCCATTACGCTGTACAAACCGACTGCACTTAACAGCAATGCCAGTAGACCAAAGGCCAACGAGAAGGTGGCGGCGAGGTTTGGGCCCCAGAGCGGCCAGGCGAGATGAACCTGCATTGTCTTAACTGCAAACATCGGCACCTGGCGATCGACTGACTGCACAGCGCTGCGGACGGCTCCGGTCGCGGTTGCGGGATCGCCACTCGTACGAACCACAAGTGTCATAGCGCCTGGTCTGCGTTGAGACATTGCGCCATAAAAGTAAGGCTTCGGATCTTCAGCCAATGAGCGATACTTTCCTGTCTTCACGACACCGACCACCTCCAGGGCCTCTTTACTATCGGCACCGATCAAAATTCGTCTGCCGACTGCTTTCTCACCCGGCCACAAGATTTCCGCCATCCTTTGATTGATGATCACTACGCGTTGAGTTTTCGGCTGGTCACGATCGTCGAAGTTTCTGCCTT
>Ga0134124_10005696_pt1 | contig 10011 bp, 10 predicted proteins | sample KB304_FD_96880 | JGI IMG/M metagenome (GOLD analysis project Ga0134124, IMG submission 96880) | Terrestrial soil microbial communities without Nitrogen fertilizer from Kellogg Biological Station, Michigan, USA - KB3-0-4 | ecosystem: Environmental > Terrestrial > Soil > Unclassified ... | reverse complement strand
TCCCGGCCTGCGCCGAGATGTGCTCGACCAAGGCGCTGCTCGGCGGCGACGGCGACGTGATCGCCGACATCTACCGCGCGCGCGTGCTGCGCCGGGGCAAGGGCTCCGAGGTCTGGGGCTGGGGCACCGCGTACGGCCCGGGCGCTCCGGGTGCCAAGCCGCCCGCGCAAACGCCGGCGCAACCGGCGACGAAGTCATGAGGTTGTTACTCTCGGTAGCGGCCGCCGCTTTTCTTGCCGTGGGGCTAAGCGCCTGCGGCGAGAAATCGCAGGTGGTGGTCTACAAGCAGGGCAAGTACCAGGGCAAGCCCGACGGGCGGCCCTGGGACAACGATCCGCCGATGGCGGAATTGCGCGGCGGTAAGTGGAACAAGGGGGATCGCACGAGCTGGGAAGAGCAAATCAAGAATCGGCAGCTCACCCAGAACGAGTACCAACGGATCGGTCAGTAAGGCGTCCGTTCAAAAAAGCATAGGAGGTCGGATGTCGATTCTTTCCAGGCTTTGCCTGGTCGTGGCGCTTTCGCTCTGCGCGGGTCTTGCTTCAGCGCAGCTTGCCGCGCAACCCGCCGCGCCGGAGCCATCGAACGTGCAGGAGCAGCAGAAACGCCAGACCACCCAGCCGGGCAACAACGCCCCGGTATGGCGCGACGTGCGTAGCGGCCAGGAGAACTACACCAGCATCAAGGGCCGCGAGACCGGCGTGCTGATCCAGTCCCAGGGGGACACGTGGCGGCGCATCCGCAACGGCCCGGTGACGTTCTACGGCGGCCTGCTGGTCGTGCTGATCGCAGCCGCGATCCTCGGTTTCTACTCGATCTTCGGGGCGGTGAAGCTGCACGACAGGCCGACCGGGCGGCTGATCCAGCGCTTTACGCGGGCCGACCAGGTGGTGCACTGGTCGGTCGCCATCAGCTTCTGCATCCTCGGCCTGTCGGGCCTGATCATGCTCTTCGGCAAGCACGTGCTGCTGCCGGTGATCGGCTACACGCTCTTCGGCTGGCTCACCGCGCTGTCCAAGAACCTGCACAACTTCGTCGCGCCGATCTTCATCGCTTCGGTCGCGGCGATGATCGTGCTGTACCTGCGCTACAACCTGCCCAAGGCGTATGACATCAAGTTCCTGCTGAACGCCTTCGCGGTGATGGCGAAGGGCAAGCACGTGCCGTCGGGCAAGTTCAACGGCGGCGAGAAGGTCTGGTTCTGGGGCGGCGTGGTGGTGCTCAGCATCGTCGTTACCTGGAGCGGGCTGATCCTCCTCTTCCCCAACTTCGACCAGACGCGCGCCGTGATGCAGGAGGCGTGGATCTGGCATGCGTGCGCGGCGCTGCTCTACATCTCGATCTCGTTCGGCCACATGTATCTCGGCACGATCGGGCTGGAAGGCTCCTACCAGGCCATGCGCTCGGGCTACGTGGACGAGACCTGGGCGAGGGAGCACCACCAGTACTGGTACGAGGAAATGAAGGCGACAGCCCGCCAGCCTGCCGGTGGTGGCGGAGCGGTGCCGGCCGGAGCACCCCACGCGGAGGAGAAACTATGAAAGCCATCCTGAGTGCGCTTGCTGCAATGCTCTTTGGCGCAATGGTCGCTTCCTACGCGAAGCTGCCGCCGACGCCGCCGAAGAGCGACGCCGATAAGGCGGCCGAGGCCCAGAAGGCGGACGCTGCCAAGGCGAAGGACGCCGCGGACCTCGCCAAGGCGCAGGACAAAGCGGTCGCCAACTACAAGAAGGGCGCTGCTTCCATGGACCGCAAGAAGTAGGGATTTCGGGAGGAGGAAGAGGCAAAGAAGGGCACCTCAGGGTGCCCTTCTTTTTCCCCCGAGAGTAGGATGGCCTCAAGGGAGGGGGGGATCTATGGCCGGGCGTACCACCTTCGAGTTCGAGCTGGGGACGGCGCCGAGGCGGCGCCGGCCCGACGACGAGGATCCCATGCGCATCCTCGTGATGGGCGATTTCGGCGGACGCGCGCAGCACGCCAAAGGCGATCTTGCCCGGCGCAAGCCGGCGGCGATCGACGTCGACAATTTCGAGAGCGTCATGGCGCGCATCGCGCCGCGGCTGCTGCTCGGACGCGACGGCGAGGCCGCGCTGGAATTCGCCGCGCTCGACGATTTCCATCCCGACGCCCTCTATCGCCACGCGCTGTTCGAAGGATTTCGCGAGGCACGAAGCCGGGCGCAGAATCCCGCGACGTTTGCCGCCGCGTCGGCGCAGGACGCGGATACTTTTGCGCGCCTTCTCGGCAACGCGCCCGCTGCTCCGGCGCAGCGCCCCCAAGGCGGCGCAGAGTCGCGTCTTCAGGCGCTGATCCGCGAAGCGGTCGCGCCGCACATCGTGCCCGACGCGCCACCTCACCAGGCGCTCTACGTCGCCGCGGTCGATGCGGCGATCGGCGAACAGATGCGCGCCATCTTGCAGGAGCCGCAGTTCAAGGCACTCGAAGCGCTGTGGCGCGGGATGTATTGGCTCGCTTCCAACCTCGAAACAGACGAACAGATGCAGCTCTACATTCTCGATGCGAGCCAGGCGGAGCTGCTGGCCGACCCCGACGCGGCACAGGAGCTCATCGCGTCCTCGGGGCCGTGGTCGCTCGTGATCGGCCACTATTCATTCGGCCTGGCCGCCGAGGACATTGGGCTCCTTGCCCGTCTCGGGACGGCCGCTGCGCGGGCGGGCGGCCCTTTCCTCGCGGCAGCCAAGCCCGACCTGGTCGGCTGCGGCTCGATCGCCGCCACGCCGGATCCGCGCGACTGGACGGCGCCGGCTGGCGAGGCGGCCGAGCGCTGGACGGCGTTGCGCGAGAGCGAGGTGGCGCCGTGGATCGGGCTGGTGTTGCCGCGGATGCTTCTGCGCCTTCCCTACGGAAAATCCACCGATCCCATCGGACCGTTTCCGTTCGAGGAGCTCGCGCCGCGACGCCACGAGTCCTACCTGTGGGGCAGCGGGGCGCTGGCATGCGCCCTGCTGATCGGGCGCGCTTTCGCGGCGAGCGGCTGGGACATGGAGCCGGGCGACGAGCTGGAGGTCGAGGACCTGCCGGCGCATGTCCATGACGATGGTGGCGGGAAACACCTTCAGCCCTGCGCCGAAGCGGCTTTCGCCGATCGCGCCGCCGAAACGATCCTGGCAGCCGGCCTGATGCCGCTGCTCAGCCGCAAGGACCGCAATACGGTGCGCCTGATGCGCTTCCAGTCGATCGCGCATCCCGCGCAGGCGCTCAGCGGGTCCTGGAGCTGAAACGCCATGGTCCCATCCGACATCAAGGCCTGCCTGTTCGACGTGTTCGGCACGGTGGTCGACTGGCGCACCAGTGTGAGCCGCGACCTGCAGGAGTTCGCGCGGCACAGGCGAATCGAAGGCGTCGACTGGCTCGAGTTCGCCGTCGAATGGCGCAAGCTCTACCAGCCTTCGATGGACGAGGTGCGCTCGGGGCGGCGGGCCTTCACCATCCTCGATGTCCTCCACCGCGAAAGCCTGGTGAAGCTCCTCGGACGCTACCGCATCACGGGCCTGTCGGAAGCCGACGTCGACCACATGAACCAAGCGTGGCATCGCCTCGATCCGTGGCCCGACGTGCGCGAAGGCCTTGGGCGGCTGAAGCGCGAGCGCGTCATCGCGCCCTGCTCCAACGGCAACATCGCGCTTATGGTCAATATGGCGAAGCACGCCGGTCTGCCGTGGGATTGCATCCTCGGCGCCGAGACCGCGCGCGCCTACAAGCCCATGCCCGAGGCTTATCTCACGTCGTGCCGCCAGCTCGGCCTCCTGCCGGCGCAGGTGATGATGGTCGCGGCGCACAATCCCGACCTCAAAGCGGCCAAGGCGCAGGGCCTTGCTACGGCATTCGTAGCGCGCCCGCTGGAGCACGGGCCCGGGCAGACGACCAACCTCGCGCCCGACTGGAGCTGCGTCGACGTCGCGGCAGCCGACTTCGTCGAGCTCGCCGATAGGCTCGGCTAGACGCCCCTATGGGGGTCGGCTAGGCGCCCTCGACCAGCACCAGCCTGCCGCGCGAGGCGCGCTGTCGCAGCGCGATGAGCGGCGCGTACTCGCTCGAGCGGTACCACTTCTGCGCCTGCTCCATCGAAGGAAATTCGAGCATCACCAGGCGCTTGGGCGACCAACCACCCTCGAGCGCCTCGACCTTGCCGCCACGCACGACGAACCGGCCGCCGTATTTCTGCACCGTCGCGGCCACCTGCTTGCGGTAATCCTCGTACACCGCCGCGTCGGTCACCTCGATCTCGGCGATCACGTAGGCGCTCATCTCAAATCTCTTCCGGGACCATGTTGATCGCTCCGCACGGGCATTCCGCGGCGCACAGGCCGCAGCCCTTGCAGTAATCATAGTTGAACTGGAAGCGCTTGCCCGGCCCCAGCTTGATCACGGCGTTGTCGGGGCATACGCCGTAGCAGTTGTCGCATTCGAAGCAGTTGCCGCAGGAGAGGCAGCGGCGCGCCTCGAAGAGGGCGTTCGACTCGTCCAGGCCGCCCTGTACTTCGTCGAAGCTCGACTGGCGGCGGATCAGGTCGAGCGTCGGACGCACCGTCTTCGGCGCGTCGGAGTAGTACCAGGTATTGAGCTTGTCGAATGTGGCAGCTTCGTGTTCTTCCGCCTTGACGTAAGTCTTGCGGCGAAGCCAGGCGTCAATGTGCCTTGCCGCCTTCTTGCCGTGGCCGACCGCCACGGTGACGGTGCGCTCCGAGGGCACCATGTCGCCGCCGGCGAAGAGTCCGGGATGACCGGTCATCATGTTGGGGCCGACGTGCACCACACCGTCCTTCCTGTCTATTCCCGGGATGTTGTCGAGGAGGCCGAGGTCGACGTCCTGTCCGAGCGCGAGCACGACCGAATCGGCCGCGAGCGTCTCGAGCTCGCCCGTGGGCTGCGGGAAGCCCTTGTCGTCGAGCACCATCTTCTCCACGGTAATGGAGGCGTCGCCTGCATGCTTGATCGTGGAGAGCCATTTCACGAGGACGCCCTCCTGGAGGGCCTCCTCGAGCTCGAAGTCGTGGGCGGGCATCTTCTCGCGCGTGCGCCGGTAGACGATGATCGCCTCCTCGGCGCCGAGGCGCCTCGCGGTGCGCGCGACGTCGAGCGCGGTGTTGCCGCCGCCGTAGACCACGACGCGTCTCCCGAGCATCGGCTTGTCCTCGCCCTCCATCGAGCGCAGCACCGAGACGGCGTCCAGGATGCGCGCCGAGCTGCCCGCCGGGATGTAGGCGCGCTTGCCGATGTGCGCGCCGACGGCGAGGAACGCGGCGTCGAAGCCCTGCATTGAATCGACGATGTTGCTGACCTTGGTATTCAATTCAATTGAAATTCCGAGGGCAGCGATGCGCGCGACTTCGCCCTCAAGAACGTTCCTCGGTAACCGGTACTTCGGGATGCCGAAGCGCATCATTCCGCCGGCGTAGGGCCCGGCGTCCCGGATCACGACCTCGTGTCCGGCGCGCGCCAGGTGGTAAGCGGCGGAAAGGCCGGAAGGCCCGGCGCCGATGACCAGGACTTTCTTGCCGGTCTTTGCGGTTTCGATTCTGAATTCCCAGCCGCGCCGCAGCGCCTCGTCGCCAAGGAAGCGCTCGACCGAGTTGATGCCGACGGCGGTGTCCAGACTCGCGCGGTTGCACGCGCTCTCGCAGGGGTGATAGCAGACCCGCCCCATCACCGCCGGCAGCGGATTGTCCTGCGTCAACACGCGCCACGCGGCCTCGTAGTCCCCGGACTCCGCGTGCGCGAGCCAGCCCTGGATGTTTTCACCGGCGGGGCAGGCGTGGTTGCAGGGCGGCAGGCGGTCGACGTAAACCGGCCGCATCGTACGCCACGTGCCAGTGTGGTTGGCGAGGCTGGACCCGGGGTCGAGCGTGATCGCGAACGGTTTACGCATCTAGCAATCCATATTTCCTGATGTTGCGATCGGCCATCTCCTGGATGCGCGCGATCGCCTCGGCGTTCACCTTCGGCGAGAACAGATGTGCGAAGCGGCGCTGCGGCTTCAGGTATTCCTCCACCGGCAGCGGCTTGCGGATCTTAGCCACGCTCACGACCTCGCCATGCTCGGCCTCGAACACCGGGAAGAGGCCTGTCTCCTTGGCAAGGCGCGCGATCCGCACCGACTGGTCGGCGGGATGGCCCCAGCCGAGCGGGCAGGACACGAAGACGTGCAGATAGCGCGCGCCGCGGAACTCCATCGCACGGCGCACCTTGGCCTCGAGGTCGCGCAGGTGGGCGATCGTGGCGGTAGCGACGTAGGGAATGCCGTGCGCGATTGCGATCGCCGGAAGATTCTTCCCCTGATTGAAGGTGTTGCCTTGCGTAGTGGTCGCAGTCCGCGCAGCCGGCGGCGTCGCCGAGGAGCGCTGCACGCCGGTGTTCATGTACGCCTCGTTGTCGTAGCAGATGTAGAGCACGTCGTCGTTGCGCTCGAACATGCCGGAGAGGCAGCCGAAGCCGATGTCGGTGGTGCCGCCATCGCCGCCCTGGGCGATGACGCGCACATCGCTGCGCTTCTTTGCCTTCAGGGCCGCGGCGATCCCGGTGGCCACCGCCGCGGTATTGCCGAAGAGCGAATGGATCCACGGGATCTGCCACGACGTCTCCGGATAGGGCGTGGAGAACACTTCAAGGCAGCCGGTGGCGTTGGCGGCGACGAGCTGTCGGTTGGTCGCTTCCATCGCCGCATCGATTGCGTAGCGCGCGCCGAGCGCCTCGCCGCAGCCTTGGCAAGCGCGATGGCCGGAGTTGAGCGAGTTGGTGCGGCGCGTGTTGGCCTGGACCGAGCGCGTCTCGGGCGGCAGCAGCCGGTTGCCGACGGTGAAGGTGCCGGTCTGATAGAACTTAACGGGTTGGAAGGCCATGCTTTTCCCGCAGGATGTTTTCGGCGCGCGGACCGCTTCTGCGCACCTCGCGCTCGCGAACGAGCACACGGTCGACCGCCGCGCGATCGAGGTCGAGGAAGGTGGTGTGCTCGAGGTGTTCGGAACCAAAGACCCTGTTCAGGGAAGCTCGTGTGATGGGCCGGCCGCCGAGGCCGGCGACCACGGTGTGCACGGGCGTGGCATGCCCCGCCAGCGCGGTACGCACGTTGGTCGAGACGATGCCGCCGATACCCACGGCGAGGCTCTTCTCGAGCACGATGACCCGCTTGGCGCCTGCCAGCGCTTGCTGTACCGCGGCGAGCGGCCACGGCCTGAAGCAGGCGATCCCGAGCACGCCGATGCGCACGCCGCGGCTGCGCAGCTCGTCCACGGTGTCCTTCACGGTCCCAAGCACCGAGCCAAGGGCCACCACGACGGTTTCGGCGTCCTCGATGCGGTAGGCGTGGACCAGGCCACCGGCCTCGCGGCCGAAGGCACGGCGGAACTCGGCGGCCCAGCCCGGAATCAGCTCGAGCGCCTGCATCTGCTTCACGTGCGCCAGATAGCGCACTTCGGTAAACGCTTCGGGACCGACCATCGCGCCAATCGAGACCGGCTCGGCGGGGTCCAGTATCTGGCGCGGATTGAAAGGCGGCAGATAGGCATCCACCTGCTCCTGCGTCGGCATGTCGACGCGCTCATAAGCGTGCGTGAGGATGAACCCGTCCATGCACACCATGACAGGCAGCGACAGCTCCTCGGCGAGGCGGAAGGCCTGGATGTGCAGGTCGAGCGCCTCCTGGTTGGTCTCGGCGAAGAGCTGGATCCAGCCGCAGTCGCGCTGCGACATGGAGTCACTGTGGTCGTTCCAGATGTTGATCGGGGCTCCGATGGCCCGGTTTGCGACCGTCATCACGATCGGCAGGCCGAGGCCGGAGGCATTGAAGAGGGCTTCAGCCATATAGAGGATGCCCTGCGACGCCGTCGCAGTGTAGGCGCGCGCCCCGGCGGCCGAAGCGCCGATCGCCACCGACATGGCGGCGAACTCCGACTCGACGTTGATGAACTGGCAGTTGCCCACGGTGCCCGTCGCGACCAGCTCGCCGAGGCCCTCGACGATGTGAGTCTGCGGCGAGATCGGGTAGGCGCAGATCACCTCGGGGCGGCACAGCGCGACCGCCTCGGCGACGGCGTGCGACCCTTCAATCTGCTTCAGAATGCGTTTCCTTCGTCACGTGGTCGTATGCGGCGGCGGCCGCCGCGGCGTTGCCGAGCGCGACCTTGCCGCTGAACTTCTCGTTGATCGCGTCCTTCACCGAGGCGAGGGAGACCAGGCGGCAAAGCGCCGAAAAGCCGCCGAGCAGCGCGGCGTTCGGTACCGGACGGCCGACATGCTTCAGCGCGAGATCGCTCGCGGGCACGGTGCAGGTCTTGAATCGATGCACGAGGTCCTGCAGGCCGAGCTGCTCGAAGCTGCGAGTGGTGTTGATGAGGATGGTGCCGCCGGGCGCGAGTCCGGAGAACACGTCGACCTGGTGCAGGAGCGTCGGGTCCTGGATGATGAGCGCGTCGGGCTGCATCACCGGCTCGCGCAGGCGGATGTCCTTGTCGTCGATGCGACAGAACGCCACCACCGGCGCACCGGTGCGTTCGGAGCCGAAGCTCGGAAAAGCCTGCGCGTGTCTTCCCTCGCGGAAGGCGGCGATGGAGAGCATCTCGGCCGCCGTGACCACGCCCTGGCCGCCGCGGCCGTGGATCCGGATCTGGTACATGCTCCTTAGTAACGCGCCGGCGCCTGGGCGATTTTGACTTGGGTCAAAGAACGAACCGCAGCAGCACGCCCGCGAGCGCCATGACCGAGACGGTTTCGACGAGGCCGCGGTGCAGCCGCAGCATGAGGAACGCGGCGACGAGCGCCAGCCCGCCGGCCTTCCAGTCGAGCGTCGCGGGATCGAACGCGTACCAGCGCAGCGGTCCGGCTTGCGCTTCCTCGACGCGTGCGAAGAGCACGTGCAGCGCGAACCAGAGGGTCAGGTTGAGGATCACGCCGACCACCGCCGCGGTGATCGCGGCCAGCGCGCCGGAGAGCCGCGCGTTCGAGCGCAGCTGCTCGATGAACGGCGCGCCGGCGAAGATCATCATCATCGGCGGCACGAACGTGACCCACGTGGTCAACGCGGAGCCGAGGACGGCCGCGGCGACCGGCGAGAACGGCGCCGGATCGCGGTAGGCCGCGAGGAAGCCGACGAACTGGGTCACCTTGATGAGCGGTCCCGGCAGCGTCTCGGCGAGCCCGAGGCCGTCGACCATTTCAGGCGCGCTCATCCAGCCATAGGTCTCGACCGCCTGCTGCGCCATGTAGGCGAGCAGCGCGTAGGCGCCGCCGAAGCTCACCACCGCGAGCTTCGAGAAGAAGCCCGCGATGTCGAACAGCACGTGCCGCGTGCCGAGGGCGAGCACCACGAGCGCGATGGGCGCGAGCCAAAGCGTGAGCCCCACCAGCGTGGCCCGCGCGGCTTGCCGCCAGGCACCGGGATTTTCCGTTCTCGGTTCAATCCTGCGAGCTCTTTCTGTCGTGAAGAAACCGATCGCCCCGGCCACGGCGACGATCAGGGGAAACGGCAGGGCGAAAAAGAAGATGCCGACGAAGGCGGCCGCGGCCACGCCGAGCATCAGGCGAGTCCTCAGGCCGCGGCGTCCGATCCGCAGCAACGCCTCGACCACGATCACGAGCACTGCCGCCTTGATGCCGAACAGCGCTCCGTCGACCGCAGGAATGCCCTGGCCGAGCGCGTACAGCAGGCTCATCGCGAGCATGACCAGCGCGCCGGGAAGGACGAACAGGATCCCGGCCACGAGCCCGCCGCGCGTGCCGTGCAGGAGCCACCCCACGTACGTGGCGAGCTTCTGCGCCTCGGGGCCAGGCAGCAGCATGCAGAAATTGAGCGCGTGGAGATAGCGGCTCTCCTCGACCCACTTCTTCTCGTCGACCAGGATGCGGTGCATGAGCGCGATTTGCCCCGCGGGACCGCCGAAGCCCAGGCAGCCGATCTTGAACCACACTCGCAGCGCTTCCGAAAATGGGGTCAGATCAACATTTCCGGCGGATTTGTCGCAGCTCGGGCAGGCAGGTGTGGCGGCCGCCCGCCAG
>Ga0134124_10005695_pt1 | contig 10012 bp, 11 predicted proteins | sample KB304_FD_96880 | JGI IMG/M metagenome (GOLD analysis project Ga0134124, IMG submission 96880) | Terrestrial soil microbial communities without Nitrogen fertilizer from Kellogg Biological Station, Michigan, USA - KB3-0-4 | ecosystem: Environmental > Terrestrial > Soil > Unclassified ... | reverse complement strand
GTGCTCGCTCCACATGATCGAATACATGTAGAGCTCGGAGTCGGTGGGCCGGCGGCCCAGGATCGACTTGACTTTCTCGTACTCATCCGGGGACAGGCCCAGCTCGCGGAATGGCTGCTCGGTCTCGGGTGACCCGGTGGCCCGATCGACGGTGTCGATGATGGGCGTACGCACTGCGGTCATGCTGCGGCTCCGGCAAGGCTCGTGAGGACCGACGTGAACATCACCAGGCCATCCACTGACGGGCCGGTGAGCAAGTCGATCGCGTGTTCCGGGTGCGGCATGATGCCGACCACGTTGCCCGCGGCGTTGCGGATCGCGGCGATGTCGCGCATCGAGCCGTTGGGGTTGCCGCCGGTGTAGCGGGCAACGATGCGGCCCTCGGCTTCCAACTCGTCCAGCGTCGCCTCATCAGCGACGAAGCAGCCCTCGCCGTTCTTGACCGGGACCACCACGTCCTGACCTTCGGTGAAGCCATTCGTCCACGCGGTGCTAGTGGAGGTGATGGTGAGCCGCTGGTCACGATTGCGGAAGTGCAAGTGCGAGTTGCGGGTCAGCGCGCCCGGCAACAGGTGCGCTTCGCACAACACCTGGAAGCCGTTGCAGATGCCGAGCACCGGCAGCCCGGCACCGGCGGCCGCGATGATCGACGTCATCACCGGCGAGAACCGGGCGATGGCGCCGCAGCGCAGATAGTCGCCGTACGAGAAACCGCCGGGGAGCACCACCGCGTCCACGCCGTGCAGGTCGGGGTCGGCGTGCCAGAGGGCGACCGCTTCGGCGCCGGCGTAGCGGGCCGCGCGACGGGCGTCGCCGTCGTCGAGCGAACCGGGGAACGTGACGACGCCGATCTTCACTGGTCCGCGTCCGTCCGGATGGTGAACTCTTCGATCACCGGGTTGGCGAGCAGCTTGTCCGCGATCTGACGGGCTTGTTCGAGGTCGGCATCGCCGGCGAACTCGATTTCGATGCGCTTACCGATGCGTACCGCCGAAACGTTGTCGACCCCGAGGCGCGGCAGCGCGTTGGCCACCGCCTGGCCTTGCGGGTCGAGGATTTCCGGCTTGAGCATGACGTCGACTACGACGCGAGCCACGGGTTCTCCCAGCCTGGATAGCTTTCTACGGGCGCTGTCAGCCTACCCGAGCGGGCATTGACGCTTCACTTAGCCCCGTTCGCCATCGGACACGATATGTCCGATTATTTCCGTTAAAGGTCGGCGCGGGTGTCGCCGAACCGACTAGCGAAGGGCGCTGATGCCGGTGATCACCGCGAATGTGAGGCAGATCAACGCGGCGACGTAGCGGATGATCGAGAGACGGACATATCGGAGCAGCACCCGGCCCAGCAACACCGCGGTGCCAGAGACCGCCACCAGACCGATCCATGATCCGAGGAAAACGCCGAAGACGTTGTTGCCCCTGGCCACCAGGCCCGCGGTCAGCAGTTGCGAAAGATCGCCCCACTCGGCCGCGAACAACACCAGAAAGCTGGTGCCGACGGCGCGCAGCCCGCTGCGCGGCTCGGCCGGGATCGCCGGTTCTTCGGACTGCTCCTCGGCCCGGGACTGGCGGGCGCTGCGGTAGAGCAGGATCGCGCCGGCCAGGAACAGGACCGCGACAGCGCCCTCCACCAGGTTCTCCGGGAGCAGGTTCAGCAACCGCCCGGCAACGACCGCGACCAGACACTGGACGAAGAACGCGGCGCTGACCCCGATCCAGACCAGGATCGGCTTGTAGCGGGTGGCCAGCACCAGCGTCGCGATGAACGTCTTGTCCGGAAGCTCAACCGGGACGATCAGAACGAATGCGGTGACCAGAGCAGTGAAGAAACCACTCATCGGCTCGCCCAGCGGCGGCCGGTGATCTTCTCGTACGCCCCGACATATCGGTCCCGAGTCGCCGCGACGATCTCCGGCGGCAGCTCCGGCCCGGGCGCTTTCTTATCCCAGCCACTCGCTTCCAGCCAGTCGCGTAGCGGCTGCTTGTCATAGCTCGGCTGGGCCGAGCCGGGCGCCCACTCGTCGGCCGGCCAGAACCGCGACGAATCCGGCGTCAGCACCTCGTCGGCGAGGATGAGCTGACCGTCCGGCGTGACGCCGAATTCCACTTTGGTGTCGGCCAGAAGGATTCCGCGCGGCTCGCAGATCGCTCGCGCATGATCCAGAATCGTCGTGGTCAGCCGGCGCAGCTGCGCCGCCCGGTCGGCGCCGACCTGGTCTACCACTTCCTGGTACGTCATCGGCTCATCGTGTTCGCCGACGGCGCCCTTGGTGGTCGGCGTGAAGATCGTCTCGGGCAGCTTCGAGCCCTCGGTCAGGCCGTCCGGCAACGGCACGCCACAGACGGCTCCGGTGGCTCGATACTGCTTGGTCCCCGATCCCGACAGGTAGGCCCGGGCGACGCACTCAACCATCACCATGTCGAGCCGGCGCACCAGCATGGACCGTCCGTCCAACTCCGGGCGGCCGCGGAACGGCGCCGGGTAGTCGGCGATGTCGGCGCTGATCAGATGGTTGTCGATGACATCCGACAGCTGCTCGAACCACCACAGGCTGAGCTGCGTCAGAATCTTGCCCTTGTCCGGGATGTCGGTCGGCAGCACCACATCGAAGGCGCTCATTCGGTCGCTGGCAACCATGAGCAGACGGCCGTCGCCGACGTCGTAGAGATCGCGGACCTTTCCGGAGTGCACCGGCGCGGGCAGAGGCGAAGTCACGGCTCGTAGTCTTCCAGGCTGGATCACACCCGCAACACCTACCCGCCCCGGCATGTGGGCTAGAGAATCGGCGCCGGGTCGTAGGCGCCGGCGTCCGGGTTCGCGGCCACGATGTCGGCGACCTGGGCGGCGATCCCGGCAACCTGCGCCGAAGCCGCGCCGACGAACGCTGACCGGTCCGCTACCAGAGCGTCGATCTCGGCCCGAGTCAGACCGAGCCGAGAGTCGGCGGCCATCCGGTCGAACAGATCGTTCTCGGCGAGGCCCTTCTCCCGCATCGCCAGTGCCACCGCGACCGCGTGCTCCTTGATGACCTCGTGCGCGACCTCCCGCCCGACGCCTCGGCGCGCCGCCGCCACCAGCACCTTCGTTGTCGCCAGGAAGGGCAGGTAGCGGTCCAGCTCGCGGGCGATCACGGCGGGATAGGCGCCGAACTCGTCGAGCACGGTCAGGAACGTCTGGAACAGGCCGTCGACAGCGAAGAACGCGTCCGGCAGCGCCACTCTGCGCACCACCGAGCACGACACGTCGCCCTCGTTCCACTGGTCGCCGGCCAGTTCTCCGATCATCGACAGGTAGCCCCGCACGATCACGGCCAGGCCATTGACGCGCTCGCACGACCGCGTGTTCATCTTGTGCGGCATCGCGCTGGATCCGACCTGGCCGGCCTTGAAACCCTCGGTGACCAGTTCCTGGCCGGCCATCAGGCGGATCGTGGTGGCCAGCGAGGACGGACCGGCGGTGGCCTGTGCCAGCGCGGAGATCACATCAAAGTCCAGCGACCGCGGGTAGACCTGGCCGACGCTTGTCAGCACATTGGCGAAGCCGAGGTGCGCGGCCACCCGGGACTCCAGCTCGGCCACCTTGGCCGCGTCGCCGTCGAACAGGTCCAGCTGATCGGCGCTGGTCCCGACCGGCCCTTTGATGCCGCGCAGCGGATACCGATTCAAAAGATCATTCAAACGGTGGTACGCGATCAGCAGCTCCTCAGCCGAACTGGCGAAGCGCTTGCCGAGCGTGGTGGCCTGGGCCGGCACGTTGTGTGATCGGCCCACCATGACGGTCGCGTCGTGCTCCACGGCCAGCCGCGCCAATCGCGCCAGCGCCGCCACCATGCGCGCCTTGACCAACTCGAGGGATCCGCGAATCTGCAGCTGTTCGACGTTCTCGGTGAGGTCGCGAGACGTCATGCCTTTGTGAATGTGCTCATGTCCGGCGAGCGCGGAGAACTCTTCGATGCGAGCCTTCACGTCGTGGCGGGTGACCTTCTCCCGAGCCGCGATGCTGGCCAGGTCCACATCGTCCACGACTGCCTGATAGGCCTCGATCACCCCGTCCGGCAGCGGAATGCCGAGGTCACGCTGCGCGGTTAGAACCGCGATCCAGAGCCGGCGTTCGGCCCGCACCTTCTCTTCCGGGGACCAGATCGCGACGAGCTCATCACTCGCGTATCGGGCGGCCAGGACATTGGGTATGCGCGGCTTGGTCACCCGGCAATTCTGTCAGGACTGGCCCGGACCGCCGCGCGGCCCCTGATCGCGGAGTGTGGCGTACCACCTGGGTGGTACGCGGTCGTGATCGGAGTGTCGCCCGGTGCGGTACCTCCGCGCCATGATCCACATTTAAGGTCGTTAGTTATGACCGAAACTGTCGTAGGACTCCCGTCCGGGTACCGCACCACTTTCGCCAAGATCATGCGAATCCTGGCCATGGCCACCGGCACGCTCGCGGTCGTTCAGTTCGCGCTCGCAGGCTTCGGCGCCTTCGGTTCGTTCAGCCACCATCGCAACTGGGGACCGCACGAGACGCTCGGCACGATCATCGGCGTCTTCGCGCTGCTCACGATGATCGCGGCGATCGTCGCCCGGCCCGGCCGGCTGCCGTTGATCGCCTCGATCGCGCTGCTCGTGGTGGCCGGCCCACTGCAACCGATCCTGGCCGAGGCCGGGAAGGACCACGCCTGGGTCGGCGCGCTGCATGCGCTCGGCGGCGTCGCGGTGCTGGCAATGTGCGGCCTGGTGTCCCGCAAGATCGACGCAACTCCGGCCGCCGCAGTCTGACGTCCGGACGATCCCGGTACGCCTGCCGGAAGCGGCCGCCATTCCGGCGGCCGCTTCGGCGTGACCGTCAGTCGCCGTAGACGACTACTTCGACCGCGTTCGGCTCGGTGAAGTGCTCGGTCTGCACCGAGAACGTCGCAAGTTGCCCGGTCTTCAGTCCGGCCAACTGTTCCGTGCCGACCGCCACCGGGCCGCTTTCGCACCCCATACCCCAGCCGTAGGACCCGCAGTCGAAGACCGGCGTGCCGTCGATGAAGACCGTCACGATCCCAGGCGCGTTCACCCTGACGAGGATCGTCAGGTGCTTCGGTAGCGTCACGGTCAGGTCGCCCTGCTCGACATCGGATTTGCCGAGTTCGCCGACCTGCCCAACCTGATGCATGCCCGGGTCGACCTCGAAGTGCGTTGAGTCGGTCGGCGACCAGTCGGACGGCTTCGGATCCAGCGGATACTGGTCGAACGGAACCGGAGAATAGACACCCACCGACACCAGTCCGGAAGAAAGCCGGGGCTTGACGGTCAGATCCTTCTGGCCCGTCTTCTGGATGCCGATCTGAAATGTGATCGTGGACGGCGCACCGAGTTCGACACCGAGGTTGCGCCAGAACTGCTCGTGCTGGCCGAAGGAGCCGCCGGCGGTGCCGCCACCGCCGTTCGGGCTACAGCCGGAGCCGCTGAACGAATGACCGTTCACCTTGGCGACCAGCCACATGTTGGAATCGATCACCGCACACGAATCGCCGACGATCATGTCCCATGACTCCGGCGTGAATGTCAGCGATCCGGACGACTGGCGCGAGGCGTCGATCGTCGCCGACGCCATCAGGATGCCACCGTTCTGATACTTCGGCAGTTGCCCAGGGGACACAGTCGGTGACGGGGTGACGGCCGGCAAGACCGGACCGGCTCGGTGGTCGCGTACGCCCAAAACGCCCGCGATGCTGCCCACCACCACCAGGAGTGCCGCCATCGCGCTCAAGGTGCGTACCCGCTTGTGTCGAGTGATCCGGCGGGCGACCGCCGCACGGCGATCAACCAGCGGCGCGACGCCGGCACTGTGCTCATCGAAGACGGCGCGCAACTGGTCCGCGAGCCGCTGATCATCCGTCATGGTCATGCCGTCACACCCCCTTCGAAGGCGACCTGCGCCGACGCGACGTCGGGTCCGCCGATCGCGGTGTCGGCGCGCAGCTTCGCGAGCGCCTTGCTGGTCTGGCTCTTCACGGTGCCGATGCTGCAGCCCAGCGTCTCGGCGACCTGTGCCTCGGTCATGTCCTCGAAGAACCGGAGCACCAGGACCGCACGCTGGCGGGACGGCAGGCGGCCGAGCGCCGGCCAGAGCCGGGACCGCTCGTCGACCGTGGCGGTGCCGTCGGCGATCGCCGCGTCCGGAAGGTCGCCGTGGGTGACCTCGCGGGTCCAAAGTCGGCGCCGCCATGAGACGAACGTGGTTGCGATGATCTTGCGGACGTACGCCTCCGGCGCGTCGTCCAGCCGGGGCCACGCGAACCACGCCTTCATCAGCGCGGTCTGCAGCAGATCCTCGGCTTCGCCCCAGTCCCGAGTCAGCAGGTATGCCACCCGGAGGAGCCGTGGTGATCGAGTCACCACGAACTCGTCATACCCCGTTCGGTCGGCCATCGGCCGGCTCTCCTCTTCGTCCACCGTGTCGCAGCCACCGCGTAGCTGTCGTGCCCCCTATACGCGGTGGCGTCACCGGATGGTTGCCCGATCGAGGTCAGTAACCTATATCGATGGGCTGAGCTGGGTAAATGCCTCTGACGAGATCCGCCAGCGCGGTCTTGAGAGCGGTCGGATAGACGATGTCCGCAGTGGCCGCCAGGTCCGCGGCGGTCCACCATCGCAGGCCGACGATCTGCCGCCGCTCCAGCTCGGTGAAGCCGGAGTCGTCCAGTTCGGTGGTGCTGGTCCGCGCCACGAAATAGCGCTCCTGCTGGACCAGCCACAGGTCCTCGAGGAATGGGAACTCGACTTCGCGGTTCCAGATGTGCGGACCGAGGTGGATGTCGGAGATACCGGTCTCTTCGATCACCTCACGGCGCGCTGCCTGCTCCAGGCTCTCGCCGTCCTCGACCCCGCCGCCGACCGGGAAGTGCCAGCTCCCCTTCTCCGGCTCACTCGGATCCAGTCCGTGGACGAGCAGCACGCGGCCGGCATCGTCGATCAGGAGGACGCGGGCCGAGGTGCGCTCGACCAGCTTGCGATTCGGATCCCGGGGTGGATGCGCGGCGTCGGCCGGTTGGGGGTCGGTCATCGCTCCAGTATCGCGGTGACGCCCTGGCCACCGGCGGCACAGATGGAGATCAGGCCGCGGCCCGATCCACGCTCGGCGAGCAGCTTGGCCAGCGTCGCGACCAGGCGGCCGCCGGTCGCCGCGAATGGATGCCCAGCCGCCAGCGACGAGCCGTTGACGTTGAGCTTGGCTCGGTCGATCGATCCGAGCGCGGTGTCCCGGCCCAGCTTGGCCTTGCAGAAGTCGGCATCCTCCCAGGCCGCGAGGGTGGCCAGCACCTGCGAGGCGAACGCTTCGTGGATCTCGTAGAAGTCGAAGTCGGACAGTGCCAGCCCGGCGCGGTCGAGCATCGTCGGCACCGCATAGACCGGCGCCATCAGCAGACCTTCGCCACCGTGCACGAAATCGACCGCGGCGGTCTGCGAGAACGTCAGGTAGGCCAGCACTGGCAGGTTGCGGGAAGCGGCCCACTCCTCACTGGCCAGCAACACGACAGAAGCACCATCGGATAGCGCTGAGGAGTTGCCGGCGGTCATTGTCGGATTCTCGCCACGCGTGCCGAAGACCGGCTTGAGGGCGGCGAGCTTCTCCAGCGTGGTGTCCGGACGCAGGTTCTGGTCCCGAGTCAGGCCCAGGTAAGGCGTGGTTAGGTCGTCGAAGAACCCGGCCTCGTAGGCGGCCGCCAGATGCTGGTGCGACGCCAGTGCCAACTCGTCCTGAGCCTGCCGGTCGACGTGCCAGTCCAGCGCGGTGAGAGCCGCATGCTCACCCATCGAAAGGCCGGTACGCGGTTCGACGTTGCGCGGGACGTCCGGCTTGAACGCCTGTGTCGGCCGCAACTTCGTGGCCGTCTTCAGCCGCCCGCCCAGTGACCGCTGCCGGTTGAGTTCGAGGAGCGTACGCCGCATCTGCTCGTTGACTCCGAGCGGCGCGTCCGAGGTGGTGTCGACACCACCGGCGATGCCGCAGTCGATCTGGCCGAGCGCGATCTTGTTGGCGACCAGGATCGCCGCCTCCAGGCCGGTGCCACAGGCTTGCTGGATGTCGTAGGCCGGCGTATGCGGATCGAGACTCGACCCGAGCACGCACTCCCGGGTGAGGTTGTAGTCCCGGCTGTGCTTGAGCACCGCACCGGCGACCACTTCACCCATTCGCGTGCCGGCCAGGCCGAACCGGGCCACCAGACCGTCGAGCGTTGCGGTGAGCATGTCCTGATTGGACGCGGTGGCGTAACGGCCGTTGGACCGGGCAAACGGGATCCGGTTGCCACCGATCACTGCCACTCGACGCACGCCCGCCGTCGTCTTCGCCGCCGCCTTCGGCATGGCCGGCCTCCTTCACGCTTTCGCGGCTGGACTTTTCGCTACCGCTCGACAGGAACTTACTCGCGAGTAATGTATGCCAGCAAGCGCGCCGACGCCGCGCGTTGACTCGCAATCACACGGAAGGCAGCACAGTGACCGACCGCTACGCCAAATTCGCCGCCTCCGGGGCCGGCCGAACCGTGGTCAAGAAGCTCGGACTGCCGAACCCGCCGCCGCTGCGCCGCTATCAGCCGGGCGATCCGGTGGCCGCCGGACCGGTCGCACTCGGCCCGGTTGCCGGCGACACCGCCGGACGCCTGGTCAAGCCGCTGCAGGCGATAGTCGAGCAGATCGGCGCCGGGCTCGCCTCCGACCAGGATCGCGGCCTCGGCGCCCTGGTCTTCGACGCCACCGGAATCACCGACCTGGCCGGCCTGTCCGAGATTTACGCCTTCTTCCACCCACGCGCCCGATCGCTCGCGACCAATGGCCGGGTCATCGTCCTCGGCACGCCACCGGCCGATTGCGGTTCGCCGGAAGAGGCCACCGCGCAGCGCGCCCTGGAAGGCTTCACCCGATCGGTCGGCAAGGAGTTCGGCCGCGGCACCACAGCCCAGCTCGTGTACGCGCGGCCGGGCTCGGAGAACGGCCTCGCCTCGACCATGCGGTTCCTGCTCTCCGGCCGGTCCGCGTACGTGTCCGGGCAGGTGATCACGGTCGACGACCGTCCGGTCTCGGAGCCGGCCGACTGGGCCCGGCCATTGGACGGCCGGATCGCGCTGGTCACGGGCGCTGCCCGCGGCATCGGTGCGGCGATCGCGACGGTGCTGGCCCGGGATGGCGCGACCGTCATCTGCCTGGACGTTCCGGCCTCCGGCGATGCGCTGACCACCGTCGCCAACCGGGTGGGCGGGTCCGCGTACCAGCTGGATCTGACCGGAACCGACGCGCCGGCCAAGCTGGCCGCGCACCTCAGGGACCGGCATGGCCGTGTCGATGTGGTCGTCCACAACGCCGGAATCACCCGCGACAAGACGCTCGCGAACATGGACCACGACCGCTGGGAGTCGGTGCTCAACGTGAACCTGCGGGCACCGCAACGGGTGACTGAAGCGCTGATCGGCACCGATCTGCTCGGAACAGGGGCCAGCATTGTCGGCGTGGCATCGATAGCAGGCATCGCCGGCAACCGGGGGCAGACCAACTACGCGACATCGAAGGCCGGCGTCATCGGCCAAATCCAGTCGCAGGCGCCGGTGCTGGCCGAACGCGGAATCACCATCAACGCCGTCGCTCCCGGTTTCATCGAGACCGCGATGACCGCGAAGATGCCGATGTTGCTGCGTGAAGCCGGTCGCCGGATGAACAGCCTGGCCCAGGGCGGCCTGCCGGTCGACGTCGCCGAGACGATTGCCTGGCTAGCCGCGCCGGCCTCGGCCAACGTCACCGGCAACGTCATCCGAGTGTGCGGGCAGAGCCTGCTGGGGGCGTGATGACCACGGTCGAACTGGGAACGATGCCCGCGCTGTCGTCGATCGGCGCGGTCCGCGCGTCGCTGCGGCGTTCGCGGCCGGCCGAGCTTCCGGACAAAGCCTTGGTGGTACGCGACGTGCAAGCGACCGTGGAGCACCTGTCGGCCTATGACCGGGCCTGCGGATTCCGGCTGACCGATCAGC
>Ga0134124_10005691_pt1 | contig 10014 bp, 10 predicted proteins | sample KB304_FD_96880 | JGI IMG/M metagenome (GOLD analysis project Ga0134124, IMG submission 96880) | Terrestrial soil microbial communities without Nitrogen fertilizer from Kellogg Biological Station, Michigan, USA - KB3-0-4 | ecosystem: Environmental > Terrestrial > Soil > Unclassified ... | reverse complement strand
TGCACGCCCCAGGCCTCAACACTCCACAAAAAGATCATCGGCACCCAGATGTGAACCCGGATGCCGATGAAATGTGAAGATCATCGGGTGGGCCGTCAGGGACTCGAACCCTGAACTCGCCGGTTAAAAGCCGGCTGCTCTGCCAATTGAGCTAACGGCCCGCTGGCTGATCGTACCTGGGTAAGCCCTGGGGGCGGTGGCTTACCTCAGAGCGGAGCGGTGCGGACCAGGTGTGCCCACAGTCACGGGCGTCGGGCGGCTTCGGACGGGCTGCGACCGGTGGCTGGCGATCGCTCGCACCTGGCCGGTCGACGGCCGTTTTCGGTCAGGCGACGGCCGTCTCGAGCGGCCCGCTTGGTGATCGCGTCGCTTGGGGCTGGTCCGGCCGCCTGGCCGGACCCGGGGTGCGCTGGTTGCTCCGACGACTCGGCCGGGCCGGCGCCGTCCTGGGACGGGCGCCCACATCGCGCGCTCTGAGCGTTCTGCGGAACGCAAAGATCGTCACGTCGGCCGCGGCGGCCACGCCCCGGAACGACGCCCGGAGGTGAGGTGGCGATGTCGCTCGGGTAGGCCCAGAACTGGCGCGTTCGGGACCGGAAGCCGCTGGGACGCGGTCGACCGGGGCGGTGGACGTGCCTGGTCATCCATCCGGGGCGGATCCGGTTAGTGGCCGGTATCGGGGGCACCGACCCCGTGACTGAGGCGGAGGGAGCGACCCATGACCCTCACCGGAGATACCGGATTCAACCGCGCCAGAGGAGCCTGGCGGATACCTCGCAGCCGCGGCGCACTGTCAGGTCTGCTGCTCATGCTGCTGGGCGCATGGGGCGCGCTCATCCCGTTCATCGGACCGGCGTTCAGCTTCGGGTTCGGCGGCACTGCGACCTGGGCGTGGACGGCGGCCCGGTTCTGGCTGGAAGTGCTGCCCGGGATCGCGTGCGTCGTCGGCGGTCTGATGCTGACGCTGAGCGCCAACCGGGGCACCACGCTGCTTGGCGCCTGGCTGGCGATGGCGGCGGGCGCCTGGTTCGTCATCGGCCCGACCGTGGCCGGTCCCCTGCACCTGGGGGATATCGGCGTCCCGATGGGCGGCCCGACCCGCGTTGCGTGGACCTGGCTGCTGTTCTTCTACCTGCTCGGGGCCGCGGTCCTCGCGCTGGCGGCGGCGGCACACGGGCGCCTCAGCGTGCGAAGCGTGCGGGACGTCGAGCACGCCGCGTTGCGTGCCCGCAGCAAGCAGCTGGCGAAGGAGCAGGGTGGCTTGTTCGGTCCCACCCGGGGCCGTGGCCGGGGCCGCGAGCGGGAGCCCGCCGGCCGGTACTCAAGCGCCAACGACGTGGACCGGGCCGACCAGGCACGTCGGGGAGAGCACACCGTCGTCTACCCGGCGGACAGCGCTGCTGGGCGGGACGTCCAGAGTGGGGGGCCGACTTCGCGGGATACCGGCCGGCGCGCGGAGGAAACGACCGTTTACCCGAGCGACACCACCCGAGCCGACGACTCCGTCCACGGCCGGTCGGATGCCGCGCGGGGCCGGCATGAGGGCACGCACGATGGGCTCGGCGAGCGGATCGGCCGAACCCTCGCCAAGCACGGCATCGGTGGCAAGCACTCACGTTCGTAACCGACTGCCCACCCGGCGGCGGTCGTGGCTCAGTCCGCGGCCGCCGCTGGCGTGCGGAGACCACGATGCTCGCGCCGGACGCCGCGGTGACGGCCGGTCGGCTGCCGCCCCCCGCACCGCGCGGACCCGTCAGGTTGGCGGGCTCGGCGTAGCTGGCTGACCGTGGAGGCCGGGTGTTCCACTCATACGCTGTGGTCGGCGGAACGCCTCGTCCGGGTCCATGGCGTATGAGGTGGACGCGCAGCGGGCGGCTCTTCGCGCCGACCTGGTGCAGCTCGACAGGCTCATGCCAGCCAGGCTGCCAACGGTGCCAGGGCCCGAACGGCGGCATTTTCGGTGATCGGGCACGGATGATCCTGGGACGCCCCTAATCTGGCCCACGTGGTCCTGGCGGGATGGCCGGGGCACGAGCAGCTGGGGGCGGACGTGACCACACCCGTACGGGTCGGGCGCGGGGACTGGCCGACGGATGGCCGTGGCGGCACGATCAGCGCCGACGGGACCGGGTTCGGGCCGTACTACGGCGTCGGAGCCGGGCAGAAGTCCCCGGACGGGAGCACGCCCGATGACATCGCCGCGGTGAAGGCCGGGGTGAAGGCGATCCAACGGGCCCTGAACTGGCATCAGGCCACGGCCAAGCCCATTCCGACCGACGGGATCTTCTCCCAGACCACCCGCAGCGCGCTGATTGCGTTCCAACAGCAACAGCAGCCGACGATCAATCGGGACATGTACATCCCGGCGAGTGAACACAGCCCGCTCGGTCTGGTCCACAAAGAGACGTCCTACGCCCTGTTCATGCCGATCGCCGACCGGTACGCGATCAAGTACACGGTCCCTCGAGGCCTGCTGCGCGGGATCACGACCATCGAGAGCAACTGGGACCCGGGCGCGATCGGCTACTACACGAACTCCGACTTCGGCCTGTGTCAGTGGAACACCACGTTGGCCGGCATAACCAAGGACAACGCCCTCGACCCGTTCTGGGCGCTCGACTCGACGGCGCACATGATGCGCACTCGGATCGACGCGACCGACTGGGGCAAGAACTGGATCTACGTGATCGCCGCGCACAACGTGCCCACCTGGGCGGCTCAGTGGGCACAGGGCAAGTTGACGCCTGGCAGCACCGACGACCAACCCAAGCTCGACCGGATGACCGGCTACGTCACAAACGTGCTCGCCCGCACCTGGTAACGCGGGCCAGCCGAGGGGCCCGCCCTAAAGGCGGGCGCTGAGGTTCTCGAGGACAGCCGTCCAGAGCTTGCGGACGCCGATCGGGGCGAAGATGCGTTCGAAGAAGCCGCCGACGCCGCTCGCGCCGGCCCAGGTCGTCGTGACGGTGACGTGGCTGCCCGTGTCCGTCGACCGCACCCGCCAAGCGGTCCGCAGCGTCGAGTTCTGGTCGGCCTCGACGAGGCTCGACGCGTCGGGCGCCGTCACCTCGGCGGAGACGTCGCGGATCCGCTTCTTCGTCGCGTGCAGCCGGTAGCCGATCCGGGTGCCGGCGCCCTTGCCGCCGGCGATCACCCGGTAGTCGGTGACGTTTGCCGGCCAGAGCCCGCCGCGCGTCCCGTCGTAGTCCCCGATCAGGTCGAGCACCCGGTCGACCGGCGCGTCCAGCGATCGCTGCGCCACCACCTTGATCTGGCCCATCGCCCATCCTCCGTCCCAGCGGCCGCCAGGCGGCCCGGCATACAGCAGACGTTAGTCAGCGGCTCCGAAGGTCGCGCGCACGGCGATCCAGAAGCCCCCTGTCGCAACTTTATGTAGATGATCGACTGCGGAAAGTGATTGAGCTGGTTATGGTGCCGGCATGGACTCCGGAGGCGAACGGCTGCGCGGTCGCGATCTCGTCGACGACTCCAACGACCGGGGCCATTCACCGGGTTATCCGCCAAACGGATCGGTTGACACCCCCTATGACCCGTCGGCCCCGGCCGACACCGAAGCCGCCGACACCGAAGCCGCCTCCAACGAAGCAGACTGCTACGAAGCCGACTCCTACGAGACCGACCCGGATGAGACAGGCAGCTACGAGACCGACCTCGGCGCCTACGAAGCCGATACCTATCAATCCGAGACTTACGAGACCGGCAGCGCCGAAACCGCGACCTACAAGACGGAAGGCGACGGAGCCGGCGAGAGAGACGCCGATCTCGGCGCGCCCGTCTCAACCACCCGGAACGGCCAAACCCCGGGCCGCAACCCGCTGTACAGCCACGCCCTGCACCGCGGCGTGCGGTTGCCGGCCGGGGGCGTCCGGCGAACCGCGATCAATCTACTGATCACCTGCACCGGCGCAGACCACCGGGCCGTCGCCGAGCGCGACCGATCGCGATTCGCCAGCGCGGGCGCGCTGATGTTGCTGACCGCCGGCCTCGCCGCGTACGCGGGCGCGTCGGTGGCGGCGTTCGGCTTCGGCACCTCGACCCGCGCGGCGCTTCCCTATGGGTTCTTCTACGCGGCCTTCATCTTCTTCATCGACCGCTCCGTCCTTCTGACGGTCCGGCCACTGCACCTCGTCGGAAAGGGTGACAAGGAACGGGTCCGGCCCTGGCGGCTCCTGCCGACTGGAGCCGTGCGGATCTTCATCGCCGTCATCGGGGCGATCCTCGTCGGGGAGTCGCTGCTGCTGCGGTTCTTCGACGCGTCGATCCAGCCGCGGGTGGCCGAGCTGCGCCAGCAGGAGCTGGCGGGCGTGCTGGCCTCCTGGGACGCCGGCCAGCGCGGCACCGAGGACCGCCTGGTCACCGACGTGGACGATCGGAGGGCGCAGCTGACCTCCGCCGAGAACCTGGTGACGACCAAGACCGGCGAGGTGGACTGCCAGCTGACCGGAGGCGTCGGCTGCCTGGGCGGCCGGGGGCCGATCTACCAGGTCAAGCTCGACGAGCTGCGCGCGGCGGCCGCGCAGATCCCGGCCCTGCGCGCCGCGCGAGATGCCGCGCAGAGCCGGCTGGACACCTTCCGGGCGACCAGGGACCAGCGCCGCGCGCAGTACGCGGGCGCCGAATGGGACCAGATCAAGAACTCCGACGACCTGCTGATGCGGGAGAAGGGCTTCTGGCGGCTGACCGCGAGCGACAACTCGGTCAAGGTGTGGCGCGTCCTCATCAGCCTGCTGGTGCTCGGCATCGACCTGGCGCCGTTGCTGTTCAAGCGCAACCTTGACCGGACGTCCTACGCGCGCGCCGAGCGCGGCGTCCTGTGGGAGGGCGAGATCAACGAGGAGGTCGACGCCTACCAGCTCGACCGCAACGCCCGCGCCCGCCGGGGACGCGCCGGTGGCGTCGCCAGTCGGATGGCCGCCCGCTACGAGGAGTACGCGCTCGCGCGCGAGGAGCTGCGGCTGGCCGCGGTGCTGGACGAGGACGCCGAGGCCGCGGTGCTGCGCCGCGAAGAACGCCGGCTCGGGCACGACCGCCAGGCCGCCGACCTCCGTCGGGCGCACCGGCTGCCCGCGCCGTCCCCGCGAGGGGAGGCCCCCGCGCCGCACCTGCGCGAAGAGGTCGCCACGCCGCTCTTGGGTGAAGAAGTCGACCACAGCGCCGACGCGCGCGCCCCGGGTTAATCCCCGGTATGCCGGGCATCGACCTCGCGCCCGTCCCCTGAGGCCAGACCAGACAGGGCCCCCAGCAGACAGGGAGACACTATGACGAGGCCGCAGCGGTCGACGACGACCGGCCCGACATCCACCGGCGAACTGCCTCCGGATGCGCGCGGGCGTACGTATACCGGCGGCGACCGTCCCGACGACCAGACGGCGGTTCTGCCCGAAACGCCCGCGCGGACCGCTGTTCGGGCCGGAACCGGAGCCACCGCGGGCGGGGCCGGCGGGGCGTCCGCGCGGCGGGGCGGCTCCACCTCCCCCGGCACCATCAGTTCGCGCGGCTCCACCAGCGCCCCCGATGCGGCCAGGCTCAGCCAGCCCGTGATCAGCCGGGCGGGGGAGATGCCGGACAGCGTCCGCGCCTCGGTGGGACTGCCGCTGGCAGGGACCGCGTCGCCGGCCGCGGGCCCGTCGGCCGCGGGCGCGTCGGCCGCGGCCCGGCCCGGCGGGGTCGCGGCGGCCGACCGGGGGGTCGACTATCGGAGCAACGGCCGGCCCGAGCACCGCGGTGCCGGCGCGCTCGTCTCCGATGTCGCGAACAACCTGTCCAAGCTGGTGCGCCAGGAGATCGAGCTGGCCAAGGCCGAGATGCGGCAGTCGGCGACCCGGGCCGGCAAGGGCGCGGGAATGTTCGGCGGCGCCGCGGTGGCGGGCGTTTTCGCGCTGCTCTTCCTGCTGCTCGCGGTGATGTTCGCGCTGGGAGAAGTGATGGCGCTCGGGTGGGCGGCATTGATCGTCGGCGCCATCCTGCTCGTGTGCGCCGGGATTCTCGCGCTGGTGGGCCGGGCGAACGTCAAGAAGGTGAGCCCGAAGCCGACGCAGACTGTCGAGACGCTGAAGGAGGACATGCAGTGGGCGCACGGCCTGAGGAAATAAGGTCAGAAATAGAGGAGACCCGGGACCGGATCACCGCCGAGATCGACGAGCTTGCCGATCGCTACAGCCCGGGCCGGATCGCCGGTCGCACGACGACCGGCGCTCGTGAGGCGGCCGCGTCGATGCGGGCGAGGGTCGGTTCGGGCGCCACCGGCATGAAGCAGCGCCTGAGCCTGCGCTCCAGCAGCCACCACCACGAGCACTCCGAGACCTGCGGGCACCTGGGCGAGGGGCGGGCCGGGACCGGCCAGGCGTTGGACGTCGGTGCCAGGCAGCCAGTCGCCGAGCGGCGTGGCGAGGCGCAACGACGGCCGAGCGGCGGGCTGATCCGCCGCCACCGGCACCCTGAAGCGGCGCCCTACCCGGCGACAGGCGCGGCGCCGGCGCCATACGAGCCCCGGCCGGACACGTTGGCGGCCGGGGCGCGGTCGGCGTATCAGCCCGGAGAGCCCCTGCGGGCGGCAGGCGTGGTCGGCCCAGGCATGAGGGGCGGCATGGCCTCGAACCGTGCCGAGCCGGCGCACCCGCGCTCGCGGGAGACGGACCAGATCCGGCCAGAGCAGCCGCTCCAGGCGCGGGACGGTGGTGCCGGGCAGCGCGTCCGAGGCATCCACAAGGGCGAGGCCGGCCTGGCGGGAGCGTCCCTCGTGGCCGCCGCGCTTGGCTTCCGCAAGATGTTCCACCAGGGCCGCAGTGAGCAGGACCTGCTCGCGAAGGCGGCAACGAGGCGTCGTTACTACCAGTCACGCCCCGGCGAGACGCTGGCGTCGGTTGGCCGCTCGGCATCTGGTGACTCGTCGTCCGGTGGGCTGATGGCCGGGCTGACCGCGGCGGCGACCCGGGCAGCGTCGAGAAGGCCCTTCACGAGGCACGAGACGCCAGCATCGTCGACGGACTGACAATCCACACATCGGCGCCGCCGGCAGGTCCGCCGCCGGTAGTCGGCGAAGTCATCGACGGATCCGCGAGCGAAACGCCGGCGGACCTGCTCACCGTGCCGCCGATTCCCTCCTGGGAACCGGCGGCCGGCCGCGTGGCGGGTGGTCAGGCTGCCGCGAGCGTGACCAGGGTGAAGTCGACCAACGACGTGACCGCGCTGGGCTGGCCGATCCGCCCGCGCAGCTTCGCCGCCCTGCTGCGCCGGCTCGACGTCGACTACCCGGGCACCACCTGGTAGCTGCACGAGAACGGCGCGGCCTACCTCGACGAGCCGATCGCCGACGGCAGCGTGCCGGACCCGGAGCGGCTGCGCTACCTGGCCCTTCACCTCGATCTCGTGCGGGAAGTGGTCCAGGAGGGCGTCGATGTCCGGGGATACTTCGTGTGGTCGCTGATGGACAACTACGAATGGGCGGAGGGCTACCAGATGCGTTTCGGCATGGTTCACGTCGACTTCGACACCCTCGTCCGCACCCGAAGTCGAGCGCGCTGTGGTACTCCCGCCTGATCCGCGCGCACCGCGCCGCGAACGCGTAGGGGAGCGAACCAGACAATCGTGCCTGCCGAGGGAGTGGCAGCGGCGGTACTGAGCCAGCGGGTGTGGTGAGCAGGGACGGAGTGGCGCGGTGACCGGGTTCGCCGAGCCGGGCGGGAGCCCGGGAGAGCCGGCGGCCCCGGGGCCGGGCCCGCGGCGGCCGCCGACCCTGGAGGAGGTCGCGGAGCTCGCCGGGGTGTCGCGGGCGACGGTGTCGCGGGTGGTCAACGGGTCGTCCCGCGTGTCGCCGGAGGCGCAGGCGGCGGTGACGGCGGCGATCGCCGAGCTCGGCTACGTGCCGAACCGGGCCGCCCGCAGCCTGGTCACCCGCCGAACGGACACGCTGGCGCTGATCGTCCACGAGCGGCCGGACACGGTGTTCGCCGACCCGTTCTTCGCCAGCATCCTGCGGGGCGTCAACCGGGCGCTGAGCCCGACCGACCTGCAGCTCGTCCTGCTGCAGGCCCAGGGCGAGGCGCAACGGGACCGGGCGCTGCGGTACGTCTGCAACGGCCACGTCGACGGCGTGCTGCTGATCCCGCTGCACGGCGACGACATCATGCCCACGGCGATCGCCGCCGCCGGAGTACCGCTGGTGATGGCCGGCCGGCTGCTGACCGGCCGTGCCGTCGACTACGTCGACGCGGACAACGTCGGCGGCGCCCGGGACGCGGTCAACCATCTGCTCTCCATCAGCCGGCGGCGGCTGGCGACCGTCGCCGGGCCGTCGGACATGAGCGTCGGCGTCGACCGGCTGCGCGGCTACACGGAGGCGGTGCGCGCCGCCGGCGATGAGGCGTCGGCCGGCCGGGTCGTCGTCGCTGACTTCACCGAAGCCGGCGGCGAGGCGGCGGCGGCCCGGCTGATCGCCGAGCATCCGGACACCGACGCACTGTTCGCCGCGTCGGACCTGATGGCGCTGGGCGCGCTGCGGGCTCTGCGCGCGGCCGGCCGGCGGGTTCCCGAGGACGTGGCGGTCGTCGGCTTCGACGACGCGGTGCTCGCCACGTATGCCGACCCGCCGTTGACGACCGTCCGCCAGCAGGTCGAGCAGATGGGCCAGGAGATGGTCCGGCTCCTGCTGGCGCGCATCGCGGTTCCCGACGGCGATCCGCGAGAGATCGTCCTCCCGACCGAGCTCGTCATCCGAGCGTCGGCGCCACGGGCGCTTGGGGAGGGGACGTACTAGCGTCCAAAGGCGTGCTGAACGGCGATTTGACCGGTCGGCGACCACGGCGGGGAAGCCCCGTTCAGTCGGTGCGTTCCTGGGGGGAGGAGTGTTCCCAGTCGGCCAGGATCGTGCGGATGCCGGTGACCAGGAGCAGGGGCTGGTCGAGCATGACGTGGTGGCCGGCCAGCGGGATCTCGATCACTGGTGCGACCCGGCCGAGCAGGTTGTACATCTGGTCGCCGATGTCCGGGGTGACCAGGCCGTTCTCGGCGCGGAACAGGGCGACCCGGCAGTGCACCTTGTGTAGCGCCTCGGGAGCCGGCCTGCGCCGGTTGCCGAACACGTTCGGGTCGAACTTCCACGTCCAGCCGCCGGCGACCGAGCCGATCGAGCCACGCGCGATGTGCTCGAGGACGTAGGGCAGGGTGTACGTCTGCTGCGGGACGGTGCGGAACCGGGCCAGCGCGTCGGTCGCCGTCGGGTACACCCGCAGCGGGCCGAACGCCGTCCGGTCGCGCGCCGCCACCTCTTCCGGGGTGAACTCGGTGACCGGCGAGTCGATGAGGACGATGCCGGCGACCCGGTCGGGATGCTCCGCGGCGGTGGTGATCGTGACCCAGCCGCCCATGCTGTGCCCGATGACGATCGGCGGCGAGCTGATGCCCGCGTCGTCGATCACGCCGATGACGTCGGCGGCCCAGGTGGACAGCGTGTAGTCGTCGCGCCGGTCGCTGTCGCCGTGCCCGGAGAGGTCCAGCGCGACGACGCGGTACTCGTCCGGGATCAGCGGCGCGATGTGGTCCCACCAGCCGGCGTGCGCGGCACCGCCGTGAACGAGCACGATGGCCGGCAGCTCCGGTGGGCCGCCCCAGCACCGGTAGGCGATCCGCGCGCCGTCGACCTCGACCTCGAAGTGCTCGGGCCGGTCGTCCAACGCGTGGTCGAACCAGGGCGGTGCTTCCTCGTCCATCTCCCGCTGTCCGCCTATTCGGCTTGTCGGCTTCCCGTGCGGCTGTTGTCCATGCACGGGTGGTTGGTGACGCCGCGGACTGATGTCCGGGTCGTCCCTTCCGTCGGCTCCTGACCTTCGGTTTCCGGCCTTGCCGGTCCTCGATGCCGGTTGTAGATCTGGGCGGTCCGGTCCGGACCAATCCATCCTGCCTGGTTGAGCCTAACGCGGTGGAGGCGTGGTCATCAGCCTCGCCGGCGGTTGCCTGGGTTCGCGGGGCCGGCCCGCGCCGGGCCGATGCTTTCGG
>Ga0134124_10005690_pt1 | contig 10015 bp, 7 predicted proteins | sample KB304_FD_96880 | JGI IMG/M metagenome (GOLD analysis project Ga0134124, IMG submission 96880) | Terrestrial soil microbial communities without Nitrogen fertilizer from Kellogg Biological Station, Michigan, USA - KB3-0-4 | ecosystem: Environmental > Terrestrial > Soil > Unclassified ... | reverse complement strand
GACTTGGGCCGAATTCGACGCCATCGTCAATAAACACAGTCTGGCCAGTCTGTAGAGAGTAATGAACGAGCGTAGCAGTGATGGATACATTTGTGGCTTTGTAGCCCAAAAAATTAGTGCCACGGCGAAGCATGCTGAACCAAAGCATGCGACTTCGCAGCTCGGAAACGCTGTGCGCTTTGGCAAAACTTTCCGTGATTGTGTCCAACGAGATTCGTCCTCTTGTATCTTCGGCAGCGTCTTTACCGAGGGGTCGGCCGACCGATTGTCGCATCAGGGTGTCCAGCTTCTCGATGGAGTCGATCCCGGCCAACTCCTGAACCACTTGGACGGCATCTGGGTCTCCGGCAGAAGTTCCGTTAACGCCGACTTGCCTCCCATAATCACCATAGGCCGCCATGAGCACGAAGATGGGCACGGAGATAGCGAACATCTTCGCCCAATACTGAAACGCCTGCACCAGCGTGATGCCTTTCATGCCGCCGAGCGCGACGTTGAACGTGATGACCGCGCCCACCAGCACCACGCCCGCCCAATACGGCAGTCCCCTAGCGGGGAGGCCACTAGCGTCCCGACCCAGAAGAAAATCGGGAAGCACTCCACGCAAGTCCACGTTTTGAAAAATATAAGCCAGCGTCGTCCCCGCGCCTTTCATCTGCGGCATCGTGTAGAAAAACCCAATGAACAGTACGAACACGACGGCGATCTTGCGGAACAGCGGCGAGTCGAACCGGCCTTCGGCAAAATCCGGAATCGTGTAAGCCCCGAATCGTCGCAGCGGCCCGGCGATGAACAGCAGCAGGAATAAATAACCGCACGCGTAACAGACAGGATACCACAGCGCGTCGTAACCGCTCGACATCACCATGCCCGCCACGCCCATGAAGCTGGCGGCACTCAAATACTCGCCGGAGATAGCGCTGGCGTTCCAGCCCACGCTGACGCTGCGGCCAGCGACATAGAAATCGTGCGCCGTCTTGCTCTTGCGCGCCGACCAGAAGCCCATCCAGATCGTCACGATGACAGTGGCGGCGCTGAAGGCGAGGATCCAGGGGTCGATGTGCATGGAGTTTAAACACCAAACACCAAACACCAAACACCAGAAAAACTCCAAACACCAAGCAACAACAGCAACGCGCTGGCGCCGTCGTTTGGTGTTGGAGGGTTGGTGTTTATTTGGTGTTTGGTGTTTGGATTTTGGTGTTTTTCAACTTCGTTGATCTCGGCTTCTTCGAGCGCGATGGACCGCCGGATGAACACCCACGCGATCAGCCAGACAAAGGGGAAAAACATTACGCCCAAAACGAACCAGGTGAGCGTGAACCCGAAGACGCGTTTGGCCATGAGCTCAGGGAAAAAATAATTGAGCAGCGGCAAGCCGAGCAGCGCGATCAAGAAAGCCGCCCCGCAGGCGATCGACAACCGGAGCTGGCGGCGCATCAGCGTGTGAAGGAAATCTTCGCTATGGATGTCGGTCTTGTTCGGCGTCAGGGGTTTCATGCGGATTTGTGTTTAGCAAGGGCAAGGAGTGGCAGCAAGCTCCCTCTGCGATGACTGCCTCACCAGCATGACAGAATGTCCATATTTGATGACCGCGTTAGAGGGAAGACCCGTCACCAAACGCGATTTGGGTCAACGGCCTGGCTGAAGCGCACAAAACCCATCCTTCCCGCGCCAGACAGTTCTGTGGCTTGAGGTTTGCTGACAACAAAGCTTTTGAATGAACTCGCATAACTTTTCCTGCTATCTTCGTGTCAACTGCGTGCTGAGGCTGATGATATTGCTGGTCGGCGCTCTTGCTTTTTCAACCGCTCCAGCTTCTGCCGCGAATCCGACCAACGCGATTTTGTTCGTCACGCAGGTTCCCATTCCCGCGGATTTCACGACGATCGCGTCGGTATTCGGCAATCATCGCGCAGACCTGCAATCCGCCGGGCGCGGCGGTGATCTTTTCATCCGCTACCCCGATGGCACGTCGAAGAACCTGACCCGCGCGGCGGGCTTTGGCCGCGCGGGTTTGCAGGCGACCAACGGCATCGCGGTGCGCAACCCATGTGTCCATTGGAGCGGCGCCAAAGCGGTGTTCAGCATGGTGGTCGGATCGCCCACGCGCCAATTCGACTACGCGGCTTATTATTGGCAACTCTACGAAATCACCGGCCTGGGCCAGAAGGAAACGCCGGTCATAACCAAAGTCCCGAATCAGCCGGTGAACTTCAACAACGTCAGCCCGATTTATGGCACGGACGAACGAATCCTCTTCACGTCCGACCGTCCGCGCAACGGCCAGCGCCATCTTTATCCGCAGTTGGATGAATATGAAGAAGCGCCCACGGTGACCGGGTTGTGGAGTCTTGACTCCGCGACCGGTGATTTGTTCCTGCTCAACCATTCGCCCTCGGGAGTGTTTTCACCGGGCATCGACAGTTTTGGGCGAGTCATTTTCACGCGCTGGGACCATTTGCAGCGCGATCAGCAGGCGGACTCCGGCGGCTACGGCACGTTCAATTATTCCGATGAGTCGGCCAATGCACTGATCCTCACGAATGACAGCACGGAAATATTTCCCGAACCGCGCAGTGCCAGCATCAACCCGATCACCGGCACGCCGCTGGGCGGCCACACGTTCAACCAGTTTTTTCCATGGCAAATCAACGAGGACGGCACGGAGGAAGAAACGCTCAATCACGTGGGTCGCCACGAAATGGAAGGATACATTCCCGCCAGTTTCACCGACGATCCAAACTTGCAGGATTATTACAACCCGGCCGCGCGCTTCAACACGAACCGCATCGACAATTTTCTTCAGATCCAAGAAGACCCGCGCAACCCCGGCACTTTCTTCGGCATTGACGCGCCGGAATTTTACACGCACGCCGCCGGTCAGCTTATCGCGATTAACGGCGCGCCCAATGTCAACCCCGACCAGATGCGCATCACTTATCTCACACCGCGCTCGACCTCTTCCTACACCAACGGAGTGTCGTCGCCGCCCGCCGATCACACCGGCTTTTATCGCAATCCGCTGCCGATGACTGATGGCACGCTGGTGGCCGTTCACACTGGCGCAAAAAGCCTCGATCGAAACCAGGGCACCACCGCGAATCCAATTTCGCTTTACGATTTCCGCCTGAAAACGCTCAAGCAGTCAGACGGCTATTGGGTGCCTGATGAATTGCTCACGCCGGGCATTACCAATGCAGTGAGTTATTACGATCCTGATACGCTGGTGAGTTACAGCGGCGCGATGTGGGAGCTTGATCCGGTGGAAGTTTGCGCGCGCGCCAGGCCGGCCCGAGTGACTCCGCCGCTTGCCGTGCCCGAACAAAAAGTTTTCTCCGACGAAGGCGTCGAGGTGGCCGCGCTGCAAAATTATCTTCGGCTGAATCAACTTGCTCTCATCGTCAGCCGCAATGTGACGACGCGCGATCACGCGGACCGTCAGCAGCCGTTCAACTTGAGGGTGGCCGGCACGGCGACGCAGACGATGGGCGCCGCCGGGAAAGTTTATGAGATTGAGTATCTCCAACTTTTCCAGGCCGATCAAATTCGCGGTCTCACTTTTGGCGGCTCCACTCCGCGCGCCGGCCGGCGCGTGCTCGCGCAGCAGATGCACGAACCAGTCATAGACAACTCGCCGAATCCCACCGGGCCAGCCGCCAGCGTGAAGCTCGGCACAGATGGTTCGATGGCAGCGTTTGTTCCGGCCCGGCGCGCGATGACCTGGCATCTCACCGATTCCAACGGCGGCAGCGTGGTGAAGGAACGCTATTGGCTCACCTTTCAGCCCGGCGAAATCCGCGTCTGCACCTCCTGCCACGGTTTGAACACGCGCGATCAGGCCAATCATCCCACCCCTACCAACAGTCCGCTGGCATTGGCCAATTTGCTGCGCTATTGGAAAAAGCAAAACACTCCGACCGTCGGTGTCCAAACGAATGGGAACACAAATTATCTTGCGATTGCTTTCAAACGCCAACTGGCCGCGACCAATCTCACGCACACGGTCGAAGTCTCGGAGGATTTGAAGACCTGGTTTGCCGGCTCCCGCTATTCGGTCAACAGCGTGCTGTCCAACTCAACTTTCACTACGCAAGTCAGCCGCACCGGCACGAACATCGAGAGCATTGTGGTCCGCGACAACACGCCGATGGAGGCCGCACCCCGTCGTTTCATGCGAGTGCGGGTGAGCCAGCCGTAGAGTTGTTGGGGGATTCGCGCGAAGGACGGAATGAACATCATCGAACATCCAACGTTCAACGCTCAAGACACGCCGCTCGGCGTTCAATTCGGGCGCATTCCCTCTCCCCCGTTTTTTTGGGGGAGAGGGTCAGGGTGAGGGGGCTCCCAGCGCGGCAGTTTGCTGTTTAGTCAGGCAGTCCACCCCTCACCCTGCCCTCTCCCCTCCGAGGGGAGAGGGAACTACAGATTCGCCGCATGGTTGGTAGTGTCGAGTTGGGCCCGTTCAATTCGGAGGTCGAGGTTGAAGGTTGAATGTTCGATATTCTCAGTCTGCTTCAGCATTTGAATTGTCGATTGCTGAAGGATTGCCTGCATGGGATCGTCAGAAAGTAAAAATACCAACCACTAGATCTTATGCCTATGAATCGCATCTCCATCAATTATGTCCTGCTTGCGCTTTTTTTCACCTTAACTGGCGCTCGCGCTCAATCGGCTTTCACTTACCAAGGCCATTTAAACGACGCCGGCAAATCCGCAACGGGCACGTACGATTTTCAATTCACGCTTTTCGACGCATCGAGCAACGGCACGCCCATCGGAGCGACCGTCAACCAGACCAGCGTCGGGGTCACGAATGGATTGTTCACGACTGACCTGGAGTTTGGCGCAGCGGCTTTTGATGGAAATCCGCGTTGGCTGCAAGTGGGCCTGCGTCCCGCCGGCAGCGGGAACCCGTTTACGACGCTGGCGCAACGCCAGCGTGTGGCGCCCACTCCCTACGCTTTGTTTGCGCCGTCGGCGGGCAGTGTGGCCGATGGATCGGTGACCAGTTCAAAACTTGGCACTGGCGCGGTGACGTTCGACAAGTTCAACACCACGGCGGCACCGATGCCGGGTCAGTTGCTGTCTTTCAACGGCACGACCCTGACCTGGCAAAACTTCGCCGGGGACACCTGGAATATTGCCGGCAATAGCGGCACCTCACCCAGCGTAAATTTTCTCGGGACAAAAGATAATGTGGCTTTGGAGATCAAGGTAAACAACGCGCGCGCGTTCCGGCTGGAACCCGGCGAGAGCAGTCCAAACTTGATTGGCGGTTACAGCGGAAACTCCGTTGCCGCGGGCGTGCAAGGTGGGACGATCTCCGGCGGGGGCGCAGTTGAGTTGACGAACCAGGTGAGCGATGATTTTTGCTTCATCGGCGGCGGGGCATTCAATCAAGCCGGCAAAGTCGACGGCGCGACCAACAGCGCGGCGTATGCGACAATCGGCGGCGGCTATGCCAATCTGGCCAGCGATCTGGCGACGACGATCGCCGGCGGCTATCTGAATTATGCCAGCTCAAACTCGGCGACGGTGGCGGGAGGCTACAACAATTTCGCCAACGGCCCGTATTCCTTCGTCGGCGGCGGCTACGCCAACACTGCGAGCGGAGATTCGGCGGCGGTCAGCGGAGGTTATACGAATACGGCCAGCGGCCTGAGCGCCTTTATTGGCGGGGGTGATGAGAACGTCGCGAGTGCCGACTACGGCACCGTGGCCGGCGGCCTGGAAAATCTGGTCGATGTGACTTATGGCTTTATTGGCGGCGGCTATTTCAACACGATTCTCGACACAGCCGGCACGGTGGGCGGCGGACAAAACAACGCGAGCAGCTACTACGCTTCGGTCGGCGGCGGTTACTTTAACAATGCCACAAACGATTTCGCCGTGGTGGGCGGCGGCAGCGACAATCTGGCGACTTCCCCATTTTCCACGATTGGCGGAGGCGGCACAAACGTTGTCACTGGAGATTTTGCCACAATTCCTGGTGGGCGGCTAAACGCAGCGGTGGGCAATTTTAGTTTCGCTGCCGGCAACAGGGCCGTGGCGAATCACGACGGGAGCTTTGTTTGGGGAGATTCCAATAATGCCGATATTGAGTCCGGCGCCAACAATCAGTTCATCGCGCGCGCTTCCGGCGGGGTGAAGTTTTTCTCCAACGCGGGCGCGACCGTCGGGGCGCAACTTGCGCCGAATGCCAATGCCTGGTCGGTCATCTCGGATCGCAACGTCAAAAAGAATTTCCGGCCGGTGGACAACGCGGAAATTCTGAACCAGCTCGCGTGCTTGCCCATTCAGCGCTGGAATTACCAGTGGGAGGAGGACAGCCAAACGCCGCACATCGGCCCGATGGCGCAGGATTTCAAAGCGGCCTTTTATCCTGGCCGCGACGACAAATCCATCAGCACTTTTGAATTCGATGGCGTGGCGCTCGCGGCCATTCAACGGCTGGCGCAACTGCTCCTGGAAAAGGAATCGAAAATGGCGGCGTTGGAAAAGCGCGTGGCGGAGTTGGAAGAAGTCGTGAAAGGACTGGCGACGAGGTGAAGCGCCTTTGTCTTGGCATGACTCCGCAAACAGGTCGAGTTGTTTTACCGCCTTCAACACGGTGGTTTCTACGGCAGTGTCCTAATTTGAAAAAGGAGCGCGAGTCTGTGACCCGCAGCAGGCTGATTTGCAGGACGACATGCTGCGGCTCACAGAGCCGCGCTCCTGAAATTAGGACACTGCCGTTTCTACCGGGGGATTGCCGAGACCAACCGTGTGGCTTAAGCTCTCAAATATTTGATGAAAGTAAACTCTCCGTCCGCACGCCAACATAAACGACCTCCCATTCTGAAGTGGCTTTGGGGATTGTGCTTTGCCGCAGGCGCAGTCGCTCTTCTGGTCGCGGCGTTTTATCTGGAGGAGAATTGGCGTGGCCGCTGGGCGTCGAACCATTTCAAGCGCGACTGGGAGGCCAGGGGCGAGCGTTTCGACCTGGCTGCGTTCGTTCCCGCGCCCGTCTCCGACCAGGAAAATTTCCTCAAAGCACCGCTCCTTGAAGCCTGGCTTTATCAGAAACCGCGCGACGTCGAGCCACAGCCGCTGATCCAAGTTCGCGGCTTCGAATCGGGTGTCTGGCAGGAGGGCCGGCCCACGGACTTGCGCGAATGGCGCCGGCTTTTTGGTTTCGACACCGGCCAGGTCGGGAACGAAGACAGCATTCTGTCCGCGGCACAAGTGTTGCAAGCCTTCAGCCCGTTCGACTCGGAATTGAAAGAGCTCTACGCGGCGGCGAATGAACGGCCGCGCGCCCGGTTTGATTTCGATTACTCCGATCCTTACGACGGCGACGACGCGCCCAACCACATGGCACTGCGCGCGCTGGCACAGTCGCTGGCCATGCATGCCAGCGCTGCTCTGGCCAGCGGACAAAGCCAGGTTGCCTGGCAGGATGTTCACGCGATGTTGCGTCTGGCGGACACGCTCCAAGACCAGCACTCGCTGGTCAGCGGGATGATGCGCGTGGCGATGGTGGGCCTCACCTTGCAACCGGTGTGGGAGGGCCTGGCGTCGCAAAGGTGGGAGGAGCGGCAGTTGGCTCCGCTGCAAAAGCAACTCGGCACTTTGGACCTCAGACGCGACGTCGCCGATTGCTTGCGTTCGGAGCGGGCCGTGATCAACCATTGGCTGGAAACTTCCCGGCGCGACCGATTGTTGGAGTTGTTCGGTCCCAAACCAAAAGGCCAGCCATCCCGCGAAGAGCAGATTCTGGACTGGACCTTGCGCTACGGACCGCGCGGATGGATTTACCAAAATGAACTGGCGGTGAATCGGCATTTTCAAGAGTTCCAACTGGCGCTCCGCACCGGAAATCAACTCCGCTTCTCGGTTGACCCAAACTCCGAAGGCATGGATCTACTCTACGGCAAGCCCAATCCTTACAATGTGCTGGCGCGTCTCGTGACACCGAACTTGGCGCGCGCGATACAAACTGCCCGAAAGAACCAGACCGCTCTCGACCAGGCCGTGCTGGCGTGTGCCCTGGAACGCCACCAGCTTGCCTTCGGCTCGTTTCCCCAAAAGCTCGACGCACTTTCACCTCAATTTATCAACCGAATTCCTGACGGTGGATTCAATGTCGAATACCGTCGTGGGAACGGAAACCAAATCGCGCTCATTCCCACGGCGGCAGCAGGATTAGACCAAGTCAGTGGAAAGTCCTGGGCATCCGCCGGCGCCGTTCGACAGAAACGAGACGGCTGGGTCTGGCAATATCCCGCGATAAAGTAAATCAGCTTTCGCTTGCTGGCGGGCCGATGGAAACCATCCCAATGAACCGCCGCGCAGCAGTGCAACTGCGGATCTCCTTTGCTGCCAATGAAATCGTTTGCGTGACTTTTACCCCGAATCACACCATGCTTGTGCGAGTTTTCGAATGAGCTTTTTGCAGGAGAACAAGGATGTCAGCGGCATCGCCGGTCGTGGTTCCGGACCACTTAAGTCTTGAAAGTCGATGCCGATTCATTTAAGAACTGCGCTTGACAGCAAAGGCGGCGCAGGAAAGATTTTTTCAGTGATATGCCCAAAAACCTCGACGAGCGAAAGAAGCTGACCCGACAGGAACAGCGGGATTTGGATATAGAAATCAGCTTTATCGAAGGAGTGATCCGGCGCGATCCCCATTACGTCGAGGCGTTGCAAGTCCTCGGTGATGATTACACCCGGCGACAGAAGTTCAGCGAGGGCTTGAGAATTGATGAACAATTGGCCCAATTGCGCCCCGATGATCCCTTGGTGCAGTACAACCTGGCCTGCAGCTATTCGCTGACCAGCCAGTTCGAGCGCTCCGCCGCAACGCTCTTGAAGGCGATCAATGCCGGCTATACCGATTTCAAGTGGCTCTCCAAAGACCCCGACCTCGCGCCGCTGCGCCAACATCCTGCTTACGCCAAAATCCGGGAAAAAATTCGCTCGGCGCAAGTCAAAGTTTGATCGGGATTTTCGCGGCGTGCGGGAGTAGGGTCGCTTCATGAACGTCACCGTTGGAAACCGGACCCGACACTTTCGCACTGTCACTTTCGATCCCGCCAACAACGTCGTCGTTCTGATCGAACAACGATGGTTGCCTAACACTTTCAAGCTGGTCACGACGCGAGATTTCCGGGAAACCGCCCAAGCGATCAAAGACATGATCGTGCGCGGGGCGGGTGCCATTGGCGCTACCGCTGCCTATGGGCTGGCTCAGAGCGCGCTGGATTTCCGGAGAAAAAATCTTCGCCAATTCTCGCGGCACGTGGAAACGGCGTATCAAACCCTCAAAGCCGCTCGGCCCACGGCGGTTGACCCCGTAAACGCCATGGACCAGGTGCGCCAGGCCATGCGGCCTGGCCAATCCGTCGCCGAACAACAGGCCCTGGCGACGGCGGCGGCCGAGGAATTCGCCAATGAAGATGTGCGCCATTGTGAAGCCATCGGACGCCATGGCGAGAAACTGATTCGCGACGGGGCGAACGTACTGACCCATTGCAACGCCGGCTGGCTGGCCTTCGTGGACATCGGCAGCGCCACCGCACCGCTGTTCGCCGCGCAAGCCAAGGGCAAACGATTTCACGTCTTTTGCGATGAAACCCGCCCGCGTGCGCAAGGGGCAACATTGACAGCGTGGGAAATGGCGCAACAAAAGATTTCTCACCAGATCATTGCCGACAGCGCCGCGGGCCATCTCATGCAACGCGGAGAAATTGATTTGGTCATCGTGGGCAGTGACCGGACGCTCGGTCGCACCGGCGAGGTCGCCAACAAGATCGGCACTTACACGCTGGCGGTGCTGGCGAAACGCCATCGAATTCCCTTTTACGTTGCCATTCCGCTATCGACGATTGATTGGAACCTCAAGTCAGGCCGCCAAATTCCCATCGAACAACGCGACCCGAATGAAGTGCTGGGCGCTTGGGGTGCGGTGGCAAGTCCGAGTGCCGAAAGCCGAAAGCCGAAATCGGTCCGGCGCGAATACGTGCGCGTGGCG
>Ga0134124_10005689_pt1 | contig 10016 bp, 12 predicted proteins | sample KB304_FD_96880 | JGI IMG/M metagenome (GOLD analysis project Ga0134124, IMG submission 96880) | Terrestrial soil microbial communities without Nitrogen fertilizer from Kellogg Biological Station, Michigan, USA - KB3-0-4 | ecosystem: Environmental > Terrestrial > Soil > Unclassified ... | reverse complement strand
GTGCAAGTTCCACGGCCCGCTGGGGATGGCCGGAGCCCTGAAGACGACCGAATAGCCGAGACACTTCCGGTCGCGCAGAAGTGATGCCGGCGAAGATCACCCCGTGGGGTGAGCTCGCCGGGCTTCCGCATCATCTTGTCGACCTCGGCGACATGCTGCTCCTCGGCCCGTGCTCACCGGCCATGGCCCAAGACCATCAGCGAGTAGTGGAGATTGTCCGCTGGATTATCCTTCTGGTAAGCCGAGTGCACCGTTCGTCGTCACCGGCCCGGCGTGGGGCGGCAGGTCGCTCGCGGGAAACAGTTCCGGAGAATCGTGGAAAGGTGGGCGGCACAATGAGAAGGGTCGGGTTGGAGCCGCTGAGGCCGGACCAGGCCGAGGAGGTGTTGCGGTACTGGCAGCGGGCGCATCCAACGCATCCGCTCGAGCTCTGGATGCTGAAGGAGCGCCTGTTCAGCCCCCCGCCGACGGATCCGGAGCTACTGCTGGCGGCCCGCGGCGCACAGGGCGAGCTGGTTGGACTGGCGGCGGGGGTCTACCCGGCTCGCGTCGAGGGGCTCGGCGCCGTCCGATGGCTGGGCGCGCAGCCGGGGCCCTCTCGGGAGATCGCGCTGCGCCAGTTGCTGGAAGAACTGGCCTTCCGTCTCAGGTCGAGGGGCGCGCTGGAGGTTCATCTGTTCGCGACGCCGCCGCACTATCTCAGACCGGGGGTGGATATCCGCGAGACCGGCCTGATCGCCACGTTGCAGGGTCTCGGATGGGAGCACTCGGCCACGCATTTCAACATGTCGTGCGACCTGGCCGGATGGGCGAGCCCCGGCCAGAGGGCGATATTCGGAGAGGTGGACGGATATCGCGTGCGGCGGGCGGATCCCGGCGATCGAGAGGCGCTACGCGGTCTGATGGAGCGTGAATGGGCCGTCGGTTGGCTCGACGCGACCATGCTCGGGTTCGGTCATGACCCGGTGGGGGTGTTCGTTGCGGAGAAGGGGGGCGAGCTGGTCGGATTCTCGGCGTACGAAGTCGATCAGTGCCTGGGGAGCTTCGGACCCACCGGCGTGGCGCCGATGCACCGGGGCCACGGTCTGGGCGCGAGGTTGCTCTGGGCCTGCCTCGACGATTTGCAGAAGAAGGGGAGAGCGGAGTGCCAGATTGGCTGGGTCGGGCCGATCGGCTTCTATCACCGGGCGTGCGGTGCCGTGCTGGGACCGGCGTACTGGATGATGAGCCGGACACTATGATCACGCGGCGGGAGCTCGAGCGCTGGCTCCTGCGGGAGGGCGCCACCCGCGTGAAGCGCGCGGACGGACACAAGCACTTCACCCTGCGCAACCACCACGTCGTCCTCCTGGGCCACGGCCCTCAGGCGCTGAGTGCCACCAGCGTGTCACTCATGATGAAGCAGCTGGAGCGAGCCGGCTACAGCCGGGAGCAGCTGCGACGGGAGTGGGCCGGCGGGCGGTCCTGAGTCACGCGCTCCACGGGCTTGACTTGCCTGCGGGGCGACGCTATAACTCGAAACGCTGTTTCCAAGTTTTTGACTCGGGAGACCCTGCTCAGTGGCGCGCGAGGTCGCGGGAATTGCTCGGGCCATGCGAGTGCTCGAAGTGCTGGCCACCGCTCCCGACGGCTGCGGCGTCAAGGACCTGACCCGCGCGATCGGCTGCGGAAAGGGGACCATCTCGAAGATGCTGGCCACGCTGGAGCGCCGCCACTACGTTCGTCAGGATGCGACGAGCGGTCGCTTCAGCCTCACGTGGCGCCTCCTCGCGCTCGCCTTCGGTCATGCCGATCAGGCGGGCATGCCGCGGATCTTCCTGCCGGTGCTCCAGGAGCTGGCGGACGAGACCGACGAGCTCGTGCAGCTCGCGGTCGTGGACGGCGACCAGGTGCTGTTCGTGGCGAAGGCGGAGGGACGTGGGCAGACCATCCGCCTGCTCCCGCTGGTGGGCGTGTGGGTCCCGCTGCACGCCACCGCGACCGGCAAGCTGTGGCTCGCGACGCGGTCATCCCGGGAGCTGTCGCGCGTGATCGGGCGTCAGCTGCAGCCGGTCGCGCCCCGGACCATCACCTCCCCGAGCCGGCTGCGCGACGAGCTCGAGCGAATCCGCCAGGCGGGTTACGCTCTGGCCGACGAGGAGCTGGCCGAGGGAGGCCGGGCCGTCGCCGCGCCGATCGAACGGGACGGCGTGATGGTGGGCGCGGTCGCCCTCTCCGGTCCCGCCTACCGGCTCTCGCTCGAGCGGCTCCACGCCCTCGCGCCGCGGCTCATCGAGGCCGGCGCGCGCCTTGCGTCGATCTGGCCGCCCCACGTCAACGCCAAGGACTTCATGGCGTGAGCCGCTTCGACTACCACCAGCCCGAGAGCCTGGCCGACGCGGTGGATCTCGCCGCGCGCTTCGGCGGGCAGGCAAGCTTCCTGGCCGGGGGCACCGACCTGATCGTGCAGATCGAGCGCGGCCGTGTGGCCCCGCGCCACGTGATCGGCCTCGGCCGCGTGCCCGGCCTCGCCGGCATCGAGGTCAACGGACGGATTGCCCTCGGCGCCCGCGTCACCCACCGGGCAATCGAGCAGACGCCGGCGCTGGCCGGCCCGCTCCGCTGCCTCGTGGAGGGCGCCGAGGTCATCGGCGGTCACCAGGTGCGGAACGTGGCCACCATCGGCGGCAACCTGGTGAACGCCTCTCCCGCCGCGGACCTGGTGCCCTGTCTCCTGGCCCTCGACGGCGTGGTGACGCTGGTGGGGCCGGGCGGCGAGCGGGAGATACCGATCGAGCGCTTCCTGCTCGGGCCGAACCGGACGGCGCGCCGGCCGGATGAGCTCGTCACCCGGGTGGATCTCCCCGCCTTGCCGCCCCGCGCGGCCACCGCCTTCCTGAAGGCGGGCCGGCGCCGCGCGATGGAGATCTCGGTGGTGTGCGTGGCGGCCCGCCTCGCCCTCGACGCGACCCTCGAGCGCTGCCTGGAGGCTCGCGTCGTGCTCGGCGCCGTTGCGCCGACCGCGGTGCGAGCGCATGCGGCCGAGCGCTTGCTCGAAGGCCAGCCCGTGGGCGGCGAGGCGTTCCGGCGCGCCGCGGAGGCCGCGCAGGAGGCCTGCCGCCCCATCGACGACGTGCGGGCCTCGGCGGGGTTCCGTCAGCACCTGGTCGGCGTCCTGGTCCGCCGCGCGCTCGATCGGTGTGTCGAGCGGGCCCGCCGGGCGGCCTGAAGCGGGAGACTCATGGCCAAGATCCCGATCACGCTCACGATCAACGGCGAGCCCCACGAGGCGCTGGTCGAGCCGGACCGCACGCTGCTGGACGTCCTGCGCACCGACCTCGGCCTCACCGGGACGAAGACCAACTGCCTCGACGCCGAGTGCGGGGTCTGCACGGTGCTCGTCGACGGGCTGGCCGTGAACGCCTGCCTGTATCTCGCGGTGGTCGCCCAGGGCCGCGCGATCACGACCATCGAAGGGCTGGCGTCGCCCGGCGAGGGGCTCGCGCCCGCGGGGGCGTTGCACCCGCTGCAGGAGGCCTTCGTGGAGCATGGCGCGGTCCAGTGTGGTTACTGCATCCCGGGGATGATCCTCTCGGCCAAGGCCTACCTCGACGACCATCCGCGGCCGACCGAGGCCCAGGTCCGCGAAGCGCTGGCCGGCAACCTGTGCCGGTGCACCGGCTACCAGAAGATCGTCGACGCAGTGCTGGCCGCCGCGAGCCGGATGGCCGGCGGGGCGGTGGCGTCGTGAGCACCGGGACCCGGGTCGCCGGCCAGTCGCTTCCGCGCATCGACGCGCCGGGCAAGGTGACGGGCAGCGCGGTCTACGCGGCGGACTTCGCGCTGCCCGGCATGCTCTACGGCAAGGTCTTCCGCAGCGCGGAGCCGCACGCCCGTCTGGTGCGGCTCGACACCACGCGCGCCGCGAGCATCCCCGGCGTGCGCGCGGTCGTCACCGCGGCCGACGCGGCCGACGTCCGCTACGGCGCCGCGGTGAAGGACGAGCCGGTCTTCGCCGCGGACGTGGTCCGCTACGTGGGCCAGCCGGTGGCGGCGGTCGCCGCGGTCACCCTCGAGGCCGCGGAGGCGGCCCTGGCCGCGATCGAGGCGCAGTACGAGCCGCTGCCACCGGTGCTCGACCTGGCCGCCGCGCTCGCGCCCGGCGCGCCCCTGGTCCACGAGGGCTGGCGCGACTACACCGCGATCCCGATCCTCCAGCGCGACGGCAACGTCTGCAATCGCGCCCGCATCGTGGTGGGCGACGTCGAGCGCGGCTGGGTCGAGGCCGATCACGTCTTCGAGCAGCGCTTCACGACCGCGATGGTCCACCAGGGCTATACCGAGCCCCGCGCGGCGGTGGCGGCGTGGGACAGCTCGGGCCAGGTCACGGTGTGGTCGAATACCCAGCTGCCGTTCGACGTGCAGGCCACCCTCGCCGACATCCTCGCCACCGTGCCGTCGAAGGTGCGGATCATCGTGCCCGGCGTGGGTGGCGGCTTCGGCGGCAAGCTCCGAATCGGCGTCGAGCACTTCGCGGCGCTCCTGGCCCGGAAGTCCGGCCGGCCGGTGAAGGTGATGACCACGAGCGAGGAGGAGCTGGTCGCGGCCTACCCGCGGCAGGGGACGGTCATCGAGCTCAAGACCGGGGTCACCCGCGACGGGCGCCTCACCGCGCGGCAGGGCCGAATCTACTTCGACACCGGCGCCTTCGCCGGCTCCGGCCCGGGCGTGGCGTCGGTGGCGACGATGGTGCTGGCCGGGCCCTACCGCACGCCGAACCTGCACCTCGAGGGCTACGCGGTCTACACCAACAAGACCAACTGCGGCTCCTATCGCGCCCCGTCCGGGCCTCAGTCCAACTTCGCGGTCGAGTCGCAGATGGACATCATCGCCGACGCGCTCGGCATCGACCCGCTGGAGCTGCGCCTCCGCAACATCGTGCACGAGGGCGACGAGGGGCCGACCGGGCAGGTGCTGAGCGCGGTCGGGCTCGAGGAGTGCCTGCGCCGCGCCGCCGACGCCATCGGCTGGCCGGATCGCCGGCCCGCCCCCGGCCGCGGCAAGGGGCTCGCGATCGGCTGGTGGACGACGACCGGCGGCTCGTCCGGGGTGTACGTCAAGATCAACCCCGACGGGAGCGTCACGCTCAACACCGGCGCGGTGGAGATCGGCACCGCCGCGCTCACCGGGGCCGCCCAGGTGCTGGCCGAGGCGCTGGGGGTCGACCTCGCCGACATCACGGTGATCTCGGGCGACACCTTCTCCACCCCGTTCGACTTCGGCGCCCAGGGGAGCCGGACCGCGTTCGCGGTCGGCAACGCGTGCCGGGCCGCCGCCGCCGAGCTGCAGCGCAAGCTGTTCGAGCTGGCCGCCGCGCACCTGAAGACGGACGCGGACACCCTCGAGCTGCGCGACAAGCACGTGGTGGGCCCCGGGGGGCGGGTGACCCTGGCCGAGCTCGCCCGCCAGTCCCAGGTGGCGGGCGGGGGAATGATCGCCCACGGCACCTTCATCGCGCCGGGCACCGCGTATGACACCAAGCGCGTCGAGGGACACGCCTATCCCGCGTTCCACTCCCCGAGCTTCCACGCCCACGCGGTGGACCTGTCGGTGGACGCGGAGACCGGCGAGGTGACCATTCACAGGTACGTGGTGGCCCAGGACGTCGGCTTCGCACTCAACCCCACCTACATCGAGGGCCAGATCGAGGGCGGCGTGGCCCAGGGGCTGGGGCAGACCCTCTCGGAAGAGATCGTGTACCGTGACGGCCGCGTGCTGAACGCCAACCTCACCGACTACAAGATGCCGACCACGCTCGACGTCCCGCGCATCGAATCGATCCTGGTGGAGCATCCCGGCCGGGTCGGGCCGTTCGGGGCCAAGGGCGTGGGCGAGCCGCCGAACATCGAGCCGCCGGCCGCGGTGGCCAACGCGATCGCGGCGGCGGTGGGGACCCGCATCACGGCCCTGCCCATCACCGCGGAGCGGATCGTTCGCGGTCTCTCGCGCGACGAGGGCGACGGGGGCCGCTGATGCCCCTCACCACCGGGCTCCTCGCGCTCCCGTCGCATCCGGCGGGACGCCTCGCGGAGCTGGCCCAGCTCGCCGAGCGCACCGGCTACGACTACCTGTGGCTCGCCGACGAGCGGTTCTTCCGGGAGGTCTACGCCTCGCTGACCTTCTGCGCCCTGCGTACCCAGCGGATCAAGCTCGGGCCGTGCGTGACCGATCCCTACTCGCGCCACCCCGCCCTCACCGCGATGGCCATCGCCACGCTCGACGAGCTGTCCGGGCAACGCGCGGTGCTCGGGCTCGGGGCGGGGGTCAGCGGCTTCCGCGAGCTCGGGATCGCGCGCGACAAGCCGGGCGTGGGCCTGCGCGAGGCGGTGGACGTGATCCGCCAGCTCCTCGCGGGCGAGACCGTCACGTATCCGGGGTCGGTGGTGCGGGTCGACGGGGCGCACCTGGACTTCAAGCCGGTTCGGGCGGAGATCCCGATGTACATCGCCTCCCAGCGCCCGGTGGGCGTCCGCGCGGCGGGGCGGGTGGCGAACGGCGCCATCATGCAGGGCTGCGTGGCCGAGCCGCTCTTCACCTTCTTCCGCGACACCGTGATCGCGGGGGCACGCGAGGCCGGCCGCGACCCGGCGCGCATCGATCTGGTGGCGCGCATCAACGTCTGCGTGCACGACGATCGCAAGGTGGCGCGCGATCTCATGAAGCCGACCATCGTGCGCAGCCTGGCCGCACAGCGTCCGGACTATTTCACGTTCGCGACCGCCGGCCTGACGGTGCCGCCCGCGCTCGCCAAGCACCTCGAGACCCTCACCTACGCCTACGATCCGCGCCCGTACCTGGCCGCGGCCGCCGACGTGCCGGAGAGCTTCGTGGACGCGGTCACGCTGGCCGGGCCCCCCGACGAGGTGGCCGCGGGCGTGGTGCGCCTCGCGCGGCTGGGCGCAACCCAGCTGATGATGTACCCGGTGGCGCCGGAGGGCCGCATCGAGCAGACGATCGAGCGGTTCCAGGCCGAGGTGATGCCCCGAGTGCGGGCGGCGGGCCAGTGACGGTCACGGTGGTGATGCACGGCACGCTTCGACGCTTCCTCCCCGAGGGAGCGGCGCGGGCGACCCTCGAGCTTCGCGACGGGGCGACGGTCGGCGAGGTCCTGGCGGAGCTCGGCGCGGAGACCACCGAGCACGAGACGTGGCTCGTGGCGCGAAACGAGGGCATCGCGGAGCGCGACCACGTGCTGGAACCGGGCGACGTGCTCGACTGCTTCGAACCCCTGGCCGGTGGCGCGGGACGCGCGACCCGGGAGGCGGGCCCATGCCGGTACGCTATGTGATCACCACGCTCAAGCCGGGCGTGAAGCCCGAGGACTACGAGCGCTGGCTCGTGGACTACGACTACAAGGTGGCGAGGTCGCTGCCCAGCATCGTGAGCTATCGCACCCACCGTATCGAGGGCCCGATCAACGGGGCCGAGACCGCGGGCTGGAATTACATCGAGAGGATCGAGATCCGCGACGCGGAGCAGTACCAGAAGGACATCGCGTCGCCCGCGGGGCAGGAGCTGATGCGGCAGCTCTACGGCACGTACCTGGAGCGCTCGAAGAACATCTTTTTCTGGTCCGAAGAGATCACGGACTGAGGGAGGTACGCACATGGGGGCACGAGTCAGCCGACGCGACTTTCTGGTGACCGCCGGGGTGGGGGCCGCCGCGCTCGCCGCCGGGAGGCGGGCGACCGCGCAGGACAAGAAGACGCTCGTGGTGGCGTGGGACTCCGACATCGACAATCTCGATCCGGCGGTGTTCAAGGCCCAGGGCGGCTACGTGACGGTGGCCAACACCACCGACGCGCCGCTCATGTGGAAAGTGCAGCCGATCGAGGGCAAGCCCGGACTCTTCCGCTCCCAGCCCGGGGAGTGGGACGGGCACCTGGCCGAGTCGTGGACCATGGAGGACAACGGGGCCACCATCGTGCTCAAGATCCGGCGCGGGGTGAAGTTTCCCAGCGGCCGGCCCGTCAACGCCCACGCCTTCAAGTACTCGTTCGACCGCGGCCTCCTGTCGCCCGGCTACATGAAGCTGATCTTCCCGACCCTGATCCAGGTGAGCGCGCCCGAGCAGTTCGTGGTGCGCGACGACTACACGTTCGCCATCGCCATGAAGGCGCCGAGCCCGATGGGCATCGACACCGTGACCCTCTCCAACAACGCGATCCTGGACCCGGAGCTGGTCAAGGCCAACGCGACCAAGGACGACCCGTGGGCCACCGAGTGGCTCAAGCGCAACAACGCCTCGATCGGGCCGTACCGGCTCGTGAAGAACGAGCCCGGCGTCGAGATCGTGATGGAGGCCACCCCGAACTACTGGCGGCCCAAGCCCTACTTCGAGCGGGTGGTCCTGAAGCTGGTGCCGAACGAGGCGGACCGGGTGCTGCTGCTCAAGCGCAAGGCCGTCGATCTGGTGGCGGGGCGGCCGGGCCTCAGCCCCAAGAACGTGAAGGCGCTGGAGGGCGAGCCCGGCCTCAAGGTGTTCAGCGTGCCGGACACCACCTGCCACTTCCTCTGCATGAACCAGAAGAAGCCGCCCTTCGACAACAAGCTGGTCCGGCAGGCGGTGAACTACGCGATCCCGATCCAGGCGATCCTGCCCAACGTGCTCTTCGGCTACGGCGTGCAGATGAAGAGCCCGGTGCCGAACCTCACCCCGTCGTATCTGGGGGACTACTCGCCCTACAAGCACGACATCGCCAAGGCGAAGGCCCTGATGAAGGAAGCGGGGATGGACAAGGCTCCGATCCCGGTGGACCTCGCGGTCCGGGTGGGCTGGCCGACCCACGAGCAGGCCTCGGTGTGGCTGCAGCGCGAGCTGGAGCAGATCGGCTTCAAGGTCAACATCGTCAAGGAGACCGACGCCACCTTCCGCCAGCTCGCCACCAAGGGGGACCACCAGCTCTCGATCGAGGCCTGGCAGTCCTGGATCAACGATCCCTTCTACCACCTCACGTTCCTGTTCAACTCCAAGTCGAAGTTCACGAACCTGAGCGCGTACTCGAACCCGGCGGTGGACAAGCTGATCGACGAGAACATGCACGAGACGAACCGCGACAAGCGGGCCGCCGCCTCGCGCGACATCCAGAAGCTCGTACTCGACGACGCGGTCTGGGGCCTGCTCTGGTACGAGAACTGGACCCGGGTCGGCACCAGCGACCTGGTCGGCATCGAGAAGCGGTGGGATACCTTCGAGCGGTACTACGGCTTCAAGCGCACCTGAGAGAGACCCCATGATCGAGGCGCCCAAGGGCTACGAGTCCGACCACCCGACCGTCTTCGACGGCGGCACCCCCGCCGACCACGACGCGCTGCTCCGGCTCTACTACGACCTCCGTCTCGCCAACGACGGGCTCGACAACGACGCGCTCCGCAAGATCTGGGAGCCCGACGCGCGCCACGCCTACTTCAACACCAACGGCCACGCGTACTACGGGATCGACGACTGGCTCCACATCTGGGATCACTACCGCACGCGCCTCCAGCTCGTGAAGCCGGGCGGCTGCGGGACCATCCGTATCACGGTACGCGGGGACATGGCGCTGATCACCGACGACCGGGTCGGCCGCTACTGGAAGTGGATCGGCCAGAAGGAGGAGCCCACCTTCCTCACCGAGAAGCCGTACATCCGCGCCACCATGGGCTGCCTGCGCGGCCCCGGCGGGTGGAAGATGATCCACGCGCACTTCTCGTCGGGCCGGACCGGGAAGCGGCCGGACCAGGGCGGGCCCGAGTAAGCGGCCGCGTGCTCGGCTACATCGGCACCGCGGCGCAGTGGGCGGCCAAGGTCGCCACCGCCGTCGCCGCGATCTATGCCGCGTGGCAGCTGATCCGCCACGGCAACCCGCCGAAGCCATGAGCGATTACGTCCTCCCGCACGGACCTCTACGCGACTTGCCACGCAGCGAGGTCTACAAGACCGTGGGCAACGCCGTAGCGGTACCGGCCTCTGACCCGTTCGGTGAATCGATGAAGCT
>Ga0134124_10005686_pt1 | contig 10017 bp, 13 predicted proteins | sample KB304_FD_96880 | JGI IMG/M metagenome (GOLD analysis project Ga0134124, IMG submission 96880) | Terrestrial soil microbial communities without Nitrogen fertilizer from Kellogg Biological Station, Michigan, USA - KB3-0-4 | ecosystem: Environmental > Terrestrial > Soil > Unclassified ... | reverse complement strand
TTGTGCCCACCGCCATACTCACGGTGATCGCAAAACCTATTGCTACATTATTTGTACAATCTCAGGGAAGCGCGACACTTTCGATCGAGGATAAGCCAACCGCCACAGTGACGAAATGGTAGAAGACCAGGATCTGGAAATACAACGCGGCGATAATGAAAGGTTGAGGGCGGTGATTACTCCCGCATCGGCCGCGTCCGAGCTGTTCTTCACGGTTAAAAAGAAACTTAGCGATCCCGACGAACGAGCGGTGATAGCCAAGAGCTTGGACGATGGAATCACAATCACAGTACCAGGAGATGGCGACACGCCCGCTGAGGCGCAGATCGCGATCAATAAGGCAGATACCCAAGTGCTCCCGAACAGAGAAACGCCTCCCGTTATCGTGCATTACGACTTAACCGACGGAGACGACCACACACTTGCTAAAGGAAAGCTGACGGTGAAACCAGAAGTCAGACGTGCCTGAGCGAATAGAAACGTAAATACGATTTGATTGCTATAGTCCCGCGTAAGTCATGGAGCTGGATGAAGACCAAAAAGCCGTTGTGGCAGAGATCATTGAAGAGCCATTGACGTTCGTCGAATCGGTAGCTCTGAGTGACGCGCAGATCGAACGGCTCAGTGATGACATAGATTTGTGGAATGCGAACCGCAACAGTGTGAAAGTTGAGCTCAAAGGTGAAACAGATTACCGAGCCCAACGAATGCTTGATGCGATTCGAGAACGAGTCAGGGTGCTTTATGGACTTTCAAGATTTCCAGAAGATGGTTTAGCCGAATCTGGATCCTTTGCTCTTCCCACGATCCCGGTGTTTTGATCATGAATGATATTGCACAGGCGATTGAAGAAGTGAGAAGTGAGATTGCCGCAGCAGCGGGCGAATTCCTGCCGGACCTTTTTACGCTCCTTGTTCCGAGCTCAGGCACGCCAGACGGGTTTGGCGGAACGACTGATAGTGGCCCAACTGAATATAAAAACATCCCAGGCCAGGTCGAGCCACTCAGTAGATCGGACCAGACAATCGGGGGCGCGCAGATTACCACGCAGACACACAAGATCAAGATGCCAGTAACGACAATTACGCGGAGGATTAAGCCGTCCGTGCAATTAATTCGCCAGGCACAAGGAAGCCAAGAGGCAGAGACATATGAGAATCCCGTAGTGCTACTCGGATCGATGGATGCCTTTATGACAGTGGCGGCGGCATTAAAGTAAGGGGTAGCGTGTCGAACGATGTTACCGAAGCTCAAGAGTCAAAGCGGTGGTTGTACAGCGTGCTCCACGGTGATACGTACATTGAAAGCCAGGTCGCGGATCGTATCTACGATAGTTACGTCCCCGAAGATCCTGAAGATCGGGAGTTTCCTTACATTCTGTATAACTTCATGGGCGGCCTTGATATTGACGCGCTGGGTACGAATCGCCTTCTCTCGCAACCGCTCTTTCAAGTCCGAGTTGTCTGTGAAGGAAGACCAGATGCGGCCGTCCGAAAGGTCGATAAACGAATTGACGACGTCCTCCAAAATACCGTTTATCAACCGTCTGGTGACTACTACTTTAGCGCAAGGCGAGAGCAGCCAGTTGATCGGTCCGAGATGGATACTTCTACAGGAAAGTACTATTCAAACCTGGGCGGCCTCTACCGTCTTTATATCGGGAGAACAGTATGAAAATTAGCGGCAACATCCGAGTGGTTAAATCGCCGACTGGTACCGAGGTCTTTATCACCTCAAGCGATCCGTATCTAAATTTCGCGCTCCATCTACCAGTGGATGCCGCAATTAAAGCTGGCGACTCAATCGAGTTTGTGCAAGAGGTCAAGCCGCCAACAAAAACAGAGGCGGATCTTCCCGGTAAAGTTGCGCCGGCAGTTGGTTAGTCTCGTAAAGGAGATCACTTATGGGCCGCGCATCAGTCAATCGAGTCGTCCAAGTGGGGGTGGAGACCACGCCCGGTACCCCGATCGCCGCTTCGAAGCAACTCCCAACAATGAGTCTTCGCCTGTCGCGCTCAATCGACGTACAGCAATTTCGCGCGCAGGGCTACAAGTTGCCTACGGCGGCTCCGATAGTTCACGATCTCGGCGGAGGGGCGCTCGAAGGCCCAATGAACTTTACGGAGATCGGTTATCTGCTCGCCACAATCGTTACTCCGGTAATTACAACCCCAGGCGGCGCGACACTGGCTCGCAAATGGCTGTTCACCGCCCTAGCGAGCGGTGCGAATGCGTTTAAGACCTTGACCATTCAAGAAGGCGATTCAACGGCCGCCGTGCAGATGGCCTATTCGCTTCTCACGCAGTGGGGTCTTAACTACAGTGACGCTGGCGCGACGGTTTCGGGGACGCTGCTCGGACGCGCGCCAACTACCGCATCCTTAACTGGGTCGCCTACCGCCGTGGCCCAGCTACCCGGAACCGCGCGAGGTGTTGACGTTTACATGGACGCAATCGGTGGCACGATCGGGACCACAAAGGTTGCTTCTGCCAAAGAGGTTTCATTTAACGCGTCCAATCTACAGGCGCCAAACTGGGTTCTGAATACCACGTTTCAATCGTTTGTCGACACAGTGGAGACTGTGCCAACGATTGAGGCGATGTTTACGATGGAGTTCGACGCACAAGCCCGGACGCTCTACGACGCAGTGATCGCGGCATCTAACCCGGTCAAGCTAATCCGTTTTCTGATCACGGGTCCACTAATTGAGGGCTCGACCTTCTATACACTGAAATGCGATTTTGCCGCCCAAGTAATCGGGACGGAGCAGCGAGATATCGACGGGGTGTGGGGATATCAATTTAACCTATTACCTCAATACAACTCTGTGTTTGGGAACAAGGCTTTTGAGATTGAATTGATCACGACTCTTACATCTCTTTAATTGGACAACCATGTCTCTAAATAAATCGCGGGTGGTAGATCGCACGGTCCCGGTCAAGTTCACGCTCATTCTACGTAACGAGCAAACGGGCGAAGTTGAAACAGAAGAGGTCTGTCCAAAAGTTAGGAGTCTTTCATACGAGCGCTGGCAGCAGCTTTTCCCTCCAGATAGAAACGGCACAAGCCCGGACAGGGAAACGCTTGCGCGCCAACTTTCTGAAGTGGTCGCTGATCTTGATATCACCGACGACGACGGTAATGCCTTCCCTCCCACTATTGAGAACTTAAAAACCATCGACATGCCGGTCCTCACCCAGTACAGCGAGGCCATTCTCCGTTTTTTCGTGCCCGCGAACTCGAGCTCGACAGAGAGCGTGCCCGCTTCCAACGGTTCTTAGGTAGTGACGGGAAATCAGGGGCACCGCCGGACGATCTATTTTGGATCGACATGGCAATGAAAACTGGCATACCCCCATCGGAGCTCCAACAGAGATGGACATTTGAAGATCGAAGCCGCGTGGATATGGTGATTGATGTAAGGGCTAGAGACGCCTTGTTTCGGGCAGGTGTTCCAGTTAAGCCCTACCCATACAAAGAGTGAAAAAGATCAGGATTTGAAATGTATAAAACCATTATCGCGAGGAGCAGAATGCGCGAGCTTCGGTTAAGAGCGAGGGTTGCTGAATCAGAAGTTATAGAATGGCAGGCCGACAAAACGACAGAATACGCAAAATTGTTCTGCCCTGTGAGCAATGACAACGACCCGGGTCATGTTCACATGCGCGACACAATCAAAACCGTTTTGCGCGGGCGCCTTAATAGGGAGGCTTCAGTTGGAGCTGCCTATGGTGTCCCCGTTAACTTTGGGACGATCAATCGGCCAGCTGATCCCTTTTGGACCAAGGCTGGCGAACAGGTGAAGCGTGAAGCGGGGGGCGAGACTCATCGAATATGGACAAAACATCTGAAATGAACACCCGCAGCGACAAGGGGATTATCTTATTTTGAGAACTCATGTAAACGCGACGCTGTAATGAGAAACTGAAATCGCAAGAGACATGCCCGTTGAAGCGCAAAGACTCGTAACACGATTTGAAGGTGACGAAAAGCCGCTCGACCGCACCTTTCAGACCGTCGAAAGAAAGACCCAGCAACACCTCACAAAAGTCGAGCTACTCTACCGAGGCACACAAGGAAGGCTTAACGCATTAGGGTCGTCGATATCCACCGGATCTGGAGGCGGATTCCTTCCTGGCTTAGGGAGTATCTCAGAAATAATTCAGGGTATCCCGCAAATCGGACGGCTTGCTGGGGGCCTGATCCGTCCACTGACGGACGCTGCCGAAGAGGGTATCCGCCTTAACATGGTCCTCGAGACGGCAAAGATAGGATTTGAAGGAGTCGCAGGCAGTGCGGAAAAATCACAGAAGCATATCGAAGCGCTGATGGCTTTTGGTAAGGCTTCCCCGTTCAGGTTTGAGGGGCTATTAGAGGCGTCAAGGTTCATGACAGCCTTCGGCTTTTCACTTGATGAGCAAATTCCTAAGCTAACAATCTGGGGTAATGCGCTTGCGGCTTCCGGAGAGCTGTCAGCCTCAAAGGTTCAGGATGTCGTGCGCGCGTTCGGGCAAATGCGTACTGCGGGCAGGGTTAACGCGCAAGACATGAACCAGCTCACCAACGCGAACATTCCCGGCTGGGAGTTGCTTGCTAAAGCGATCGGGAAAACCGTCGAGCAAACCCGAAAACTAGCGGAGGCCGGGAAACTCGAAGGCAAAGCGGCCGTAGAAGCAATCACGGCAATGATGGCGACTGAGCCACGCTTCAAAGATATGATGAAGCGCATGGAGGCGACGGGAGCAGGGCGATTGAGTGCTGCTCAAGACATCATTCAATTCTCCCAGGCTAAGGCTACGGAATCACTCACGCAGGATATCTCTACAACCTTAGGGGCTGCGCTACAAAAAGAGAACATAGTCGGACAGTTGGCCGGAACTATTAACAGCGCAATTGCCCCTGTATCATCATTGATCAAGACAGCGGCAATCGGTTTACTGGGCGGGGGCGTAACGTCAGGCTTTATTGAGGGCATACAAGCCGGAAAGGACGCGGTAAAGCAAGCGGTCGGAGATTTTGCGTTAGACGGAATCATAGGAACCGCCAAGAGCTGGCTCGGCATTGAGTCCCCCTCGAAAGTGTTTGATGAGATGGGCCAAATGTCCGCGGAAGGATTCAATATCGGGTTTGCTGACGGGCTCAGCGACTTTGACGATATCATTGAGCGATTCTTGGGCCGCATTGAGGGCAAGCTATCCAAGGCAAAACAACGATCGGCAGAAAACCTCGCGAAGCTTATGGAGCGCGAGCCCGAGTTTAAGCCAAAACTAATTCGTGAATCGCAGCGGCGCGGTATTAACCCGGATCATCTTTTGAACGTGATGGCGGTTGAAACCGCCGGCTCGTTCAATCCCGCGATTAAGAATCCAAACAGCAGCGCGAGCGGTCTCATTCAGTTCATGGCCGACACTGCACGCAGTCTCGGAACATCTACGGCTGAATTGCGGAAGATGAGCGCAACGAAGCAGTTAGATTATGTCTTTAAGTACTTCGACGACTTTATAAAACGCGGGAGTGACCTGAGCACCCAAGGAGCGCTTTATGCGGCAGTTGGCGCAGGCAAAGTAGGGCGAGACGATCAATCCGTCCTAATGACTCGCAACAATCCTGGTTACGCAGGTAACGCTCCTACGTGGGATCCAAATCGTGACGGCATCGTGCGGCAGGGAGAAATGGCCATTGCGGCTTTCAGTAAGCTTGGGGCCGGAGTTAACTTTACCATTAACAATACGCCAGTCACTTCTACTAACCCGATGCCAGTTTCGGTAGTTGCATGGCCCATGATGGGTGGATCAACACCACGGAAATCGAAACGAGGCTCACGTCAAAGACAATATGATGTTGACGTCTCTTTTGATGATGAATCAATCCAGATTGCCGATCCGTTCCAACGCCTTATGGCGCGCTCGTCACCTCTTACAGCTGACTCTTCAGTTGCTTCGATGACGAGGTTGCTGCCAAAAGCACTTCAGGATACTAAAGAACTCAGTGCCGTTACTGAACAAGCGGCTAAGGGCATGACTGAACTTGCGCGAGGCGCTGGAGATTGGGCAAAGGCAGTCATTCGCGGGACTGACAGCTTGGGGGATAGGCTGAGGGATTTCAGGGACTCGCTCCCAACGCTGAGAGACAGCATGAGCGATATCGTTATGGACCTGCCCCAGCAGATTGGCAATCTATTCGGTGATGCCGTTCGTCAGTGGGATGGGACTATGAAAGGGTTCCTGGCTTCGCTCACCCAAGGCGTCTCACAAACACTGGCAGACATTGCCGCTATGATCGCCAGTAGCACGATTAAAAAAGCGGTAGCCGAGTTACTCGGAGGTCTAGGAGACGCCAGTAAAGGCGGCGGCTTCTGGGCCGGCCTTCTCAGAACAATCTTGGGTGGAGTGGCGGGCGGTGCCGCTGGTGGGGCTGGCCCCGCACCCGGCGGATCTATAGGCAGAGCCTTCGCGGGAGCGTTCGCATCAGGCGGAACGATACCGATGGGCCAATGGGGGATCGTTCATGATAACGAGCGGGTGATAGCGACACCCTCCGGAGCAAAGGTAATTCCAAACAAGGGATCGCGCACCGGCTCTACGGTGGTCCACAATCACTACAATACGTTCAATATGCCCCCTTCGCGAGGTGGTTATCAATCTCCGCGCTCAACAAGGCAACAAGCTGAATTGGCGGCCAACATTCTCGCCTCACGCCTCCAATAAAGATAATTATGCCAACATATCTATTTGACGAGATACTTTTCAACTCTGGTTTACTAACCGATGAGTCGGCTGTCGGCTCGCCAGAATACGCGAACACGATGGCCCGCAATCCGGCGACGGGCGTTTTTAAAACGAATGTGACTCGCTACGACTTCCAGCAGGTTTGGAACATTAACACGAATCTATTGACACCTGCCGAGCTTGATTACTTCATTGAGTTCTGGGCCGGCGGTTTCGGTTCAGGCTACGGATTTCGCATCCGCATCATTAGCGATTTCTATATGGTTGATGAGGTTGTCGGAGTCGGCGATGGTATAAAGACAACGTTCCCGATCATTCGTACTTACACGCGACCAGGTGCGACTCACAATTATCAGCGAAGGATTATCAAGCCGGTGGTGGCGCCATCGCCGCTCGGATCAAGCGTGGCACTGTTCGAATCGAATGGCGTGACTCCGCGCATCATTCCTAGCGCACTTGGGGCGGCACTAGGAGTGCCAGCATTCACCGTAAAACTCAACACCACTCCAACGACGGCTTATACGATTAACAACACAACGGGAGTAATCACAACCAACTCTCCACCGGCAAACGGCGTCAGCGTGAAGGTCAGTTGCGAGTACGATACACCAGTCCGATTTATGAATAACTCATTTCAGATGAAGCCCGGCGTGTCTTCTGATGTGGGCGGGTTGCAGTTGGTCGAGGTTTTGCCAGCAGAGTTAGGAATTCAGTAAGGCGGATGAAAATCAGCGGCCAACGATTATTGCACTCCCTTCTTCTTTTCCACTTCAGCGAGCTTTGCGGCCATTCCTTTGTAAGACTGCGTAAAGGAAACCAATAACAACTCTGCTGTTCCGCTAGGCCGTAGCCTTCCCGAGAATGAGAGGTCTTTAACAACCTTTTCTGACCGTCCGATCCCCGTCGCTATGAAGCGCCACACCGGTATGCCCAGAGCGTCTAATCGCGCCAGATCTGAGAAGGTATTCGTGCTATCCGATGTGCGCATAGCGCCTAGTATAAACACTATCTCAGAAAAATCGTCATCGGAACCATCAATGCTCGCAGCGGCATCGGCGCATGGGCCAAATATCTTCAATACCGGGATCGTTCGCCTCATTTGGGGCGTGGCCTTAGTCGCAAGCAACCGTTGCGTTGTGGAAAGAACGGTGTCGTATCTATAGGGGGTCTCGTTAGAAAAAGCCTCCAAGTCCTTAACTAATGTGTTGGCTGCGGACTCGGAATCAAGAAGGACGCCAAGCGTGGCGATATACCGTTTCGATGACTGCTCGCGTGTCTGCTGTGCGTGAGCGATTCCGGCCAACATCAGAATTGCGATGAGAGTGATAAAGCATTGCTTCATGGCGGGCTAAGTCTATTGCCCGAGTTGGCCAGTGTCAAATGAAAAGCGGCCAACCGAAGCCGACCGCTCTCCTTTGCTGTGCTTTGCAGCGCGGCGTTACGATTTGCGGTGCGGCGTCGCGCTTTGCTGTACCTGGTCTGCTTAGACGTGTGGGTGCGCCGTCCGTGACGGCGGGGTGATTACCACAAGCTTCTCCCGCTTCTCCCTGAGTTGCTGTTCCACGCGCTCGATGACGGAATGCTCCTTCTCCAGTTCACGGTATTCTTTCAGTCTGGATTTTGCTTGATGTAGATAACTGAGCGCGTCTGCAATTGCGCGCCCCCTCAGATCAACACTCGACATGACCGTGGCCGTTGGATAATAACTGGACGGAGTTCCCTTGATCTGCGCGGGAATGTGGATGAATGGTCGACGTAAGACCGTCTCACTCGCTTCTTGCGCAACAACCCGCACTGACCGGATCAGCTTTGAGGCCTGGTCCAGTCGATGTAGTTCCCCAGCCTTCTTATTATCCCATTCAAAGTAGTTGTGTAGCGGTGCCCGCTTCGGTCGGGATGCATCCACAACCATTTGCGGTTGTAGATGGCCTTTACCTTTCGCGAGCGTGGCTAATGTTTCTCCTGCCACCTGTGGATCGATCGGCAACGACCAACCCTCTACGAATCTGTAAGTTGTCATGTGTACTCCTTTTGGTTTTGCTTTGCGATGCCGCGCATGGCTCTGTACCGCCAAGAAAAGCTCTGAAACGCTCGGGCAGCCACGGAAAACGTCTAAGTGGTCGCAACGTGGAACATTCCGAAGTTACCTGACTTGCCTATCGGTGCTGACGCGCGCCAACAGCCCACACCGCCGAAGCCAGCAAGGTTGAATAGGTTAACCAACTGCTCCATGCTTAAACGGTTCGCGTAATAACGAACCAACAGTTTGCACGACCACGGCCAAAACTCAGCCCGATAAACCGGAACAGATCCGCCGCCGGCTTTGTTAGCGGGAACCATATCGCGGCGCGGCTTTGGCTCCCCCTCAATGCGAATCAGGTCTCCCATCACCTGAAACAGCACACGCGCTTCAGTCATGGGGAATCCATCAACTAGGCGACACGCCTCGACCGCAGCCTTTTTGAACGCGCTCGCCGGATGACCATAGCCGCCGTCTGCCAGTAAGTACTTGGAGAGTTCATATTCTTTCCCCGGGTCTCGAAGCACCTTGGATTTGTGGGCCTTTCCAAGTATCTTCGCCTCGATCTCGTCTTTCCGTTCTTCTGTCATTGCGTTGGTTATTAGTGGCGTATCCCCTATAAGCGGGATCTCCACTGTTTCGAGTCGTATGCGTGGTAATTCAATTGGATCGTTGTCTTTTGTTTTAGGCATAGTGTCTCCTTTGCTTTGATAGGTCGTGATCGGATGGGCTGTGCGTCGCACAGCTCAGCGCCGAAAGTGGTAAGTTGGCTCTGCTATGTGACGAAACGCTGAGCATAGATTTGCCGCGACAGGTCAAGCGCTGACTTGCGATGGCAAAGAGAAAACCCGCGCGATCAGACCGGGCATATCGGCTGACCTCGCGGGTCGATTCTCTGCGAACGTATTAGGTTGTAGCCGACGCATCGGATATGCCCCAATACGTCCGCGTGTGAAATAAAGCTTACACACTTCTCGGATTTAAGTTTTTGCGATCTCAGCGAGCGCCTTCTGTAGCTCCTGAATGAACTGTGCGATCGCCGCGTCAACTTCGACTCCCTGTCTGAGTCGGTTGAAAAGGCGCTTCTTGCAAGCGTAGAGTGCTTTCCCGATAAGACTATGCAAGGTTTGATTCACGGGTGTTCGTCCTCCCTCCCGCGATAGTTCAGGTTCTCCACCCGCGGCTTCGGAGGTTGCGGTCTAGAGATCCGTGGTTTAGGTGGCTGAGGGCCTTGCGTGCAAACGCAAACGATGTCCCCGTTTGGCGCAA
>Ga0134124_10005685_pt1 | contig 10018 bp, 7 predicted proteins | sample KB304_FD_96880 | JGI IMG/M metagenome (GOLD analysis project Ga0134124, IMG submission 96880) | Terrestrial soil microbial communities without Nitrogen fertilizer from Kellogg Biological Station, Michigan, USA - KB3-0-4 | ecosystem: Environmental > Terrestrial > Soil > Unclassified ... | reverse complement strand
TCCATTCATGAAGAAAGCAAAGCCGAAGAGATCGCGTCGTGGAAGATAAATGATGAGTAACGGTGCAGAACAAAGCAGGACGTTTGAAACTTCTCTCGAAGCGCTCGAACAAATCGTGCGGCAATTGGAAGATGGCGATTTGCCGCTCGAAAAGAGTCTCGAATTGTTTGAACAGGGAATACGGCTGTCGCGCGAATGCCAGGAGCGGCTGAGCCAGGCCGAGCGGCGCATCGAGATCCTCTTGCGTGATAACCAGGGACGGCCGGTGGCGGCGGCGTTCAAGGAACCTGTGGGTGAGGATGAGAATGGCCTCTAACGTCGTCCAAAATCCACTCGAGCTTGATAGTTTGCTGGCGCGCAGTCGTGCCCTCGTTGAGCTCGAGCTCAATAAGCTGCTGCCATTGTCTGGCGCCGCGCCGGAGAAGATTCACCACGCGATACGGTGGAGCGTGTTTGCGGGTGGAAAGCGCTTCCGGCCCGCGTTGTTGCTCGCAGTCGGTCAGGCCTTCAGCGCGCCTGTTGAAGCGTTGATACGGACCGCATGCGCGTTTGAGATGGTTCATACTTACTCGCTGATTCACGACGATCTTCCGGCTATGGACGATGACGATTTGCGACGCGGCAGACCAACGTGTCACGTGCGTTTCGACGAAGCCACAGCGATCCTCGCTGGCGATGCACTGCAGACGCTCGCGTTCCAAACAATTGCTGAAGACGTTGCTTTGGACGCCGAAACACGTATCGCCTTGATCGCGGAGCTGGCGCGTGCGGCGGCAACGCCGGACGGCATGGTGGCGGGCCAGGCGCTGGACATGGAAGCGGAGACGCGGCAGGTAAGTCAGGCGCAACTCGAAGAAATTCACCGGCTCAAAACCGGCGCGCTAATCAAGGCGGCGGCGCGTTGTGGCGCGATCATCGGTCGAGCGAGCCACGACGAGCTCGCAGCAATAACAAGTTACGGCTCACATCTCGGATTACTCTTCCAGATCACCGACGACTTTCTCGACGTAACGGCCACCGCCGAAGATCTCGGCAAAACCCCCGGCAAGGACGCGCGCTCAAATAAAGCAACCTATCCCGCGCTGCACGGCATGGAAGAAACGCGGGCCGCAGCTATCGACGCCCATCACAACGCCTGTGACGCCCTCGATCAACTCAACCGCCCCACCGAAATCCTGCACCGCATCGCCGACTTCATCCTGAACCGCAGTGGCTGAGGTATTTTTAACCTGTTATCCGTGGTTAGGATTTACTCATAAGCGAGCGCCTCTCGAACAGTCGCGCGTGAAGCCTTCCACGCCGGCAGGAAACTCGCCACCGCACTCAACCCGATCGACACGAGCATCCAGATCACCAAACCCAGCGGCTCGAAAGTAAAATCCAACCCACTGTGAAACAACACCCTGACGAACGAATCTCCGATAATCTTGCTGACCGGCCATGCGAGCAACGCCGCGATGGCCCAACTCAACACGCCAATCACCACTCCTTCCGACACGATCATTAACCAAACGATCCGCGGCGTCGCACCGAGCGCTCGCATCACTCCCATCTCGCGTCGTCGCTCGAGCACGTTGAGACTCATCGTCGTCATCAAACCTAATCCACCAACACCGCCAACAATCGCAGACATCACGATCAGAAACACGTAGATCATCACCATATGCTGGTCAAATCCGAACCGGTTCTCGCTCTTCGTCGAGCTGCCGCGCGCGCGAATACCTTCAGCCTCAAGATTTCGATCCAACTCCGTTTTCAGCTCGCCGATCGAATCGGGATCAGCGTTGTCGAGCGCGAGCCGCAGACTGTTTACCATTCCTGTAAGCGGTATGTAGCCGACCGGCGAGGGCGCGAACGCCTCGCGCGCGATTCCAACGACGCGCCACGCCTTTTCCTCCGCTCCAATGCGCAACGCAACAGTCTCGCCCACGTGCATCGTCGGCTCTCGACCAGCGAGCGCGTTGTTGATAACGATGGCATCCGTGTCCTGCGGCGTCAGCTTTCTTCCCTCAATGATGTCGAAATCGAGAAGCTGCGTGTCAGCGGGCAAAGCAACAACACCGAAACGGCGCTCACCAAGCGATCCCTCCGCTGTGAACCAGCCTTCAGCACGCTTCACGCCCGCCGTGTTGCTCACTGCTTTCTGAATCTTCTCGAACTCGTACGGCTTCGCAAACGACACTGACAAATCAGATTTCCTTGCTGCAAACATGCGGTCAAGCGTGTTCACCATCGACGCACGAACGTTCAGCGCCGAAAGGAAAAACAACCCGCCCGCAGCGAGCGTCAGTAGCGTCAACACGAGTCGCGCACGTCGTCGAAAGCTATTGCGAATCGCGAAAGCAATCAAACTAAACGTGCCGCCGATGCGCGTGAGAGCGCGATCGAATGCGCCTGCGCCAAAGTTTGTTTGCGACAAGCCGAAGTCCGCGAGCGCCACTCGAACCGGCGTCGACGTCCCACGCCAGACCGGATACGCCGCGGCGAGGAGAGGCGCGATCACGCCGATCAACGCGACGAGCAGGTAAACCCAGATCGGCACGGCAAAGCTGTTGATGTCGAAATTAAGAAACATCGCCATGTACTGGCACAGCGCGCGACTGCCGAGAATTCCGAGCGGTATCGACACGATCACGGCCGCGATTCCGAGAAACAGCGCTTGGCTAAAATAGATTCGCGCCACCTGACGACGTGTGCCTCCAATCGCCTTCATCACGCCGATCTGTCGCACCTGCGACGCCATCATCGCGGTCAGCAGGTTGATCACGAGAATGCCGCTCAACACGAGCACAAACAATCCGAAGCTCGACATCGCCAACAGCAGAATACCCGTGAGATCCGAGTGCGGATGCTTGCCGGGCCGGGGGATCTCGACGCGGCGCACGTCGTGTCCACGGCCCTCGATCAACTTCTCGACGTCACTTGCCACGCGCCTGATGTGGTCCTCGTCAAACCTGTTTTGCGCGACGAGAATGTTCAACTGATCGAAGCGCGGCTCTTCGCCGAGTTGGACGAGGGTTGCGAGATTGATGTAGCCGTAGACGATGTTCTCCATGCGCGCCTGCGCCTGGCCCACGTCGTGAACGCTGCCGCTGATTACGAGTGGTGTCTCTACGCCATTCGCAGTCTTGACGGTGACGGCGTCGCCGACGTTTGCCTTCGCGACCTGAAACGCATCACGCTCGATCAGTATCTCGCCCGTTGCAGGCGGCCACGCGCCACTCTCCGGCACGAGCTTGCTGACGCGAATGTTCCCGTAGTCTTCGACCACAAACAGGATCAGGTTGCGCCATTGCACTGGACCAGCTTTGATCTGGCCGCCGATTGTGCGGCGCGGTTCTGCGTCGCTCACTTCGGGGTTTTGCAGAATCGCTTTGACGAGATCGTTATCGATCGAGTCGACGCGCAACACTGCGGATGCGGGATTCGTTTCGAGATAACCGCGATCGAGCTCACGCGTCAGGATCGCGTAAGACGACAACACCGCCGCAAACGCCGAGATGCCGAGCGCGATCGCGAGCACGACGAGCGTCGTACGCGCACGTTCCTGCCAGAAGTCACGAATAGCCTTTTTCCAGATCGTAGTCATATAGAAACAAAGCCATCCACAGATTACACAGAGTTCTAAGTCATCTGTGTAATCTGTGGATGGATCTTTCCGTCAGAGATCTCGATCTTGCGATCGATTACGCGTGCGATGTCGGCTTCGTGAGTGGCGATAACGACTGTAATCCCGCGATTCGCCATGTTGCGAAAGAGATCGAGAATCTCAGTCGCCGTGACTGAGTCGAGATTGCCCGTGGGCTCGTCCGCGAGGACCAGCGGCGGCTCGTTCGCGAGTGCGCGCGCGATCGCGACACGCTGCTGCTCGCCGCCTGAAAGTGTCGCCGGCAATTTGTCCGCATGGCTCTTGACTGCGACAAGATCAAGCAGCTCAACGGCGCGTTTGCGACGCTCGCGCAGTGGGATCGTTTTGGAGAAGTCCATCGGCAGCATGACGTTCTCAGCCGCGGTGAGCGTAGGCAGCAGTTGAAAGAACTGAAACACGAAGCCGACATTTCGACCGCGCCATGCTGCAAGCTTGTTTTCCGACAGCGCGTGGATCTCTGTGCCGGCAACAGCGACCGAGCCCGAGGACGGACGATCGATGCCTGCGACCATGTTGAGCAAAGTCGACTTGCCGCTGCCTGACTTACCGACGACGCCGACAAACTCGCCTGGTCGAATCTCGAGATCGATATCTTTCAGCGCCGCGAACTTACCCGCCGGTGTTTCGTAAGTTTTGGAGACGTGGTTTAAGGAGATCATAATTTTGTCCGCGTGAATTTTTCAGATCGGAAGACTTCTGTCCAGCGGTATGATGACCGCGCGGGTCGTAATCGAACAAAGAGGTAATGAATGTCCAAGAACCAGCACCTGCCTCTTGCCGGATCAAACAAGAAGACCGATGCTCGCGTGCGGCGAACGCGGGACGCGCTGGGCGACGCGCTGATCGCGCTGATGCAGGAGAAGGCGTTCGAAACGATCACGGTCCAGGAGGTGCTGGACCGTGCGCACGTTAGCCGTTCAACTTTCTACACGCATTACAGCGACAAGGACGACCTGTTGATGAGCGACTCGGAGGAGTTTTTTGAGGCACTCTCGATGGCGCTCTCGGCGCACGGTGACAAATCGGACCGCGTGTTTCCAGTGCAGGAGTTCTTCAACCATCTCGCCGACGTCCAGCCGTTCTACAAAGCGCTCGTTAAGTCGGGCAAGTTTCAGGAGAACATGGAGCTCGCGCGTGGGCACTTCGCGCGCGGGATCGAGCGACGGCTCTCCGAATTACCTCGCGGCAAATCAATTCCCGCCAACGAACGCTCGGCAATCGCCTTCACTCACGCGGGCGCGCTGCTGTCGTTACTGGCGTGGTGGCTCGATCGCGGCATGCGCGAACCGCCCGAGCAGATGGACGAGCTCTTCCACCGCATGGTCTGGAATGGATTGTCATAGCCACAAAAAGGCACAAAAAGCACAAAAGAGAAGTTCAAGAGTTCTTAAGCTCTCAATCTTTCTTTGTGCTTTTTGTGCCTTTTTGTGGCTAATCTTTCTTACTGGTTTGGTGTGGCTTTGCTGGAGTCTTCGGGTTTCTTCTTCACGTAAACGTCCCCGCGAAGTGTCATGTTGGTCTTTTCAGCAAGCGTTACCAGCACTGATTCAAGCAGGTCTTTGTCACTGATTTTGAAACTCGTAATTCCGGACATTTTCGAATCCGGATCGCTGAATTGCAGCGTCAGGTAGCGAACCTTGTGTTTGATAAAGCGCGCTGGTAGTGAGTAAATCGACGGCACGTTCTGGGCCACGGTGGCGGCGGCTGGCTGTACCTTTTTCGAGTCAGCGAAAGCCGAAGTGACTGCCTCGTAAGGAATCGAGATCTCTTTCGCTGTCTTCTTGTCTTTGAAGAACAGCCGGTTGTTGGCGTCGTCAAACGTCAACGTGCCTTCCATCGTCTTGTTGTAGCCAAACACTCCACCCTCATATTTCGCGTTGACCGTCTTCGGGGCCGGGGCTGGCTTGGGCGCGGTGGCCGGTTTTGTCGCCGGCGCTGGTTGAGGATCCATGGAGCGTGGACGCTGCGCATATGCGCCCGTGAGCAAAACTCCCAGCAGGAGCAGAGCGGAAATGATTTTCATTGCATTCTCCTTGAACGATCAGAATTGTTTTGCCCACATTGGCGCCTGGTAGAGAACCCACCAGAGCAACAATTGAACCGCCGTCACAACAACTCCGACAATCGTACTTGCGTAACAGATGCCGCGGGACGAGTCGCCGACGACTTGCTGTGTTCGATAAGATCTAATTACGCCGACGGCGCCGAACACGACCGCGCCGGGACAGAACAAGATGCCGAGATACGGCACCAGAGAATAAGTCGCAAACGCCCTCGCTGTGCCAGGCAAGCCACTCATTCTTATTTAGCGAACGGTTTGACGCGTTCGATCGATTCCTTCAAATCGGGATCTGACGGCGCTAAGCTGGAGCCTTTCTGATACGCCGCCAGCGCCTTCGCATACTGCTTCGTCACTTCATACGCATAGCCCATCTCGCGATAGACATTCACGTCGTCAGGCGACTTCTTCGCGGCTGATTCGAGGGCCGCGATCGCCTTCGGAAAATTCTGTGCGCGCGAATGGGCCACACCCAGCAGGTAAAACGTCACGCCAGTCGCATCCGGCGCCACAGTCGCGCGCTCGAGCACGCCTGCCGCGCGTGCATACTGTTTCGAGCCGATCAAAGCTTGTCCGAAAAGCGTGACTGCTTCGGCGTCAGTTCTTAACTTGATCAAACCCTCGCCGGCGCGCACTGCGCTGATGTAGTCAGCATCAGCTTTCGCCGGATCAGTGCTGGTTGCCGCACGACGCAGGTAAGCAGACGTCAAAAGCGTCCACGCGCCTGTAAGTCGCGCGTCGTTAACGGTGGCTCGATTAAGATTCGCGATCGCGCCGTCAAGGTCGTTCTTTGCGAGCCCGATTTGCGCGAGATAGAAGAGCGACAACGAGTCTTTCGGATTCAGTTTGACGACCTGGTTGAAACTCTTCTCTGCGTCCGCGATCTTGCCCGTCTTGTACTCTGAAATGCCGCGGTAGTAGATCAACATCGAATCGGGTTGATTCGGATTACGATTAATCGCCGCATTCAAAAGCGGTAGCGCTTCCTGATATTTCTCGGAAAGAACGTACGCCTGCCCGAGAGCGCTCTCCGTGTTCGGATCCGCCTGCTTCGCATTGCGCTGTAGCTCGACCGCTTTCTCGAGATCCTTCGTCGCCTCCGCATACTGCTTGAGGTTCAACTCCGCAAAGCCCGCGATCTTCCAGGCTTCGGGATCGTTGGGATGCGACTCCGCGAGCTCCCTGGCCTCCTTTGCAGCAGCCGCAAACTGTTTCTGTTCGAGCAGAAGATATGCGTGTTTCGTGTCTGCGGGCGCGACCGTGTTCGCCACTGGCTTAACCGGCTGCACATCGAGCAACGAATCGTTTGAGCTGGTTCTTCGCGCTGTGGGCGAGGGCTGCGGCTCGGGTCGGAGGAGCGGATCGTCGGCAGGGGTCTTAGTCGTTTGCGCAGGCTGCCTGTTTGTGCGTCTCGGCCGGGTTGTCTGGGCCTGGATCGCAACACTTGCCAGTAAAAATATAGCGCTGACGGTGATAAAGCGTTGAACAAGCGTAAGTCTACACATAGTGCGTATGATTGTATTCGGGAGAGGTTAGGTTTGAAAGCTCAGACTACCGACTAATTACAGACTAAGCCCTTCGGATGCGGGGAGGAGGGATTAAGTTGTGCCACGGATTACACGGATTAACACAGATATAAATCCGTGTTAATCCGTGAAGATCTGTGGCTAATTAAAAATTGAGCTTCAGACCAAACTGGAACTGCCGCGCGTCGAAGGCGGCGGTGGGGCGGCTGTAGTAGCGGCCGTTGCCGGCGCGCAGGTTGAACGCCCGCACGTCGTCGATGAATGGCGACGCCGCAGCCTCGTTGAAGCGGTTGAATAGATTGAAGCCTTCCGCAATCAACTCCAATCGGACGCGCTCACCGATCGGCACCAATTTGGATACGCGCAGGTCGAGCGAAACGTAACTGTGCGTCAGACCATAATTGCGACCGAGGCTGCCACTCGTAAACTCGCCATTCGTAATCACCGGCGCGCAACCCGGCGTGCCGGCCACACACAGTGTTCCATCAGCGAGCACTGTCGGGCGATCGGTCTGGTTCGACTGGTCGTTATTCGTGTCCTGGTTGCTCAGGATGTTGAATGGTCGTCCCGCCGAGATTTCGAAGATCGGCGCTACCGTGAATCTCGAGAGCGCGCGATAGAAACCACCCTCCTTGGCCCAACTACTCGGCGAAGCAATCACGCCACTAAACACGAAGCGATGACGCTGATCGAAAAGCGAGTCAGCACGCTCGGCGCGGAAGTTTCGATTGTCTTGCGGCAGCAAGAGCGTTTGCAGGTCAGACGAATCGTCGATCGAGTGTGACCACGTGTATGACGCGAGGAACTGGAAGTTATTCGAGAAGCGCTTCTTCACGTCGACGTTCAATGCGTTGTAGAGCGAATTGCCATCCGACGTTTGCGCGTTGATCGAACCGAACGGCGAGACCGTGCCGGCCGTTCGCAGCGATCCGGCGAGTGCTCCGTTCAGCACCGCTGGGGTTACCAAACCACCCGAAAGCGCCTGGGCGAGGAAGTAGTTTGGCGCACTCGGACGGAAGAAGTTGGCCACGGCGGCGTTGACGACGCGGCTACCGAGGTTCGTTATGGGCGCGGTGATCATTCCCGGCACGATGATGGCGAACGTTTGACCCGCATTTGGATACGCAGCCGCTCCGGCCGGCGCCGCCAAAGTGAAACACTGGAGCGGTACGCCACCGGGACACGGCGCACCGGAAGTCGGGATCGAGAACGCTACTGCTTCCGTCGTGATTGTGGGATTGCGACCCGAGAGACGGCGGAAGTTCTGGATCTGTAGATCGGTGCGCGGCGCATTGATGTCGAGCGGGTGTGGCAGATGATGCGCGCCGACGAATATGTAACTACCCGTCACCGTCATGTCTTTCGTGATCTCACGCTCGATCGTGAAATTGCCCTGGTTCGCGTACGCGTATTCGAAGTCCTTCTGCACATGCAGCGTGAACGGAAGCACTGGACCAAAACCCGGGAACGTCTGATCGTTGAATCGCTGGCGACCGAATTGATATTGCGCGCCCGCGGCGACACCGGGCGTCACGACGCCGGCGGGGCAAATCGGTGTTACTGGTCCACCCGGAGGACAGACAGTTCCCTGAAACACCTGCACGGCGTTGAGCAAGGCGTTTTGCGCCGGACTGCCTGGGGTCAGAATACCTTGTTGCTGTTGCACAGCGTCAGCGATGTCAGAGTTGAACGCGATCGCGAGCAACGGGTGATCGTAGAAGAGACCGAAGGCGGCGCGAATCGAAGTCTTGCCATCGCCCCACGGATCCCACGCCACCGCAACGCGCGGCGCCCAGTTGTTCTTGTCACGCGGGAACCCCTGTTGCACACCCATCGCATCCTGCGCGGCGAGAACCTGGTCGGCTGTTAGCTGGATTCCCGACAGCGGATCGCGCAACGGCAGTGTCGGAATCTGTTCGGTCAATTCGTAGTCGTAACGAACACCGTAGTTGAATGTCAGGTTGCGACGTATCTTCCACGAGTCTTGTGCGAAGAACGCCAACGGCTTATTGCCGATGCTGCTGATGGGATTGCCGAAGCCCTGAATAAAGTTAGCCGGGAATCCGAGTCCGTATTGCTGAACGGGCGTAAAGTCCGGCGGTAGCGGCAGTCCAGGCGTAGCACACGCTGCGGATAGCAACGTGCAGGCGCCTAATCCTCCGAAATTGAAGAGGCCGGCGAAGTTCAACTCGAAGATGGCTTCCGGGATACGAACAAACGCGATATCGCCGCCAAACTTGAAGTTGTGACTTCCGGAAACGACGTTGACGTTGTCTGTGAATTCATATCGTGTTTCCGTGCGGACAACTGGCGAGAAGAGCTCGCGGCCGATAAAGGCCGTACCAGAAATGTTGAATGCAACCGCATCGCCATTCTGCGACTTGAAAGTGGCGCGACGCTCACCGAAGTTGAAACGCGCTTCGTTAACGATCTTGTCGGAAAATGTCGAAGTCAGCGTGGCGACTGCCGAGGCGTCTTTCAGCGTCTGGATACCCGTGCGCGAGAAATCATTCTGACCCAGCGACTGGTTCTGTGATTCGACCTGAATGCCTGTGAGCTCGCTCGGGTTGTAGCCGAAGCGGAAACTGAACTGGTGACTCTGCGTGATCAGATGGTCCAGACGGAACGAGTTGAATGTCGTTCGCTCAGTTACCGGAAAGATCCGCTGAAGATTGTTCAAAGGTCTAAACGCTATGAACTGTCCTGCGGCGTTGGTTGTGCCGTTCGGAACTGGGGCGCTCGAAAGCAGGAAACGCGGACCGACGGTCGTACCAGCCGGCAGCG
>Ga0134124_10005683_pt1 | contig 10019 bp, 2 predicted proteins | sample KB304_FD_96880 | JGI IMG/M metagenome (GOLD analysis project Ga0134124, IMG submission 96880) | Terrestrial soil microbial communities without Nitrogen fertilizer from Kellogg Biological Station, Michigan, USA - KB3-0-4 | ecosystem: Environmental > Terrestrial > Soil > Unclassified ... | reverse complement strand
GGTCAAACTGGTTCGCAGCGGCAACACCTTCACCGGTTTCAGCTCAACGGATGGTTCATCCTGGACACAGGTGGCGACAACGAACATCGCGATGGCCAACAGTGTTCTGGTTGGCCTGGTTGATTGCGCCCATGCCAACACGGTGTTGAGCACTTCGACCTTCAACAATGTGAGCATCACCGCGGGCAGTCCTCCGCCGCCAACATTGCTCTTCGAAGCCGAAGCCCTGGCCTACACGACCAACGGTGCGACGGCGACGTTAAACACCGACACCAACGCCAGCGGCGGCCAATGGCTCCTGCTTAACGGCAACGGCCTCGGTGATTATTACGAATTCACGGTGTCCAATGTTCTGGCCGGCACCTATGACCTGACGTTGTTCTACAAGAAGAACACCAGCCGCGGCATCGTGAGCCTGACGGTGGACGGCGTAAAGCTGGACAGTGATCTCGACCAATACGGCACCACGGCGTATACGCAGAATGACTTTGGTCTGATCACGTTCACCACGACCGGCAACCACAAGATTCGTTTGACGGTGGTCGCCCAGAACGCGTCCTCGACCGGCTTCACGGCCGCCGCCGATGCGTTCCAACTGACCCCCGCTTCGACGGCATGGCAGGACGCGGATATCGGTGCGGTCGGCCTGGCCGGCAGCTTCAGCCAGAGCGGTGGCACTTACACCGTGGCCGGCAGCGGCTCGGATATCTGGACGACCGGCGACCAGTTCCATTACGCCTGGCAGAATGTCTCCGGTGATGTGGATGTGATTGCCCGGGTTGTCGACGAAGATCAAACGGCTGGTTATGCCAAAGCGGGCGTGATGATCCGCGAATCGCTCGCAACCAATGCGATCCAAGCCTCCGTGTTATTGACGCCGACCAATGGTTTGGCGATGGAAGTCCGTTCGGCCACCGGCGCCAGCACGATTAACGTCGTCGGCTGGGTCAGAGGACCCGTGCCGCCGGAATGGGTGAAACTGTCCCGCAGCGGTAATACGTTCACCGCGTATCTGTCGGCCGACGGAACGCTCTGGACGCAGTTCGCCTCAACCAATGTAACGATGAATGTCGGCACGACGGCAGGCATGGCTGTTACCGCCCATAACAATGCCGCCTTGAACACGGCCACGCTGGACAATGTAAGCGTCCAGTAGGTCCTCCTTTTGGAGGGTTGTCACAAAAATGAAGAAAATGTAACAGTACCGGCTCGCGCCGGGGGTTATAAGAAGTCATAAAACGACGATTAACGACGTTTATTGAAAAGCCTTTTGACCGGTGTGTGCGGTCATTTGAAACCAAAGAGGTAGAAAAACTAACATGAACAAGAACCGAACTGTCCCCGTGTGCGGAAATATTTTCCGCATGAAACCGCATGCCCTGTCGCTGTTGCGCGCCCTGATGCTGTTGTGTTGCGCCATCGCTGCATTGGCCGCCAACACTGGTTGGAGCGGTGTGCTCACGCGCGTCGCCAATACCACGCTCAAAATGCCGGCCAATCCGCCGACCGTTGGCTACACGCACAAAAATGCGTTCGGCAGTCTTACTTTCGATAACCCCATCGCGATCGTGACGCCGCCCGGCGAAACCAACCGCGTGTTCATCCTGCAGAAGAACGGGGTCATCATCGTGATCACCAACCTGGCGTCGCCGACCAAGACGACGTTCATGGACATCGCCAGCAAGGTCACCTTCAGCGATTCCAACACCGGCGGTTCCGGTGAACAGGGTCTGCTCGGCCTGGCCTTCCATCCCGGCTACAAGACCAACCGTTTCTTCTACGTCTTTTACACCGGCCAAAGCAGCGAAGGCACCAGCGGCTTGCACGATATCGTCGAACGGTACCAGACCTCTTCGAGCAATCCCAACTCGGGCGTGACTTCGACCGCGACCAAGATCATCTCGCAGTATGACCGCGACGTGAACCACAACGCCGGCGACATTCATTTCGGCTCCGATGGCTACCTCTACATCGCGGTCGGTGACGAAGGCGCTGAACACGACGGACGGATCGACGCGCAGCAGATTGCAAAAAACTTGTTCTCAGGCATCCTGCGCATCGATGTCGACAAAAAGGCCGGCAACCTTACGCCGAATCCGAGCCCAACGGCGTCGCCCACCGGCAACTACCTGATCCCGTCCGATAATCCGTGGATCGGCATCACGCATTTTGACGATTACAATGTAACCCCCAGCCAGGTCCGCACCGAATTTTATGCGGTGGGCTTGCGCAATCCGTTCCGTTTCTCGTTTGACCCCCTCAACGGCAACATGTGGGTGGGCGAGGTTGGCCAGGACGCCGTCGAAGAAATCAACGTCGTGAGAAAAGGCGGTAACTACGGCTGGGCCTGGTGGGAAGGCAACACCTCGCCGCCGGCCAACATGACGACCTCCGGCCGTCCGCAACCGACCAATCCGATCAAGCCGATCATCGCCTATAACCACGGCAGCAGCAGCACCCAGGGCAATTGCGTCATCGGTGGCGTCGTCTATCGCGGCACCAAGCTCGCCCAGCTCTACGGCAAATATATCTTTGCCGATTATGTGACCGGTAACTTCTGGATCATTGACGCCTCGAAGACGAACGGCACCATCAGCACGCCGTCGCCGATCTTCTCCGATTCGTCGCTGCACCCGACCGCTTTCGGCGTCGATCCCCGCCAGGGCGACGTTTTGTTCACGGCGGAACATACGACCGGCACGCCCACGAGCGCTACGATCGAACGCCTCGTCTACAACACCACGACCAACGGCGCCGCCTTGCCGGCCACGCTGTTCGACACCGGCGCCTTCAATAACCTGATGTCGCTGAGCAGCCCGCTCTCTCCGCTGACGCCCAATGCCGGTATCGTTGACTACGACATCAACGTGCCGTTCTGGTCGGATAACGCGATCAAGTCGCGCTGGTTCTCGATCCCGAACACCAGCCTGGACATGACCTTCAATGCCACCAACAACTGGCTCTTCCCGACTGGCACGGTCTGGATCAAACATTTCAACCTTGAACTCACCAACGGCGTTGCCTCCTCGCAGATCCGCCTGGAAACCCGCTTGCTGGTCAAGAATTCATCCGGCATCTACGGCGTGACCTATCGCTGGGGCGGTAATCGCACCAACGCGACCCTCGTTGCCGAAGGCGGCATGGACGAATCGTTCGTCATCCATGATTCCAGCGGCGGCATCCTGCGCACGCAGGTCTGGCACTACCCGTCTCGTAACGAATGCACCCAATGCCATACGCCCGAAGGCGGTTTTGGCCTCGGCATGCGCACCGAACAATTCAATAAAGACCACACCTACGCCGGTGGTACGGACAATGAAATCCAGGCGTTGAGCGACGCCGGTTACTTCACGTCCGCCGTCACCGACACCAGCACGCTGATGGCGCTCGCGCCGGCGTCCGACAATTCGTCCAGCCTCGAACTTCGTTCGCGTTCGTTCCTGATGGCGAACTGCTCGCAGTGTCACCAGCCGGGCGGTTCGGCAGTCCTCGCCAACTGGGATGCGCGCATCCAGACGCCGATCACGCAACAAGGCATCATCAACGGCTCGTTGCAGGATAACCTCGGTGATACGGCCAATAAGGTCGTCGTGCCGAATGACCTCAGCCATTCCGTCCTCTTCAAACGCGCTTCCACCCGCGGCGCCGGCAGCATCCAAATGCCGCCGCTCGATTCCAACCTGGTGGACGTCGAAGCGACGAACCTGTTGGCCTCCTGGATCAACAGCATGGACAGCTTCTGGCTCGGCGTTACGCCGTACGGAAAGACCATCACCGCCGGCGGCTCCAGCACCACCTTCACCATTACTTCGTTGAAGGATACCGGCTTCAGCGGTTCCGTCACACTGAGCGCCACCGGCGCCCCCGCGGGCGTCACCGTCAGCTTCAGCCCGAGCTCGATCACGCCGAACGCAGGTTCGACCATGACCGTCTCGGCCAGCAGCGCCGCCGTCGCCGGCACCTACACGATTAACGTCGTCGGTACCAGCGGCAGCTCCACCTACACAACGCCGTTCGTCATCCGCGTGACCGGTGGCAGCGGTGGCGGATTGCCCGCGCCGTGGACCGATACCGACATCGGCGCCGTGGGCGTGGCCGGCAGCGCCACCTTCAGCGGCAGCACGTTTACCATCAACGGCAGCGGCTCCGATATCTGGGCCACCGGTGACCTGTTCAACTTCGTCAGCCAACCGGTCAGCGGCGATGTCACTATCGTCGCCCGCGTGGCTACCGAAGAAAGCACCGCCGCCTGGGCCAAGGTCGGCGTGATGATCCGCGAATCCACCGCGGCCAATGCCGCCTACGCGGGTGTCTACCTGACACCGTCCAACGGCGTCAGCATGCAGGTCCGCACCGGAACCGGTGTTACCTCCGTTGATCTCGGCCGCCAGGCCGGGCCGACTGATCCTTACTGGGTCAAGCTGGTCCGCTCCGGCAATACATTCACCGGCTTCAGCTCGCCGGATGGTTCGACCTGGACCCAGGTGGCCTCGACCAACATCACCATGGGCGCCAGCGTCCTTGCCGGCATGCCGGTGTGTGCCCATGACAACACCACGTTGAACACGTCGACGTTCGATAACGTCAGCGTCTCGACCGGTCCTACGGCGGACTTCTCGCTCTCGGCCTCGCCGAGCAGTGTGACGGTAACGACCGGCGGTACCGGCAGCACGACGATCACTGAAACCGACCTCAACGGCTACAACGGCACAGTCGACCTGTCCGCCACCGGCCTGCCGTCGGGGGTCAGCGCAACCTTCGTCCCGGCCAGTACGACGAACAACAGCACGCTGACGTTTACCGCCAGCAGCTCGGCCGCCACCGGCACGTTCACCGTGACCGTCCATGGCACCGATGGCACGCTCAACCATACGACGCCGGTCACTCTGACCGTCAACGCCGCGCCTGACTTTTCGATCGCGGCTTCGCCCAGCAGCCTCGCCGTTGACCAGGGCGGCACCGATGACACCATCGTCACTGAAACCGATCTCAACGGCTTCAGCGGCACTGTCAGCTTCTCGGCCTCCGGATTACCGGCAGGTGTCACGGCCACGTTCGTGCCTACCAGCACGACGAGCAACACCACCCTGACGGTGGCCGCCGACGGCACAGCGGTGCCCGGACCGTATACCTTCACGGTCACCGGCACGAGCGGCACCCTGGCGCATTCGATCCAGGTTCCGTTGACGATCAATTCGACCAACGTCGGCGACAGCACGCTATACGAAGCCGAAAACCTCCCGGCCACCACCAACGGCGCGGCATTGAACGTCGTAGCCGACAGCCTGGCCAGCGGCGGATTCTGGGTCTCGTTGCTCTCGACTAACAACGGTCCGTGGGTTGAATACACGCTGACCAACGTGTCGGCGGGCACCTACAGCCTGGGCTTCCTGTACAAGCAGCACCCGAACCGCGGTATCCACAGCCTGACCGTGGACGGCGTGAAGATGGATGGCGACCTGAACCAATACTCCAACGTGGTCGCGTATCCTGAGAAAAACTTCGGCGTGATCACCTTCACCGCTGACGGCGACCACAAGGTCCGCCTGACCGCGACCGGCAAGGATCCGGCCGCCGGTACGCCGAACATCTCGGCCGACGCGTTCCGCCTGACCACGACCAATGAAGTCTGGCTGAGCCAGGACATCGGCGCGGTCGGCATCGCCGGCAGCTTCACCGACAACGGCGACGGCTCCTTCGTCCTGGCCGGCAGCGGCTCGGACATCTGGACGACCGGCGACCAGTTCCGGTACGCCTATCAGTATGCGTCGGGCGATATCGACTTCGCCGCGCAGGTCACGAGCGAAACGGTCACGACTTCGCCGTTCGCCAAGGCGGGTGTCATGATCCGGGAATCGCTGGCGACCAACTCGATCAACGCCTGTGTGTTGCTCACGCCGACCAACGGTGTGGCCCTGCAGGTCCGTACCGCCACCGGTGCCTCGTCCATCAACGTCACCGGCTGGGTTAAAGGCCCGCAGCCGCCGTACTGGGTCCGTATCGTCCGGTCCGGCAGCACGTTCACCGGCTTCACTTCGCCGGACGGCTCGAGCTGGACGCAATTGGGCCAGACGAACGTGACCATGCACGCCGGTGTCCTCGCCGGTATGGCCGTCACCTCGCACAACAACGCCGCGGTCAACACCGCAACGTTCCAATAAGCGATTAACCGTCCTTACACACCGGCGCCGACCGCAATGTCGGCGCCGGTTTTGTTTTTATCATCCTCGTCCTCCTCCCCGTCCTCGTAATCGAAATCCAGGTTTTGGACTGCGACGGCAGAGCGGAGCGGCGACGGCGCTTTTGCAGGCACGAGGAACAGGTTAAAGAGATATACGGAAACTGACAGTGGGAGCGTTTTCGTTTTTTGAAGTTAATTGGATTGGCAGGTGAAAAAGCGGCGTGGCGCTTCGCTTCCCGCCGCAGTCCAAGACGCTCGCGCGTTCGATCGTGTGCCTCGACACGCTCGAAATAGAATAAAGTTCATAAGCACGGACTAAATAAACCTATCGCCGCAAAAGAACGCAAAAAGAAGGGTTTCCTTTGTGCTCTTTGTGTTCTTTTGCGGCCAAAAATATGTGGCGTGCCGTGGCTCGTTCACAGGTCTTGCCTATTCGGATAAACCGTCTAAAATGCTTCAATGACTCCTTCGGCGGGACGTATCAGAATGCTGCTGTTGGCGTGGCTTTTCCTGTCGTTCCGGTCTGCAATTGCCGGGATGACCACCACGGATTCCGCCTGGTCGCTACGCGTCTGGCAATCCGACGACGATCTTCCCAATAACAACGTCACCGGCATCGCCCAAACCCACGACAGTTATCTCTGGATTGCGACGCAAACGCGCGTGACGCGGTTCGACGGCGATCATTTCGAGAGCATCGCCCGTCATCTGTTTGCGCCCGGGACCAAACAACGGGTGAGCAAACTGTTGGCCAGCCGGGGCGGGGGATTGTGGCTGGCGATGGACCATGGTCCTTTGTTTTATGCCCACACCGGCGAGGTGCAGACGTATACCAACGGGTTGCCCGATGGAATTGTCGAAAGCCTGACCGAAGACCGGGATGGCGGCGTATGGATCGTTTACCGCGGCACCCCCGTGTGCCGGTTGAAAAACGGAACGATAAAAAAATTCGCCGGCGCGGAAGGGTTGCCGGATTGGAATGTGTGTTCCCTGGCCTTGGACGGCACAGGCCGGTTATGGTTCGCCAAGGGCGGATGGGTTGGCGTTTTCACCAATGAGCACTTCGTTCCCCTCTGGCAATTGGCCACGCGCAATACGACCGTGCGCGTTGCGGCCGCCAGCGACGGCGGAATCTGGATCGCCGCCGGCGCGGAACTCTACAAGGCCATGGACAAGGGCAATCCCCAAAAACTTGGCGTCATGCGCCCGGACATGGTCGGCGCCCAGCCCTCCGCACTCATGGAAGACCGTGATGGCGGCGTCTGGATCGGCACGACGAGCGCCGGGTTGTTTCATTACGATGGGTCCGATTTCGAAAAAGTTCCGACGTCGCATCGCGAGATCCTTAGTTTGCTGGAAGATCGCGAAGGCAATATGTGGGTGGGAACGGGCGGCGGCGGATTGAACCAGATCCAGTCCCGGGCCATTGCCCTTGAAAATAATGCGAGTGGCCTGCCGTATGAATCCTTGCGATCGGTCAGCGAAGACAACCGGGGAGCGTTGTGGGCCGTCACGCAGGGCGGTTTGTTATTGTGCCGGGAACGAGGCGTTTGGAGCACGATTTCCACCAACCAGCTCTGGCGCGGTGACACCATCACCTGCGTCGTCGCCGATAAATCGGGCGATGTTTGGATCGGCACCGCCAACGCGGATTTATTTCGCCTCCGGGACGGTCATTTGACGTTGTGGACGGCCGGCGACGGCATCGTGAGCCACACGATCCACACCCTGATGGTGGCCAGCAACGGCGATCTCTGGATCGGCGGGACGGCTCCAGCGCAGCTTCAACGGCTTCGCAACGGCCAATTCAAAAATTTCGCGGTACCTCGCAGCGCCGGCGTCGTCCGCGCCATGGCGGAGGATGCGGCGGGAAATATCTGGGCTGGATCGAACAAGGGGACGCTGGTCCGGGTGGCCGGCGACCAATTGGTCGATGAAACGGCCCGGTTAAGCACGACGAACTCCATCCGGACGTTGTATGCAACGCCGGAGGGCAGCATTTGGATCGGATACGCAGGCCATGGGCTGGGGCGGCTCAAGAACGATCGCATCTCCCATGTCACGGCGGACCAGGGGCTCTATGACGATTTTATTTCGGAAATTGTCGCCGATGGCAAAGGTTGGTTGTGGTTCGGGGCCGATCACGGGATTTTCAAAGTACGCGAACAGGAATTATTGCTCGCCTCGGAGCAAAGCCGGAGCCATGTGCATTCCATCCATTATGGACGCGGTGACGGTTTGCCGAGTTTGCAGGCGAATTTCGACCAGACGCCCAACGCCTGGCGCGGTCGCGACGGAAAGATCTGGATGCCGATGAGCACCGCGCTGGCCGTGGTGAACCCCGACAATTTCCACGGCGAAGCCTCGCAGCCGCCGGTGTTGTTGAACCGGGTGATGGTCGACGACGAACCGGTCGCCTCCTACGGCGGCATCTTTTCCGTCGCCACCAACATGAGTCTCGACAATCCGGGCGGCACTTTGAAATTGCCGCCGGGTTATCATCGCCTCGAATTCGATTTCACCGCCCTGAGCTTCAGCGCGCCGGAAAATATCGTTTTCGAATATTGTTTGAAGGGTTTCGACGATGATTGGGTGGAAGCGGGGACGGATCGCATGGCCACTTATTCGCGACTGGCGGCAGGCAATTACCAATTCCTGATCCGCGCGCGCAACGGCAACGGTTACTGGACCCGTCCCGTTACCGCCGTCAACCTGAACGTCGCGCCGTTCCTGTGGCAGACATGGTGGTTTCAGTCGACCATCGTCCTGACTTTCACTTTGTTCGTCATCGCCATCGTGCGTTATGTCTCATTCCGGCGGTTGCAGTCCCGGGTCCGGTTGCTCGAACGGCAGGCGGTGCTGGATAAAGAACGCGGCCGCATTGCCCGCGACATCCATGACCAGCTCGGGGGCACGCTGACGCAGATGACGTTGCAGTTGGAACTGGCATTGCGATGCAAAGCGAAACCGGAGAAAGCCGAAAATCACGTTCTTCAGGGACTCGGCGCGGCCCGTCGCGCCATTAAATCGCTCGATGAAACCGTCTGGGCCGTCAACCCGGGCAACGACAGCGTCCCGCACCTGGTCAATTACATCGGCGAATACGCCGTGCAGTTTCTCGACAGCGCCGGCATCCATTGCCGCCTGAACTTCCCGGATCGCCCGCCGGAAAATCCGGTTTCGGCAGATGTGCGCCATCATTTGTTCCTGGCGGTCAAGGAAGCGCTGAATAATGTCGTGCGCCACGCCGACGCCACGGAAGTCACGCTCAGCGCCAACGTCAACAACGGTTCCCTCAAGTTCGTGGTGGAAGACAACGGCTGCGGCATGCGGGAAAAATCCAATGATCCCGGCGCTGACGGCCTCAGGAACATGATCCATCGAATGGATGAAATCGGCGGAAAAGTGGTATTTGATGACAGTCCGGGCGGCGGCACCCGCATTACCTTCTTTTCGCCCAGGCAAAAGTAGCCGTTTCCGGATTCTCCTCGCTTTTGACTTCAATTGCGCCCCGACAAGGATTCCAAGGCCCTTTTTCTCTCAACGGCCGGGATAATCCCCAATAAACGTCGATTGAACAAAAAGGCTATTGATCTGGGGTATGGATGTGTGCTATATAGAGACGTCCCTTTTACCCGGCATGGCGATCACCGTTTCCATCGTGGAAGACAATCGCGGGACACGCGAAAGTCTGGCGGAGCTTTGTAATGAGACGGCCAGCCTGCGCTGTCTGGGCGTCCATTCCAGCGGCGAAGCTGCCGTTCAAAAAATCCCCCTCGAAAAACCTGATGTCGCGCTCGTTGATATCCGTCTTCCGGGCATGAACGGCATCGAATGC
>Ga0134124_10005680_pt1 | contig 10021 bp, 11 predicted proteins | sample KB304_FD_96880 | JGI IMG/M metagenome (GOLD analysis project Ga0134124, IMG submission 96880) | Terrestrial soil microbial communities without Nitrogen fertilizer from Kellogg Biological Station, Michigan, USA - KB3-0-4 | ecosystem: Environmental > Terrestrial > Soil > Unclassified ... | reverse complement strand
CTCGGGGCCAGCGACGCTCGCCCGGAAGTCGACGTAAACAAGCTCATCCCGATCGAGGCTTTCGGCGTGAAGTTTATGTCGATGGCGCTGCTCCAGCCCGGCGACAAACCGATGATCGTGCGCGGCCCAATCCTGCACGGTCTCGTGAAGCAGTTTTTATCGGATGTGAAGTGGGGCGAGCTCGACTACCTGATCGTAGACATGCCACCGGGCACCGGAGACGTGCAGTTATCACTCGCTCAATTAGTGCCAGTGCAGGGCGCGGTGCTAGTGACAACCCCGCAAAACGTAGCCGTCGCGGACGTCCGCCGCGCGTTAAGGATGTTTGAAACCGTCGCGATACCAGTCCTCGGCATCGTCGAAAACATGAGCTACTTCATCGCTCCCGACACCGGCACGCGCTACAACATCTTCGGCGAAGGCGGCGGCGAGCGACTCGCACTCACGTATCACGTCCCCTTCCTCGGCGCGGTTCCGCTGGGAATCGAAGTGCGCGAAGGCGGCGACAACGGCGTGCCCGTGGTGGTCGGCAAGCCCGATTCACCGCAGGCGCAGGCGCTCCGAAAGGTGACGGAGGAAGTGGCGCGACAGGTGTCGATCGAAGCGATGAAACCTGAGCTTGTCGTTTTGGGCAAAGGGCAATAAGATACGACGAGAGTTTAAGGCTTAATTTTTATTTGAGAGGTTAGTAAAGATGTCAGCAACTACAGCGCCTACCGTGGCACTCAATGTCACCGAATCGGCCGCAACCGAGATCAGGAAGTTCATGTCCAGCGAAGAGGGCCTACCCGAAACCTCAGGGCTCCGCGTACGAGTTGTGCCCGGAGGTTGCTCTGGTTTTCAGTACAGCTTGAACATTGAAGAGGAATCGCGCGAAGGTGATTTCATCCTCGACGAGAAGGGCGTGCGAATGTTTGTCGACATGTTCAGCGCGCAGTATCTAAACGGCGTCGAGATCGATTACGTGAGCGGCGTCATGGGCTCCGGTTTCACGTTCAAGAATCCGAACGCCACCGGCAGTTGCGGGTGCGGTACTTCGTTCACCGCCTAAGCCTGCCGCGAGTGATTTTTCGACAGGAGACGGGAGCGATCCCGCCTCCTGTTTGTGTTTAAAACTTAAAACCTTGTACAGGATTTACAAGATTTTCAGAATAAACAAGATCAATCATGTAATCATGAAAAATCTTGTAAATCCTGTCTAACTGGAGTGACCTAATCAATGCCGAAAATCCAAGCTGAGACTGCAACCGGTCTCGTCGAAACTGAACCACCTGCCGGAAAAAAACTCGTACTCGCCCTCGAAGACGCGGGCATAGACATACTTCACCGCTGCGGCGGCAACGCACGCTGCACCACTTGCCGCGTTGAGATTCTCGAAGGTGAACCCGGTGAAATGGGTGAGCTCGAACGAAACCGCCTCGCTGTGGAAGCGGAGCTCGCGCCCAACGTCCGTTTGTCATGTCAGATTCGCGTCAACAGCGATTTGAAAGTTCGTGTAATCAACCAGGCGAGCGTGCGCGGCATGGATGCGGGGCCACGTCCGCTTGACGAGTGATTGCGCGGCAGGTTGGTCTAGGTGTAATCTTCGCGCGTAATTCCAGGCTTTCAACACGGAGGACTTATGCTAATTGAGTCAACTGCTCATCTCCCCATCAGTCTGGCTATGTTCCAAGAAGTTTTTCACGCACCTGACGGCGCTGCAATCGGCCGGATGATTCTCCGCTGGTCCCACTTCGTAGCGGGTATTACCTGGATCGGGCTCCTTTACTTCTTCAATCTGGTGAACGTGCCATTCCAGAAAGGAATCGACGCGGACACAAAGAAAAAGGTCAATCCGGATCTGCTCGGACGCGCACTCTGGTACTTCCGTTGGGGCGCTCTTATCACCGTGCTGGTCGGTTTGACTTACTACGCGATGTACATCCTCGCAGTGGACGTACGCAACGCGAATACGCTCGGGCGTGGTGACCATGTCGGAATCTTGTACATACTGGTCTTTTGGCTCGGCTATCCGCTCGTCCTCTTCGTGATTGAGTTCCTGCTGATTAAGAAAGTTCCGGGAGTGATCAAGGATGGTCGCGTGTGGGCGGTTGTCTTCTTTGTCCTCGTGGCAATCTTTACCTATGGACTCGTCAGGTTTTTCGCGTCAGCAATGACTGTCGGAGGCGAGAGCTTTGCGAGTAACAAAGCGTATTCGATCGGTATCGGCGGAACGTACGGCATCGTGATGTTGTTGAATGTTTGGGGCATCATCTGGCCCAACAACAAACGCATCCTTGCCGCGGCCGCAGGCGAGGGTCCGGCGCCGCCGGCCGAGCTCGCGCGACAGGCGTTCATCGCTTCGCGCACGAACACATGGCTATCGCTGCCGATGCTGTTCTTCATGGCCACATCGCACGGCGACTGGATAATCTTCGGTAGATAAAAACCAACAGGGATAGGTCCTATAGGACATATAGGACCTATTCTGCTTTGCCACACAAACTCACCAGCCTCACAACGTATTCGCCACACCTCCGCGCGATATTCTCCAACATCGACACAATTGAATAGGAGGTATCTATGAGTACAACTGGCTCTTATCAGCCGCGGCAGTTTAATCTCAGCGGCCTTAAAGGGATTTCAGATCAAACGCTGGAAATGCACTTCAAACTCTACGAAGGCTACGTCAAAGAAACAAACAACCTGACACAGCGAATCACCGAATTCATCAAAGACGGAAACGTGGACCAGGAAGAAATGCCTGCCTACTCCGAGCTCACGCGCCGGCTTGGGTTCGAGTATAACGGCATGGTGCTGCACGAGTATTACTTCGACAATCTTCAGAGCGGTGGCGGCACGGGCGATCCGTTGAAGACGTCGCAGTTTTTGAAAGCTGCTGAAGCGACGTTTGGCAGTTACGATATCTGGAAGGCTGACTTTGTCGGGATCGGAAAGATGCGCGGCGTGGGTTGGGCCATCTGCAACCAGAATCCTGCCAACGGAAGAATCTCAAACCACTGGATCACGTTGCATGAGACGGGGAACGTCGCGGGGTTCAATCCGATCCTCGTGATGGACGTTTGGGAGCACGCGTTCCTGCTCGACTACAAACCGGCCGAGCGTCCGAAGTACATCGAAGCGTTCTTCTCGAACATCAACTGGAACGCAGTTGAGGAACGGTTGAAGAAGATCACGGGAGTGCAGACGGCGAAAGCTTAATAGGTCCTATAGGACAAATAGGACCTATACTTTTTACTTCTGCGGGAGCGGTGGCTTGCTGAGGGTGCAATCCACCGTTAACGCCCGCAGGAAATCCAGCAGCGCCTCGCGTTGATCCGGAAGCGGGTGACGTGGCTGGAGGTTCTTCTTGTCGAGGAACTCGTTCGGTTTACCACCACCCACCATAATATCCACCGCTTCTTCCAGCGTCTTCGCACTTCCGTCATGAAAGTACGGCGCGGATCTCGCTATATCTCTCAACGTCGGCGTTTTGAATGCGCCCGTATCCTCGGGTCTCTTCGTCACGGTGTAACGTCCCACATCCGGATTCGCCTGGTCCATGCCGATGCCGATGTTGTGAAACTGCTGGTCCGTAAACAAGATTCCATCGTGGCAGTTGTTTCACTTAATCCCCTGAAAGATGTTCCAGCCACGAACGGCGCCTTCGCTCATCGCGCTCTGATCCCCTGCGCGCCAGCGATCGAACGCCGTGTTGCCGCCAATGATCGTCCGCTCGAACGCAGCGATCGCTTTCATCATGTTCTCTTCCGTCGCGTCGCTTTGAAAAACTTTCTGAAACTGCGACCTGTAGTCCTGCAGCGCATTTATCTTCGCGACGATCTCGCCGGTCCTCTCGCCAACGCCCATGTTCCCGCCTTTCCAAGCAGCCATGGCCTGTTTCTCGAGCGAATCGCTGCGACCGTCCCAGTAAAACGCCTGGTGATAGCCGATGTTCCAAAGCGTCGGGCTGTTGCGCGTCAGCGGTTTGTTTTCAGCGCCGATCGCTTTCGGTAAACCGTCTGTTAGACCATGCTCGCAGACGTGACACGAGTAACACGACCGCGAGCCGTCGATGCTCAGTCGCTCGTCAAAGAACAACTGCTTGCCGAGCGCTACCTTTTCGGGCGTCATGGGATTGTCTGCGGGAACGGGCATCGCTTCGTAACCCGCGAGCCCGGCGGGAAGCGGCTGAGTCTTTGGCGAGGTGGATGTAGACGTAGATGACGTGCCGGAAATAGGTTCCGTGTTCTTTCCGCAACCGAGGAATGCAACGACGAACGCGACGAGAAGAAGGGCGATTTTTCTGTTGGACATAAAGAGATGTTATAAACAATCTGCGTAATCTGTGGATAAACAATTTATGAACCGACTTGCCATTATCGCGCTGATAACGCTCGTGTGCGTCGCGTGTTCGGGCAGCAGTGACAATGCGCACACGACGGCGACGACGATCGTGCCGCCGCCGCCGCGACAAGTGTTGCGTGTCGAGAAGCGCGCCGCAAATCAGGTCCCGGCGCAACCCGACGATCCCAAGTTGAAAGTCGATCCGGCAAAGCCGTTGCTGATTTTCAATCTTCCGGATGGCAAGACGTTTCGTGAAGGTGAGCCGGTAGTGCTCGACTTCTCGCTCGCGAACGCGAAGTTGAAAGGTGATGGCGGCGAGTATCGCGTGCGCTATATCGTCGACGATGAGGAGATGCAGTGGATCGACGCTCACGAGCAACTCGTGCTCACCGGCTGGACGATCGGCAAACACACGATCCGGATCGAACTCGTTGGACCTGACGGCTGGCCGTATCGCAACGGCGATTACAACGTCGTGACGCGCGAGCTGACGGTGGCGAAGTGAAGGAACAACTGTTCAATGAATTGATTAAAGAGGCTGCGTGCTGCACGCTGTGTCCGGCGATGTGTGGCCGCAGCGCGGTACTGAGTGAGCTTAACGGATCGCCGGATGCACGCATCATGTTTATTGGTGAAGCGCCGGGACGCAAGGGCGCGGATCGAACGCGCGTTCCGTTTTCCGGCGATCAGTCGGGTGCGAATCTCGATCGTTTTCTGAGCTCGATCAACCTGACGCGGAAAGAGATCTTCATCACGAGTGCGGCGCTGTGTAATCCACGCTCGGAATCAGGCGCAAACCGGAAGCCGACGCAAAAGGAGTTGTCGAACTGCTCGACTTTTTTGGAACGAACGATCGAGCTGGTTGATCCGCGCGTGATTGTGACGTTGGGTTCAGTTGCGCTCGAAGCATTAAAGCGCATTCAATATCACGAGTTGAGCCTGAAGACGGCGGCGTCGCAGATACACTCGTGGAATGACCGCGTGCTTGTGCCGATTTATCATCCGAGCCCGCAGGTGCTGGCGTCGCATCGGCGTGAAGCGGAGCAGCTGCGGGACTATCAAATAGTTAAGAAAGCCATTAACAAGGATTGAGCGAACGGATTATGACTGAGTATGAAGCGGTTCGAGACGGTAGTGCGGGGCTGATCGATCTATCGGCGACGCGTGGGCGTATTCGTGTGAGCGGATCCGAGGCGACGATGTTTCTCAACGGGCTCATCACGAATGATGTGAAGAACCTTGCGCAGAATCGTTGGATGCCGGCGGTGTTTCCGACTGTGCAGGGCCGGCTAATCGGCGCCGTGCGCGTGATACGCGGCAGTGAGCCGGCGTTTCTGATCGATACGGAGACTGCGTCGCACGAGGCTGTGTTGAAGACGCTCTCGCGGTTCACGCTCGCCGGTGATTTCAAGGTTGCGGATGTGACGAGTGAGACTGCGTTGTTGAGCGTTCAAGGGGAAAAAGCAGCCGAGGCGGTGGAGAAGGTTTTTGAAACGCCAGTGTCGGAACTCCCAGGTAATGGTGTTGTAGAAGCTTCTGTAACCATAATGCGCGCGAGTCACACGGGTGAAGAGGGTTTCGATATCGTTGCCGACGCCGCGCGAAAAGCTGAGTTCCAACAGGCTCTCGAAGCCGCAGGCGCACAACCAATCGGTGAAGACACCTTCGAGATCCTGCGCGTCGAAGCCGGAATAGCGCGCTTTGGACAGGACATGGATGAAACTAACGTCGTTCCCGAAACCAATCTCGACGATGCGGTGAGCTTCACGAAGGGCTGCTACGTTGGTCAGGAGATCATCGTCCGGATAAAGCATCGGGGACATCCCGCAAAGAAACTGACGCGATTGCGTTTCGAGACTGATCAGCATATTGAGCCGGGCGCAGTCATTCGATCCACAGACAATCAGGAGATCGGGCGTGTGACTTCGGCAGTGATTTCGCCGCGACGCGGAAGCATCGGGCTCGGTTATGTTCGTTATGAATATATCGCTGATGGAACACGCGTCATCGTTGGTGATGGAATCGATGCGATTGTAGGAACGAATGGCTGAAGATCTTGATTTCCAACAAGCGCGGCTGGCGTACTCGATCATTGAACGCTTGATCGAGCACAACCGCGTTGTCAGTGACCTGATCGCGATGATGGCCCAGGTGCTCGACGAGGACACGACGAAGGCGCTCACGCAAACGCCGACGTGGACTGCTTATCTCGATAGCCGTAGAGCGTTGGAAAAGACGAGAGCGGATGTGGAAACGTTCGCGGAGATACTCAACGGGTTTGATGCGGACGAACAAAGCTAGACAGGATTTTCATGATAAACAGGATCTTGTTAATCATGAAAATCCTGTAATCCTGTCAACGAATCATCATTATCACCTGGCGCTCACGGCCACCGTCGAACTCGCAAAGAAATATTCCCTGCCAGCGACCGAGCAGTAATTTTCCGTCTTGAAATGGGATCGTGACCGAAGAGCCGGTGAGGCTGGCTTTGATGTGGGCGTCGGAGTTTTCCTCGCTGTGACGAAAGCCCATCCCGTGTTGAGGTATCAACGTGCGGAGCGCGTGAAGCATGTCGCGCGGTACGTCCGGATCGGCGTTCTCATTAATCGTCAGGCCAGCCGTCGTGTGTTGCACGTAGAGCACAACCACACCTTCGCGCTGGCCTGATTCCGTAAGCTTTTCCTGGACGAGGTCAGTGAACTCAACCAGCTCTTCCCGGTTGCGCGACCTGACCTTCAAAACATTCATTTCTTCAATAACGCCCAACCAGTCGGCAACACTGCCGCACCCAACGCGATCTTGATCATATCGCCCAAAAGGAAAGGCAACACCGCGAGTTTGAAAGCCGCGATCGGCGACGTGTTCGTGAGAATCGCAAACCACGCCCAGCCGCCAAGAAAGATGATCGCCGAGCCAATCGCCATCGCCGCGACCGCAGTCGGGTAACGCTTGTCCCAACCATGCTCAGCAAACGCGCCCACTATGAACGCAGCCGCCGGAAACGCGACTAGATAGCCAGCGGTTGGACCAAGGAAACGCACGAGCCCCGCGCCACCGCCCGCAAAGAACGGCAAGCCAATCGCGCCTTCGATCAGGTACGCGATGACCGCCGCCGCGCCCAAACGCGATCCGAGCAACATGCCCGTCAACAACACCGCAAACGTCTGCCCGGTGATCGGTATCGGACCGATGTGAATCGTAAACTGCGCACACGCGGCGATGAAGAGGCTAAAAACGATCACCAGCCCCGCGGAACGAACTGAGTCGAGCGGCGCAAGCGCCGCTCCCATCAACGTGTCAGCCTTAGCGTAACTACTCATCAATTAGTCTCCTGCTGCACGACTCACGATTTCTTCTTCAACCGGACGTGTTTCTATCGCGGTCGTTCCAATGCGCATGCCGTGGAACGAGCGCCAGACGAAGAATACTGACACGAGGAAGAACACGAGCGCCAGTATGTGCGTCAACGTCGTATTGCCGTTGCGGGCAGTCAAACTCACCGCCAGCTCAACCGCCAGCAATCCGAACAGCGTCGTAAACTTGATCACCGGATTCATCGCCACTGACGAAGTGTCTTTGAACGGATCGCCGACCGTGTCGCCAACCACCGTCGCGTCGTGCAGCGGCGTGCCCTTCATCTTCAGATCGACTTCGACAACTTTCTTCGCATTGTCCCACGCGCCGCCGGCGTTCGCCATGAAGATCGCCTGGTACAAACCAAAGATCGCGATCGAGATCAGGTAGCCGATAAAGAAGAACGGCTCCACAAACGCGAACGCGAGCGTCGAGAAGAACACCGTCATGAAGATATTGAACATGCCCTTCTGCGCGTACTGCGTGCAGATCTGGACTACTTTCTTACTGTCTTCGATCGAGGCTTTCTCAACCCCTTCGAGCCGGATGTTTGCCTTGATGAACTCAACTGCCCGGTAAGCGCCAGTGGTCACGGCCTGCGTCGATGCACCCGTGAACCAGTAAATCACCGCGCCGCCCGTGATCAGTCCGAGCACGAACGGAGCGTGCAGCAGCGACAGGCTTTCAACGTCGGTGCGCAGTCCGTCCGTCAGCGCCATGATGATCGAGAAGATCATCGTGGTCGCACCGACAACTGCCGTTCCGATCAAAACCGGTTTCGCTGTCGCTTTGAACGTGTTGCCGGCGCCGTCGTTCTCTTCGAGAAGATGCTTGGCGCGCGAGAAGTTGACGTCGACGTTGAAGTCTTTTTTGACTTCCGCTTCGACGTTGGGCACTTGCTCGATCAACGAAAGCTCGTAAACAGACTGCGCGTTGTCCGTCACTGGACCATACGAGTCGACCGCGATCGTCACCGGTCCCATACCGAGGAAGCCGAACGCCACGAGACCGAAACCAAACACCGGGGCCGCAACCGGGGAAACCATCAACGCACCGAGGCCCAGTCCCCCGTCTGCGCCGAGACTAGTGAAGAAGTACGCGATAGCCATCAGGCCGACGATGCTGATGCCGAGCCAGTAGGCGGAGAAATTGCCGGCGACAAGACCGGAAAGAATGTTGAGCGACGGTCCGCCTTCGCGCGAAGACGTCACGACTTCGCTGACGTGTCGCGACGCGGTCGACGTAAAGACCTTCACAAGCTCGGGAATCAGCGCGCCCGCGACCGTGCCGCACGAAATGATGCAGGCGAGTTTCCACCAGAGCGTCGGGTTGCCGCTGAGCGCGGGAATCGTCAAGTAAGAAACGATGAATGTGATCACAACGGAAACAACCGACGTGATCCACACGAGCGACGTCAACGGCGCTTCGAAGTTCATCGAATCAGCATTCTTGTAACGCGCCTTAGCGATCGCGTCGTTGATGAAGTAGGAGAGGGCGCTGGCGACGATCATCATCACGCGCATGACGAAGATCCAAACCAGGAGCTGCACCTGCACGATTGGATTGGTAACGCCGAGCAGGATGAAGGTGATCAGCGCGACGCCCGTTACGCCATAGGTTTCAAAACCGTCTGCGCTGGGTCCGACTGAGTCGCCTGCGTTGTCGCCCGTGCAGTCTGCAATCACGCCGGGGTTACGCGCGTCGTCTTCCTTGATCCCGAAGACGATCTTCATCAGGTCGGAACCGATGTCGGCAATCTTCGTGAAGATGCCGCCCGCGATACGCAGTGCCGCCGCGCCCAGCGACTCGCCGATCGCAAAACCGATGAAGCACGGTCCCGCGTAACTGCCCGGAATGAAGAGCAAAATGCAGAGCATGATCAGCAGCTCGACGCTGATCAGCATCATGCCGATGCTCATGCCGGCCTTTAGCGGAATCGCGTAAAGCGGAAACGGTTTGCCTCCAAGACTGGCGAAAGCCGTGCGCGAGTTGGCGAAAGTGTTGACGCGAATGCCAAACCAGGCGACGCCGTAGCTGCCCGCGATGCCCACCAAACTGAACAACAGGATGATCACGACGCGGAATGGCTCCATCCCTGACAGCACGCCGAAGTAAAGAATGATTACGACGGCGATGAAGGCTTCGAGAAGGAGAATGAACTTGCCCTGTGTGGTCAGGTACGTTTTGCAGGTGGCGTAGATCAGCTCGGAAATCTCACGCATTGCGCGGTGCACCGGCAGTCTCTGGAGGTTCATGTAAATCGCGAGCCCGAAACCGAGCCCGAGAACGCAGATAACAATGCCAAACAGCAGCAAATTATGGCCGGTGATGCCATTCAGG
>Ga0134124_10005678_pt1 | contig 10023 bp, 9 predicted proteins | sample KB304_FD_96880 | JGI IMG/M metagenome (GOLD analysis project Ga0134124, IMG submission 96880) | Terrestrial soil microbial communities without Nitrogen fertilizer from Kellogg Biological Station, Michigan, USA - KB3-0-4 | ecosystem: Environmental > Terrestrial > Soil > Unclassified ... | reverse complement strand
GGGATGCCTGCGCACGATGGTCTGCGTACGATCGGCACCCGTGGAAATGATGTCGATGGGCACATTCACCGCTTCCTGCAGCCGCTGCAGGTAACGCTGCGCGTTGACAGGCAGTTCTGCGTAATCGGTGAGTCCGATGGTGGACTCCTTCCACCCCGGCAACTCCTCGTACACCGGCTCGATCTGCCCGTAGCCTTCCACGAACAATGGCGGCTCGGCCTGCACCTTTCCCTGCACGCGATAACCCGTGCAGATGCGGATGGCCGGCAACCCGTCGAGTACATCAAGCTTGGTAACGCACAGCCCCGACACGCTGGAATGGATGACGGAGCGACGCAGCGCCACTGCATCGAACCAGCCGCAGCGACGCGCGCGACCCGTCACCGATCCGAATTCATGGCCTACCCGCGACAGGTGCTCACCGGTGGCGTCGAACAACTCGGTGGGAAAGGGTCCCGCGCCCACGCGGGTGGCATAGGCCTTCACGATGCCCAGCACATGATCGAAGTAGCGCGGGCCGAGGCCAGTGCCCGTGGACGCCCCGCCTGCCGTGGTATTGGAGGAGGTGACGTAGGGATAAGTGCCGTGGTCGATGTCGAGCATCGCGCCCTGCGCGCCCTCGAACAGCACATTGGCATTCTGCTCACGCAGCGTGGCCAGCTCCTGCGTCACATCCACCACCAGCGGCTTGATGCGTTCGCCCTGCGCCAGCAGCGTCTCGCACATGCCGGCAGCATCCAGCGGCGGCAGCTCGAAGTAACGCGTGAGTACGAAATTATGGAAGTCGAGTATGTCGGCGAGCCGCTCCGAGAAGTGCGATGGATTGAACAGGTCGGCAACGCGCAGCGCGTGGCGCGCCACCTTGTCCTCATACGCGGGACCAATGCCGCGACCCGTAGTGCCGATGGCATTGACGCCACGTGCCGTCTCGCGCGCCTTGTCGAGCGCGACATGCGAGGGCAGGATCAGCGGGCAGCTCGGCGAAATGCGCAGCCGCTCGAATACGGGTACGCCGCGGTCGATCAGCGTCTGGCTCTCCTTGAGCAGGGCCTCCAGCGATACCACCACTCCGTTGCCGATATAGCAGCGTGAGCCTTCGCGCAGAATGCCGGAGGGAATCAGCGACAGGATGGTCTTCTGCCCGCCGATCACCAGCGTGTGGCCGGCGTTGTGGCCGCCCTGGAAGCGCGCCACCGCGGAGGCACGTTCGGTGAGCAGGTCGACGACCTTGCCCTTGCCCTCATCGCCCCACTGCGTACCGATCACTACGACAAAACGACCCATTTCTCGACTCTCTACGATCTGACCACGAATAACACCACCAGCCCGGCCAGTACGCTGATGAATCCGGCGATGCGCAGTTCGCGCTCGCCCATTTTCGACAACTGCTCGAACACCCGGCGCGTGCCCGAAGGATTCGCAAACGGCAGCAGGCCTTCCAGCACCAGCAGGATCCCCACCGCGGCCAGCAGATCTGCCCAGGCGAAGCTCACTGCCGCACCAGGCAAAAATCCGCTCAGCGCCGACCGGGCGAATTCAGGTATTTGAAGAATTCCCCTTCGGGAGAGACCACCCAGACGTCGCCATCACGCGCCATCGAATTGCGGTACGCCTGCAGGCTGCGATAGAACGCATAGAACTCGGGCGACTTGCCATAGGCCTGCGCGTAGACGCGCGCCGCCAGACCATCACCCTCGCCCCGCAAACGCTCGGCATCACGCCTGGCGTTGGCCAGGGTTTCAGTGACGCGCCGGTCGGCCTCGGCCTTGATGCGTTCGCGTTCGGAAGAGCCCTCGGCGCGCAGCTGGTTGGCACGCGCGCGGAAGCTCTCCTGCATGCGCTGGTACACCGAACCGCTGACCTCGTCCGGCAGATCGATGCGCTGCACGCGCACGTCGATGAGCTCGACGCCCAGGCCCTTGGCGGCCTCACTGGCACGGCTGAACATGTCGCCGGTGAATACGGTGCGCTCGGTGATGACAATTTCCTGCAGCGTGCGGCGCGCCACCACGCCCTTGATGCCGTCCTTGACGTTCTCGCCCAGTCGCGACGAGGCATCGTCCGAGTTGCCAGCAGTGGCACGGTAGTACTGCGCGGGGTCGAGCACACGCCACTTCACGTAGAAGTCGACAATCAGCGCCTTGTTCTCGCTGGTCAGGAAGGTCTCACCCTCGTAGCGCTGCGTGACGATGCGGCGCTCGAAGCGGCGCACATTGTCGATCCACAACGGCCACTTCAGGTGCAGACCGGGACTGTAATTCGCGCCCTCGATCTTGCCGAACTGCATGCGGATCGCGGTCTCGGATTCGCGCACCTGGAACAGCGACTGCCATACCAGTATCACGCCGATGAGCACGAGCAGGAATATGCCGGAGGACCGCGACATCATCGGACTCCTCTGGTACGACCATCCACCGTCACGGTGGGCAGCTCTTCGGTGGCCGGCGGCGCACTGGTCGGCGCGTTGCGCGCGGCATTGCGCTCCAGCAACTTGTCCAGCGGCAGGTAGATCATGTTGCCGTTGCCGGTCTTGGTGTCGAGGACGATCTTCTTCGACTGCTGCATGATCTCTTCGATGGTCTCGATGTACATGCGCTGCCGCGTCACTTCGGGCGCCTGCGCGTAGATCGAGTACACGCTGTTGAATCGCGCCACATCGCCCTCGGCCTGCGCCAGCACCTGGGCCTTGTAGGCCTCGGCATTCAGGATCAGACGCTGCGCGTCGCCTTCAGCCTTGGGCACTCTGTCGTTGGTGTAGGCCAGGGCTTCCTTGCTGAAACGCTCGCGGTCCTCGATGGCCTTGTTGGCGTCGCGCTGCGCGGCGACCACGGCGTCGGGCACCTGCACGTCGGTGAGGTTCACGCTGACGATGCGCAGGCCGGCGTTGTAGCCATCGAGCGTGCGCTGGATGCGTTCCTTGGTGCTGTCGGTGATGCGCTGGCGTGCCGCGCCCAGCACATCGTCGAGACTGGCCTGGCCCACCACTTCACGGATGGCGCTCTCGCTCACTTCGCGCAGCGTGCCTTCGACATCGCGCACCTGGAACAGAACCTTCACCGGATCGGCGTTCAGGTACTGGATGGCGATGCGGATCTCCACCAGGTTCACGTCCGCGGTCAGCACCCGCGACTTGTATTCGACGCTGTTGACCTGGGAGACATTGACCTTGGTGACGGTCTCGATGGGCCAGGGAAACGCCCAGCCCCAGCCTTCATTGCGGACTTCGGTGAAACGCCCGAAGCGCTGCACCACGCCTTTCTCCGAGGCGTTGACCTGAAACATTCCGGAAGCCAGCCACAGCAGGGCCAGCACGCCAGCCAGCAGCAGCCCGAAGCTCGCGGCCGACGCGCCGCCATCGGTGCCTCCGCCACCCGCACCATCGCCCGCGCCGCCGCCCGACAGACGGGCCTGCAGCCGCTGCAACCAATTGCTGAAGGATTCGCCGCCGGATTTTCCGGCCGGGCGCTTCTTGCCCCAGGGCGACTCGCCCCGGTTTCCGGGTTCATTCCAGGCCATCTTGGCTTTCGGCACCTTTCGGTTACCGCCACCCGGATTGGCGGCGGTGCGTTTTGCGGGGAGATTCTAGGGTATCGCCGCCAACGGGAACAAGTTTTGCCCCCGGCATGCGGCCGATGGCCTCCAGTTCGGCATCCGGCAAATCGACAGTCAGATCAAAGCTTTCCGCGCTGGACTGCTCATCGAGCACCACGCCTGCTGCATACAGTCTGGCCCGCGCCGCCCCTTCGGTAAGCGGCAGCTGCACACGCATCCGGTGCACCGCGCAGGACAACCGTTCGGCCACCGCGCGGCCCAGCAGATCGAGCCCGAGGCCCCGTGCGGCACTGATCCAGATCGCCTCGATCTCGCCATTCTCGCCGCGATCCACATGCGGCTCGACCTCGAGCCGGTCGATCTTGTTGAACACGCGGATGCTGGGGATTTCACCCGCACCGATCTGCGTGAGCACCCGATCGACCTCTTCCATATGCTCGGCGCGACGCGGATCGCTGGCATCGATGACATGCAGCAGCAGATTGGCTTCGCGCGCTTCGGTGAGCGTGGATTCAAACGCCGCGACCAGATCGTGCGGCAGATCGCGGATGAACCCCACCGTGTCGGCCGCGACCACGGTGGTGCCACCGGGCAGCTGCAGGCGCCGCACCGTGGGATCGAGCGTGGCGAAGAGCTGGTCGGCCACATAGGCATTCTCGCCCGTGAGGCTGCGGAACAAGGTGGACTTGCCGGCGTTGGTGTAACCCACCAGCGCAATCGAAGGGATGGGAATCGCCACTCGCGCACCGCGGCCGGTTTCCCGCTGCAGCTTGATCTTTTCCAGTCGCTCAGTGAGCACGCGCACGCGTTTGCCGAGCAGCCGGCGATCGGTTTCCAGCTGCGTTTCACCAGGGCCGCGCAGTCCGATGCTGCCACCGCGTTGCCGCTCAAGGTGGGTCCAGCCCCGCACCAGGCGACTGGCGATGTGTTTCAACTGCGCGAGTTCGACCTCGAGCTTGCCTTCATGACTCTTCGCGCGCTGCGCGAAGATATCGAGGATCAGGCCGCTGCGATCGAGCACGCGCTTGCCGGTGAGCTTCTCCAGATTGCGTTCCTGGCTGGGCGACAGCGGGTGATCGATGAGAATCACATCTGCGTTCTGCGCCAGCGCCTCGAGGCGGATTTCATCCGCCTTGCCGCTGCCGACGAAGTAGCGCGGATCGGGCCGTTCGCGCCGACCTGTGATCGTGGCCACCGGAATCGCGCCGGCCGAAGTCGCCAGCTGCGTGAATTCGCTCAGGTCTTCGGGATCCAGAGGCGCGCCCAGTCCCAGGCGCACCAGTACTGCCCGTTCGCCGCTGCGCGGACGTTCAAACATCAGGCAGCGGGACTCTCCGCTTCTTCTTCTTCGGAACCTGGCACACGCACATTGCGCGCCGGCACCACAGTAGAAATGGCGTGTTTGTACACCATCTGATTGACGCTGTTCTTCAGCAGCACGACGAACTGATCGAACGAATCGATAGTGCCCTGCAGTTTGATGCCGTTGACGAGATAGATGGAGACCGGCACGCGCTCCTTGCGTAATGCGTTCAGGAAAGGATCCTGCAACGACTGGGTCTTGGCCACGACGTTCTCCTTATTTTGTTGCGTCGCATCTTATCATGGGGACTACATGCCTTCGATCAAGGCCCGGGGCAATTGTTCCATGGTTGGTAAGTCAAAAGGGTCGGCTTTCAACAATTTGGCGTCGGCAGGAAAAAAAGAGGCAGAGCGCAACCAGGTCAATTGACGCTTCGCCAGCTGCCGGGTGGCGAACAGCGCTTTTTGCGCGGATTCCTGCAGGGTTTCTCGCCGCAGGCAAAACCCGAGCATCTGTCGATAGCCCACCAGACGTAATGCCGGACTGCGCTCGTCCAGTGTGCCGCGCGCAAGCAAATTACTGACTTCCTCAGTAAATCCCGCTTTCAACATCGCATCCAGACGCTGCGCGATGCGCTCATGCAATTGCTCCCTTCGCTGCGGCTCCAGCACACAAAGTGTCCAGTCGCCAAATAACGACAGCGTAGACGCTGATTCCCAATGTTGTTCGAGCGTGCGGCCGGAAAGGGCTAGTACTTCCAGCGCACGCTGGATGCGCTGCGCATCGTTGGGATGAATCCTCGCAGCAGACTTCGGATCGCCGACCGCGAGCTGGGCATGCAATGCCGGCCATCCCTCGCGCGCCGCGCGCACGTCGATCGCCGCGCGGACCGCCTCGTCTGCAACAGGCAGCGCGGCGATTCCCTGGAACAGCGCGCGAAAGTACAACATGGTGCCGCCCACCAGCACGGGAAGCGCACCGCGTCCACGGATCGCTTCCACCAGGCTCAGGCAATCCCTGCGGAATTCACCGGCGGAATAATTCTGCTCCGGATCGCGGATGTCGATCAGATGATGCGGCACACGCGCCCTCTCTGCTGCCGAAGGCTTGGCCGTGCCGATATCCATGCCGCGATAGACCTGCGCAGAATCCACGCTGATCAGTTCGACGGGCATGCGCTCAGCCAGGCGCAGCGCCAGCTCGCTCTTGCCGCAGGCGGTCGGACCCAGAATGGCAATGGCGCGCACGCCGGTCACGGCATCAGCCACGCATTACCTGCCGCGCAGGAACAGGTGATCCAGTTCCGACAACGCCACACGCGTGAAGGTGGGTCGGCCGTGATTGCATTGACTGGCGCGTTCGGTTTCTTCCATCTGCCGCAACAGTGCATCCATTTCGGGCAGGCTGAGCCGGCGACCGGCATGCACGGCACCGCGACATGCCAGCGTGGCCAGCAGCCGGTGCTCCGCGCCCTCCACATGATGCGTGCCTTCGTCATCGGCCACGCCCAGCGCGGCATCACGCACCAGCTGCGCCACATCCACGCGCGCCAGCAGCGCCGGCACGCTGCGCACGGCGATGCGATCCGGCGCGATCTGCATCAGATCGAACCCGCAGCGCGACCACTCCTGCTGTTCCTCCAGCACGCGCTCGATCACATTCGCAGGCAAGTCGACCGTCACCGGCTCGAGCAGTTGCTGCGCATCCGCATGCCGACCTGCGTGGTCCGCCTTCATCTTCTCGTAGAGCACGCGCTCGTGGCCGGCATGCATGTCGACCAGCACCAGTCCCTGCGCGTCCTGCGCGAGGATGTAGATGCCATGCAGCTGGGCGATGGCGGTGCCCAGGGGCCGTGAATCCGTCGCGCGGCCGACTGAATCCGCCGTGGCGCCGTTCGACAGCGCATCGCCAGATGTGATGTCGCCCACCGTGGAATTGCGGATGGCATCGCGCACTGCCCAGGCGCCGAGCGGCACGGGAGTCCGCCCGAACGCGGCTCCACTGGAACCCGCGTGCGTCGCGAACTCGAACTGCGCTGGACGCGCATCATTTGCCAGACTGCCTGCCACAGCGCTGTGCTGCACACCGGGGCGAGTGACCGCCAGCGATCGCTCGATGCCACGATGAATGAAGTCGTGCACGCCACGTGATTCACGGAAGCGCAGTTCCTGCTTGGCCGGGTGCGCATTCACATCCACTTCGCGCGGATCGAGCGTCAGCGACAGCACATAGGCCGGGTGACGTCCGCCATACAGCACATCCCGATAGCCAAGCTTCACCGCATTCATCAGCAGCCGGTCGCGTACGGCCCGCCCGTTCACGAACCAATGCGCGAGGTCTGGTTGTGCGCGCGAAAATGTAGGCAGGCTGATCCAGCCGCTGAGCTGCAGTGCCCCGGCGGCGATGTTCACGGGCATGCAGCCGGCTGCGAAGTCCTCGCCCATCACCTGCGCCAGGCGCTGCTGGCGATCGCTGTCGCTCTGCGCCGCGGGCACACGCAGCAGTTCGCGGCCGTTGTGCAGGTAGCGCACGGCCACATCGAAATGCGACAGCGCCAGCCGCTCCACCATGCGCTGCACGTGCATGGCCTCGGTGGCCTCGCTGCGCAGGAAGCGCCGCCGGGCCGGCACATTGAAGAACAGGTCACGCACTTCGATTACGGTGCCTTCGGCCAGCGCCGCCGGCCGCACCTCACCCAACTGGCCGTTTTCCGCGAGGATTTCATTTGCCTGCGCAGCCGCGCGCTGCCGCGAGGTCAGCCGCAGTCGCGCCACGGCGGCGATCGAGGGCAGCGCTTCCCCCCGAAAGCCCAGCGACTGCACCGCAGCCAGGTCATCGAGTGTGGCGATCTTGCTGGTGGCGTGGCGCGTCAACGCCAGCGGCAGTTCTTCCGCTGCGATACCGCTGCCGTTGTCGCGGACACGGATCAGGCTGGCGCCCCCGCCTTCGATCTCGATGTCGATGCGTGTGGCGCCGGCGTCGATGGCGTTCTCGACCAGCTCCTTGATGACGGATGCGGGCCGCTCCACCACCTCGCCGGCGGCGATCTGGTCGATGAGGTGCGAGGGAAGAATGCGGATCGGCATACGAGGCGGATATTAACGCCTCGCGAGCGCATCCCAGGCGGGAATCAGGGTGCGGAGCCCGCCATGATGGGCGCGACGCCGCGCCGCGTCTCACGCTGTCGTGCGTACAGGCTGCCGTCCGGCGGACTGCTGCGGAAATATTCACGCACGCCGTTGAAGATCGCTTCGGCAATCGCCTGCTGGTGAGTCTGTGTGCGCAGCTTGCGCTCCTCGGCAGGATTGGAGATGTAGGCGGTCTCCACCAGCATCGAAGGAATGTCCGGGGACTTCAGCACCACGAAGGCGGCCTGCTGCACATCGGTCTTGCGGATGGTGCCCACACGGTCGAGCTGGCCGAGCACGCGTTCGGCGGCGACCATACTCGAGCCGATGCTGGCCGTCTGCGATACATCCATCAGCACCGAGGCCAGCGCGTCGTTCTTGTCACCGAGCGAAACGCCGCCTTTCAGGTCGGCGGCGTTCTCAGTTTCGGCCAGCCAGCGGGCAGCCTCGTTCGTGGCGCCCTTGTCGGACAGCACATAGACCGATGAGCCCGAAACCTCACGGTTGCGGATCGAGTCGGCATGAATCGACACGAAGATGTCGGCGCGCGCCTTGCGCGCCAGATTGATGCGATCGCGCAGCGGAATAAAGCGATCCTCATCACGGGTGAGAAAGGCCTTCATTCCGGGTTCGGCATCCACACGACGCGCCAGTGCGCGCGCAATGGCCAGCACCACGTCTTTTTCACGTGTGCCATTGCCGCCACTGGCGCCCGGGTCCTGACCACCATGGCCGGCATCGATGGCCACGATGACATCGCGACCTTCATCGGCTGGTGCGTGGGCTGCGCGCACAGCAACTGGTGCAGCGGGGGCAGTACTGACTGCGACAGAGGGTGCGCCCAGGTCGATCACGACCTGCGTGCCGACGGTACGCACCGTGGGCGCCAGGGCGCGGGAGAGTTCGAGCACCAGCCGCAGCGTCGTGCGGTCCTGCATGCCGGAGCGCAGTGATTTCACCGGTCCAGCTGCCTTCGGCAGACGGGTGCCGCTGGCGAGCCTGGTCGCGGGCAGATCGATCACTAGCCGATCTGGTTCGGCCAGGGAGAACACCTTGGGTGTGGCCGCGGCCGACAGAGTCAGGGTGAGTTGCGCGGAATCGCCAGTGGATGCGAGCTGCGCCTGGCGTACCGTCGTGGCGGCCTGCACCAGCTGCGCGGTTGCCAGCAGAGTGCCTGTGGCGATCAGCTGACGCATCAGAATCCGGAACATGGCCAGTAATCTATGGCGCGGCCAGGTATTTTTCAATGAAAATTATGCAGATAGGCCGTTTTCATCATCTGCTGTCTGCGCAGAGATTCGAGAGCCAGAGGCGACCTGCTGCAGTTTCTGCGACGCAGCCTATTCTGCGGCCCTTCGGCATCACGTCGATCGACACATGGACGTCGGCAGGGGGCAAGCCCGCACCTGCCGATTTCTCGGGCCATTCAATCAGCCACAGCACACTGCCGGCCAGATGATCCGCCAGGCCCAGCCCCTGGATTTCCTGTGGCGAGCGCAGCCTATACAGGTCGATATGCACCACGCGGCCACGCGGCGTGAGGTATTCGGACAGCAGGCCGTAGGTGGGACTGCGAACCGGGCCGTTCTCGCCCATTTCGCGCAGCATGCCGCGGGCAAAGCAGGTCTTGCCGCTGCCCAGCTCGCCCTGCAGATACAGCACCAGCGGCGTCTTGGCGCTGGGCACGCCGCGCGCGGCCTTGCGCGCCAGCGCCTCGGTGGCGGCTTCATCGGGCAGCAAGAAATCGGCGCTCATGGCAGCTGCGCCAGCACGGCCCGCAGCTCGCGCGCCACATCCAGTGCCAGCACTCCACGCAGGCCATTGCGTGCACAGCGATCACCCGCCACGGCATGCGCATAGACGGCCGCTGCGGCAGCGGTAAAAGGATCGCCGCCCTGCGCGAGCAGACCCGCTACGGTGCCGGTGAGCACATCGCCCATGCCGGGCACCGCCATGCCTGGATTGCCCTTCTCGCAAAGGCGCGGCGTGCGGCCCGCCCGACCGATCAGTGTCGCGGCGCCCTTGAGTACGATGGTGCCG
>Ga0134124_10005674_pt1 | contig 10028 bp, 11 predicted proteins | sample KB304_FD_96880 | JGI IMG/M metagenome (GOLD analysis project Ga0134124, IMG submission 96880) | Terrestrial soil microbial communities without Nitrogen fertilizer from Kellogg Biological Station, Michigan, USA - KB3-0-4 | ecosystem: Environmental > Terrestrial > Soil > Unclassified ... | reverse complement strand
TGCCGGTACCGGTGGCGCCGGTGATCAGGCCGTGGCGATTCGCGAGCGCCGGCAGGAGCTGGCACTCGGTTTGGGCGTTCTTCGCAATCAACAGGGGGTCAGCCATGGCATGAAAAGTAAAATAAAGGAATTGCGGGACAGATCAAGAATGGCGCGGCCATTTTGCTCTGTCCCCAACTGACTAGAGGAATTGCGGGACAGATCGGGAATGGCGAGGCCATTTTGCTCTGTCCCAACCAGGTCGTGAGACTTCGCGGGACAGATCTTTGGCTCTGTCCTCAACCGATCAAAAAAAGAGCAAGGACTTCAAGTGGCAGGACACAGCAAGTGGGCGAATATCCAGCACCGCAAGGGCCGCCAGGACGAGAAGCGGGGCAAGGTGTGGACCCGCGTCATCCGTGAAATCATGGTGGCGGCGCGCCAGGGCGGCGGCGACCTGTCGGCCAACCCACGGCTGAGGCTGGCCGTGGAAAAAGCCAAGGCGGTCAACATGCCGGCCGACACGATCAAGCGCAACATCGACAAGGCCACCGGCAGCCTGGAAGGCGTGCAGTACGAGGAAATCAGCTACGAAGGCTATGGCATCGGCGGCGCCGCCATCATCGTGGACACCATGACCGACAACAAGGTGCGCACCGTGGCCGAGGTACGCCACGCCTTCAGCAAGCACGGCGGCAACATGGGCACCGCTGGCTCGGTGTCGTTCCAGTTCCAGAAAGTGGGCCAGCTCATCCTGGCGCCCGGCACCAGCGAAGACATGGTGATGGACGTGGCCCTGGAAGCCGGGGCCCAGGACGTGATCGCGGAGGAGGACGGCACCATCGAGGTCATCACGTCGCCCACCGACTTCGAGGCGGTGAAGAACGCGCTGGAAGCCGCCGGCCTGAAAGCCGAGGTCGCCGAAGTCACGATGCGTCCCGAGAACACGATCGAGTTGAAGGGCGAGGAAGCGGCCAGGATGCAGAAACTGCTTGACGTCCTGGAGGACCTCGACGACGTGCAGAACGTGTTCCACAACGCCGAGATCGACCAATGAAGGTCCTGGTGATCGGCGGTGGCGGCCGGGAGCACGCCCTGGCATGGAAACTGGCCCAGTCGCCCAAGCTGCAAGCGGTGTATGTTGCGCCCGGCAATGGCGGCACGGCACTCGATCCGCGGCTGGAAAACGTGGACATCACCGACATCGCGCAGCTGCGGAAATGGGCGCTCGACCAGAAGATCGTGCTGACGGTGGTGGGTCCCGAAGGACCGCTGGCGGCCGGCGTGGTGGACGATTTTCGCGACCACGGGCTGCGCATCTTCGGGCCGACGCGGGCGGCGGCGCAGCTGGAGAGCTCCAAGGCGTTTTCCAAGGCCTTCATGAAGCGGCACGGCATTCCCACGGCCGAATACGAGACCTTTACCGATCCGGTCGCGGCTCACGCGTATGTCGACCGCGTCGGCGCACCGATCGTGGTCAAGGCCGATGGCCTCGCGGCGGGCAAAGGCGTCGTCGTGGCGATGACAGCGTACGAAGCGCACCAGGCCATCGACTTCATGCTGCTGGACAACAAGCTGGGCGTCACGCACAACGTGGGCGCTGATGGCCAGGCGGCTCCGCGGGTCGTGATCGAGGAATTCCTGTATGGCGAGGAAGCGAGTTTCATCATCTTGTGCGACGGCAGGAACGTCATCCCGCTGGCAACGTCGCAGGATCACAAGCGCCTGCTGGATAACGACCAGGGTCCCAACACGGGCGGCATGGGCGCCTACTCGCCCGCTCCGGTCGTGACGCCCGCGGTCCACGCGCGGGCGATGCGCGAGATCATCCTGCCCACGATCAGGGGCATGGACGGCGAGGGCATCCCGTACACCGGCTTTCTCTACGCCGGCCTGATGATCGATGCCCAGGGGCGGCCCAAGGCACTGGAATTCAACTGCCGGATGGGAGACCCGGAAACGCAGCCCATCATGATGCGGCTGAAGTCGGACCTGTACGACGTGATGATGGCCGCTACTTCCGGCGCGCTCGATCACGTGGAACTGCAATGGTCCCGGCGCACCGCATTGGGCGTGGTCCTGGCCGCTGCGGGCTATCCGCACAATCCGCGCAAGGGCGACCCGATCAGCGGCTTGCCCAAGGAGGCCGAGGACGCCGTGGTATTCCACGCCGGCACCGCCCAGAAGGATGGCGTGCTCATGACTTCCGGCGGGCGCGTGCTGTGCGTGACGGCGCTGGCCGACGGCGTCCGGGCGGCGCAGCAGCGGGCCTACGACATCACCCACGGCATCCGCTTCGAAGGCGCGCAATACCGCCACGACATCGGCCATCGCGCGGTGCGCTCATGAGCAACGTCGACACCGTCCGCGACTACCTGGTCGGCCTGCAGGACCGCATCGTCACGGCCTGCGCCGAAGTAGACGGCGGCCAGTTCGTCAAGGACCCATGGAAGAAGGCCGTGGGCGAGCCGCTCCAGGGCGACGGCGTCACCATGATCCTGGAGGGCGGCAAGGTGTTCGAGCGCGCCGGCTGCGGTTTCTCGCACGTCGTCGGGCCGCGCCTGCCGGCCTCGGCCACGCAGCACCGCCCCGACCTGGCCGGCTCGGGATTCGAGGCGCTGGGGGTGTCGCTGGTGTTCCATCCGCGCAATCCGTACGCGCCCACGGTGCACATGAACGTGCGCATGCTGGCCGCCATGGTGCAGCAGGGCGACCCGGTCATCTGGTTCGGCGGCGGCATGGACCTGACCCCGTACTACGGCTTCGAGGAAGACGCGGTTCACTTCCACGGCGTGTGCCGGTCCGCGCTCGAGCCGTTCGGCAGCGACAAGTATCCGCGCTTCAAGACCTGGTGCGACGAGTATTTCTGCCTGAAGCACCGCGGCGAGCAGCGGGGCATCGGCGGCATCTTCTTCGACGACTTCGCCGAGGGCGGCTTTGCGAACAGCTTCGCGATGATGAGTTCGGTCGGCGACAGCTTCCTGGATGCCTACATGCCGATCCTGCAGCGCCGCAAGGACACCCCTTACGGCGAACGCGAGCGCAATTTCCAGTTGTACCGGCGCGGCCGCTACGTCGAATTCAACCTGGTCTGGGACCGCGGCACGCACTTTGGCTTGCAGTCGGGGGGACGCACCGAGTCGATCCTGCTGTCGATGCCGCCGCTGGCCGGCTGGTCCTACCAGCGCCAGACCGAACCGGGCTCGCCCGAGGCTGACCTGTACACCAAATTCCTGGTGCGAAGGGACTGGATTTGACCAGCGCAGCGCCGGGCGCCGGCCAACGGCTGGGCGTATTCGGGGGCGCGTTCGATCCGCCGCACCTGGCGCACGTGGCGCTGGCCCAGGCGGCGCTCGAGCAGCTCCAGCTCGACCAGCTGCGCATCTTTCCGACCGGACAGGCCTGGCACAAGCCACGAGCCATGAGTGCGCCGGAGCACCGCCTGGCGATGACGCGGCTCGCTTTCGCCGATCTCCCGCGCACGGTGATCGACGAACGCGAGTTGCAGCGGCCGGGGCCCACCTACACCATCGACACGCTGCGCGAGCTGAAGGCCGAGCATCCGGCCGCCGGGCTTTTCCTGGTCATGGGCGAGGACCAGGCAGTTTCGCTGACGCGCTGGCGCGAATGGGAAGCGATCCTGGAGCTGGCGACAGTCTGCATGGCAGCTCGCCCCTCCGTACAGACGAGCCCCGTTGCAGCGCAGCCGGCGCTGCCGCAGCAAGCGCAGGCGCGGCTGCTGCGGCTGCCGGCCATGCCCGAGAGCGCGACCGAAGTGCGCGAACGGGTGGCGGCCGCAGAGGCATTCGGCCATCTGGTCCCCCCGGCCGTTGCAAGTTATATTGAGCAACATCACCTTTACCAAGCCATTTGATGACCCAAGAAGCCGCCGCAAGAAAAGACACCCAGCGCCTCCAGCGTGCCATCGTCGATGGACTGGAGGACGTCAAGGCGCAGGACATCACCGTTTTCAACACAGAGCACCTCTCACCGCTGTTCGAGCGCGTGATCGTCGCCTCGGGCACTTCGAACCGGCAAACCAAGGCGCTGGCCTCGAGCGTGCGTGACGCCGTGCGCGAGGCGGGCTTTCCCAAACCGCGCGTCGAAGGCGAGGAAAATGGCGAGTGGATCATCGTGGACTGCGGCGCCGCTGTCGCGCACATCATGCAACCGGCGATCCGGCAGTACTATCATCTCGAGGAGATCTGGGGCGACAAGCCGGTGCGGCTGAAATTCGGTGCGCCCAGGCCGGCCGCAACCGCAACCAGGAGCGCGCCGGCGAGCGCCACCGGCACCAGGGCACCGGCCCGGACAGTGAACAAGGCAACTGTGAAGACGACAGCCGCGAAGACGGCAACGAAGAAGAAGGCAACTGCGAAGAAGGCCGCTACGGCCAAGAAAGCGGCCAAGGCGCCTGCGAAAAAAGCGCCCGCCCGAAAAGCTGCGCCCGCCAGGAAGGCCACGCCCAGATCCCGGACATGAAGCTGGTCATCGTGGCGGTGGGCCAGCGGGTCCCCGGCTGGGCCCAGGCTGCCTGGGACACCTATGCCAAGCGCTTTCCACCCGAGCTGCGGGTGGAGTTGAAGGCGGTGAAGACGGCACCGCGCACGGCCTCGACCCTGGAAAGCCTGTTCGCGGCCGAGCGCCAGCGCATCGAAGCGGCCATCCCCAGGGGAGCGCATGTGGTGGTGCTGGATGAACACGGCACGGCGCTCACCACGATGGCTCTGGCCGGCCGGCTCAAGGCCTGGCAGCTCCAGGGTGGCGACGTGGTGCTAGTGATCGGCGGCCCGGACGGGCTCGACCCCGGCTTCAAGCGCGCGGCTCACGAGCGTATCCGCCTGTCGGACCTGACCTTGCCGCATGCAATGGTTCGCGTCCTGCTGGTCGAACAGCTCTACCGCGCGTGGTCGATCAACGCGAACCACCCGTACCACCGTGAGTGAGTTCCTCTACCTCGCCTCCCAAAGCCCGCGCCGCAGGCAATTGCTCGAGCAGCTTGGCGTGCGGCACGAATTGCTGCTGCCGGATGCGCACGAGGACACCGAGTCGATCGAAGCCGCTCTGCCGGGTGAAGCGCCGGGGCGCTATGTACGCCGGGTGACGGCGCTGAAACTCGACGCGGCGATGCAGCGCCTGAAGCGCCGCGGCCTGCCGGCAGCGCCCGTGCTGTGCTCCGACACGACGGTGGCACTGGGGCGGGTGATCTACGGCAAGCCGGCCGACGGCCGCGACGCGGCGCGCATGTTGCGCGAATTGTCGGGCGCCACCCATCGCGTGCTGACGGCCGTCGCCGTCCAGAACGGCCGCAAACGGCTGGACGCCACCAGCGATTCGCGCGTGACCTTCGCCGCGCTGACGCCCGCGCAGATCAGGCGCTACGTGGCCAGCGGCGAACCCCTGGGCAAAGCCGGCGCGTATGCGGTGCAGGGCAGCGTGGCCGCCTATATTTCCCGCATCAGCGGCAGCTACACTGGCATCATGGGCTTGCCGATGTACGAGACGGCGCAGTTGCTGCGCGCGTTCGGCTTCCGCATCTAGCCGGTTGGTCCCACAAAAGTCAATGAGCAAATGCAGCAGGACATCCTGATCAACTGGGCGCCCCAGGAGACGCGCGTCGCGATCGTCGAGAACGGGGCGGTGCAGGAGCTGCACGTGGAACGCACGCTCGAGCGCGGGCTGGTGGGCAACGTCTACCTGGGCAAGGTCGCACGCGTCCTGCCGGGCATGCAATCGGCGTTCATCGATATCGGCCTGGAGCGCGCCGCATTCCTGCACGTGGCCGACGTCTGGCATCGGCAGCCGGATGGCGAGCCGCCCGGCTTCGTGCGCAACAGCCAGCCCCAGGTGCCGATCGAAAAACAGGTCTTCGAAGGCCAGTCGCTGATGGTGCAGGTGATCAAGGACGCGATCGGAACCAAGGGCGCGCGCCTGTCGACCCAGATCAGCATTGCCGGGCGCCTGCTCGTGTTCCTGCCCCAGGACGACCATGTGGGGGTGTCGCAAAAGATTCCAGCGGACCAGCGCGACGCGTTGCGCGCGCGCCTGCAGGCGTTGGTGGGCGAGCCGGCCGGCGGCTTCATCCTGCGCACCAACGGCGAGGACGCCACCGACGCCGAGCTGGCCGAGGACATCGCCTACCTGCGCAAGACGTGGACGCGTACCAAGGAGGCGGCGGGGCGACTTCCTCCGACCTCGCTGCTGCACCAGGACCTGAGCCTGCTGCAGCGTGTGCTGCGCGATCTGGTGAACGAGGAGACGCAGACGATCCGCATCGATTCGCACGAACAGTTCAGCAATCTGCAGGCTTTCGGAGTCGAATTCATGCCGGCCGCCGCCGGCCGCCTGCAGTTGTACAAGGGCGAGCGGCCGATCTTCGACCTGTTTTCCATCGACGAGGAAATCGCCAAGGCACTGGGCCGGCGGGTCGACCTGAAATCGGGCGGGTACCTGATCGTCGACCAGACCGAAGCGCTCACGACGGTGGACGTGAATACCGGCGGCTTCGTCGGCGCCCGCAATTTCGACGACACCATCTTCAAGACCAACCTCGAGGCCGCGCACGCGATCGCGCGGCAACTGCGGCTGCGCAACCTGGGCGGCATCATCATCGTGGACTTCATCGACATGGCGCGCGAGGACCACCGCGAAGCCGTGCTGGCGGAGTTCCGCAAGCAACTTGCGCGCGACCGGGTCAAGACCATGGCCGGCAATTTTTCGCAGCTTGGCCTGGTCGAAATGACGCGCAAGCGCACCCGCGAATCGCTGGCCCACATGCTGTGCGAGCCGTGCGAAGCCTGCCAGGGCAAGGGCACGGTCAAGACCGCGCGCAGCGTCACCTACGACATCCTGCGCGAGATCCTGCGCGAGGCGCGGCAGTTCAACCCGCGCGAGTACCGGGTGGTGGCCTCGCCCAAGGTGATCGAGCTGTTCCTGGACGAGGAAAGCCAGCATCTGGCCGGCCTGTCGGACTTCATCGGCAAGCCGATCTCGCTGCAAAGCGAAAGCGCCATGGGACAGGAACAGTACGATATCGTGCTTCTTTAATACTTTGCGGACCAACCGCAGGTTGCTCTGTCCTCAACTGAATGAGGCCGATCCCCATCCTCACCTACCACCAGATCGACGCGCCGCCGCCGTCCGGCGCGCCGTATCGAAGCCTGGTGGTGTCGCCTGCGGCTTTTGCCCGGCAGATGGGCATGCTCAGGACGCTTGGCTACCAGGGCCTGTCGATGAGCGCTCTGGAGCCGTACCTGCGCGGCGATAAATCCGGCAAGGTCGTGGGCATCACGCTGGACGATGGCTTCGTGAACAACCTCGAGCAGGCCTTGCCGGTGCTGCGCCGCTGCGGATTTTCGGCGACCTGCTACGTCGTCAGCGGCCAGATGGGTGGGCTGAACATCTGGGACCGGGCCAAGGGCGTCGCGCCGCAGAGCCTGATGGACGCCGGCCAGCTCAAGGCCTGGCTGGCCGGCGGGCAGGAGGTCGGCGCGCACACGCGCAGCCATGCCGACCTGATGCGGGCCGACGATGCGTCGGCACGCGAAGAGATCGCCGGCTGCAAGCGCGACCTGGAGCAGTCGTTGGGCGCGCCGGTGCGCCACTTCTGCTATCCCTACGGTTTCCACCGGCCTGAACATGCGGCGATGGTGCGCGAGGCCGGTTACGTCACCGCTACCACCACGCAGCGCGGCAGGGTCGGCAGCGCCGACGACCTGTTCGAGTTGCCGCGGGTGCCGGTGCTGCGCGCCACGTCGCTGCCGCTGCTGTGGCTCAAGCTCGCCACGGGCTACGAAGACCGGCGGCGCACGTGAGCGAGGACTATGGCGTGGCTCGAAGGCTGCGCATCGCCGTGCTCAATCGCATCTTCAGCCCGGCCGGGGGCGGCGCCGAGAGCTACTCGATCCGCGTCGTGGAGCAGCTGGCCGCCCGCCATGAAGTCCACGTGTTTGCCCAGCTCATAGAGCATCAGTGGCCGGGTGTGCGCTACCACCGCGTGCCGCGCCTGCTGGCGAGGCCGCGCTGGATCAACCAGCTCTGGTATGCGCTGTACACCTGGCGCGCCACCCGGCGCGGGTTCGACGTGGTGCATTCGCACGAGAACACCTGGCACGGCCACATGCAGACCATGCACGTCAAGCCGGTGCGCACCAATGTCCTGGGCGGGCGCAGCGGCTGGAAGCTGGCGGCGGCATGGCTGAAGATCGTGCTCAGCCCGCGCCTGATCACCAATCTTTCGCTCGAAGCTGAGCGTTTCAGGCCTGCGCCGGGCCGGCACGTCGTGCTCACGTCGGAGGCGCTGCGGGCGCAGGCGCTGGCCGCCTATCCCGCCGCCGCGGCCATGATGTCGGTGATCACGCCGGGCGTGAACCTGCCGGCCGACGCTCCGTCACGCGCTGAAGCGAGGCGTTTGCTGGGCCTGCCGCAATCGGGGGCGCTGCTGCTGTTTGTCGCGAACGATTACCCCCGCAAGGGCCTGGATGCGTTGCTGCTTGCGCTGCCGCGCGTGCCGGAGGACGCGATGCTGATAGTGGTGGGCAATCCGGCCGGCATTGCGCAGTACCAGGACAAGGCGCGCGGCATGGGCGTGGCGCAGCGGGTCCTGTTTCTCGGCGCGCTGAAGGACATCGACCTGGCTTATCGCGCCGCCACGGCGCTGGTGCACCCGACGCTGGACGACACCTTTGCGATGGTCGTGCTCGAGGCGATGGCGTACGGACTGCCGGTGGTGGTGAGCGGCCCGGCGCATTGCGGCATATCGGCGATGCTGCGAAACGGACAAGACGCGCTGTTGCTGGAAGATCCGCGCGACGACTGCCGGCTCGCCGAAGCCGTCGCGCGGGTGCTGGATGATCCCGCGCTGGCGGCAAAACTGTCGGAGGCCGGACGGCTGTTCGCGCAAGGCCACACGTGGCAGAAGGCTGCCCGGGACTATGAAGCGCTCTATTGGCAGTCATGCCGGACCTGATCCGGCGTCGACGGCGTCTACGCCACCAGCTTGAAATGCTTCCTGCTGAAATCCAGCCCCGTGAGCTGCTCCAGCTTCTTTGACAGCCGGTACTTGCGTTCTTTCGGCGTGAGCCGGTAATCCGGATTGAACACCAGGGCCTGCTCGGCCTGCGTCGCCAGCCACTGCGCCATCACTTCCGGATGCGTGCCGGTGAATGGAGCCACGGCTTGCGGGTCGAAGTTCGCGTAGTTGATCTTCGGCACCACGGCGCCTTCCCAGTACTTGGCCACCTGGTCCAGCTTGGCCTGCATGAATTCGGCGCGCCGCACCCAGCCATAGTGGTAGATGCGGGCGCCGGCCAGCGCGCCGTGTGGATTGCGCGGCCGCTTGTGGTCGTGCATCACCAGCCAGTACTGGCCATCCGGCGCGTAGCTGCGGATCGTGTTGCGAATCAGCCGGCATTCGCGCCGGTACCAGCCCGGGCTGACCGACACAAAGCCGGGCGAGCCGTAGAAGTGCAGGTAGTCGAACACCAGGGCCTCGACCGCCGGATTTCCATGGTGCCGCAGCACGCTGGCGCGAATGGCGTCGAGCTCGTTCTCGTGCACCACCTCGTCGCCCTCGAGGTAGAACGCCCAGTCGCCGGTGCAGGCATATTGCGCCATCATCTTCTGCTGGGCGTACACGAAGCCGCGGTCGGCCATGCGCTCGTTCCAGACCGTTTCGATGATGCGGATCTTCGGGTCGCCGATGGCTTTGACGCGCTCCAGCGTGTCGTCCTCGCCGCGGCCGACGGCGACCACGAATTCATCCACCAGCGGCAGCAGCGAGCGGATCGATTCGACGAACGGGAAACCCAGCATCACCCCGTTGCGGATGAAGGTGAAGCCGCTGATGGAAACCCGGCTCATTCGGCTGCCTCCGAAACTCTTGTAGTCATTGCCGCCGCACTGGCGTCGGCAGCTTGATCGAATTCGCTGCGCCGATCCCCGCCCGCGGGGCCCCTCGTCGTAGCGCTCATTCGATCACCTCTTCCTGCGAGGTGTCCAGGTCGCTCGTCACCGCGAGGTTGTACAAGCGCGCGTAATGGCCGTTGGTC
>Ga0134124_10005672_pt1 | contig 10031 bp, 8 predicted proteins | sample KB304_FD_96880 | JGI IMG/M metagenome (GOLD analysis project Ga0134124, IMG submission 96880) | Terrestrial soil microbial communities without Nitrogen fertilizer from Kellogg Biological Station, Michigan, USA - KB3-0-4 | ecosystem: Environmental > Terrestrial > Soil > Unclassified ... | reverse complement strand
TCCTGACCGCTGGGTAATGGCTCCAGAGATGTTGAGCCACGACATTCATGCCGCGTTGAAGTCGGAAGACCAGACATTATTCTTCTTCTATACGCCGGAGAAATTTGCCGGCAACGCGAGCACATATCTCGTTCTGGCCGAATCGGCCCTCCAAGGCAAGTTCAAGGATTTCGAACGATTGTCTCAGACCGAAGTGCCAATGGACGGTCAGAAGGCCACGCGAATCCTTTGGCACGCCAAGAATCCGGCCGCTCACGACGCAGCTATCAAAGCGCTAGTCTACGTGGTTCCTTACGAAGGAAAGATGGTTCGACTTAGCTTCCTAACACTTGAGCCACTCTTCGACGGCGCACTCCCATCATTCGAGAAAATGGCAGCAAGCTACCACTCCACCGCCGCTGGCAAATAATCCGGTGCGAGGTACGAGAGGCTAGGTCCAAACAATCAGCTACGAGGTGCTGGGTGCGATGTACTCGCACCTAGCACCTCATACCTTATTTCACCTCTTCCGAATGACAGCACGACCTCGGCTTCTCGGCGATGAACGCACCTGTGGCGTCGACATACCCTTTGGAATCGTAGCGGTCGTGGTGTCTCACCCAGTCGCTCAGGTTGTGATTCGGCCCAGTCTCGTTGCGCCCCTTAGGCGTGATGTCGAGCCACATGTAGGTTCCGAGCACCTCTTCGTTCCCGCGCCCATAAGTTGAATAGGTGTGGAAGATGTCTCCGTTCTCATCTTTATAGAAGACGCTCTGTCCCGACAGCTCTTCGATCGAAGCATCGGTCTCGCGATAGTTGTAGTAGACCTTGCCCGATACGAGCTCCTGGGCCTTGAACGACACGTGGTAGTCGAAGTTGAAGTCCGAGTCTTCGGACGAAAACCACGGGAACTTCCATCCCATGCGCTTCTTGAACCCCTCGAAGTCGGCGAGCGGCGCGCGCGAAATCGCAACCCAGTTCACGTCGTGCTGCACCAGGTGTTGTCGCATGCCGTCCACGTGATCGCACAGAAACGAGCAGCCGACGCAGCCTTCGCCGAACTCTTTCCGCCACATGAAGTGATAAACGATCAGCTGGCTCCGTCCCTCGAACAGCTCCGCAAGCGTTTTCTTCCCTTGCGGCGTCTCGAAAACGTACTCCTTCTCGACCTTCACCCATGGCAATTCACGGCGCTGCGCGTTCAAAGCATCACGGTCGCGAGTTAACTCCTTCTCCTTGGCGAGCAACTCTGTGCGCGCCAGGATCCATTCCTGCCGGGAGACTACTTTCCCTGCTTTAGTTCTCTGTTCAGTGCTGGTCGGCGTCATTTCTCATCGCTCCTTGGATTCAGTGATTCTGCTTTCCTCGCGCCAAACCTGGCGCGCAACTTGTTGAGCAGGTAAGCAGTAACGCCTCCGGCGGAGGTCACACTGCCGAGCACCAAAGCGGTGCTGGAAACGCACTCAGGACACATACCTCACCCCTGGAGAGCCGGTCGCTCTGCCTTCCTTCTATGAGTTAGTCGAATGAGGATTGGGCGAATCGACAACAAGATGAGAAAAAATCACCCAGGAGAAGACGTGTCATGCTGAGCTCAGGTTGCTCTGTGCAGCCGGAGTCGAAGCACCCCTTTGTCTCTTCCCGATCTGGAGGAACTCGCGGTGAACCAACTCCGCTAGGGCGCGACCTTGACCATAACCACGTCGTGCGATGCCACACGTGCAGAGAACTTCCCGCTCACCCGTCCCAAGTCCTTGTGCTGCCAGAGATCACGAATTTGCGCCGCCAAATGTGGCGGATAGCCAAGATCCGCCCACTGCACCGCAATTTCTCTTTCCTCCGCACCACGATTGAACAGGATGACCGCTCGGCTTCCATCTTTTAGCGGACGCGACCAGACCTCCAGGTCGCCATCTTTGATCACGCGACGGCCTGCCATTCCAAGCGGATCCTGGTCGATCGCGATGACTTCTTTGTTAGTGAGGATTTCTTTGATCTCCGGCGACATCTTTCCGAGATCGTTGCCGGCCATCAGCGGCGCCGCGAGCATCGCCCACAGGCTGAAGTGGCTGCGATATTCGGTGTTGGTCATACCCCCGTTGCCAACTTCAAGCATATCGGGGTCGTTCCAGTGTCCCGGCCCGGCGAAGGATTCTAGACCGACCTGGAGATCGACAATGTCAGTCATGCCCAGCGCGCAGCAACTTCCGTCCGGCCACTTCTGTTTTCCGCCCCAGCGATCCTGGATATCCCCGGTAGTCCGCCACAGGTTTCCGCCGATGCTCTTGGCCCATAGCCATGGCTTGTTCGTTCCCCATTCGCAGATGCTGAGAACAATCGGCCGCCCGGAAGCGTTGAGGGCCTCGCGCATTATGGAGTAGCTCGATGGGCCGTCCTGCGTAGTGGTGCTGCACCAGTCGTACTTGAGGTAATCGACTCCCCACACAGCGTACTGGCGCGCGTCCTGGAATTCGTAGCCGCGGCTGCCCGGACGTCCTGCGCACGTCTTGGTGCCCGCGTCGGAGTAAATACCGAACTTCAAACCCTTGGAGTGAACATAGTCGGCAACGGTCTTGATTCCATTGGGGAATGTCTTGGAGTCCGGCTGAATGTTGCCATCCTTGTCGCGCGAAACCTGCCAGCAGTCATCAATCACGATGTACTGATACCCGGCTTCCTTCATGCCGGAGGAGACCATGGCGTCGGCAGCGCCCTTGATGAGATCTTCGCTTACGTTGCAACCAAACTTGTTCCAGGTGTTCCACCCCATGGGAGGCGTGGCAGCAAGTTGATCCTGAGCGAACATCGAGGAAGCGATGAGCAGGAGAACGATGACGAACAGCTTCTTCATGAGTGGCCCTCGTGATTGCAAACGTCGGAAACGTTATACAGGGTGAGAAGGGGGCAGCGGAAGGGAAAGCGTGGGGTGAAGTGCCCTCCCGTGATTCGCGACCGTGCGGAATCATCGATTCGCATAATTCGGTCGCAAATCCTCTTGAACTGGTGATTTAGATCGGCTCCAGGCTGGCAATGAATGTACCGCCCTGCAGGTGCTCCCCTCTGTGAAGGTAAGTCTGCCCGAAGCAAGTGAGGCGGATGTGACCGTAGTCACCGCAGTGCCTAAGCCGTTGATCTAAGTTCAGTCTATGCCTGCACAACACATCGACCACGTTGAATGGGCGCTGCGGGAACGCGTTAAGGAATTAACGTGCTTGTACGGCATCGCAAGAGTCACGCAGAAGCCAGGCCGTTCGCTCGACATCGCCCTGCAGCAGATCGTCGAACTGTTGCCGCCGGCATGGCAGCATCCAGAAATGGCTTGCGCACAAATTGTCTTCGACAGCCATGTATTCTCATCCGGCCCTTTCTCGGAGACTATTCATCGCCAATCGGCAGACTTGAAGGTCGGAGAGCGTAATTGCGGACATGTCGAAGTCGGATACACGCATTCCGTGATGACCGCATCGGACTCTCCCTTCCTCGAAGAAGAACAAAGCTTAATCGAGATGGTGGCGCGCGAAATCTCGATCCATATCGAACGGCACGAATCCGAGGAGCAGAAATCCAAACTCCAGGAACAGTTACGTCATGCCGATCGTCTCGCCACACTGGGACAGTTGGCTGCCGGAGTTGCGCACGAGATCAACGAACCTCTCGCGAATATCCTCGGCTTTGCGCAACTTGCAAAGAAGACTCCTCTCCTTCCAAAGCAGGCAGGCGACGATATGGAAAAGATCGTCAGGAATTGCCTTCACGCTCGCGGCATCATCCAGAAGTTGCTGACCTTCGCGCGGCAGATGCCGCCGGAAAGAACCCAAGTGAACTTGAATTCCATTGTGAAGGACGGCGTTTACTTTCTGGAATCGCGATGCGCCAAGGCGTCAATCACCATGGATCGGCAGCTATCCTCTGACTTGCCCGATATCTCCGCCGACGCTTCCCAGCTTCACCAGGTATTGGTGAACCTTGTGGTGAATGCAATCCAGGCGATGCCAAGCGGAGGAGTGATCACGATCGAGACTCGAACCTCGGGAGACATGGTGGTCCTATCGGTCCACGATACCGGCATTGGGATGACCGACGAGGTAAAGGAACGAATATTTACCCCTTTCTTTACTACGAAAGACATCAACGAGGGAACCGGCCTCGGTTTAGCGGTTGTGCATGGCATCGTCGCTTCGCACGGCGGTGCAATCCAGGTTGAGAGCAAAGTTGGAGGCGGTACAACCTTCGATATTCAGTTACCGATTACAACGACCGGCGAAGAAGGCGATCGATGAGCACACAACACCAGAACGCGACGATCCTCGTTGTCGACGATGCACCGAATACGCTGGAGATCCTTCAGCGGAATCTGCAATCCGAAGGATATACGGTCTTCACTGCGCAGGACGTTGTTACCGCCGTCCACATTCTCGACGAGACTCCGTTCGATCTGGTCATCACAGATTTCAAGATGCCGAAGCTTAGCGGCCTTGACCTCTTGCGTCATGTTCGCGAAAACTTCAAGGACACCGAGGTGATGATGATCACCGGTTATCCGACCGTGGGCGGGGCGGTGGGAGCCGTAAAAGCGGGAGCTGCGGAGTACCTGGCAAAGCCGTTCACAGACGAGGAACTCCTCAATGCCGTCCAGAACACCCTGGAAAAACTTCGTATGCGCCGGACCAGTCAGGCCGAGCAGAAGACTCTGCCAGCCCCGAAGGGATTAATTGGGGAATCGCCGGCAATGCAGAAAGTTTTCAGCGCAGTCGCAAAAGCAGCTCCTACCGCCGCCACGGTTCTCATCTCCGGCGAAAGCGGTACGGGCAAAGAACTCATCGCTCGCGCAATTCACTACAACAGTCCTCGCGCGTCTGCCCCGTTTGTGCCGGTAAATTGTGCGGCTATACCAGAGACACTCCTTGAGAGCGAACTCTTCGGATACATGAAGGGTGCCTTCACAGGTGCGAACGAGACTCGGGCCGGATTTTTTCAGACCGCCGATGGCGGAACCATCTTTCTCGACGAGATCAGTGCGACCACGACGGCCGCCCAAGTGAAGCTTTTGCGGGTATTACAAGAGCGGGAAGTTTGTATGGTGGGCTCCACTCGACCACGAAAAGTGGATATCAGAGTCCTTGCCGCCACCAATAAGGAACTTGAAGGACTGGTCAAGAAGGACCTCTTCCGGGAGGACTTATATTTCCGTCTCAACGTGCTGACAATTTCGCTCCCGCCGCTGCGGGAACGGGGGCACGACGTACTCTTGTTGATTCGCCACCTCGCGACAAAATTCGCTCGAGAACTTGGCAGGTCGGAGCCACACTTCTCCGACGAAGCCCTCCAGGTTCTGCGCGATTATCACTGGCCCGGGAACGTTCGCGAATTAGAAAATGTCATCCAAAGGCTTGTCGTAATGAATGACGCCGCTTTGATCGAAGTCGCGGACTTACCTTCCCTCATGCGATTCTCCGCCCTTCGTGGAGTCGGACTCCATCGGACCCTGGCAGAGGTCGAAACGGAGCATGTCCGCAACGTTCTCGCCAGCGTGAACGGGAACCGTACCCGAGCCGCTCAGATCCTGGGTATCGACCGCAAGACGCTTCGCGAAAAACTGAAGACCCCTGAAGAAGTCTCCTCCTGACGGATTGGGGAGTTACTCCCCACCGGCACTATCCTCCCCAGTTCAGTAGCCTCAGACCGTGCCCAGCCCGGCGGTCCTCCTCATCCAGTTTGTTGCAAATGAAGAAGTTCCCCGATCGTCTTGCCACAGTTCCCTCTGGCACTTGGCTTGCCTTTAGTCCTTTCGAAGTCGCGTTAAGCGATGCAAAGGAGAAGCCAGACCATGGAACATGAAGTCGATACTCTCGTAGACCGCGTGAATCACGGGAGATCTATTGCAACCCGGTCAGATGCGATTCGGCAAGCGTTGTTACGTGATCGCGCCGCGAGCATCGGTGGGGTTTGCGGAAATTGCCTCAATTTCGAGAACTGTACTTACCCGAAGTCGGTTTCCGATACGTGGTTCTGCGAGGAATACGAATACGAGCGGGCGCAAGAACTCGCTCCTCAAGCGGAACTCGTCGTTCTCCAGCAAAACGCAGAAGAGAAATTGGGTCTCTGCTCGAACTGCGAGTTGCGTGAAAGCTGCAGTTTCCAAAAGCCGGCGGGTGGTGTTTGGTTCTGCGGCGAATACCTCTGATCGCCATTGCCGATTTCAAAACCCGATTCAAGTACTCATGACGTGCATTCATAACAGGAGAGTGGCATGGCAGTAACCGAAACACTTCAAAGTATTTCTCCAACCACGATCGTGGATCGCAATTTTCACCTGGCGGCGGAACGTCTCGGACTGAGTTCCGAGCAACGCAAGCTGCTGAAGTCGCCATTCCGCGAGATCAAGGTCGAGGTTCCCATTCGCTTGGACGATGGCGAATTGAAAGTTTTTAACGGCTACCGCGTTCAGCATAGTGGAGCTCGCGGTCCGGCCAAGGGTGGAATCCGCTTCCATCCGAGCGTCGACATCGATGAAGTCCGTTCGCTCGCCGAGGCCATGACCTGGAAGACCGCTCTCGCAAACGTCCCCTTCGGCGGAGCGAAGGGTGGAGTCGATTGTGATCCCACAACGATGTCGAAAAGCGAGTTGGAACGAGTCACCCGCAAGTTCATCTCGCGCATTCACAACGTTCTCGGCCCTTATCGCGACGTACCTGCTCCTGACGTAAACACAAATGAGCAATGCATGGCGTGGGTGCTTGACGAGTTCAGTTCGCGACACGGCTACACGCCTGCCTGTGTCACCGGTAAACCGCTTGACCTCGGAGGTTCACAAGGACGGCGCCAAGCCACTGGACGTGGAACGATGCTGGTGATCACCAAGTATCTTCAGGACATCAACCGCTCAACGCTGGGACTCAAGATCGCCGTGCAGGGATTCGGAAATGTCGGCTCACATGCGGCTCTTCTATTGGAAGAGAAGGGATGTCATGTCTTTGCGGTATCAGATGTCTATGGCGGCATTGTCCATAAGAACCGCGAGCCGCTGCCGATCCGCGAAGTGATGGAACACGTGCGTAAGGCGGGATCGGTCATCGAGTTTCCGGGGACCGAGCCGATCACCAACGACGACCTGCTGGAACTCGATTGTGACGTCTTGATTCCGGCGGCGCTCGAATGCGTTCTGACGAAAGCGAACGCACCTCGTCTTAAGGCCCGCATCGTCGCCGAAGCGGCTAACCTGCCAACCACCCCAGACGCCGATGACATCCTCGAGCGCAAAGGCATCACGGTTCTGCCCGACATCCTGACGAATGTCGGCGGCGTAGTCGTCAGTTACTTCGAGTGGATTCAGAACCTGCAGCAGGAGATGTGGGATGAGACACGCGTTAACTCTGAGCTGGATCGCTACATCACCCGTGCTTACCGCGAGGTCGCGGAATTGGCCTCGCAGGCACGCATCCCATTCAAACTAGCTGCCTACCAGATCGCAGTAAAACGCGTGGCCCACGCCGAAGAACTACGAGGCGTGTAACGCGCTTTCTTTGCTGCCCAGGGCCGCCCAAGCGAAGTTGCCAGCACTCCTTCGCACATGGCGGCCCTGAGTTTTTGCGTACCCCGCGGGTTCGAGCATCATCCTGCTCCCCTGCCTCTTCCTTGACAATCTCCCTACCTGTCTTGAATCATTGCCACCCAAATCTGAGCCTCCCCTGCTCGGAGAATCGCAAGTGCCGCTCGTGCTGCGTGGCCCCCGTCCGGAGCGCGTTCAACACCTAACCAAATAACCCGCGAGGCGCGAGTCCAGGGACTCACCTTGCCAATCCCTGATGGAGGTTCCAGTGAAAAGAGGTCATGCTGCAATTCCGCTGGTATTGGTTCTTCTGGCGACAACGCTATTCGCAGATCAGGTAGTACTGAAGAATGGCGATCGGCTGACCGGCACCATCGTCAGCTCAGATGGCAAGGAATTCGTGATCAAAACCGAATTCGCTGGAGAAGTCAAAATCCAGTGGATCGTTGTCGACCAGATCACATCGACCCAGGACCTGCACGTGGCGGTTAACAACGGACAGACGCTCGTCGGCCCAGTCTCGACGTCCGATGGAAACGTCGCCGTCGCCACGAAAAGGGGCCCAGTCGAAACCTCGAAAGACGCAATCATGACCATTCGAAACGACGCCGCCCAGCTCGCTTATGAAAAATCGCTGCACCCAGGCTGGCTCGAAGGATGGGACGGCGGAACTACCGTCGGATTCGCCCTCACCAGGGGCAACAGCCAGACCAAGAATCTCTCATTGGCCTTCAATGCGGCACGCAAGACCTCGAACGACAAGCTCGGGCTTTACGCCAATACCGTTTACGCCACCAACGATGCTCCCGGAGCAATTCCGAGTGTCACCGCGAACGCGGTCCAGGGCGGCCTCCGTTACGATCACGACCTCACGAGCCGTCTCTTCGGCTTCGGCAACGCCGATTTTCAATCCGACAGCCTGCAAACCTTGAACCTGCGAACCATTCTTGGCGGCGGCTTGGGATTCCACGCCATCAAGAGTGAAACCACCACGCTCGACTTTCTTGGTGGTCTCGCATACACCCGGGAAAACTATGACCTCTTCGACAGAAACTTCGCCGCGATTACACTTGGCGAAGAACTCATGCACAAGCTGGGAGCCAGTACGACCCTGACTCAAAGCCTCTACTTTTACCCGGACCTAAGCAGCGGCGGAGATTATCGGAGCACGTTTAATTTTGGAGCCGTCACAAAAATCAATAAATGGCTCGGCTGGCAAACCGCTTTCGGCGATATCTACGTCACCAATCCACCGGCCGGAAATAAGAAGAACGACATCCTATTCACGACCGGATTGAACATCGCGTTCAAGCACTGACTCGGCTCCACTAGCCTCGCCCGCTAGTAATGCGGAGGAAAGGCCTATGAGCCTTCGACAAAGTGTCCTCGCACCTCGCTCGTGCGGGGACACTCTTTCAGTGCGGTCACCAAATCTGAGATTGCGTTACGCGAAGTTCCGACTCTCCAGGGGTGCGGATTGATGCTGCCGCTGCAGAAGGATCCGGAAGGCGAGTCCGTGCGTGATCAGCAGCAGCGGAACGATAAGAGTCGGGATGACGTAAGCGGCTCCCAGTTGTCCCGGCACGAGCGCGGCATGATTGCCCTGGTAAAAGGCGTTGAGGAGATCGGCTGCTCCCCAAACATTGAAGGCCCATGTAAAGAAGGTGCCGGCGCCGGTAGAGAGCGTCGTGAGCGCTAGTACAGCGAGTATCGCGGCGATCAAGTCTCCATACGCCGCGGGATGCGCGAATGAAGCAGGCAGTTCAGGTGACACCACGCCCGGTATGAGAAACACCAACCCGAAGAAGCGGAAGCTGTGAAGAATTAACAGGGGGCGCAACGCTTCGCTCCGGTCAAGCCTACGGAGCTTTGGCCAGATGTATTGGGCGGTGACGATTCCCCACGCGATGAAACTGAATGCGACGCTTGCAAAGAAACAAATTTGCGGCAGCATAAACATCTCCTTGTCGACGAGCCATTAGCCAGGGGCTAGGTACGAGGTACGAGAGACTAGGTACGAAAGCAATTGATTCGTAGTATCTCCTCGTTTCTAGCACCTAGCACCTCGTACCACTCCCGGGCTTTTCAGCGAATAGGATTATATGCATCATCCTATGGATTCAGATTTTTGATAAGAACAGAGAAAGCTAAGTGCATCGAGAGATGATGGCGAGCATCCTATAATGGGCTATGCGCTACGCACCCGAACACAAAGTTGAAACTCACAGGAAGATTGTGAAAGACGCCTCGCGACGCGTTCGCGCGGAAGGTTTGAATGGCGCTGCGGTTGCCACAGTCATGCGCGACACCGGCCTGACTCACGGAGGCTTTTACAAGCATTTCGGGAGCAAGGACGAACTGCTCTTGGAATCCCTTCACGAGGCCTTTCGGGGGATTATCGACACCTTGGTTCGTGCTGCCGAAAAAGCTCAGCCAGGAGAGGCGTGGAAGACAATCGTGAAAACCTACCTGAGCCTGGAGTACTGCGATCGGGCCGAACTTG
>Ga0134124_10005671_pt1 | contig 10032 bp, 8 predicted proteins | sample KB304_FD_96880 | JGI IMG/M metagenome (GOLD analysis project Ga0134124, IMG submission 96880) | Terrestrial soil microbial communities without Nitrogen fertilizer from Kellogg Biological Station, Michigan, USA - KB3-0-4 | ecosystem: Environmental > Terrestrial > Soil > Unclassified ... | reverse complement strand
TTGCCGACATCGCCGAAGCCCGCGACCATCGCGGTCTTGCCGGACATCATGACGTCGGTGCCGCGGCGGATGCCGTCGACCAGCGATTCACGGCAGCCGTAGAGGTTGTCGAACTTCGACTTGGTGACCGAGTCGTTGACATTGATGGCGGGCCACAGCAGCGTGCCGGCCTTCTGCATGTCGTAGAGACGGTGCACGCCGGTGGTGGTCTCTTCCGAGACGCCCTTGATCGACTTGGCGAGTTCGGCGAAGTAACCCTTCGGCTTTTCTTTCAGCGTCTTCTTGATCAGCGCGAAGAAGATTTCTTCTTCTTCCGAATTGTGCTGATCGAGGAACACGGGGTCATGGTGTTCGGCGCGATAGCCCTGATGCACGAACATGGTGGCGTCGCCGCCGTCGTCGAGAATCATGTTCGGGTAGCCGCCGCCATGCCACTCGAACAGCTTGGCGGTGTAATCCCAGTAATCCTTCAGCGTCTCGCCCTTGACCGCGAACACCGGCACCCCGGCGGCGGCGACTGCCGCAGCGGCATGGTCCTGCGTCGAATAGATGTTGCACGACACCCAGCGCACGTCGGCGCCGAGCGCAGTGAGCGTCTCGATCAGCACCGCGGTCTGAATGGTCATGTGCAGCGAGCCGGCGATGCGGGCGCCCTTGAGCGGCTGCTTCGGGCCGTACTCCTCGCGCGTCGCCATCAGGCCGGGCATTTCGGTTTCGGCGAGGGAAATCTCCTTGCGGCCGAAATCGGCGAGCGAGATGTCCTTGACGATGTAGTCGCCGGCGGCGGCGGCTTTCGGCTTGGCGGCAGCGGTCATGACGATCCTTTGACGGTCTGAATACGGGCAGGGGTGATTGGATTGGCCGTGCCTATAACAGGCCCCCGGCCGGGCTGCAACGCATATATAAAGATTTCTTTATGTTTCGGGCGAGGGCGGGGGGCTATTCCTCTTCCCCGAACCGGTTCTCGACCAGCGCACAGAGCGTCTGCACGGCCTTCTCGGCCTGCTTGCCGGTCGCCTGGATGACGATGGTGCTGCCTGGGCCTGCCGCGAGCATCATCAGCCCCATGATCGAGGTGCCGCCCACGGTCTCGTGCCCGCGGGTGACGATAATGGCGGCGTCGAATTGTTCGGCGGTCTGCACGAATTTGGCGGAGGCGCGGGCGTGCAGGCCCTTTTTGTTGACGATCTCAACCTCGCGTTTGACCGCGGGACCGTAGTCGTCTTCCACCTTAGCGGGGCTCATTTCCCGTTGAGCACGCGGCTGGCGATGGTGCAGTACTTGCGGCCGGCTTCCTGGGCGGCGCTGACCGCGTCTTCGAGCTGGCAGGTCTCACGCACCTTGGCGAGCTTGATCAGCATCGGCAGATTGATGCCGGCGAGTACCTCGACCTTGGGCTGGCTCATCACCGAGATGGCCAGATTGGAGGGCGTGCCGCCGAACATGTCGGTGAGGATGGCGACGCCTTCGCCGCTATCGACGCGCTTCACCGCATCGAGAATGTTCTTGCGACATTGCTCGACGTCGTCTTCGGGGCCGATGGTAATCGCCTCGATCTGACGCTGGGGTCCGACGACGTGCTCCAGCGCTGAGCGAAACTCGATGGCGAGCCGCCCGTGGGTCACTAATACGAGGCCGATCATCCCGAACTCCTCGCGGGCGCAATTTTGCACCGCACGAATGGGGGCGCATTCATGCCCATCCAAGGCCTCATTGCAAGGCCCAGGCCCGCTATATAAGTGGTTTGCTGCAGTGCCGAAAGCCTGGACCACGGCGAAGCTCGGTGGGTTCCAACGGGACGCAATCCTAGGCGCGGTATGGTTAACAATTTCCAGCACGAACAAGGGCTGAGGCGGTATCGCGGTAGGCTCTTGGACGGTCAGATTGGCCGTTGTCCCTGTCTAAGATAGCTAAAACCAAAGGCAGGGCGGCCATTCCCGCTGCGACGGCAAGCCGCGGCAGGGTGATGCCGGCAACGGTCGTTACCGACGGCTCAGGGTGGCGCGCAGCGTCAGTGGCGGCGAGATCGATCACCTGTCGAACGACCGCCAGGGGCTCGAACGGCACGCGCCGGATGCCCAGGCCATGCACTTCGATCAGGCCTGCAATCTCCGACGGCGGCTGCGCCAGCAGCCGCCCGTTGTGCGCTTCGAGATAGACGCGATCGTCGGCGACCAGCCGCGCGAACGGCAGCGCGCCTTGCTCAGCAGCTCGCAGCAAATCGAAGGCGAGGCGCGATTTGCCGGCGCCGGACGGACCGCGGATCAGCACGGCCGTGGCGCCGGTGAGGACGACGGTGGCGTGGGTGGTCGGATTCAAAGATCACGTCGCCGGCAGGCGCACGATGAAGCGCGCACCGAGCACGCGCGGCGGCTCGCCCGGCGCGCCGGCAGCGGTGCGGTTCTCCACCCAGATGCGGCCCTCGTGCGCTTCGACGATCTGCTTGGAGATCGACAGGCCGAGGCCGGAGTTCTGCCCGAAGCTCTGGTTGGGACGGTCGGTGTAGAAGCGCTCGAAAATCTTGTCGATGGCGTCGGGCTGGATGCCGGGTCCGTCGTCGTCGACGGTGATCTCGACTTCCTTGCGCAGCTTGCGGCAGGTGATGCGCACGGCGCCGCCCGGCGGCGAGAACGAGCGCGCGTTGTCCAAGAGATTGCTGATCACCTGACCGAGCCGCGAGTCGTGGCCGGGGATCTTGAAGGCCGACATCGGTCCACCTTCGAAGGACAGCGTCACGTTCACATCGCTGCGCACTTCGTTCGCCGCCTTCACCAGAGACTCCAGCAGCCGCGCGAGATCGACCGGCGCCGCTTCCTGCCGCTGCAATTCGGCGTCGAGCCGGCTCGCGTCGGAGATGTCGGTGATGAGCCGATCGAGCCGCCGCACGTCATGCTCGATGACGTCGAGCAGGCGCTTGCGGTTGGCGTCGGTCTTGGCCATCGGCAGCGTCTCCACCGCCGAGCGCAGCGAGGTGAGCGGATTGCGCAGTTCGTGCGCGACGTCGGCGGCGAAGCTCTCGATCGCCTCGATGCGGGTGTAGAGCGCGTCGGTCATGTCGCGCAGCGCGCCGGACAGATGGCCGATCTCGTCGCGCCGGCGAGTGAAATCCGGAATTTCGACGCGCGTGCGGATACGCCGGCGCACGCGCTCGGCGCCGTCGGCGAGCCGTCGCACCGGACCGGCGATGGTGCCGGCGAGCAGCATTGACAGCACCACCATCACGCCGGCGGCGATGAGAAAGACTTTGACGATGGCCCAGCGCTCGGCCTCCACCATCTCGTCGATGTCGGCGCCCTGCGTCGACAAGAGCAGCGCGCCGCGCACGGCGCGGAAGCGCTGCACGGGCACAGCCACCGAGACGATGACCTCGCCGTGGTCGTTGATGCGCACCGCCTGCGCCGGCGTACCGGTAAGCGCGGTGGAGACCTCCTGGTAGCCCCTGCCGTTCTCCGGCCCGAGTTCGCGATAGAGCGGAAGATCGCCGCGGCCGAACCAGCGGCGCACGGCGATAAAGGTGCGCTCCATGACGCCGGGCTTTTCCGCGTTCGGTGGCGGCAGATCGAAGCGCAGCACGCCGCCGCGGCCGTACAGGTTGCGGCTGTCCAGGAGCAGGGTGCCGTCGCGGTCGTAGATGCGCGCGCGCGTCTTGGTCGGCGAGACCAGGCGGCGCAGCACTGGCGCGACGCGCTCGGGATTGATGGGAAATTCGATGCCGGCGTCGTCGGACGGACCATAGGTCTCGCCCGGCATCAGCTCGATCAGCCGCTCCGGATCGATGGTGATGGCATCGGTTTCGACAGTGGCGGCGCCGGCAATGGCGCCGGCGATGATCTCGCCTTGCACCTGCAGGCTCTGCGCGCGTGCGTCGATCAGGCCGGCGCGGAATTGCGTGAGGTAGAGAACGCCGATCACCAGCGCGACCAGGCCGGTAAGATTCAAAAAGACGATGCGGCGGGTGAGGCTGGAGAAGCTCTGCTCGACGAAGAAGGCCCAGGCCGAATTGGCGAGGCGTCTGAGCGCGCCAATGCGCTTCTGTTCCGGCTCGCCATCGGGCAAATCCTCGCCATGCCGTTTGACCTCGGCGATCTTGGCAAGAAGATTTGCGGTTCGATCGAGCACAGTTGATCCAGCGTTGGCTCGGAGATTTTACCGCAACGGGGAGGTCGAAGTCAGGCCGTCAACGCCAGACGCAGCATTAACTTTGCGCAAGGTCTTGAGCGGACAATGCGTCAAGCTTCCTTGAAGCGGTACCCCACACCATACAGCGTCTCGATCATCTCGAAATCGTCGTCGACCACCTTGAACTTCTTGCGCAGCCGCTTGATGTGGCTGTCGATGGTGCGGTCGTCGACATAGACCTGGTCGTCATAGGCGGCGTCCATCAGCGCGTTGCGGCTTTTCACCACACCGGGGCGGGTGGCGAGCGCCTGCAGGATGAGGAACTCGGTGACGGTGAGGGTGACCGGCTCGCCCTTCCAGGTGCAGGTATGGCGCTCGGGGTCCATGCGGAGCTGGCCGCGCTCGAGCGCCTTGGCGTCGTTCTCCTTCGTCGGCTGGCCGTCCTTCGGCGAGACGCGGCGCAAGACCGCCTTCACGCGCTCGACCAGGAGCCGTTGCGAAAACGGTTTGCGGATGAAATCGTCGGCGCCCATCTTGAGGCCGAACAGTTCGTCGATCTCCTCGTCCTTGGAAGTGAGGAAGATCACCGGAATGTCGGTCTTCTGGCGCAAACGGCGCAACGTCTCCATACCGTCCATGCGCGGCATCTTGATGTCGAGAATGGCAAGGTCCGGCGGCGACGTCTTGAAGCCGTCCAGCGCGGACGCGCCGTCGGTGTATGTCATGATGCGGTAGCCCTCGGATTCGAGAGCCATCGACACGGAGGTGAGGATGTTGCGGTCGTCGTCGACGAGAGCGATGGTCGGCATAGAGCCCCTCTATTTGCTTCTCTTGGCTGACGTCCCGCGTGGTTTGAGCCTAAAAACGGGGTCTGAAATGTGGCCTCTTTGCAACAACTATGTGATTCTAGAGCAATTACAAGCACCACACCGGCAAGAAGTGAGGATCGTTAACGCCAATGGCTGAGCGCGAAAACAGTGCCGTTCCCCCGCTGCCGGGCGCCATGCCGGGCCGTATACCCGAAAATGCCCAGCCCCCGGCCGATTTCGAGCCCCGCGCGGAGGCAAAGAGCCTTTTGCGCGTCACCCGCTTCGGTACGCTCGGGACCCTCGACCGCAACAGCGGGCATCCTTTCGCATCGCTGGTCAACATCGCCACCGACAGCGACGGCGCGCCGCTCATCCTGGTGTCGAAGCTTGCGACCCACACCGCCAACCTGGAAGTGGACGGCCGCGCCTCGCTGCTGCTCGCCGAATTCGGCAAAGGCGACGCGCTCACGCATCCGCGCCTCACCGTACTCGGCGACATGAGCGAGGTCCCGCGCGACAGCGACGACGACGCGCGCGTGCGGCGACGTTTCCTGAGCAGCCATCCAAAGTCGGAGCTTTATGCCGGCTTCGGCGACTTCGCCTTCTGGCGCATGAGCGTGGTGTCGGCGCACCTCAACAGCGGCTTCGGGCGCGCGGCCGATCTCACCGCCGACGACGTGCGGACCGACGTTACCGATGCGGCGGCGCTGATCGAGGCCGAGGCGGACGCGATCGCACACATGAATGCGGACCACTCAGAGGCGTGCCGGCTCTATGCGGTGAAGCTGCTCGGCGCTGCGGATAGCAAGTGGCGCTGCGCCGGCATCGACCCGGACGGCCTGGATCTGCAGTTCGGGCAGAACGCGCTGCGGCTCAATTTCCCGCAGCGCGTCACCGGACCGGGACCGCTGCGCGCGATGCTCAAGCAACTCGCCGACGAGGCGCGCGCCAAATAGCGCGCTGCAGCAAAAGCCTTCGATTGCATCGCGACGACTCTGCAAGGTGCGCGCTCTTGCGGGCTGTGTCGTTCTCCCACTAGCCTCTTCGGCAACGATAACTCGGGGGAGACGACCATGTGCGAACTTTGCAGACGAACTTTTCTCGGCGGCATTGCCGCCGCCAGTGTGGCGAGCGTTATGCCGCGCGCCTTCGCCCAGGATGCGCGTTTCGAGCGCGCTGCGGTGACGCTGCCGCCGCGCGGCGAGTTCGTCATCACCAATGCGACCATCCTCACCATGGATGCGCAGCTCGGCGACATCGCCAGCGGCTCGGTGCATGTGCGTGACGGCGCCATCGTCGCGGTCGGCGCCAATGTGCAGGCGCCGGGCGCGCAGGTAATCGATGGGCAAAATCGCATCGTGCTGCCGGGCCTGATCGATACGCACTGGCACATGTGGCACACGCTGTTCCGCGGCATGTCGGGTGACAAAGGGCCGGAAGGCTTCTTCCCCACCGTCACCAAGTTCAGCGGCTCGATGACGCCGCAGGACATGTATGCGAGCACGCATCTTGCCGCGGTCGAAGGCTTGAATGCCGGCATCACCAGCATCCACTCCTGGTGTCACAACATCCGCAGCCGCGCGCATGCGGAAGCCGACATTCGCGCCATCACCGATACCGGCCTGCGTGGCCGCTGGTCGTTCGGCCAGGCCATCGATCAGTCGCCGGAAAAAACCATCCTGCTCGCCGACATGGAGGCGATGCACAAGGACTGGAGCCGCTACGGGAACGGCGGCCTGCTGTCGCTTGGCATGGCCTGGCGCGGCATCTATCGCGGCAACGCCTATCTGCCGGTCGAGGTCTACAAGACCGAGTTCGACACCGCACGTAGGCTCGGCCTGCCGATCACCGTGCACATCGGCACCGTGAAGACGGCGACGCAGGGCCACATCGAAGGCCACGCCAAGCAGAATTTCCTCGGTCCCGATGTGAACATCGTGCACGCCTGCTCCGCCAGCGCCGCCGAGATCCAGATGATCAAGGACGCGGGCTCCTCGATGAGCATACTGCCGCACACCGAAATGCGCGGCGGCTGGGGCTTCCCCCTGATTGGCGAGTTCATGAGCGCGGGCGTGCCGGTCGGTCTCGGCGTCGATACCAGCGCGCTCTACGGCGACGTCAATCTGTTCGCGGTGCTGAAGTTCGCCATGGCGATCGAGAACGGCCGCGGCGGCGGCGAATTCAAGCTGACCGCGCGGCGCGCGCTCGAACTCGGCACCATCGACGCGGCGCGCATTCTCGGCATCGACAAGCAGGTCGGTTCGCTGACGCCGGGCAAGCGCGCCGACATCGTCATGGTGGCGACCGACCGCCTCAATATGGCGGTCGGCTCCGATCCGGTGCATCTGGTCGTCGAATCGACGCAGCCGGACAATGTCGACACGGTGATCGTCGACGGCCGCATCCTCAAGCGCGGCGGCAAGCTCACGCATCTGCAGCAGGCGGATGTGGTGCGGGAGGCGCGCACGGCGCTCGCCGACGTGCGCAAGCGCGCCAACTGGCGTTAGCGATAGAAGCGGCCGCCGCCGGAATCGGCAGCGGCCGCTGTTGCGCTACGGGCCGTACATCGGCGCCGGAGTAGGTCCAGGGTTCTTATCGTCGTTGCCGGCGCAGGTGAAGCTGCTGGCCATGTTGGACGGTCCGAGCCCGTTGTAGCGCGGGAACTGCGGATAGGGGCACAGCGGCCGCTGCATTTCGATGCCGCCTTGCACGACATCGCCGGTATATTTCGTTGCGATCACGGAGGCCGGCGCCGGACCGCCCTCGACCCATTGCGTGAGCGCCGTGAGCAGATCGTACTTCGCATCGTAGCTCGGCGCCTGCTGCTGGATCGATCCGCCGAATGAATTCGGCCCCGGGCCATCCTTGCAGTGCCACATGCCCGGCGCCATGAACAAGCGCGCGAACGGCGGCTGTTTCCTGTGCCCGCTCTTGGTTCCGGTCACGCTCTGCATCATGGCGTTGTAGAAATTGATCGACGACTGCGACGGGATCAGCGGGTCGGCGAAGCCGTGATACAGGATGAGCTTGCCGCCGCGCTGCACGAACGGCCGCAGATCGGGATTGGTGGCATTGAGATCGGCGGCGAGCACCTGGTCGACTGTCGCCATATCCTTGTTGAAGTCGAAGGTCTGCCACTGCCAGTTCTGGCCGAACACCCACTTGAACAGACTGTCAAAGGTCGGCTCGGTCGAGCTTTCGTTCAGCACAAAGCCGAGCGCCGACGGGTTGCTGGTTTCCGAGCCGAGCGCATTGCCGGGATTGATCAGTGCGCCGGTCGAGAGGTTGGTCGGGCCTTTGTAGTAGACGCGCATGGCCGCGACCTGATCGGCATTGAGACAGGTCAGCCCGTCGCCGGCAGGACATTGCAGGCTGGCCGGATCGAAACTGCAGTCGCGCGGATCGGTGAGGAAGGGATCGTTCGGCGCGCCGCCGGACAGCTTCGTGCACTGCGCCAGCACGGCCTTGTTGATGAGATCGAGTTTGGTCGGCGGGATGAAGCTCGCCGCCGTCTGATGCGTGGCGCGATATTGCGAGATCAGCACCGTATGCAGATGCGTGCGGTTGAAGGCGGGGGCGCCGGCAAGGATGCCGTCATAGTCCTCGGGGAAGCGCTGTGCTCCCATCAATCCTTGCTGGCCGCCGGTCGAACAGCCGGCGAAGTATGAGCGGTTGGCGGCGGTGCCGTAGAAATTCTCGATCAGCGCCTTTGCGAACACCGTCATCAAGTGCGTGGCGCGCCAGCCAAAGTCCTTCCACTTCTCCGGATGGCCGATCATCAAATCCGCGTTAACGCCGGCGGCGCCGGTCGCGCCCATGTCGGTGTTGGCGGTGGCGAAGCCGCGGTTGATGCCGTCGGCGAGTTCGCTGAAGAAGAAGCCGCCGGCGTAGCCGCCGTTACCGGTGCCGAGATAGCGGCCGTTGTAGCGCTGCGTCGGCATCCAGACGCGCACATTGATCTGCGAATCGGCGGTCGGCCGGATGGTCGCGTAGACCTCGCAGTAGGGCGGCAGATTGGTGAAGGCGAGGTGCCAGGCATCGGCCGCGACGTAAGGGCCGCCGGCGTTCGACAGCGTGTAATTGATGGTCGTGTTGGGATGCGAGAAGCTGCTGAGGCTTTCGCAGGTGTTGGGCGTGCCCGCGAGGGCGGGAGCCGCTGTGAAACTGCCGATCACGGCCGCGGTGAAAATCCAGTGGCGATAGCTGGAAAGCGGATGTCGCATGGTGTGCCCCTCGCAATGGCCGGACGCGCAGATGCGCAAAGTGCTGCTCTGAAATGCCCCTCCTTGCGGCACGCCCGGCCGACGGAATGAAAAGCCAATACCGAGGTTTTAAAAAAGTTCCCGCTCCGCCCACCGCTCAACGGGGTCGTGATTGGGAGGTACGGCGGGCGGCCGCCCAAGTTTTCAGCCCGCGCATGGAGCGGCGTGGGGCACATCTCCGTGATGGCCAGCACCGTTTAGTTGCGCCAAACTCCGGGCAATAAAAACTCAGGGAGCGACACGATGCGGACTATCCTTTTTTCGATGCTGCTTGCCGCCGCGGCCACGCCGGCTTTGGCCGCCGAGCCGATCGCGCTGCGCGACATGGGCTCATTCCATATCGGCGGGCGCGTGGTGGAGATTTCCGGCAAGCCGATCAAGGAGATGATCTTCGGCGCGGGCGGCGTGCCGGCCAAGGTCGATCCGAACAGCCTCTATCAGGTCGAGCAGATGTACGTGCAGTACTTCCTGCCGCAGAACCGCAGGGGCAAGCTGCCGCTGCTGTTGTGGCACGGCGGCGGCTTGACCGGCGTGACCTACGAAACCAAGCCCGACGGCGGCGAGGGCTGGCTCACCTATTTCATCCGCAAGGGCTGGGACACCTACATCTCCGACGCCGTGGAGCGCGGCCGCGCCGGCTGGACCAACACCTTCAAAGGGGAGCCGCTATTCTTGCCGGTCGGCGATCCGTGGGAGCGCTTTCGCATCGGCCCGCCCGGGTCATGGAACGACGACAAAGCCAAACGCGCGAGCTATCCCGGCGTCCAGTTCCCGATCGACGCCTACGAGCAGTTCATGAAACAGGCCGTGCCGCGCTGGCTTACCACCGACGAGCAGATCGT
>Ga0134124_10005670_pt1 | contig 10033 bp, 6 predicted proteins | sample KB304_FD_96880 | JGI IMG/M metagenome (GOLD analysis project Ga0134124, IMG submission 96880) | Terrestrial soil microbial communities without Nitrogen fertilizer from Kellogg Biological Station, Michigan, USA - KB3-0-4 | ecosystem: Environmental > Terrestrial > Soil > Unclassified ... | reverse complement strand
TTCCACTGCGTGTCGATGACGATCAGCATCTCGTGGCGCTCGAGCGCACGCAGCAGCTCGGTGCCGAGCTCCTGCTCGCGCTCGGCGTAGCGTGCCTTCACGGCCTCACCGACCAGCTCGTCGAGCGCGGCCCGGGAGCCGAGCTCTTCGTAGTGCGCGGCCGGAATCCGCACGTCGAACTGCCGGTGCAGCGCCTCGCCGAGACCGGCCAGGTCCCAGTCCTCGACGTGCGCGGTCTCGGACGCGTAGCCGTCGAGGGTGGCGGCGGCGATGTCCTCCATCCACTCGGCCACCGTGTCGGCCTGGCTGGCGCCGTCGAGGATCTGCCGGCGCATGCCGTAGATGATCTCGCGCTGCTTGTTCATCACGTCGTCGTACTCGAGCAGGTGCTTGCGGATCTCGAAGTTGTGCGTCTCCACCCGCTTCTGGGCGGTGCCGATGGCCCGCGTCACCAGCTTGTGCTCGATCGGCTCGCCTTCCTCCATGCCGAGGCGGTCCATGATTCCCTGGATCCGCTGGGAGCCGAAGATGCGCAGCAGGTCGTCCTCGAGCGAGAGGTAGAAGCGCGAGGAGCCGGGGTCGCCCTGCCGGCCCGAGCGGCCGCGTAGCTGGTTATCGACGCGGCGGGATTCGTGCCGCTCGGTACCGACGATGTGCAGCCCGCCCCGCTCGACCACGCGCTTGTGCTCGGGGTCCGTGATCCGCCGCGCCTCCTCCAGCGCCGACGCCCGCGCCTCGGGGGCGGCGGTGGCGGGATCGAGCCCCTTCTTGCGGAGGATCTCCTTGGAGAGGAAGTCGGCGTTGCCGCCGAGCAGGATGTCGGTGCCGCGCCCGGCCATGTTGGTGGCGATGGTCACCGCCCCCTCGCGGCCGGCCTGGGCCACGATCTCGGCCTCGCGCTCGTGGTACTTGGCGTTGAGCACCTCGTGGCGGACGCCGCGCTTCTTGAGCAGCGCCGACAGCCGCTCCGACTTCTCGATCGACACGGTGCCGACCAGGATCGGCTGGCCCTTCTCGTTGCGCTCGCGGATGTCGGCCACGACCGCGTCGAACTTCTCCCGCTCGGTCTTGTAGACGACGTCCGGGCTGTTCAGCCGGATGAGCGCGCGGTTGGTCGGGACGACGGTGACGTCCAGCTTGTAGATCTTGGCGAATTCCTCCGCCTCCGTCTCGGCGGTGCCGGTCATCCCGGCCAGCTTGCCGTACATGCGGAAGTAGTTCTGGAAGGTGATGGTCGCCAGCGTCTGGTTCTCGCGCTCGATCCGCACGCCTTCCTTCGCCTCGACCGCCTGGTGCAGCCCGTCCGACCACCGCCGGCCCGGCATGAGCCGCCCGGTGAACTCGTCGACGATGATCACCTCGCCGTCCTTCACCATGTAGTCCACGTCCCGGCGGAACAGCGAATGCGCCCGCAGTCCCTGCTGGATGTGGTGAAGGGCGTCGATGTGCTGCGGATCATAGAGGTTGTCGATGCCGAGCAGCCGCTCGCAGGAGGCAATGCCCGCCTCGGTCAGCGAGACCGTCTTGGCCTTCTCGTCGACTATAAAATCGCCGGCCTTTTGTTCCTCGATCTCCGACAGCTTGCCCTCGACGATCGTCGCCGCCCGCTTCAGCTTCGGAATGATGCGGTCGATCTTGAAGTAGAGCTCGGTGGACTCCTCGGCGGGCCCGGAGATGATCAGCGGCGTGCGCGCCTCGTCGATCAGGATCGAGTCGACCTCGTCCACGATCGCGTAGTTCAGCTCGCGCTGGACCAGCTCGTCGAGCGAGAAGCGCATGTTGTCGCGCAGGTAGTCGAAGCCGAACTCGTTGTTGGTCCCGTAGGTGATGTCGGCCGCGTACGCCTCGCGGCGCTCGATCGGCCGCAGCGCGGTCATGCGGACGTCTGGCGTGACGTAATTGGGATCGTACTGAAACGACGCCTCGTGCTGGATGACGCCCACCGTCAGCCCCAGCGCCTGGTAGATCGGCCCCATCCACTGGGCGTCGCGCTTGGCCAGGTAGTCGTTCACGGTGACGATGTGCACGCCCTTGCCGGAGAGCGCGTTGAGGTACGCCGGCAGCGTGGCCACCAGCGTCTTGCCCTCGCCGGTCGCCATCTCGGCGATCGTGCCCTGGTGCAGCACCATGCCGCCGATCAGCTGGACGTCGAAATGGCGCATGCCGAGCCGGCGGCGCGCCGCCTCGCGGCACACCGCGAAGGCCTCCGGCAGCAGGTCGTCGAGCTCCGCGCCGTCGGCCACGCGCTTGCGCAGCTCGTCGGTCTTGGCCGCGAGGCCGGCGTCGTCGAGCCGCTGCATCTCCGGCTCGAGCGCGTTGACCTGCGCGACGACGGGCTGCATCCGCTTGACGTCGCGCTCGTGCTTGGTGCCGAACACCGTGCGAAGGATCGCGGAGATCATGATCTCGGGTCCATTATACAGGCCGGGTCTGCCCCGCCCTCGCGTTCACCCCGTCCGTCCGCGCTTTGCGCCCAGCAGGTCGCGCGCGTGCTCGCGGGCCGCGGCGGTGACGCTGGCCCCGCCCAGCATCCGGGCGATCTCCTCCACCCGTTCGGCCGCCGCCAGCGCCGTCACCGCCGCCTTGGTGCGGCCGGCCCGCACGCTCTTGCTGACGCGCAGGTGGTGCTGGGCCAGCGCCGCGATGGGGGCCAGGTGCGTCACGCACAGGACCTGCCGCCCCTGGGCGGCCGCGGCGAGAGTCTGGCCCACGACCGAGGCCACCCGCCCGCCGATCCCGGCGTCGACCTCGTCGAAGATCAGCGTCGGCACGCGGTCGGCCCGGGCCAGAACCGAGGTGAGCGCCAGCATCGTGCGCGACAGCTCGCCGCCGGAGGCCACGCGGGCCAGCGCCTTCACGTCCTCCCCGGGGTTCGTCGACAGCCGGAGCTCGACCCGGTCGGCTCCGCGCTGTCCCACCTCGGAGGCGCGGTCGAGCCCGACCTCGAACACGGCTCGCTCCATCCCGAGCGCGCGCAGCGTACGCTCGACCTGCGAGGCGAGCCGGGCGGCGGCGGCGCGCCGCCGCTCGGACAGCGCCGTCGCCGCGGCCGACAGCTCGGCCTCGAGCTCGGTCAGTACACGCTCCTGCTGGGCCACGACCTCGTCGTGACGCTCGATCCGCTCCAGCTCGTGCGCGGCCTCGTCGCGGAAGCGAAGCATCGCCTCCTCCCCGTCGCCGTACTTGCGCTTGAGCCGGGCGAGGGCGTCGAGACGCTCGTGGATCGCGTCGAGGCGGCCGGGCTCGGCCACGATCCCGTCGCGCAGTCGCCGGATGGCGCCCAGCGCCTCCTCGATCTGCACGCGGGCGGCCTCGAGCGGCTCGCCCGGGGCCGCCAGCGCCGGGTCGAGGCGGCCGAGCTCCTGGAGGATCCGGGCCGTCCGGCCCAGGCGCTCGGAGGCCGACTGCGGGGCGTCGTCCAGGAGCGCGGCCGCCTCGGCCAGTCCGCTCGTGAAGCGCTCGGCGTGCTGCAGTCGCTTGAGCTCGGTACGCAGCGCGTCCTCCTCGCCGATCTGCAGGCGCGCGGCGTTCAGCTCGCCGACCTGGAACCGCAAGAGATCCTCACGCTGGGCGCGGTCGCGCGCGGCGCTGCGCGTGCGCTCCGCCTCCTCGCGCGCCGCTCGGTGCTTGGCGTGGAGCGCGCCCACCCGGGCGCACGCGTCCTCGGCGTCGGCAAAGCGATCGAGCAGCTCGAGCTGGCGGGCCGGCTCGAGCAGCCGCTGATGCTCGTGCTGGCCGTGCACCTCCACCAGGACGTCGCCCAGCCGCTCGAGCAGCCCCACGGTCACGGGCGAGTCGTTGACGAACGCGCGGTGACGGCCCGAGCGCGCCAGCTCACGCCGCACGACGATCTCGCCGTTGTCGTCGGCGGCGAGCCCGGCCTCTTCCAGCACGGATCCGGCGGCGCCGCCGCCATCGACGGCGAAGACCGCTTCGACCGTCGCCGTCTCGGCGTCGGTGCGGATGACGTCGCTCTGGGCGCGGGCGCCGCGGACGAGCACGATGGCGTCGACGAGGATCGACTTGCCGGCGCCGGTCTCGCCGGTGAGGACGTTGAGACCGGGGGCGAAGGAGACGGCGACGGATTCGACGACCGCGAAGTTCTTGAGACGGAGCTCGCGCAGCATCGCCCCGATGCTAGGTCACGGGACGGTCGGGCTCAAGCGGTATCCGGACGGAGACGCCTTAGCGCTCGCCCCACTTGAGCTTGGTGCGCAGGACGGAGAAGAAGTCCTTCTGATCGAAGCGCATGAGACGGATACGGGCCCGCGCCTTGCCGACCTCCACGGTGTCGCGCTCGCGCAACGGCACGCCGACCTGACCGTCCATGGTCAGCATGACCTCCTGATCGCCCCGCAGCGTGACATCGATGCGCTGGCCGCCCGGCAGCACGATCGGCCGGTTGCTGAGCGTGTGGGGTGCGATCGGCGTCAGCACGACCGCGTCCATGGTGGGAAACAGGATCGGCCCGCCGGTCGAGAGGTTGTACGCCGTGGACCCGGTGGGCGTCGAGATGATGAGGCCGTCGGCCCGGTACGCGGTCGCGTGGCGACCATCCACCGACACCGAGAGGTCGATGATGCGGCTCATCGCTGACTTGGTGATGACCACGTCGTTGAGGGCGACGTACTCGCCGACCACCTGCCCGGCCCGCACCAGCCGGGCCGAGAGCATCATCCGCTCCTCGACCGCCATGGCGCCGGCCAGCAGCGCCTCCATGGCCGGCAGCAGCTCGTCGAGCGTGGTCGCGGTGAGGAAGCCGAGGCCGCCCAGGTTGATCCCGAGAATGGGCACGCCGAGGTCGCCGATGGCCCGGGCCATCGACAGGAGCGTGCCGTCGCCGCCGAGCACGATCACGGCGTCGACCTGGGCGGGAAGATCGCTCTTGCTGGCCGAGGCGACCGACGCGCCCGGTGCCAGCGCCGCCGTCTCCTTTTCGAGCACTACCGTGAGGCCGCGAGCGCCCAGCCAGTCCAGCAGTGTCAGCACCACCCGCTGCGCCTCGACCGCGTCGGGCTTGGCGACCAGCCCGACCCGCTTCACGCAAGCGCCTCCACGACGGCGCGCTCGATGAGGGATTCGAGGTTGGCGGCGGTGCGGCCCTGGGCGGAGAGGTGCAGGAAGAACTCGCGGTTGCCCTTGGGGCCGCGCAGGGGCGAAGCCGTGACGCTCAGTGCGTGCCAGCCACGCAGGACCGCGTAGCGGGCCAGCCGCTGCACCACCGCCCGATGCTGGGCGGGCTCGCGGACCACCCCGCCCTTGCCCACGTGCTGGCGGCCCACTTCGAACTGCGGCTTCACCAGCGCGACGATCTCGCTGCGCGGGGCCAGCACGCCGAACACGGCAGGCAGGACCTTCTCGAGCGAGATGAACGACACGTCGATGACGGCCAGCGAGGGCTGCTCGTCGAAGACGCGCGGATCGAGCGCGCGGGCGTTGGTCTGCTCCATCACCACGACGCGAGGGTCCTTGCGCAGCTTCACGTCGAGCTGGGCGGTTCCCACGTCGACGGCGAACACACGGATGGCGCCGCGCTGCAACAGGCAATCGGTGAAGCCGCCGGTCGAGGAGCCGACGTCGATGCAGACGCGCCCCTTCACCGCCACCGTGAAGTGCTGCAGGGCGTGCACGAGCTTTTCGCCGCCGCGGCTGACGAAGGGGGACCGGCCCCGGAGATCGAGGTCGGCGTCGGTGGGAATGAGCGAGCCGGCCTTGTCCACGCGCTGCCCGTCCACCATGACCTCGCCGGCCAGGATCAGCCGCGCGGCCTTCTCACGACTCTCCACGAGACCCTTGTCGACCAGCAGTCGATCGAGCCGCACCCGAGACGCCATGCCCTCGATTATAGGCGACTGCTTTGCCGGGGCCGGAGCAGAAACAGGAGCGCGATGCCTCCCAGGAACCCGCCGATGTGAGCGAACCACGCGACGCCTCCGCTTTCCCCGCGCCCCAGAGCCTGGGCGCTGTATGTGAGGTACCCGTTCAGGAGCCACAGGACGATCCAGAATCCCAGCACGATGAGCGCCGGTATCCGAACGAACTTGATGAAGAAGCCGAACATCACCAGCGTCAGGATGGTCGCGTGCGGAAAGAGCAGCAGGTAGGCGCCGAGCACCCCCGAGATCGCTCCGCTGGCGCCGATCATGGGCACGCTCGACGTCGGAGTGATGAGGGTCTGGCCCACCACCGCGACGACGCCGGAGGCCAGATAGAAGAGCACGAACCGCCCGTGCCCGATCGTGTCCTCGACGTTGTGGCCGAAGATCCACAGAAACAGCATGTTCCCGCCGATGTGAACCAGGTTGGCGTGCAGGAACATCGACGTGAAGATCGTGGCCCAGGGATGCGGGAAATCATCGGCCAGCCGCAGCAGCGTCCCGGGGCACAAGGCGGTCAGCCGGCAGGGAATGACGCCGAACTCGGCGACGAAGGCCTGCGCCGCCCCCGCGCCCGGCCCACGCGCGTCGATGCCGAGCGAGAGCTGATACAGGAACGCCAGCACGTTGAGCGCGACCAGGGCGACGGTGACGATGGGCCATGACCGGCTGGGGATGTCGTCCTTGAGCGGGAAGATCACCGCGCCACCGGCTTCGGCGGCTGCACCACGACGACGGTCGGCTGGACGAGGTACTGCCGGGCGACGCGCGCGACGTCCTCGACGGTCACCGCCTCCACCGCCCGCGCGTAGCGCTCCGGGAAATCCCATCCGGCGCCGGTGACCTCGAAGAAGGCCATGTACCAGGCGTGCCGCGCGTTGGTGCGCCGGTCCATGGCCAGGTTGCCGAGCAGATAGGCCTTGGCGCGCGCCAGCTCGCGCTCGGTCACCGGCTCGGCGCGGATGCGATCGATCTCTGCCAGCACGCCGGCCTCCGCCGCCTCGGCGTTCGCCGGCGCGGTGCCCATGTGGGTGATGAGGAACGAGGGCCCCGTGCGGAACGTCCCGAGCATCCCGACGGAGTAGGCCAGGCCGCGCTTGTCGCGCAGCTCGGTGAACAGGCGTCCAGACATGCCCCCGCCGAGCACGGTCCCGAGCACCCGCACGGCCGCGTAGTCCGGCTGAGTCAGCGAGGGGCCGAGATAGCCGACCAGGACCTGGGCCTGCTGGACCGGACGCTCGACCACGCGACGCTCGTTGCGTGCCGTCGCCTCGCCCGCGCCGCGTGGCATCGGCCCACCGGGGACGGACGGCGTCCGGAACACGCGCTCGGCCAGTCGAATCACCTTGCCGCTGTCCAGGGGGCCACTCACGGCCAGCACCATCCGGTCCGGGCGGTAGATCGCGGCGTAGTGTGCCCGCAGCGCCGTGCGATCGATCCGCTCGATGCTCTCGCGCCGGCCGACGCTCGGCCACGCGTACGGATGGGGGCCGTAGAGATCCACGAGCAGCGAATCGAAGGCGCGCTGGAACGGCGTGTCGCCTCGCGTCTGGATCACGCTCTGGATGAGCCGGCGCTCCCGCTCGATTTCGACGTCGGGCAGCGTCGGGCGCAACGCGACCTCGGCCATCAGCTTCAGCAGGCCTTCCCAGTTGCGAGCCAGCGCGGTGCCACGCACCTCGCCGTACTCGACGTCACCGGAGGCGTCGAGCGAGCCGCCCAGGTCCTCGATTGCCTCCGTGAGCTGGAGCGCGTTGTAGCGGCTCGTCCCCCGCAGCATCACCCGGTGCAGGAAGTTAGTGATCCCGACGGTGTCCGCCGTCTCGAAGAGCGAGCCGGCCCGCACGTGCAGCGAGGCCGCCATCACCCCGACGGAGGCATCCTGGCGCACGATCACCGTCATGCCGCTGGCCAGGACCCGGCGGGTCACCGCGGGCGGTGGCGCGGCGGCGTACGCCACCCCGGTCACGAGCAGCAGCGCCAGCGTGGCGAGGGCGCGCTTCACGGCTTCGGCGGCACCAGGGCAACCCGCACGTAATGCTCCGGATCCAGGTAGCGACGGGCCACCGACTGGACCTGGGCCGCCGTCACCGAGCGGAGGCGATTGACGTAGCCCAGCTCTTCCTCCAGTCGCCAGATCGTCTCGGCCTGGCCGTACGCGCGCGCCCGTCCCTCGGCCGTCTCCGTGGAGAATTCGTGCTCGACCTCGGCGGCCGTGATGGCGCGCTTGAGCTCGACCGGGGTGACGCCACCGTCGCGCACGCGTCGGATCTCGCTCACGATCTCGGCCTCGGCTCGCGCGATCTGCTCCGGCTCGAGCTGAGCCGCCACGATGACGAGCCCCGCCCCCTCCATCGCGCTCAGGCTGGTGTTGATCGCGCTGACGATGCCCTGGCGCTCACGCAGCGACGCCACCAGGCGCGAGGCCTTGGTGCGCCCGAGAATCGACATGAGCAGATCGAGCGCAGGGGTGTCGGCGTGATCGAGACGCGGCGCTTGCCAGGCCAGACCGAGCTGCGCTTGACCGCTCGGGCGCACGGTGTCCAGGCGAACGGTGCGCGGGGCCGGCGGAGGCGGCAGCGGCAGTCGCTTGGCCCCGCTCCGCGGTAGCACGCCGAGCGTGGTGCGGGCGACGCGCAGGACCTCATCGGGATTGACGGCGCCGACCACCACGAGCGTGAACATCTCCGGCACGTAGTGCCGCCGATAGAACGACACCAGCGTGTCGCGGCTGAGCGCGGTGATCAGCTCCGCTCGTCCGATGACGGGGCGGCCGTAGGGATGGCCTTCGTAGGCGGCGGAGAAGAGCTGCCGGACGAGGAAGCGTCGGGGGCTGTCGTCGTTGAGCCGCATCTCCTCGAGGACCACCTGCTTCTCGGCTTCCAGCAGGCCGGCCTCCAGGGTCGCGTTCACCCCCACGTCCACGAGCATCTCGATGCCCGGCACCACCTGCTTGGCCGGCAGCACGGTGTGATAGAAGGTGTAGTCCCACGACGTCCCCGCATTGATACGGCCCCCGACCCCTTCCACCTCGCGCTCCACGAAGCCGGCCGGCCGGGTGGCGGTCCCCTTGAAGAGCATGTGCTCGAGGTAGTGAGCCAGCCCGAGTTCGCCCGCCGCCTCGTCACGGCTCCCGGCGCGGACCCAGAGTTGCAGGGCCACGACATCGCTGGCGCGATGCTCCTGGATGATGACGGGGACCCCGTTGGGCAGGATGTGACGGGAGGGAACGGGCAAGGTGCTTGGCGCCGAAGCATGGGACGAAGATCGTGAAGCGCTGCACCCTCCAGAGAGCATCATAACAACGAGGAGTACGACGCTGATTCTCGCCACCAGGGACATAAGCCTTTAGAGGCTATCACATGGACCGCTTGGAGCCCCGATCTAGCCGACCGGATAGCCGACAAAACGCTCGGCGGCCGCCTGGGCAGAATGCCGTACCCCCCTCTGGAGGCCGCCGGGCACATCGTCGAGGATCGGCCCCGGTGCCATCGTAACTAGCCGTGTTTGCAAGGCTTGAGGTGAATTCACACGTGGCATTCGAGTTGCCTTAGATAGGGTCACGAGTTCACGGCACCCGTTGATCAAGCTCTGGAATCTGAAGAGAGTGACCGGCGGGCCGAGACGCAGAGTGGCGGCCAGTGGGGCCGCCAGCACAGTAACGAACGCAGCACGCAAAGGATGGGGAGACGAGATGAAGAGACTGTTTGCAACGCTCATGAGTGTGGCCGTGATGGCCACGTTCACCCCGGTCGGCGAGGCGCAGACGTCCTGCCCGGCGGAAGTCAGCAAGGCCAAGGAGTTGCTCGCGATGAAGGGCTCCGTGGCCAAGGGTCAGGATGTTCAGGCGCCGCGCTCGCTCGCCGGTGCGCGCGGTCAGGACACGCAGGCTCCGCGTGGCCAGGACACCCAGGCCCCGCGTGGTCAGGACACCCAGGCTCCGCGCGGCCAGGACACCCAGGCCCCACGTGGTCAGGACAAGCAGGCGCCACGTGGTCAGGATAGCCAGGCTCCGCGTTCGCTCGCCGGGGCGCGCGGTCAGGACACGCAGGCTCCGCGCGGCCAGGACACCCAGGCCCCGCGTGGTCAGGACACCCAGGCTCCGCGCGGCCAGGACACCCAGGCTCCGCGCGGCCAGGACACCCAGGCCCCGCGTG
>Ga0134124_10005667_pt1 | contig 10034 bp, 2 predicted proteins | sample KB304_FD_96880 | JGI IMG/M metagenome (GOLD analysis project Ga0134124, IMG submission 96880) | Terrestrial soil microbial communities without Nitrogen fertilizer from Kellogg Biological Station, Michigan, USA - KB3-0-4 | ecosystem: Environmental > Terrestrial > Soil > Unclassified ... | reverse complement strand
CGCCGAGCCAAGCGAACTGCGAAAGCGCGCGTTCGCCGCCTTGAAGTCGCTGCTTTCCGCCCTGACGAAGCACCATCGCTTGATCGTCCACATCGACGATTTTCAGTGGAGCGACATCGACAGTTTGGGGCTGCTCGAAGAGCTGCTGCGCCCGCCGAACGCGCCTGCGTTGCTTTTGTTGTGCGGGTTTCGCGAAGAGGTCCGGGCAAGCAGCCCGGTGTTGAACGAGTTTGCCGCGGTCTTGCAGCGCCTGGGCACGAGTATCGATCGACGCGAGCTCACGGTCGATCAGTTGTCGAGCGAGGAGGCCGTCGAGCTCGCTCAGTTGTCGCTGGCCGCTGCAGGCGGAGGAATTTCAGCGCTGGCAAGCGCCATTGCCCGCGAATCCCAGGGCATTCCGTTGTTCGTCTCCGAACTTTCGGCGTGGCAGCTCGAGCGCCACGAGCGCAACGAGGCCAGCGCCGAAGCCTCGCTCGGCGTGTCGCTCGAGCAGGTGATTCAGAACCGGGTTGCGGATTTGCCGAGCGCGGCCAGGGCGCTGCTCCGGGTGCTTTCGATTGCAAATGGACCGCTGCCATACTGGGTGGCCGAGCAGACAGCCGCGGTCTCGAGAGATGATGCCCTGCGCGCTCGGCTTCGTACGGCGCGGCTGGTGCGCACGTTCCGCGCGGACGACCAAGAGTTCGTGGAGGCGTATCACGCACGAGTCAGCGACAGCATCGTCGCCACGGTCAGCCCCGAGAGTCGGCGCGACATCCATCGCGCCTTGGCGCGCGCGCTGGAGGCCAGCGGCACCGCCGATCCCGAGGCCTTGGTCGAACAATACTTGGGCGCGGGCGAGTCGGAGCACGCCCGACGGCATCTGCTCAGCGCGGTACAGGCGGCCGAGGCAAGTCTGGCGTTCATGCGCGCCGCGCGCCTGTACCGGACGGCGCTCGAGATCGGCGTCGAACGCCCGCGCCACGATCTGCTTTCGCGCCTCGGCGACGCGTTGGTGAACGCCGGGCGCGGCGCCGACGCGGCCGATGCATATCGTGAAGCGGCGGCGGTCGCCCCTCACGAACGAGCGATCGAGCTGTCGCGCCTCGCGGCCGAGCACTATCTGAAGGGTGGACGCGATCTCGAGGGGCTCGCCGAGCTACGCTTGGTGCTGGCCGCGGTGGGCATGACCTATCCGGAGTCCCCGAGCGCGGCGTTTGGTTCGCTGCTTTATCATCGCGCCCGCCTGTGGCTGCGCGGTCTTTCCTTCACGCAGACGGCAGCCGAGCGCTGCCCTGCGCGCGATCTGACGCGAGTCGACGTCGCGTTCTCGGCCACGGCAGGCTTGGCCATGGTCGACGTGGTGCGTGGTGCGGACTTCGGCGCGCAACAGTTGCAACTCGCGCTCGACGTCGGTGAGCCGATCCGCATTTGCCGTGCGTTGGCCTTCGAGGCTGGCAACGCGGCCGCGGTGGGAGCTGGCTCACGCGAACGCATCGAACGACTGGTGCGCACCGCAGAGGCCCTGGCGCTCCGCTGCCAAGACCCGCACGGCAGCGCGCTGGCAAAGGTCGCGGGCGGCTTGGTGCACGCGTTTTCCGGCGAATGGCGAGCCGCCCAGCGTACGCTAGACGAAGCCGAAGTGATTTTGCGCGAACGCTGTCGAGCGGTCACCTGGGAACTGACCAATGCTCGCGCTTGGTCGCAAAATTCGCTGATTTTGTGCGGTGATCTGCCCGCTGCCGCCGCGCGCATGCCTGTCCTGATGCGTGAAGCCGTGGAGCGCTCGGATCGCTACGCACTGATGCACTGGATCTATCCGGCATGCATCACGGCCTTGACTGCCAACGACGTCGATACGGCCTTTCGCGTGGCCAGCGACGACTCCAGCTTTCGCTCTTGCGAGCCGGGTCGTTTCACGGCGGGCCATTGGGGACGCTTGATTTCCACCCAGTCGGTCCATCGCTATCGAGGCGAGGGCAAGCGTGCGCACGCCTTCGTGCGCGAACAATGGCCTGCGCTCGCGTCCTCGCAATTCTTGCGTGTGCATTTGATGCGTGTGTTCTCCGAGTTCGAGCGAGCGTTGAGCGCGATCGCCGCCCTCGACGAGGGTGAGACGGAGCGCAACCTCGCCCGCGAGGCGGCGCGCGCGGTGAAGCGCGTGCAGGCTGACAGCCCGCCGTATGCAGCGCCGATGGGCGACTATCTCGCCGGGTGCTTGGCGGCTACGCGGGGCGATCGCGGGCGGGCGTTGAGCGCTTTCGAACGCGCGGCGCCCGGCCTGGCAGCGGTCGACATGGGCTACTTGGCACTGTGTGCGCGCAAGCGATACGCCGAGCTGCTCGGGGGCGACTCGGGGCGCGCGCTCGATAAGCAATGCCGCGGCGAATTTGCCGCATTGGGCGTGGTCGACAGCAGCGCATGCTTGGTCATGAGCGCCCCCGGCTTTAGGCGGCTCGCGGGTTGAAGCAGGAGGAAGCGTTGCGGAAATTACCAGAATTCGATGGGCGACGCGTGGTGGTCACAGGTGCCGCGAGTGGCATCGGCCGTGCGATTGCGCTGGCTTTCGCGCGCGCTCGGGCTCAGCTGTTCGTGTGTGATTTGTCGAGTGAGCGCTTGCCGGGTTTGGAAGCGGAGTTGCTTGCGGTAGGGGCCCGGCGAGCGCACGCCGAACGTGTGGACGTGGGCGTGCGCGCCGAGATGGCGAGCTTCTGCGAGAGCGTGTGCCGCGAGGGGCCACCAGACGTGCTGGTGAACAACGCGGGGGTTGGCCTGGCCGGGGGTCTGCTCGCGACGAGCCTGGATGACTGGCAATGGATCTTCAACGCCAACCTGTGGGGCGTGGTGCACGGGTGTCACTTCTTTGCGCCGAAGATGACAGCCCAGGGGCGGGGTCAAATCATCAACATGGCTTCTGCGGCGGGCTACTACAATTCGGAGGTCATGACCGCATACGGCACCACGAAATTCGCGGTGGTCGGGCTTTCGGAGGGGTTGCGCGCCGAGCTCGCGCCGCTCGGCGTGGGCGTGTCCGTGGTCTGTCCGGGGTTCGTCAACACGCCAATCGTCGCCAATATGCGCTTGCGCGGCGAGGCCTATCCCGAGAGCGAGCGCGCGAACGTGCGACGCTTCTACGAACGGCGCGGCTGCTCGCCGGAACGCGTGGCGAGCGCGGTGCTGCATGCGGTGCGTGACAACCCTGCCGTGTTACCTGTAACGCCGGAAGCCTGGTCGCTGTACGCCATGAAGCGTTTCGCGCCCGAGCTCGGCCCGCGCTTGCTGGCCAGTCTGCGGCGCTTCGCCGAGCGGCGTCGGAGCTCGCGACCGTGAGCATCGAGCATCGCCAGGTCCGAGTGGGGCGACTCGAACTACATGTCGCAGAGCTGGGCTCCGGGCCGCCCGTCTTGCTGCTCCATGGCTTTCCCGCGTATTGGGCGGACTGGCAGGGACTGATGCAGGCGCTGGCCGACGCCGGGTTTCGGGCGATCGCGCCGGACATGCCGGGCTATGGACAATCGGGGCGCTTGCCGGATGTGCGCGACTATCGCTTGCCACTCTTGGCTGCGGACGTCGCAGGTTTGATTACCGCGCTCGGTCTTTCGAAAGCACACGTCATCGGCCATGACTGGGGTGGGCCGGTCGCCTACTGTCTGGCCGCCGAACATCCGTCACTGGTCGAACGGCTGATCGTGATCAACGCGCCGCATCCGGCGCAATTGGGCTTTGCTTTGCGTCACTTCGATCAGCTGCATCGGTCCTGGTACGCGTTCATGTTCCAGCTGCCTTGGTTCCCCGAGTGGCTCGTCTGCCGGAGGCCTCCAATGGCGTTTACATTGCGCGGCATGGCGGTACGTGTGGGCGCATTTTCCGAGGCTGATGTGGATCGCTATCTCGAAGCCATCCGTCTGCCGGGGGTCGCGCGCGCAGGGCTTTCCTACTATCGCGCGGCGTTTCGCGCTGCCATTCGCGGAGTCCAAAATCCCGCGTGGATCGTAAATCGACCCAGTCTGGTGCTTTGGGGTGAACAAGATCTGTCACTCTCGGGCAACGTCCTGCTTCCGGATCTCCCCCGTCACGTACCGGACGTTCGGGTGGAACGCTTCGCGAATGCCGGACATTGGCTACATCACGATCTGCCCGAGGTGATCAGCCGCCGCATCATCGAGTTCCTCACTCGGCCGACCCCGGCCGAGCGCGAGCGCGGTTGAAGTATCCTCACAAATTGACGCCAATGTAGGCAAACGGCGGCAAATCACAGGGCGCGCAACCGCGATTCAGGTCTGGTAGCGTTGGGGGTTCGAAACAAATGTCAACGATCCCTCCGACTCAGGAAGGCCGTCGTCGACCCGTCAGCGTGCTTGCGTTGAAGCTGTGGGAGGTCGCCGAGGCGCTCGAACAACGACTGGACAACCCAGCAGAAGTGCTGGACATGTTGGTTACTGCGGTCGCGAAAGGTGAACAACCCGTCGACGCGTGGCAGCGGCTGCACGCGGCGGCCAGCCGGCACGACAAGGTCGCGGAGCTGGCCTTCGCCTACGAGCAGACGCTGTCCGAGAAGCGCGTGAAGCTGTTGCAACCCGAGCAGCAGCTGTTCGTGTACCTGCGCGCCTCCGAGTTCTTCGCCGAAACGCTGGGTGACGTCGAGGCGGCTATTGTCCACGCCGAGCGCGCCGCGCTCGCCGTACCGGGCAACCCGGAGCTACTCGCGCTTCAGGAGCGGTTGCTGCGCAACGCCGGAAAAGCCACGAAATTGGCTGAATTGTACGTCGACGCCAGCGCGCGCGAAAATGAGCCGACGCGCCGAGCCGGGCTGCTGCACGAGGCTTCCGAGCTGGTCAAGGCCGCCCCCGAGAGCGACGAGGCGACGATCGAGATCGGGCAACGCGTACTGCGGCTCGACCCGAGCCGTGAAGACGTTCGCTCCGTCGTGGTGCAACGCTTGATTGCGCGCGGTCGCCACAAGGATGTGGTCGATTTGTTGGAGCAAGCACTGCGTCGCGATCCACCGCCTGGCGTTGAAGAAGCGACGCTGCTGCGCGAATGGTTGGTCGATCTGTGCCTGTCGGAGTTGAAGGATCCGACGCGCGCGCTCGGTCACGTCGAGGGGCTGCTCGAAGCCGAACCAACCCACCCCATGGCGCTGCGTTCTGCCGAAGCGCTGCTGGAAAATCGCTCGGTTTCGCTGCGCGCGGCGGCGGCGCTCTCGGATGCATACGAAAAAACCGGGCGGATCGACCGCGCGGTCGCGATGCTGGGCGTCGAGCTCAAGCAAGTGCGCGGTCCGCGCCGCGTCGAGGTCCAACGGCGGCTGGGGATCTTGCGCCAAGACGCATTGCACGATCCTGCCGGCGCACTCGAACTGCTCGCGCCGGTCGTCGCCGGTGATCCGGGGGACGACGACTTGCGGCGCCGCTTCGTCGGGCTGAGCTTGAGTTTGAACCAGCCCGAGCAGGCGGCACGGCTGTTGGCGCGTGCGCTGCAAACCAGCCGCGTGCTCAGCGTGCGTGCTCGAGTCGGCGTGGACGTGGGTCACGTGTACCTCAAGATCGGTGACTTAAAGCGCGCGCAGGCGGCGTTCCAACAAGTCATCGAGGCCGGCAGCGACGACGCCGCCGTGCTCGAGGCTGCCAAGCAGCTCTCGGATCTGTACGCCGAAGCCGCGGAGCGAAAGCAGCTGATTGCGGCTCTCGAGCGCGTGGTGTCGCTCGAGACCGAGGCCGAACCCCGGCAGGCTGCGGCGCGGCGTTTGGCGCGCTTGTGCGACGGGGACGGTGGTGACTCGGCTCGCGCAATCGTCGCTTGGCGCGCGCTGATCGGCTCGCCTTGGACGGAAGAGGCCCTGCGCCGCTTGGAGGCGCTCTACGGTGAGGCGTCGGACGACGAGGGATTGTCCGACGTATTGTTCGTACGCGCCGAGCGCAGCGGTGATCCGGCGCAAGCGCGCCAGTTGGCGTTCCAGGCGGCGGAGCTTCGCGCAGCGCGCAGCCGCGATCCGGAGTCGATCTTGGCCGCGTGGCAGCGCTTGTCCGCGCTGTGCGGCCCTTCGCGCGAGATCAACGAGCGCATCGTGCCGTTGCTCGAACAGACCCAGCGCTACGCGGAACTCTCGACGGTGCTCGAGCGCGAGGCTGGGCTGCTTTCCGGGAGCGAGCGGATCGCGCTGTTGGTCAAGGTCGGCCAAATGCGGCTTTCGCGCCTTGGCGATCCCGTGGGCGCGCTGCGCGCGCTCACGGACGCGCTGGCCCTCGATCCGACCGACCGTGCAGCGCGCGGGGCAATCGAGAAACTGCTCGGCGCGGGCGACGTGCGGTTGGCTGCCGCCGAGGTCCTCGAACCCTTGTATCGCGCTGAAGAGCCCGGCCCGGGCCTCGTACGCGTGCTCGAAACGCGGGCCGAGCTGAGTGTCGACGCGCAGGTTCGCTGCAACGCGCTCGACGAAGCCAGCTGGCTCAGCGAGACGGTGCTCAAGGATGCGTCACGAGCGCTCGAGTCTGCCGGCCGCGCGCTCGAGCTGGCGATGGATAATGCGCCCGAGCAGACCGGGGAACGATTGGCCAAGGTGCGCCGGCTGGCTGCCGTCTCGGGCGACAGCGCGCGCAGTGCGGAACTCTTGCGCGCAGCGCTGGCCGATCGTTCGCTCGACACGCCAGCCTTGCTCGCGCTGGCGACGGCCACTGGCGATGCGTTGGCGAGCGCAGGGGATATTCCGCACGCCATCGAGACCTATCGCCGAGCGTTGGCGCGCGATCCGTCGTCGCGTGAATTGATGCAACGCATCGACGAAATGCTGACCGAGCAGGGGGCTCCCACCGAGCGGCTCGCGCTGTACTCGTCGTCGTTGGAACGCGAGTCCGATCCAGTTCGACGACGCGAACTGCTTCAGCGCCTAGCGCTGTTGTATCGCCGAGAGCTCGGCGATCCGGCCTCCGCGATCGCGATCTGGCGCCGCGCGGTAGCAGAGGAACCGCGTGACCTGGTGCTGCATCAGTCACTCGTCGACGCGCTGAGCGAGGCGGGGGACACGGCCGCGGTGTACGAAGAACTGTCGCGTATTTTGCCGCAGCTCGATCCCGAGCGGCGCAGCGTGACGTTGCTGCGGCTGGCCGAAGTGGCGACCGCACGCAACGACAGCCCCCGCGCGCTCGAGCACTACCGCGAGCTCGTGCAGGGTAGCGATCTTTCCGACGACGTGTCGGACACGATCGAACAACTCGCGCGTGAGTTGAACGACGGTAGAACCGTGCAAGCCGTGCTCGAACGCCGGCTCTCGCATACCAGTGAGCCGGAGCTGCGCGCCAATTTGCTGGAGCGCCTCGGCAACGCCCTGGCTTGGCAGCTGGAAGTGCCGCAGGACGCGGCCCGCATTTGGCTCGAGGGCGGGCGGCTCGCGGAAACCCTCGCCGACCATGGAGTTCGCGCGCTGCGGCTGTACGCCCGCGTGTTGGACGTCGATCCGGACAATCGCGAAGCCGCCGAGCGGCTGGTCGAGTTGGCCGCACGCGCCGGTGATTTCGAGGCCGTGCACGGCGCGTTCGAGGTGTTGCTGAGGGTGGGGGACGAGCGAGAGCTGGTGTCGCTGATCTTGGGCCTCGAGGAGCGCGCCGTGCAGGCCGGTCACGGCAGGGCCTTCGTGGCACTAGTCGATGCGGCGCTGGCGCGCGGTCTGCAACCGGCACGCGTGCGCCAAGTGCAGCTGGCGAAAGCTCGCGCGCTTTCGCGCGACCCCGAACGCGCCGACAGCGCAGCAGAAGTGTTTCGTGGCCTGCTCTCCGGAGCGGGCAGCGAAGGCGCGGCGGATGCCGAAGCATTCGCCGCTTTCTTGAGTCATGCGGAGCGGACGACGAAGCGCGTCGACGACTACCGTTGGTTGTTCCGTCATCGCTTGGAGCACGCCTCCGATCCGGCGGGCGTTTTGATCGAGTGGGCCCATGCCGAAGAAACTTTGTTCGAAAGTCCAAAAGCTGCACGCAAGCTGTATCGCGAGGTGTTGGAGCGCGACCCCGAGCGCAGCGACGCGCTGTCCGAGCTCGCGCGCTTGCAGATCGCTGCCGGCGACGCCAAGGGCGCGCTCGAATCGCTCGATGGCTTGGTCACGCGCGTGGAGCCCGAGGCGCGCAGCGCCGTCCAGCTGCGGAGGGCTGCGCTGATGATCGGCTCGCTTTCGCGCGCCAAGGAGGCGCTGGCGCTGGTCGAGCCGATTTTGGCTGCAAATCCCAGCGACGCCGAGGCGTTGCGGGTCGTGCATCAAGCGTTGTCCGTGCCCGAATCGCGCGCCCAAGCGGCAGCGATTTTGGAGCGAGTCGCGGAAGGCTCCGAAGATCCGGCGGCCCGCGCAGACGTGATCGAAGCGCTGCTCGCCGTCTCGAACGATGCGCCGGAATTGGCCGCGGCTCGCAGCCGCTGGCTGATGCAATTGCTCGAGACCAAGACGGACGTACCGGAAGAGGCGCTCCGACTCGCGTTGCGTGGTGCCGAGGCGGCGCCGGGGGAAGAGCAGTTGTGGGAGTTCGCGGAGCAGATGGCTCGCCGACTGGATCAGCCCGGTCCGGTCGCCGAGGCCTACACGCGCGCCATCGAGCGCGAGCTGCCCGCCGAGATTGCCGATTCGCTGGGACGCAAAGTGGTCGAATTCCACGAAGAGTGGTTCGATGACTCCGAGCGTGTGGTGCACCTCTTGGAGCGCGTGACCGCGCTTTGCCCCGCCGCTGAATGGGCGTTCGATCGCCTGAAATTGTCATTCAACGCGGCCGGGCGCTGGTCGGATCTGTTTGCGCTCTACGACCGACGCTTGGCTCTGCCGCTGGGCAAGGTCGAGCGCATCGACATTTTGCGTGAAGCCGCGATGGCCGCTCGTGATTTCGCCAGCGACCCGGAACGCGCGATCGCCTACTTCGAAAAACTCAATGCGCTGAGTCCCGGGGACACGCGCGTCGAATCGTCCCTGGAACGGTTGTACGAGCGCCATGGCCACCGCCGGCCGCTGATCGAGCTCTTGAACCTGCGCTTGAGCGCCAACAAGAGCCCCGATCCGGGTGAGACCATGGGCCGCATCGCGGCGCTGTGGCTGGACCTGAACGAGCCGCTACCGGCGCTTGGTTGGGCGGAAAAGATGCTCGATCGCGAGGCAGACGTGCGAGACGCCGTCGCTCTTCTGGAGCGCATCGTCGCGCTGCCCGCCTCGGCAGACGCCATGCTCGACAGCGGGGAGTCGGCTCGCGAGAGTGCCGCCCGCGCGCTCGAGGCACACTACCGTGCGACGTCGAGCACCGTCGATGTCGTGCGCATGCTCGAGGTTTTGGCCCAGAGCGCCGCGCGCGCCAAACGCATCGTGCTGCTCGAAGAAGTGGTCAAGCTCAGCTTGGAGGAGCTTTCGAATCCGGCGGGGGCCTTCGAAACGCTGCTCACACTCGTGGTTTTGGAGCCCAAACTCGAATCTCGGCGGGAACGATTCGCCATGCTCGCGCGCGAAGTCGGCGGGCAAGAGCGTCGCGCCGACACGTTGGTGAGCGTGGCCGAGCAAGAAGCGGATCCGGCGTTGCGTGCCGCGTTGCTCGCCGAAGCGGGTGACGTGTGCCGCGTCGAGCTGAACAACCCGAGCCGCGCGATGGAGCTGTACCGGCGCGTGCTCGGACTGGCGCCCGAGGCGCCGACTACGGCGCTGCACGCGGCTCGCGAACTGAGTGAATTGCTGCGCAATGCGCAGGAACTTCTGGAACTCACCCAAGTCCTCGAACAACGCGCAGGCCTGGAGACCGATGAAGCCGAGCAGCTGTTGGTGCTGGGCGAAGCGGCCGAGCTTTCACTTTCGGTGCTGGGTGACGCCAATCGCTCGGTGCGCAATTTTCAGGCGCGCCTGGCGCTCTCGCCGCTCGATCAAACCTCGCTCGACGGCTTGTGCCGCGCGCTCGAACGCGCCGAGCGTTGGGACGAGCTGGTGGCCGCGCTGGCCCTTCGCGCGCGTCAAAGCAAGGATCCGGCTCTGGCACGCGCCGATCGCGTGCGGATCGCGATCATTCACGAACAAATCAAGAACGATCGCGCGCAAGCGATCACGG
>Ga0134124_10005666_pt1 | contig 10034 bp, 8 predicted proteins | sample KB304_FD_96880 | JGI IMG/M metagenome (GOLD analysis project Ga0134124, IMG submission 96880) | Terrestrial soil microbial communities without Nitrogen fertilizer from Kellogg Biological Station, Michigan, USA - KB3-0-4 | ecosystem: Environmental > Terrestrial > Soil > Unclassified ... | reverse complement strand
CAGTTCAGGTAGGCGGTGCCGTTGACCTCCTTGATGGCCGCGCTGTGGATGTGGCCACAGATCACGCCGTCCAGCTTGCGCCCGCGCGCATGGTGCGCCACCGATTCCTCGAAGCCGTACACGAACTCCAGCGCGCCCTTGATGCGGCGCTTGGCATAGCCGGCCAGCGACCAGTAGCCGGGGCGGCGCAGCTTGCGCCGGCACCACGACAGCCAGATGTTGATGCGCACGAGCACGGTGTAGGCCACGTCGCCCAGCACCGCGATCCAGCGGTGGTAGCGCGTGATCTGGTCGAACTCGTCGCCGTGCATGAGCAGGTAGCGCCGCCCGTCGGCGGCCGTGTGCACCGCCTCGCGCATGACCTGGATGTCTCCGAAATCCGTGCCCACGTATTCGCGCAGGGCCTCGTCGTGGTTGCCGGGAATGAACACCACCCGCACCTTCTTGCGCGCCCGCTTGAGCAGCTTCTGCACGAAGGTGTTGTGCAGCACCGGCCAATACACGCCGCGCGCCAGGGACCAGAAATCGATGATGTCGCCCAGCAGGTAGATGTGATGCGCCTCGTGGTGGCGCAGGAAGGAGAGCAACTGGTCGGCCTGGCAGGCACGGGTGCCGAGGTGGATATCCGAGAGGAAGATGGAGCGCACTTGCAGCGCCATGGCTTCAACTTTCATGAAGCCCTCCCCGCGCAGCGGCAACCGCGCCTTCCGGCGCTGTGCCGGGAACAACAGTCCTACAGAATCATCCGCTTGCCGGTCCAATGAGCGCCCTGTGTTGGGTTTGCTGCAAACGGGAAGTCAGCTTAGGCCGGCAATGTGACAGAGTCATGAAAGCATTTTCAAAACAGCGCTTTTCCTGGCGAAGTGAGGATCTCGCGACAACTCGCGTCCGCGTGGCGCGTGCGGGAGCTTAACCGAACAGCACCAGCCCCCACACCACGGCCACGTTGACCAGGCTGAGGAACACCGCGGCGCTGCCGATGTCCTTGGCGCGCTTGGCCAGGCGGTGGTTTTCCAGCGAAATGCGGTCCACGGCCGCTTCCACCGCCGAGTTGAGCAGCTCCACCACCAGCACCAGCAGCACGCTGAAAATCAGCATGGCCTTGGCGGTGCCCGATACGTTCAGCCAGGCTGCGATGGCCGCCAGCACCACGGCCAGCAGCGCCTCCTGGCGGAAAGCTTCCTCATGGCGAAAGGCCGAGCCGAAGCCGCTGACCGAATAGCCGATGGCATTGATCAGCCGCCGCAGCCCGGTCTTGCCCTTGAAGGGACTTTCGTCCATGACCCGTTCCTTTACTACGTCTGCGTTTGGTTCCATCGCTTCTCCCGTGTTAGTGCGCCTCGCCAAGTCCGCGGCATTGTCTGTCAACGACATTTCACTCAAATGTCACGCCGCTGTCACGACAAATTTTCACCGGCCGGCACGGCGAAAAAAAGAGGGCCATGCAAACCGGAGCGGCCTCGGTGCTGTCATGCCGCTGTAACACGTCACGGCGAACATGCCGCGCAAACCGTTTGTGGAGATTCCGGATGGGCCTCACAGCCAGCGCCGCCCCCGCGCACGCATTCCCGCGCGCGCAATTTGCCATTGCCGTAGCAGCCTTGTTTCTTGGAGCGACGGCGCCCGCGCTGGCGGGGCCTGACGATGATGCTCCGTTCAAGGGCGACGGCGTCACCACCAACGCCGTGCAGCCCATCCAGGGCGGGCGCAACCTGGCTGACTTTCCCACCAACGCCGAGCCCAATTCCGGCCTGCGCCTGCTGCCGCCCACCGGCACGCAGTTGATCGCGGGCCAGCGCTTCGACCTGAGGGTGGAAACGCAGTTGCCGGCCAAGGCCGCGCCCGAGCTGAAGCGGCTGACCGTCAATGGGCGCGACATCACCGCGCAGTTCAACGCCCGCATCGCCAAACAGGGCGCGGGGCTGGAAAGCGGTACGCCGGCGTCGCCGCTGCTGTACGGCGCCACGGCGCGCAACCTGTCGCTGGACCGCGCCGGCGTTTACACCATCGAGGCCGTGGTGGCCGTGGACGGCGTGGAGCGCAGCATTTCCAACACCTACCCCGTGGCTGCGTCGCCCTTTGGCGCCGGTGGCGGCAAGGTCAAGCGCGTGGTGTTCTTCCTCGGCGACGCCATGGGGCTGCCGGTGCGCACCGCCGCGCGCATCGTCGGCAGGGGCGTGTTCGAGGGCCGCTCGGCGGCCACGCACATGGACAGCATGGACGAATACGGGCTGGTCAAGACCTCGTCCTTCGACAGCATCATCACCGACTCGGCCCCGGGCATGGCCACCTACGTCACGGGCATGAAGCAGGCCAACAACGCCCTCAACGTGGCCGTGGACAACACGCCCGAGAACGGCCTGGACAACCCGCGCATCGAGACGCTGTGGGAGTTCCTCAAGCGCACGCGCGGCTGGAAAACCGGCGTGGTCACCGACGCCTTCGCCACCGACGCCACGCCCGCCGCCGTGGCCGCGCATAGCCGGGCGCGCTCGGCGCGCGCCGCCATCGCCCAGCAGTTGCTGGGCTTTTTCCGCGACGACACGCAGCAAAAGGCCGCCGGCTTCAAGGGCCTGGCCGAGCTCACGCAGCCGCTGGACGTGATACTGGGCGGCGGCGCGCGCGACTGGATGCTGAAATCCAACCCGGCACTGAAGAACTTCTACCAATACGGCGGCGCCAACGACGGGCGGAGCGACGTGGACCTGTTCGCCGACATCGCGCCTTCGCGCGGCTACGCCACCGCGCGCAACCTCGCCGAGCTGAACGCCGCGCCCGACGACAAGCCGCTGCTGGGGATTTTCACGGGCGAATTCCGCACCACCGCGAGCGGCCTGGGCGGTGACAACATTCCCGGCGTCCTCGACCGGCGCGTGGCGCGCGGCCTCGCCACCATCCGCGGCAAGGACGCGAGCGCGCCGGAAATCGGCATGAGCGGCGCGCCGCCCCAGGGCACGGGCTGCGGCGCCACCATCGCCGAGTGCTTCCGCGCCGTGCCCTCCAAGGTGGAAATGGTGAAAAAGGCCGTGAGCGTGCTCGACCGCCTGGCGGGAGGGAAGAGCGGCGGCGGCAAGAAAGACGGCGGCTGGATACTGCTGGTGGAGCAGTCGCAGACCGACAAGCTGGCCCATCCGCTGGAATACGAGCGCGTGGTGTACGAGGCGCTGGAACTGGACGAGACCCTGGGCTGGGTCACCGAGCGCATGGCCAAGCGCAGCGACGCGCTGGTGGTGGTCACGGCCGACCACGCCCAGCCCGAGACCATCATCGGCGTGGCGCTGCCGGGCGCGGTGAAGGCGGGGGGCGCCACGCCGCCCGGCGGCTGTTTCAGCGGCGCCCAATACCCGATCACGCTGGGCGCGGCCGGCGAGTCCAACCGTCCCTGCGCGCTCCAGGACGCCATCGGCACCTTCAACGACGCAACCTTTCCCACGTATATGAGTTCGCGCAAGGATGGTTATCCGGACGATCCCGATCCTGAAGTGAAGCTCATCATGGAGGACGGAGGACGGCCGACCTACAGCACGAATTTTTTGACGAACTACCAGCCGCTGGAGCCTTCCACATCAAAGAGCGCCGCTTTGCCGAATCCGCAACGCGCGCCCGATGGGCTGCTGATGACGGGCAACATGCCTACGCGCAACGTGGCGGGCAGCGCCAACAAGACGGAGAACTCGGTGTCGATTGCGCCGCACTCGGGCGACGACGTGCCGCTGTCGGCAAGCGGTGCAGGCGCGGGATTGTTCGGTGGGGTATACGAGAATGCCGACGTGCACGTGCGCATCGCCGCCGCCATAGGCGGAGCAAAGAGCAGAAAGGATTTGCGCAAGGGCTCCGAATACACCAACGTGCCGGCCATCAAGCCGCCCGGAACGGCACTCAAAGGGCTGTAGCGTGAAGCGAAGAGACAACTACCGCCGCGGCGGCGGCGGGCCAACGAGAAAAGCAAGGACCGGCGGGCTGTTGCTGATCCTGACCACCACGGCCCATGCCGCCGATCTTTATGGCCGCGTATTCGATACGCTGCGCGGCAGCATGTATCCCGGCGCCGTGGTCACGCTGACACCGGCAATCGGCGGGGAGTTGCGTGCCGTGACGGACAACGCCGCCCAATTCCGTCTAAGCGACGTGACGCCGGGGGTTTATCAAGTTCGCGTCGAGGCGGAGAGTCGGCAAGTTGTCGGTCGGCTGCGCGTTGCCACGCGTCCGCAAACTCAAATCACTCACTTGGATTTGGGGAAGATCGACCCGCCCGACGAGAACGACGAATATTAATCAGCACTCTGCGCGGCCGAAAGCTCCGCCAAAAGCTGTTCCTGAGCGGAATTCGGCACGCCATTCCTAGGTTTCTTCAGCTTGTAGCGTCCATCCGCATCCAGCTCCCAGGCCTGGCAATTGTCGGCCAGGTAGGCCTTGAGACCTTCCTTGACGACGCGCGCCTTGAGTTTCTTGTCCAGGATGGGCACGCACACCTCGATGCGGCGGAAGAAATTGCGCTCCATCCAGTCGGCGCTGGACAGGAAGACGTCCTCGGCGCCGCCGTGAAGGAAATAGAACACGCGCGAATGCTCGAGGAAGCGCCCGATGATGGAGCGCACGCAGATGTTTTCGGACAACCCGGTGATGCCGGGCTGCAGCGCGCACACGCCGCGCACGATGAGGTCCACCTTCACGCCGGCCTGCGAGGCGTCGTACAGCGCCTCAATGACCTGCGGTTCCAGGAGGGCGTTCATCTTGGCGATGATGCGCGCCTTCTTGCCGGCGCGGGCAGCGCGCGTCTCGCGGCGGATGGCGGCGAGGATTTCCTCGTGCAGGGAGAAGGGCGACAGCCAGATGTGGTTGAGCGCGCGCGCCTTGCCGAGGCCGGTGAGCTGCTTGAACACCTCGCCCACGTCCTCGCACAGCGACTCGTTGGCCGTGAACAGGCCGAAGTCGGTGTACTGGCGCGCCGTGCGCGGGTGGTAGTTGCCGGTGGCGATGTGGGCGTAGCGGCGCAGCCGGCCAGCCTCGCGGCGCACCACCATGAGCAGCTTGCCGTGGGTCTTGTAGCCCACAACGCCATACACCACGTGCGCGCCCACTTCCTCGAGTTTGGCGGCCCAATTGAGGTTGGCCTCCTCGTCGAAGCGCGCCATGAGCTCCACCACCACGGTCACTTCCTTGCCGCGCTGGGCCGCGTCGATCAGGTATTTCATCAGCACCGAGTCGGTACCGGTGCGGTACACGGTCTGTTTGATGGCCACCACATCCGGATCCTGCGCCGCCTGCTCCAGCAAGTCGATGACCGGGTTGAAGGACTGGAAGGGGTGGTGCAGCAGCACGTCGCCCTTGCGGATGGTGGCGAACAAGTCGGAAGATTTTTCCAGCGCGCGCGGCAGCCCGGGCACGAAGGGCTTGAACTTGAGGTGCGGCAACTCCACCTCGTCGGGCACGGTGATCAGCCGCGCCAGGTTCACGGGGCCGTTCACCCGGTACAGGTCGCGCGCCTCCAGGCCGAACTGCCCGAGCAGGAATGATTCCATCCCGGCCGGGCAGTTCTCCGCCACTTCGAGGCGCACCGAGTCGCCGAAGTGGCGCTGCGGCAGCTCGCCCTGGATGGCCACGCGCATGTCCTTGACTTCTTCCTCGTCCAGGAACAGGTCGCTGTTGCGCGTGACGCGGAAGGCGTAGCAGCCCAGCACCTTCATGCCCTGGAACAGCGCGTCCACAAAGGCCTGGAGGATGGAGGTGAGCAGCACGAAGTCGTATTTGCGCACCGCCACCTCGGGCGCAAGCCGCACCACGCGCGGCAGCAGGCGCGGCGCCTGCACGATGGCGGTGCCGGAATTGCGCCCGAAGGCGTCGCGGCCTTCCAGCTCCAGCGCGAAGTTGAGCGACTTGTTGAGCACGCGCGGAAAGGGATGCGCCGGGTCCAGCCCGATGGGCGTGAGCAGCGGCATCATTTCGCGCTGGAAATAGTTGTGCAGCCATTCGCGCTGCGCCGGGGTCCATTCGGTTTCCGACAGGAAGCGCACGCCCTCGTCGGCCAGCGCCGGCAGGATTTCCCGGTTCAGCAGCCGGTACTGCTCGGCCACCATGGTGTGCGCCTGGGTGGTCACGGCCGTGTAGGTGTCGGCGGGGGCGTCCTCGCCGGGGCGCGCCACGTCGTCCCCCATCTTGATGCGTTCCTTCAGTTCCGCGATGCGGATTTCGAAGAACTCGTCCAGGTTGGAGGAGACGATGCACAGGAAGCGCAGCCGCTCCAGCAGGGGCGTGCGCGCGTCCTGGGCCTGGGCCAGCACGCGCTGGTTGAAAGCCAGCACGCTGGGCTCGCGGGACAGCAACGGCAGCGGCGTCTGCCTTGAGCGTTGCCGCTGCGGCAGTTGTTTTGGTCGTTTAATCAAGGCCTCCGGAGCGTATTGCAAAAATATTACAGCCGCGTGACAAACACTCGACCGGGTCACCGCCTCCGCGCCGGAGACCCACGGCGTCGACTGTCATCTTAGTGTCACGGACCGGGCCTAGAGTGCTCGAACCTCGCCGCCCGGCACTTCACGGCCAGGGTTTCACCCCCTTCGCAGACTTTATCAGGCCCCATGCTTCCAGAATCCCACACCTCCAAGCAGTTCGACGCCGAACTGGAGCAGGCGCGCAAGCAGGTGCTGCTCATGGGCGGCTTGGTGGAGCAGCAGATCGTCTACGCCATCGAGGCGCTGCGGCGCGGCGACGCCGGCCTCACCGCCCAGGTCGTCGAGGTGGAAGTCGAGGTCAACCGCCTGGAGCGGGAAGTGGACGAAATGTGCACCACGGTCATCGCGCTGCGCCAGCCCAATGCCAACGACTTGCGGCTGATCATGACCATGCTCAAGGTCACCACCGACATCGAGCGCATCGGCGACGAGGCCAAGAAAATCGCCCTGTATGCCGCCCAGCGCGGCCGCGGCATGGGCCGCGCCACGCTGCCCAGGCTGTCCGAAATCACCTCCATGGCCGACCTGGTGAAGGAAATGCTGCGGCGCGCGCTGGACGCCTTCGCGCGCATGGACGTGGAATCGGCCGCCTCCATCGCCCAGCGCGACCTGGCGGTGGACCGCAGCTTCCAGTCCATCCTGCGCGAACTGCTCACCTATATGATCGAAGACCCGCGCACCATCTCTGCCTCCATCGACGTGCTGTTCGTGGCCAAGGCGCTGGAGCGCATCGGCGACCACGCGAAGAACATCACCGAGTATGTCGTCTACCTGATCAAGGGCAAGGACGTGCGGCACGTGACGCCGGAGGAGTTCGAGGACGCGGTGCGGTCTTAGGACGCTGGGCGCCAAGGTATCCGAAACTACAGCTTCTCGCTCCAGTGAAACCGGTGCAGCAGCCGGTGCACGATGGGCGTGAACAGCAGCGCCGCGGTGACGATGAACAGCAGCCCGGCGTATAGGGCGTAGAGGCCGGCGAACAGCTTGCCCCCGTCCGTCTTGGGCGGATCCACCGGCCCCATGCCCCCGAGGAGCATGGCCGCGTTGAGGAAGGCATCGCGCCACGCCAAATGCTCGAAATGCATGTAGCCCAGCATGCCAGCGCCCAGCGACAGCACCAGCAGCCCCAGCACCACCAGCACGTGCCCCCCCATGCGGCGCATGAAGGCTCCGGCGGAAATGGGGTGCTCCTGGCGCGTCTCGTACATCATCGTCAATGCAACCTCCGGCCTGTAAGCGGATGCCATGCGCCGGACTGTCCTCCGGACGATTGCGGCGACATGCCGGCAATGCTATGTTGCTTCGGTGAACAAGTCCACGCTGAAGGCCGAAACCTTGAAGCTCGAAACACTGGCTGCGGTCGACCTGGGCTCCAACAGTTTTCACCTGCAGATTGGCCGGGTGGTGGACGACCAGATCTACCTGCTGGACTCGCTGCGCGAGCCGGTGCGCCTGGGCGGGGGCTTTACTCGCGACGGGCGCATCGACCGGCCCACCCAGGTGCGGGCGCTGGAAGCCCTGGAGCGGTTCGGAGAGCGGCTGCGCGGCTTCCCCCGCAGCGCCGTACGCGCGGTGGGCACCAATGCCCTGCGCATCGCCAAGAACGCCGACGCCTTTCTGGCCGACGCACGCCAGGCGCTGGGATTCCCCGTGGAAGTGGTGTTCGGGCGGGAGGAGGCGCGGCTGATCTACCTGGGCGTGTCGCACAGCCTGCCGCCCTCGGTCGACCGCCGGCTGGTGTTCGACATCGGCGGCGGCTCCACCGAATTCATTGTGGGCACGGGCTACGAGCCGGAAATCATGGAATCCCTGTCCATGGGATCGGTGAGCTGGAGCCAGCGCTATTTTCCCGGCGGCCGCATGGACAAGGGCGACTTCAAGAAGGCCGAGGTGGCCGCCGCCAACGAGCTGCAGCGCATTGTCGAGGCTTACCGCAAAAGCGACTGGAAGGAAGCCGTGGCCTCCTCGGGCACGGCCAAGGCCGTTGCCACCCTGCTGGAAACCTTCGGCTGGGCCGAGCGGGGCATCACCCCCGACGGGCTGGAGCGCCTGCGCTCCCACCTCATCAAGGCGGGCGAAGTGGCCAAGCTCAAGTTGGCCGGGCTGCGCGAAGACCGGCTGGCCATCCTGCCGGGCGGCCTGGCCGTGATGTCGGCGGTGCTGTCCGCCCTGGACATCCACGAGCTGCAGATTTCCCAGGGCGCGCTGCGCCAGGGCGTGCTCTACGACCTGCTGGGCCGGGTCAGCCACCACGACATGCGCGAAGCCACGGTGCGCCAGTTCATGCGCCGCTACCACGTGGACGCCGCCCAGGCCGACCGCGTCGAGCGCCTCGCCACCCATATCTGCGCGCAACTTTCCGGCGAGCCGGCCGAGGCCGACCTGCAACTGCTGCGCTTTGCCTGCTGCCTGCACGAAATCGGCATCAGCATCGCCCATGCCGGCTACCACAAGCACACGGCCTACATCCTGTCGCAGGCCGACATGCCGGGATTTTCGCGCGATGAGCAGGAGCGCCTGGCGCGGCTCGCGCTATCGCATCGCGGCCGGCTGTCCAAGCTGGAAGGGTTGTCGGCGCGCAGCGCGGACTGGACGCTGGTGCTGGCGTTGCGCCTGGCGGTGCTGATCTACCAGAGCCGGCGCGATTTCGCGCCGCCGCCGCTGGCCTGCAAGGCCAGCGACACAGGGTATTCGCTGTCGCTGCCGCGCAGTTGGCTGGACGACCATCCCTTGAGCGAGGCGGCGCTCGACGCCGAAGCCGAGGAATGGCGCGGCTTGGGCATTCGCTTCGACATCCGCGGGGTGGGCGAGGAAAGGGCCCAGGCGCTGGGCCTGCCGGCCGGCACGGCCTGATTCCCGGCCGCGGCTTGCCATGGGCGCCCGGGCACGGGTTACCGCGCGGGTCAATCAAAGGTCGCCCGGCGTTATCGCCTTGTGCAGCTTGTTGCCGTCCGGGTTCGATGCAATCCACACCACGGCACCCTTCTTGATGCTCATGTCGGCGGCTTCGCCGGCGAGCAGCAGGGACGCCACTTCGCCCAGCGTGGGCTGGTGGCCCACCACCAGCACCGTGCCCTTGCCGGCCGGCTCCCAGCGCGCGGCCTTGAGCACGCGGCGCGCGTTCGAGGCAGTGCCGATCTCGGTATCGGTGACGAAAGGCAGGCCCAGCGCCGCCACGGTCTGCTGGGTGCGCGCGGCGGGGGAGACCAGGATGCGGCAATCCGCCGGCAAGTGCTTTTTCAGCCAGCCAGCCATCTTGCGGGCCTGCTTGTGGCCGTGCTCGGTGAGCGCGCGCGCCTGATCGCCGATGCGGCCGGGAACGGCGTCCTCGGCTTCGGCATGGCGCCACAGGATCAGGTCCACGGCTTTCCCGGCCCTTCGCTCAGCCCAGGCCGGGCTGCAGCTTGGTCTTGTTGGGGCAATCGGGCTTCAGGCAGTCGGCGTACAGCGACAGCGCGTGCTCGCGCAGCGCGAAGCCGCGGTCCTTGGCGATGCGCTGCTGGCGCTTTTCGATTTCCCCGTCGTGGAACTCCTCCACCTGGCCGCACTGCATGCACACCAGGTGGTCGTGGTGCACGCCCTCGT
>Ga0134124_10005665_pt1 | contig 10036 bp, 10 predicted proteins | sample KB304_FD_96880 | JGI IMG/M metagenome (GOLD analysis project Ga0134124, IMG submission 96880) | Terrestrial soil microbial communities without Nitrogen fertilizer from Kellogg Biological Station, Michigan, USA - KB3-0-4 | ecosystem: Environmental > Terrestrial > Soil > Unclassified ... | reverse complement strand
GGTGTCGCCCGTTTTGCCGCGCTGGCCCTGCGCCCCGGTGTCACCGGTGGATCCCGTCGCCCCGGTATAGCCGGTAGAGCCGGTAGAGCCTTTCTCACCGGTATCTCCGGTAGACCCGGTCGCACCGGTGAAACCGGGGGAACCCGTCGAGCCCGTCAAGCCCGTGGTTCCGGGTGCACCGGTGGCCCCGGCCGGTCCGGGAACGGCCACTACCGTGGCGGGGGGTGTCGCCGGTTGGCAAGCGCACAGGGCAAGGCCCAGCAGCGCTATCGAAACTGTTTTCGCATAGATCATGAGAATTCCCTTTTATTGCAGGATGAAGTAAAGCCTCGGCAACGATTGCCGGAGGTGAAGTCGCAATCCGAATGTAGAGGGCCCAGGGCCTCCGCGTCCGTGCGACACCGCTCATAGCTCCTGCTTCGCGCGTAGCTTTGCGGCCGAAGAAGGCTGTCGCCAGTCGGGGAATCAGGCCCCGGGCCGGACATGCCCGAGCACCGGTTGAAGCTCCCCGAATGACCTTGAGGCCTGCGGGTGCCATGGAAAGCGGCCGCCTCGATCAGGCCACACGATCTGGTAGACCGGAAACGGCTGCCCCTGGTAGTACCAGCGGCAGATGCCGAATTGAAGGTAGCTCTCGGCGTTCGGTACCTTGACGAAAACGCAGGAAATGCCTTCGAATAGCACGCCGTTGGACCCGGACATGTTGATTGGCTTCTCCGTCGGGAGGGATCGCACGGCCCGTTCCAGAACGGGCTGTGTGACTTGCGCGGGTAGTCCGGAAATGAACAATTCCGGACGTTTATAGGTATGGAACAGCCCGACCGTATAGCTGAAGGGCGGTTGCAACCCATTCGCCTGGACGTGCACGCAATGCCACCCGAACTCGGCGATGTCGTCGATCACCTTCTGCTCGCTGGCATCCATGCCCACAGCCCGATCCATTGCATAACCCTCGCTTGTATGGGCCTAATCAAGGGCGATAACAGCGAAGCCATGCTGCGGGCCATTTGATATCGGCAGGGCCTAGTATGGCCGCAATATCGATGCGTCTCGGTGTGCTGGGCAGCTTAGGACGCGATTGGAGAAGCGCATTTGTCCCCAACGTCCATGGGGTTTGCTTGCGCGCCTTTTTTGCCCTTATGTGCGAGAGCACACCGCCGCAATGGCTGGGGAGCGCACAATGGGCCCAATCGTTGAAAAAGCAAGGTGGCTTACATGAACTCGAGGCTGGGCAGCCGTTTGGTCGCTGCATTGGGCATGCTGGCGCTGCCGTATTGCGCCGCCGCCCTGGCGGCGGGGATTTTCTCCACCACGGGACCGGTCATTACCATCCTGAACGGCGAACTCTTTACCGGAGAAGCCATCGGCAACCTCGACCGCACGGGCACCATCAGCATCCAGTCGCGCGCAACGCCCGCGTTGACCTGTTTCGGCAATTTCACCTTTGGCGCGATGCTGGGCAACGCCGGCAGCATGAAGTGCACCGATGGCACCACAGCGACCTTCCAGTTCGAGCAGCTCGGCCTGACGCGCGGTCATGGAGCCGGCGTTTCGAGCCGGGGCCCGCTGACCTTCACCTACGGGCTGAACGCGGCGGAATCCGAGGCGTACCTCAAGCTCCCCCCCGGCAAGGCGCTCGGGATGGCTGGCGCCGATGTGATGTTCGTCAGCGCCAAACCGGCGCCACCGGCGGTCATCCTGGTTTCAGACCCAGCCGCATTGCCTTGAGTCGCGGTAGGCCGGCGCCGGGCAAGCCGCGCCATCAGGTGCGTCTTTGGAGCCGCTGCTTGATTTCGTTCAAGCGCAAAAGCGCCATTCTGGTCAACCGCTCTTTTCCCTTGGTTTGCCCCAGTGGCAGGTGATTCCACAGGATCTCGGTAATTTCCCCTGCGACGGCGTCAAATCCAGGCATGCTCGCCAGGCCTTTCACACAGCCGTCCACGGGCTCCCCAAATTCGGAATGACCGTAATGCAATATGTCGGTAAAGGGGTTGTTCCCAGGCTCCCGATCCGGTGAGCCTGCTGCTGGCGGGTTGATCGAGGATCGCTTGCAGGAATCCGCCCGCTCCACCCTGCTCTCCGCTGCAACAGTCGCCATTACGACTTCGACCTTGCCGGTTGGCCGCCGGGCGGCGCCTTTTTGGCAACCCGCCCCGGGCGGGTCTTGCCGTACGAATGCTTGAACAACTTGCCGTGAAAGGATTTCTTGTCGCCTCGGCCCATGGTCTGCCCCTGGAATGAATGTGTGGAAAAGCCCCGGCCGAGTATGCGCCAGATTCAGAATTGGAAAAGGCAAAAATGGGGAGGGCGAAAATTCGCATGCCCTGTGTGAGGCACCGCACATACAGGACGGGCGCAGACCGGCTATGGTGGGTGTGCGCTCAGGGAAGGTTCCATCTCTTCACCCCTGAATGCTTAAGCCCCCCGGCAGCAATGCCCGGGGGGCTTTTCTTTCCGGCAAAGCGGTACTGCCTCCATTGATCGACAAACGAGCCGCGGATAGCAGCGCGTCACCGTGCGCTGCCGTACATACGCCGCAGAACCTTTGCCGTAGTCTCGACGCAGAAATTTCGGCCCGTCCCAAGCAGCGGAAATTTCCGCCGCAACGACCGGCCTGGGGAATTCCGCGTGCCCATTGCGGCTCAAGTGCCGGTTGCCAACCGCCTGCTCGCCGCCCTGCCGCGGCGGCACCTCCTTCGCCTGATGGCGGACGCGGAGGAAATCAGCCTGTCCTATGGGGATGTGCTGTACGAGCCCGGCCAGCGTATGCGCTATGTGTACTTTCCCAATGACTCCATTGTTTCGTTGCTGACGCTGGTGGATCGGCACCAGGCCCTGGAGGTAGGCTTGATCGGCCGCGAAGGCATGGTCGGAGTTCCTCTGGCCCTGGAAATCACGATTTCCCCGGTTCGCGCGCTGGTGCAGGGCGATGGAACCGCGATGCGCATGAAGGCGGCGGCGTTCCTGTCGAATCTGCGCCGCAGTGAAACATTGCGGCGGGAAACGCAGTACTACATCCATGCCCTGATGGCGCAGATTACCCAGACCGCGGCGTGCAACCGTTTTCACGTGGTCGAGGCGCGGCTCGCGCGGTGGCTGCTGATGACCCATGACCGCACGCAAATCAGCCCGTTCCGGCTGACCCAGGAGTTTCTCGCGCGCATGCTGGGCGTGCGCAGGGTGGGAGTCAGCAAGGCGGCCGGTGCGCTGCAACGAAAGGGGATTATTCGCTACAGCCGCGGCAATATCGCGATACTCGACCGCAAGGGGCTGACCGCGGCTTCCTGTTCGTGTTATCGCGTAGCCGAGGAGATACGCGCTGGGCGCTCAGGCGCGGCCATTCATCGTGGCTAAGATCCAGGAATCGCGCCTGCGCCCTGGACGGCTTGGATAAGAAAAAAGCCGGTTTCCCTGTGAAAATCTTGGAAAACCGGCTTTCTTTGGACTGCTTTGGACGGGTATTTGGTGCTGACGGCCGGAATCGAACTGGCGACCTACTGATTACGAATCAGTTGCTCTACCGACTGAGCTACGTCAGCGCTTCGGAGGGGCGGATTATATCAAGCGGAGGCTTTTGAAGGCGCGCCGGCCGGCCGGGTGCGGATGATGATGTCCACCCCGTCGGCCACGGTGCCGGGCGGCAGTTCGGGCATGGCGGCCAGCCGCACTTCGTCCCCGGGAATGTCCGTGAGCCGGCCGCTCTCGACATCGTAGAAATGATGGTGTGGGCTGGGGTTGGGGTCGTACATGACGCAGGTGGAATCGACGATCAGCTCGCGGATGAGCTTTTTTTCGATGAAGAGCTTCAGGGTGTTGTACACCGTGGCCTTGGAGGTCTCGGCATAGCGGGCGTTCACAAGGCCCAGAATCTGGTCGGCGGTGAGGTGCTCGCAGCGGTCGAACAGAACGTTGGCGATTTCGATGCGCTGGTGGGTGGGGGTGATGCCATGGGCGCGCAGCCGCTCGGAGATGCCCTCCCGGGAAGGCCCCCCGGCGTCGCCTTCGCCCCCACCAGGAGGCAGACCGGAATGCGCCGCGTTCATGGCTGCATTCTAGCCCCCGATTTGGACTGTGTCTAATCCCACCTGGCCCGTTGCTTTGGGCCATTTTCAATTGCCGGCCGTCCCTAGGCGGCCCCCTGGCCCAGTCCCTTGGGCAGCGGAAACACCACGTTCTCGGGAATACCGTCGAGTTGCCGGACCTTGGTCACGCCAAAGGTCTTCAAGGTTTCGATCACCTGCTTCACCAGCACCTCGGGCGCGGAGGCGCCGGCGGTGAGCCCGACGCGCGACTTGCCCGCGAACCACTCGGGGCGCAGCTCGGTGGCGTTGTCCACCATGTAGGCCGTGGCGCCCTTGTTGCGCGCCACCTCGCGCAGGCGGTTGGAGTTGGAACTGTTGGGCGAGCCCACCACCACCACCACGTCGCAGTGCGGGGTCATGAATTTCACCGCGTCCTGGCGGTTCTGGGTGGCGTAGCAGATGTCGTCCTTTTTCGGCCCCACGATGTCGGGAAAGCGCTTTTGCAGCGCCGCCACCACCTGGGCCGCGTCGTCCACGGACAGCGTGGTCTGGGTCACGTAGGCGAGCTTGGCCGGGTCCCTGACTTCGAGACGGGCCACGTCCTCGGTCGTTTCCACCAGGTACATGCCTTGCGGCACGCTTTCCGCCTCTTCTTCGGCGCCGGGTGCCGCTTCGGCCTGTCCCATGGTGCCTTCCACCTCGGGGTGGCCGCGGTGGCCGATCATGATGATGTCCCTCCCGGCCTCGCGCATTCGCGCCACCTCCACGTGCACCTTGGTCACCAGCGGACAGGTCGCATCGAACACCTTGAGGCCGCGCGCCTCGGCCTCCCTGCGCACGCTTTTCGGCACGCCGTGGGCGCTGAAGATCAGCGTGCTGCCCTCGGGCACGTCGGCGAGTTCTTCCACGAAAATCGCGCCCTTGGCGCGCAGGTCGTCCACCACGTATTTGTTGTGGACCACTTCATGGCGCACGTAAATGGGCGCGCCGAACAGTTGGAGGGCACGCTCCACGATGCTGATGGCGCGTTCCACGCCGGCGCAAAAGCCGCGGGGATTGGCAAGCAGGACTTCCATGTTTCCGGATGTGTTGGAATTCATTTGGCTACTTGGTCGCGTCCGCGGCGCTGGCCGAGCAGGCCGTCGAGAATGAGCAGCCCCGCGCCCACGGTGATGGCCGAGTCGGCCAGGTTGAACGCAGGAAAATAATACTCCCCCGCGTGAAAGAGCAGGAAGTCCACCACGCGCCCCGACTCGATGCGGTCCCACAAATTGCCCAGGGCACCGCCAAGAATCAAGGCCAGCCCGGTGTTGAACAGCGGCTGCCCGCCATGGCGCGCCAGCAGCCACACAATGACCACGGTGGCTACCACGGCAATGCCTGAAAACAGCAGCCGTTGCCAGCCGCCGCCGTCGGCCAGGAAGCTGAAAGCCGCCCCGGTGTTGAACCACAGCACCAGGCTGAAAAACGGCGTGAACACCATGGACTCGCCGGGATGGAGCGCGCCCACCACCGCCAGCTTGGTCCAGCGATCCAGGCCGACGATCAGCGAGGCGAAGCCGAGCCAAGGAAGCAGTCTGCGAACCAACCCTGCCATGGAACCCGAAATAGCTTCCGCGCTCAAGCGTGGTGCCGGTGCTCGCCCGGGCCGTGCAGGTTGCCGTAGCAGCGGCCGCACAGTCCGGGGGCGTCCCCATGCGACCCCACATCGGCCACGTAATGCCAGCAGCGCTCACATTTTGGATCGGTGCTGGGCTTCGCGACGATGCGCTCTTCACCCGGAGAATCCGCTTTATGCAAGATTGCTTGGGAGGTGATCGTCACGAAGCGCAGGTCATCGCCCAGGTTGGACAAGGCCTCGAATTTGGGCGTCTTGACGTACAGTTCAACTTTGGCCTGCAGCGAGGAGCCGATCTTGCCGGCCGCTCGCAGTTGCTCCAGCTCACGCTGCACGTCACTCCGCGCGCCTCGAACAAGGGACCATCGCTCGATCAGCGCTTGGTCTTCCCCCACCGGCATCTCATGCCAGGTCTGGGTGAACACGCTCGAACCCGGCGACACGTAGCCCCAGGCCTCCTCGGCCGTGAAGGACAAAATGGGCGCGAGCAGGCGCAGCAGTGATTGCGCGATGTGCCATATGGCCGTCTGCGCCGAGCGCCGCGCCTGCGACGTGGCCGCGGTGGTATACAGCCGGTCCTTCAGCACGTCCAGATAGAAAGCGCCCAGGTCCTCGGAACAAAACGACTGTAAACGCTGCACGGCGAGATGGAATTCGTAGCGGTCGTAAAGCGCGGTCACTTCGCGTTGAAGCCCTGACGTCAGGGCCACGGCGTAGCGGTCGATCTCGACCCACTGGGAAGCCGGCACGCCATCTTTTCCGATATCGAAGTCTGCCGTATTGGCCAAAAGAAACCGTACGGTGTTGCGGATGCGCCGGTACGACTCGACCACGCGCTTGAGGATTTCGTCGGAAATGGACAGTTCACCCGAATAGTCGGTGCTGGCCACCCACAGGCGCAGGATGTCGGCGCCCAGGCTGTCGCTGATTTTCTGCGGCGCGAGGGTGTTGCCCAGCGACTTGGACATCTTGCGGCCCTGGCCGTCGACGAAAAAGCCGTGGGTGAGCAGGCCCTGGTAGGGCGGCACGCCGTTCAGCATGCACGACACCAAGAGCGACGAGTGGAACCAGCCGCGGTGCTGGTCCGAGCCTTCCAGGTACAGGTCGGCGGGGAACTTCAGCTCGCGGGCATGCGAGCCTTTGCCCGTGCGCTCACCGTCGGGACCACCCATGACGGTCTGGTGCGTGGAGCCCGAGTCGAACCACACGTCCAGCGTGTCCTTGATCTTGGTGTACTGGTCGGCGTCGGCGCCCAGCAGTTCCTTGGGGTCGAGCGTCTGCCAGGCCTCGATGCCGCCCTGCTCCACGCGCCTGGCCACTTCTTCCAGCAACTCCAGCGTGCGCGGATGCAGCTCGCTGGTCTCCTTGTGGATGAAGAACGGCATGGGTACGCCCCACTGGCGCTGGCGCGACAGCGTCCAGTCCGGGCGGTTGGCGATCATGCCGTGCAGGCGCGCGCGGCCCCATTCGGGATAGAACTTGGTGGCCTCGATGCCGCGCAAGGCCGTGGCGCGCAGGCTCTCGGCGGGTTTCACGCCCTGGTAGCCCGGCGACTCGTCCATGGCCGCGAACCACTGCGTGCTGGCGCGGTAGATGATGGGTGTCTTGTGGCGCCAGCAATGCATGTAACTGTGCACATGCTCGGCGCTGTGGAACAGCGCGCCCACCTCGTCCAGCTTCTTGACGACCTCGGGGTTGGCCTTCCAGATCATCAGGCCGCCGAAGAACGGCAGGGATTCGGCGTAGTGGCCGTCGGCCTGCACCGGCGTGAGGATGTCGTCGTTCTTCACGCCGTTGGCACGGCAGGACTGGAAGTCCTCCACGCCGTAGGCCGGCGCCGAGTGGACGATGCCCGTGCCCGTTTCCAGCGTGACGTATTCGCCCAGGTACACCGGCGACAGCCGGTCGTAAAAAGGATGGCGGAAGGCGATGTGATCCAGCGCCTCGCCCTTGCAGGAGGCGAGCACCGTCCCTTCCAGGCCGTAGCGCTTCAGGCAGGCCTCGCGCAGGTCGCTGGCCAGGATCAGCAGCCCTTTGGATGTCTGCACCAGGTCGTAGCTGTACTGCGGATGCACGTTCAGCGCCTGGTTGGCGGGAATGGTCCAGGGCGTGGTGGTCCAGATCACCGCCCAGCCCTTGGCCTCCGGTAGCCTGGACAACCCGAAGGCCCTGGCGATTTTGTCGGGCTCGGCGAAGGGAAAGCCCACGTCGATGGCCGCGTCCTTGCGGTCGGCGTATTCCACCTCGGCCTCGGCCAGCGCCGACTGGCAGTCGAAGCACCAGTTCACCGGCTTCAGGCCGCGGTAGACGTAGCCACGCTCCAAAATGCGGCCCAGGGTGCGGATCTCGTCGGCCTCGTTGCCGTGGGCCATGGTGAGATAGGGATGCTCCCAGTCGCCGATCACGCCCAGGCGCTGGAAATCCTTTTTCTGCAGCTCGACCTGCGTGGCGGCGTAGGCGCGCGCCAGGCTTTGCGTCTTCTCCACCGGCAGGTTCTTGCCGTGCTGCTTCTCGATTTCGCGCTCGATGGGCATGCCGTGGCAGTCCCAGCCCGGCACGTACACCGCGTCGAAGCCCGAGGCATTGCGCGCCTTGACGATGATGTCCTTGAGGATTTTGTTGATGGCGTGGCCGAGGTGGATGGCGCCGTTGGCATAGGGCGGACCGTCGTGCAGCACGAATTTCGGCCGGCCTTGCGATGCCTTGCGGATGCGCCGGTACAGGCCTTGCTCGCCGGGCAGGTTCCACTGCTTCACCCACTCGGGCTCGCGCCGCGCCAGGTCGCCGCGCATGGGGAAAGGCGTGTCCGGCAGGTTGAGCGTGCCGCGGTAGTCCGCCTTTTTCTTGTCGGTGCTTTCAGTCATTACCGTTCTTGGTCATATGCTTCATCATGGATGGGTGGCCGACTTGGCGGCCGCCGCGGTGACCGGCTCATTTTGCGAGCCGGCCGCGGCGAGGTGCGCGCGGGCTTCCTCGCAATCGCGCGCGATCTGCGCCTTCAGCGTCTCGAGGTCGGGGTACTTTTCCTCGTCGCGCAGCTTGTGCACGAATTCCGCGCGCGCATGCTGGCCGTACAGGTCACCGGAAAAATCGAATACGTGCACTTCCAGCACCGGATGCGCGTCGGCCGCCTTCACCGTGGGCCGCTTGCCCAGGCTCGCTACCCCCGGGTACACCCTGGCGCCGGCCGTGCCTTCGCCGCAATGGAACCACACCGCGAAAATGCCGGTCAGCGGCGGGCGGTTGTGCTCGAGTTGCACGTTGGCCGTGGGGAACCCCAGTTGCCGGCCCAGCTTGTCGCCGTGCAGCACGCGGCCGCTGATGCTGTAGTGGCGGCCAAGAAAGATTTGCGCCCGCGCGAGATCACCGGCGGCCAGCGCCTCGCGCACGGCAGAACTGGACACGCGCGCGCCCGAGCGCATGACCGTGGGAATGGCCTCGACTTCGAAGCCGAAGCGGCGGCCCAGATCGGTGAGCGTGGCGAAATCGCCGGCGCGGCGCGCCCCGAAACGGAAATCGTCGCCCACCAGCACCCAGCGCGCGCCCAGCGTGCCCACCAGCAATTGCTGCACGAAGGCTTCGGGCGACAGCGCGGCGAAATCGCGCGTGAACGCCGCCACGTGGGTGTGCTCGATATCCTGCCCGGACAGCAGTGCCACCTTTTCGCGCATGGAGGTGAGGCGGGTGGGCGCCGCGGCTGGGTTGAACACCTCGCGCGGATGGGGCTCGAAGGTGAGCACGCAGCTTTGCAGCGAGCTTTCGCGCGCCTTTTCGCGCACGCGCGCCAGCATGGCCTGATGGCCAAGGTGCACGCCGTCGAAGTTGCCGATGGTGACAGCCGACGGGGTGGTGACAGGGCGAACGGCCCCCGGGCCATGCGTGACGATCATGTTTGCGGTCGGAGCAGCCCAAAAAAGGGCGGTTGGACAGGCGGTTGGAAGACAGGGTCAGTTGGACGCAAGGGTTTGAATTATAGCAGCTTTCACCCTCAGACCCAGAGAAGAAACCACGCCACGGCGAGAGCTCAGTTCAGCCGTCCGACGGCCTTTTGCAATTCCACCACCCGGCCGCGCAGTTCAACCGCGTCGGGCGCCTCGGGCCGGCGGCGCAAGTAGTTTTCCAGGTCGGACAGCGCCGGGCGGAAGCACTCCAGTTCCTGGTACAGCAGGCCGCGGTCGCGCAGTTCCTCGGCCGATTCGGGCACCACCAGCAGCATGCGGTTCATCACCGCCAGCGCGGCATCCAGCCGCCCGGCCTTGAGGTGGATGTGCTTGAGGTTGCGCAGCACGCGCGCAATGATGTCGCGGCGCGAAGCCGAAGCGAGGTAGGGATCGAGCGGCGCCTCGCGCGCCTGGGCGCGCGGCAGCACCTGGGCCAGGCGCCGCCGCAGCTCGGC
>Ga0134124_10005664_pt1 | contig 10036 bp, 16 predicted proteins | sample KB304_FD_96880 | JGI IMG/M metagenome (GOLD analysis project Ga0134124, IMG submission 96880) | Terrestrial soil microbial communities without Nitrogen fertilizer from Kellogg Biological Station, Michigan, USA - KB3-0-4 | ecosystem: Environmental > Terrestrial > Soil > Unclassified ... | reverse complement strand
TGAAAGCTGATGTTCGCTTTGGGCCCGTCTTCACAATTCGGAATCTGCATAGACAGCAGCTTTCAAGGATGCGTTTCATGGCCTCGAACGACTGCTATGTCGGCGGCAGCCGAACGGCACCATTTCGATGCGGGTTTCCCGCGCGCGGACCGGCATCACCTTCAACCGCGCTTGCTGAAGCGTTCTTGTTATGTTCTCATACTCGGCATGCAGTACCGAGTCGCTGATGCCGAGCTTTCGCTGACGCTGGAGGTAGCCCTTACCGGCGCTCCAGCCTTCATGGTCGCTGATCTCCAGCACCGTGACCGTGTGCGCAGGAGTGCGGCTTTTGCCGCCCTGGCTGGCCATTTGGCAGCCCGCATGCGGTGCTATGACATTCGTGCCGAAGAACCGCGTCCGGTCGATCATCCATCCTTGTTTGAGGAGTGCTGAGATGTCGGAGGTCACGTGGAAGGCGTTGCAGCGCATATTCGATGACGAGCCGCCTCTCACCGTCTGGCGCGAGGAACGCGGCTTGAGCCGTGATGAACTGGCCGAGCGCTCGGGCATAGCGATTGAGCGCCTGTTGCAGCTGGAGGCCGATATGAGCTTGGCCACCGATGTCGAGGTTGACCGGCTTGCCGCTGCCCTGCGCATACCGTTCGAATTTCTTGCCGTGCCGCATCTGACGGCGGCTGCATGATGTGGACGACCGGGATCATCTCAACCGAAAGCTGCGCACGCTCATGCACTGCGCGCTCAGCCGGACGACGCTGCGGTTATCGTGCCGAAGGTGCCGGCATTCGGTCCTCTATGATTCGGTGCCGGTCTGGTGGCATTTCCATCGCAAGGGGATCGACGATCGCATTCCGGAGGTGCTGGAGCGCTTCTACTGCACGCGATGCTGGCGGGATCGGCAGACGGTCTCGCGCCCAAAATTACAGATCACCCGCACCATGCCGGATACATGCCCGCTGCCTTACCCCGATCAGCAGACGTGGAAGAACTTCATGTCGCGCTATCGCTCTTGAGGAATGACCATGGATACTCCAGCCGCCGCCAATGACCGGTTGGCCAGTCCCAGCGCCATCGCTGAGGAGATGGCGACCGGCATGATCGATGACATCGACCTGATGATGATGGCTGAGCTGACGGGCGACTTCTACGCGATGGACGGCTTTTTCGGCTTCGATCCTTATGGTGGGAAGAAGCCTGAGGAACTTACGATCTGGACGCAGGAAGGTTTCCTGCCAGCGATTGAAGGAACGGCACATTATGAGCTGCGCTTTCCTCACGTGGTGAGCGACATTGGCCAAATCCACCGCTTATATGGTCCGCCCCAGCGGGTGCTTGTTCCGGGCCCGGCGCTTGACAAGGTGGAGCTGTCGTTCTCGACTGATGGCCTGTTCGAGCTTGAGGAGACGGGCGATCTGCAATCTCTACAATCTCAAGGTGAGGCGCTGGGAACTGACCGCCTATTATGAGGCCGAGGATGCCTGGCGGCAGGATCTGGAGAAGGATTATGTTTCGCCGGGGCGCGAAGGCTTCGTAGCAATCAACCACTGCGGAAAGCGCGAACTCACTGCGATGCGCTGGGGTTTCCCCCCGCCGCAAAGCGCAAGCAAGCCTGTGGTCAATGTCCGCAATTATCAAAGCCCCTTCTGGCGTACTGCGCTCAAGAACCCCGAGCGGCGATGCCTCGTGCCCGTCACGGAATTTCAGGAATGGTCGGTCGAGGCCGATCCCGTCACCGGCAAGAAGCGGCCCTACTGGTTTTCGATCCCCTCCCGGCCGATCTTCACCTTTGCTGGCGTGTGGAGGCCAACCGACCAGGGTCCGGCCTTCGCCTTCCTCACCTGCGGCTATGAGGGCGAGCCTTCCTCGCATGTCGTGGGCGCGATCCACCCCAAGGCGATTCCGGTCATCTTGCATGACGAAGATTATGACCGCTGGCTCAGCGCACCCATCGAGGACGCCTTGCAACTCGCCTGCGCCTTTCCATCCCAGCTTATTGCGGTGGCCTGATGATGCGACCCCGCGACCATGAGGATAAGCCAGGACCGGCTGATCTTTCTCGCGCTCGCCGTCGTGAAAGAAGCTGCGATTGCATGTGGACCCGGCCCGCTCACGCCATCTCTCGGCCTGCGGTTGGCGCTCAGCTTCTTGTGGGCGCATAGCAAGGGACCACGCTTCCCTTACGATGACTTCTGGCAAGCCATCCGCGATCCAGGCTCTCCCAACAAGCATGAGAGCATGCAGCAATATCTTCGCACCACCAATGCGAGCAGCGGCCTGAAGGGCATCATCCGCTCGGTTGGAATGCCGGAGCCGGTGGAGTTCGATCAACTGTTGAGGGTGGCCGCGGGGACAAAGGAGGACCGAGACCGCTACCGTATGTCCCAGGCTTTCAAGCAGGTGATTGAAGAGAAGCGGCTGCACGACGAATGGAAGCGCAGCAAGAAGCAATGCACGATCAGGGGATAGGCTGATGCGGCGGTAACGATGATGCCGAACCAGCTTCGTGCGCCAACGCTTAAGCCATCCGGCGCATCGTGTGTTTTGCAGCGCCACCGTTCCCTTCGGGCGCTGCTTGTTATCGGATCGCTCGGGCGCCGGGCCTAGGTTCGGCGTCCTTTTTCTAGCTCGCTGGAGATGGTGTTCCGCCTGAGCTGATCGAGCCGCCGTGCAATCCCCTTCCACGTGGCGATGCCCTCTTGGTCCCCGGCGACAGCCAAAGCACCAATCCGTTCGGCAACGAAGCGCGGCGCATCCTTGCCGTGCTGGCGTTCAACCTGGAGGGCGCAGGCCCAAAGCTCGCGATCATCCACAGCCACGGCTGGGAGGATAACGTGAAGCTCCTATGTTGACGAGAGCGCTAGCCCAGGTCGGTTCGCCAGCGCCGGCGGTTGTAATTTGCGACGGAGCCATAAACTCACTGGCGCATCCACGAAGCGGAACGAGGCATATCCAAGCAATATCGTGCTCGTTCGCATTGAGGCTAGCACGGAAGCGGACGAGCGCGTGCTTGGACGCTAGTCGATCATCCCGCTGGCTGAGGCTGTTTCGTCTGCGCTTTCTTCTTGGCCATATGGTGTCCAGCGACGGCGCCCACGACCGCTCCAGATTTTGCATGTCCCTTGCCGACGAAATGACCGGCGGCCGCGCCGGCGGCGGCACCTTTGATCACGCCTTTGGCCGAGGCTGGGGCGGCCACGAGTGCAAGGCTCGCCAGAATAGCCGCAGATGCTGAGCGCATAATTCTCTCTCCTTCACAACCGGCCCGCGACACCGGCAGGCCTCACGCATAGACGCCTCCGAGCCGATTCAGTTCAATCCGGCGGCTTTGGTATTCCATCGCCGCCCTGGGCTGCGGCTCCGGGAGGCACCTCCTGGCCTGAGGGCTGACGATCCACGACACCGGCCAGTCCGCCAGTGCATCTAGCTATGCAGCATTTACGGACGGGTGTGAGCGACGTTCAGGTGAATTGAACCGCTTGCCGGAACAGGCTAGCCTCCCGATCCCAAACGGGAGATGATATATGAACAGGCTTTTGCTTAGCATTGCTGCGATGGGTTTAGCATCGCTTACGGTCGCTCCAGCGGCCGCCCGGAACTATGATTGCACCAAGGCAGGTAACGCCAACAAGGCCGCTTGTAAGGGTGCTGCTGCATCAAGCTCGACACCTGCTGCTCCCGCAGCAAAGCCCGCGGCAGCAACTCGCAACTACGACTGTTCCAAGCCCGGCAATGCCAACAAGTCGGTCTGCAAAGCAGCTGCTTCTGCTGCCGCACCGGCCCCGGCAGCCAAACCGGCCTCAGCTCCCCGGAATTATGATTGCTCTAAGCCTGGTAATGCGAACAAGGCTGTCTGCAAGGCGGCTGCATCGGCAGCGACACCCCCGTCCGCTCCGGCAGCCAAGCCGACACGAAACTATGACTGTTCTAAGGCCGGAAACGCAAACAAGGCCGTTTGCAAGGGGACGGCGACGACAAGCACGGCAAGCACCCAACCGACCAGCGCACCGGCCCAGTCGACCGCACGTCCCGCTACCCCCGCCGCGACAGCAAGCCACCCCGCTGGCTCACCAACCGCAAAATGCAAGGATGGAACGCTGAGCTACAGTGCCACCCACTCGGGCACATGCTCCCACCATGGTGGCGTAGCATCCTGGATGTAAAGGTTCGTGGCCGGTTGATAGCCGGCCACATACCTCTGGCGACCGCTAGCTGACGGGTTTAGCGCCCGGCGTCCCACATTTGGCGAAACGGCCCTTGGCGTCTTTGCATCGCTGAGGCTTCTTGACCTCAGCGCATTTCGTGAACTTTCCTTTGGCATCCCGGCAAGGGGCTTTTGCGAGCAGCGGCGCGGATGAACCTATCATCAGCAAAATTGGTAGGATCGCGGTGCCAATCTTCCGAACGAGCATTGCGTAACTCCCTTGATGGTTCCACCATCGTAAAATGAACAGCCGATGATGGGAAGCGGCATGCCAGTTGCTAAATGGGAGCTTTGGTCACTGGCGCTGATGTTGGTCCAAGCCCATGGCGATGACGCTGAATCCATAGCTGCAGTCAATTTGGCCAACGCAGAGGCAGAGGGACATTTGGGAAACATCGTCGTTTGGGAGGAAGTTCAGAAACTGCTCCCGAAAGTCAGAGCTGACCTGGCCGATCGAGAATAGCTGATCCAAACGTCCCCCGCCTCATCCATCGATCTCAGTTCGGTCCTTCGCCGTCTCTCGGTTTCGTTCCGGGCTCTCCGGTGTAAGGGTTGATGTTCCCGCGCGTGGAATAATTATCGTTCCGCGTGCTGTTGGGATTGGTGGCGTGGTAGCTGTTAACGTAGGTCCCATTCTTGCGGTAGTAGCCAGACACCACATGATCGCTGGTATGGTACGACGAATGGTAGCTACCAAGACTGTAATGGCCGTGACCTCCGCCACCTCGCGCCGCTAACGGGGACAACGGAAATCCGACAATTGCAACAAGAAGGACTAATCTGCTGAGCCTAGACATGCATAATCTCCCATTCTCTTGCAGCCTGCATAAGCGGCAAGCATTTGCTCGAACAAGCTTTTCGATGTGAGTGAACCGTCTAGAGCGATTCTGGCGAGGCCCAAACACAAGCTAATACTGTCTTGTCCAGCTTGAAAGCACGTTTTCGTCACCTTCACAGCAATGGTGCCATAATTGACCCTTCACCAATAGGTCTCATTCGGCCGTGATGGTTTTAAATTCCGTCAGCGAAGCGCACCGCCACTCCAGAGAAGTGCCGTGACGTCGGCGGGCAGGTCATCAAGCTTGGCCGGCTCAGCCCTAACCCCAGGCCGACCGTCCATCGGCGCGCCCGTAAAGAACCTGTCCCATCGCGCATTCGTGCCTTCCTGCATGGATGATGCACCATCAATCCTCGGGACTAGGTCCGGACCCTTCGACTGCCTCCTCTTGCTGCAAAGACCACAACCTCGGGATTCGGAGCCAATCCAAGCTACTTGAGATATAGCCCACTGGAATGGTCAGTCGACAGGATGGCGCCCGCGCGAGTGGCTATTTGCTGTAATCGTCGCGGTGACACAAAATCCGCAAAGCGATGCCGATCTGGAAATGAACTGCCCGGCGCGCTGCATGTGCCATCAAGCATCTTCAATTAGGCTTGGTCATGCCGGATCAAAAGGGTCGTTGATCGCAGCAGGGCCGCTTGGCGCCGCTCATTCTGGCGATGAGACTCAATGATTGGTGCTCGGTGCCGCGCAACCATGCTCCCTTGGAGCGACGGCCGTGGATGCATCATGATCATTCGGTTGCTTTACGTTTCAAGGTTTTGGTGTGACCGCCATTCGAGTCTGCGCCATATGATGGCGATCCTCAGCTAGCATTGGCTGCCTGATTCCGGCTTCGCATGAGCGGGCCCGACTTCGCTGCACCGGATTGGCGGGACAGATCGAGCTATGCCTATTTGCACGCGGCTGACCGCTCATCATTCGCCTGGGAATGGCTGCGGCGCTCGCCGGAGTATCGTGCAGCGGCCGTCACGCCGCCATCCTCGCCTGCGCAATTCGGTCTCTGCCGTTTCGAAGATCCGGCGCTTTCCGCCGGCGAGAGCTGTCCGATCTGGCGCAGCGATTATGACCCGTCGGTCCTCAGTGCAGTGACTCGCCCGGCCCGCGAGGGCGAAGCGTTCAATGTTACGGCGCTGCGCCGCTGGACTGTCGTGCAGATCGATGCTGAAGGCGAACATTGGCGGATCGGTCATGACCTCCGGTCGATCCGTCTTGACATCATCCAGGGCACATTGCGCGATGGGCCGGTCCAGCTCGAATATCGGATCGGTGGTCTCGCCGACGCCATTCCGGCCGTTCTGACCCTGCGCCGTTTTCTGGCGCTCGCTTGTGCGCGGCGCTGGCCAGCCAAGCTCTTTCCTCGCGAGGTGCGCGCCACACGGTGGATTGCGACACTGCGCGTCTATGATGCCGTGGTAGCAGGTGCCAGCCAGCGGGAGATCGCCATCCGACTGTTCGGCGAAGCCGTCGTCGGCCCGCGCTGGCGAACCACGGCCCCGTCCTATCGGCTGCGCGTCCAGCGCCTCGTCGCCGGCGCGCGGGCGATGGCCAATGGCGGATGGCGAACCTTCCTCGATTCCCCTCCCGCACGTCTTCGCGAGAGATACGGCTGAGCGACCGGAGAGGCTCGAAATTGGCCGTTCCGTTTTTCGAGCCTCTGCAACCCGCCGCTGTTCGCCGATGGTCAGCGCCTCCAACGAAACTTGGGCAGAGGGGGAGCAGCTGTGAGTGACCCACCGAGGAACCATGCCGGCGGACATGCGGATCGGCCCTATCTCAACACCCGCCAGGCCGCGCACCGCCTCGGCATGACAGTGCGCCATCTGGAGAGAATGCGTAGCAATGGTACCGGCCCGCGCTTTCGCCGGCATGGGCGACTGGTCTTCTATCATATCGATGATCTCGAAGCCTGGTCGCTAAGCACCGCAAGTCATGGCGTTTCAGATGCCTGATGCCCGGCTTTCCGCTGCTGCCGCCTGGGGCGCTCAGCTTCGCGCCGCGCGATTGCGGCGTCGCAGGCTGGTTCGCCGAGGCATTGCCCTTGCAGGATTGGTCGCAGCGGTTGCCGGCACGACCTTAGCGCCGCCTGCGCCACGGCTCGTCTGGAACATGTCGGCAAGCGCACCCCTTGGACTTTACGCGGTCAATGTGGGCGCGCGCGTCATCAGCGGGGACATGGTCGTGGCGCGCATCCCCGCGCGTTGGCGCCGCCTTGCTGACGTGCGGCACTATCTGCCTGCCAATATTCCGGCGGTGAAGCGGGTCGCTGCTACTGCTGGCGACGAGGTGTGCGCGCAGGGGCGGACGATCCGTGTCGACGGCCGGCCAATTGCGCACGGCCTGGCGGTCGATGGGGCAGGGCGACCGCTGCCGCTATGGGCGGGCTGTACGATGTTGGGTCGAGATGAGCTCTTCCTGATCATGGATGCGCCCACGTCGTTCGACGGCCGCTATTTCGGAATCTCCAAGCGCGCTGATGTCCTGGGCAAGGCTATTCCTCTGTGGACATGGGTGGCCCCTTCGCGCGTGACGCGCGGCCGCGCTGTGCTGCGCTAGGGCGGCGCTCCAGCACCGCCTGAGCTCCGTCGGGCCGCTATGCCAGCGTCCCGCCCATGCGGCGACCATCGCTGGGGCTTCAGCTGACGCCGCGCCAGCGCGGCGGCGTCTTTGTGCCTTCCCGAAGACGCGGGGGGATGGCCGGCGCTCCCCTCTGGGCGCGGCCCGGCGCCCCGCAAGCCGGCCTTCGCTTTCGCTCAGGACCGGCTCCTCCATTCCCATTGCGGTCTTGCGATGCGGGCCGCCTCGCTGGCCGCGCCCGCCGGTCGCATGCCGCCGCCCATCCTCCCCGCGTCCGGGGAAGGTTCGCGAATTTGGGGTGGCGTCTGGAGGATATCCATGCGTTCCGATCACCACCGTTCCGCCAATGCCTGCCGTCGCAATCGCAGGCAAGGCGAAGCGCGCCCGTCGCTCTATGAAGAGGTCACCCAAAAGATCATCAGCGAGCTTGAGGCTGGCCGCATCCCCTGGGTCCAGCCATGGGGCACGTCCACGGCTCCCGGTCCCGGCCTTCCGCGCAACGCACTCTCCGCGCGGTCCTATTCGGGCATCAATATCCTCATTCTCTGGGGCGCGGTCATCGCCAATGGCTGGCCCTCGCAAAGCTGGCTGACCTTCCGCCAAGCACTCGCAGCGGGCGGCAATGTCATCAGGGGCGAGCAGGGCACCACCATCGTCTATGCCGACCGCTTCACCCCTTCGCAGCCATTCCAGCGATGCATTGCATCGCCGGAACCTTGGGCTGCTGCGCCCGAGGCGGAGCAGGACCGCGCGCGCGAATGCGGCGAGGAGGCGCGATCAATCCCCTTCCTCAAGCGCTTCACTGTGTTCAACGTCGCGCAATGCGAAGGACTGCGCGACGACCTCGCCAGCGATCCGGCACCGCTTCCGGAGCGCGAGATCGTGCCCGTCGCCGAGGAGGTTATCGCCGCGTCCGGCGTCGATTTCCGCATCGGCGGCGCACGCGCCTTCTACGCGCCCGGCCCCGATTTCGTGCAGGTGCCCCCGCAGCCCGCTTTCTTCGACCAGATCAACTATTATCGCACCTGCCTTCACGAACTGACCCATGCCACCGGCCACGCGTCCCGCCTCGGGCGCGATCTGTCGGGCACGTTCGGCAGCAAAAACTATGCACGCGAAGAACTGGTCGCCGAGATCGGCAGCGCCTTTCTCTGCGCGGCGCTGGGCATCGTGCCCACCGTTCGCCATTCTGATTATATCGCCTCATGGCTCACCGTCCTGCGCGACGATCTGAGCGAAGATTCCACCGTTCGAGACGGCAGGCCGCGCGGGCGCGCGATCTTTCGCGCCGCCGCCCAAGCCTCCAAGGCGGCTGACTGGCTGTTGGCGCGGCATCGCCAATGCGACGCGGACGAGGGGAGGGCCGCTGCATGATCCTCTTGCCCCACGCCATCCGCTTCGCGCTCCGCGCCAACAGCATGACCGCGCGAATACGGGCAGAACGCGGCCAACGCTTCGATCCCTTGCCCGTGCTCAAGCTGTTCAATCCGCTTGGCGCGGCCACCTGGATCGCGACCGAATTGGACGAGGACGACGACAGCCTGTTAGGCCTTGCCGATCTCGGCTTCGGCTGCCCGGAGCTTGGCAGCTTCTCGCTGCGAGAAATCGCGGCCATCCGCTTGCCGTTCGGGCTTGCCATCGAGCGCGATCTTGGCTTCGCGCCGCTGCGGCCGCTGTCGGTCTGGGCCGAGACGGCGCGGCGATCAGGCTCGCTCCTCCAAGCCGAGATCGAGCTTCTCCGCGCAACCGACGAGCCGCGCGACACCTGACCTACGCCATTCCGGGACGACCAGCTCGGATGATGCGCGGCGCATATTCGCCGCATTCAAAGCCGGTCCGCTGCGCTTCGAACAACAACGGACCGGCACCTTCGAAAGGTACCAACCATGCAACTCCAATTCATAGACCTTGGCAAGCTTGTCATCAGCACGACCAACATGCGCTACGCAAAGAAGGCGCCCGACGTATCCGATCTGCTGCCGACCGTGCGCGCACGCGGCATCCTTGTTCCGCTCATCGTCCGCCCGAATCCCTGTCCCGAGCTTGTCGGGCCGGAGGCGACCGAAGATCAGCGGTGCGCGCCCGACAGCTTCGAAATCGTCGCGGGCGCGCGGCGCTTCACCGCCGCCCAAATCGTTGCCGCTGAAGGCGGCAGCGGCGAGCCGCTGCCCTGCGCGATCATCGATGAGGGTGACGATGCCGCCGCCATCGAAGCCTCGCTCATCGAGAATGTCGCGCGTCGCGATCCCGACGAGGTGAGCCAGTGGGAGACCTTCACCCGGCTGATCCGGGAGGGACGCAGCCGCGACGACATCGCCACCACCTTCGGGCTTCCCGAGCTTGGCGTCCGCCGCATTCTGGCACTCGGCAATCTCTTGCCGCGCATCCGTGATCTCTATCGCCGCGAGGAGATCGACGCG
>Ga0134124_10005663_pt1 | contig 10037 bp, 9 predicted proteins | sample KB304_FD_96880 | JGI IMG/M metagenome (GOLD analysis project Ga0134124, IMG submission 96880) | Terrestrial soil microbial communities without Nitrogen fertilizer from Kellogg Biological Station, Michigan, USA - KB3-0-4 | ecosystem: Environmental > Terrestrial > Soil > Unclassified ... | reverse complement strand
TGCACGTCTCGAGAACGGCAAGTACCGCGCGAAAGAAATCGAACAGGAATACACGGCCGAAGAACTCGCCACGATGGCGCTCGAAACGCCCGAGCGATTCAGTCCAAACGTAACCTTGCGCGCTGTGGTCCAGGATTATCTGTTACCCACGATCGCTTATTACGGCGGCGCCGCTGAGATCGCGTACTTCGCCCAAACTGCTGAGGCTTATCGCGTGCTCGAACGGCCTGCAACGCCGATCCTGCCGCGTTCGAGTCTGACGATGATCGAGCGCCACACAGGGCGCGTGCTTGAAAGATACGATTTGGCGCTCGTAGATTTCTTTGAAGGCCTCGAGCCGGTGATGACGCGCGTCGTCGAAGAACATCTCGGCGCTGACACGGCGAAACTTTTTGCGAATGCCGAGCAGAACGTCAATCATGAGCTTGATCGTTTGCGGCAGGAGCTGCAGTCGATCGACCCAACGCTCGCGAGTGCACTCGATACCGGGCGAAAGAAGATCAACTACCAGCTCGACGGTCTGAAGAGCAGGTTTGTGCGTGCCCAGATGACGCGCGACGAGGCCGCGCACAGGCAGTTGCAAAGAGCTTTCGATCAGCTTTATCCAAACAAGGATCTACAGGAGCGTCATATCAACGTCACTTCGCTGCTGGCCCGCCACGGCACGTACGTGATCGAGTGGATCTTCAACGCGATTAATATTGGCTCGAACGAGCACCAGGTGGTTTACCTATAGATTAATGTCCAAAATCCGCGTCCTCGCAGATCATGTCGCCAATCAAATCGCCGCCGGTGAAGTTGTTGAGCGCCCGGCTTCAGTGGCCAAAGAGCTGGTAGAGAACTCGATCGATGCCGGCGCCACGCGCATCACGATCGAGATCGAAGCTGGCGGCCGGCGCCTGTTGAAAGTGTCTGACGACGGCGAAGGCATGGTGCGCGACGATGCGGTGCTTGCTTTCGAACGCCACGCGACCTCGAAGATTCGCGAGACTGAGGATCTCGGAGCGATTGGTACGCTCGGATTTCGCGGCGAGGCACTCGCGTCGATTGCGTCGGTTGCGCGAGTGGAGCTGACGACGTGCATCGAAGGCGCAAGTGCGGCGACGCGTGTGGGAATCGATGGCGGACGGATGCGCGACGTTAAAGACGCGGCTCATCCGCGTGGGACGACGATCGCCGTTCGCGATCTTTTCTTCAACATTCCCGCACGCCGAAAGTTCCTGAGATCGGAAGCCACTGAGACTTATCACCTCACAAATCTTGTGACTCACTACGCCCTGGCCCATCCGGAGATTGCGTTCACATTTATAAACAACGGCAGGGAAGTGGTGCGGGCTGCGCCGGCGAAGGATTTGCGCGAACGCGCCTATCAGATCTTTGGACAGGAGTTCCTCGAGAATCTGCTGGAAGTGAATGGCGGCGACGCTCAGGTCGCGCGAGTCACCGGCTATGTTTCCGCACCGCGAGACCGGCGCACGTCGCGCGATTCGCAGTACTTGTTCGTCAATCGCAGATTTGTGCGCGATCGAATGATTGGGCGTTCGCTTTCCGAGGGGTACCGGTCGATCTTGCCGCACGGCGTCTATCCCGCGGCGCTGCTGTTTATCGAAACGCCTCTCGAAGAGGTCGACGTGAACGTCCATCCGGCCAAGACAGAGGTGCGATTCCGCAGGTCGGCGGCAGTTGCTGATGCCGTTCGTGAAGCGGTGAAAGCCGCGCTCGCGAGTGCGAGTTATGTACCGCCACCCGAGCCCGAACCGATCGCGACAGCGACGGCTGCGGTAAGTTTCATCGCTCCACAGCCACGCATCGAGTTTGTCCCACCACCTCCTCCACCGCCAAGACCGCCTGTTGAAGCATCCGGCGAAGAGATTGCACGCGACATCGAAGTGATGATCCAATCTGCGCAATCCTATCAATCTGCGAAATCTGCGTTTCCTCCATTGAACTCAGCGGAGAAGCTGGCACGTGAAGTCACGCCCGAATCGCTTTCGACAAACATTCGCCCGCTGGGACAGCTCGAGGAGAGTTTCATCATTGCGACTGACGATGAAGGTTTGCTGTTGATCGATCAGCACGTCGCGCACGAGCGTGTGCTCTTCGATAAATATCGCGCTTTGGAAGCGGAGCGGCGCACGGAGTCGCAGCAGTTACTCGTCCCGGAGACTTTTGATGTCACACCCGCACAGGCGGCAGTCTTCGACGATCTCGTCCCGGAGTTGGAGAAGTATGGATTTGAGTTGATGCGTCTGTCGGGACGCACAGTTGCGGTAAAGGCGATACCCGCAGATCTCCCGAGCGGCGAAGCGCGAAACATGCTCGCTGAGTTACTCGATACAGTCGATGCTGAGAAGAAAAGCTCCGCGCGCGAAACCCTGCGTGATGAAATCGCAGCCTCGCTCGCCTGTCACGCCGCCATCAAAGTGAACATGTCCCTCGCACCCGAGAAGATGCGCTGGCTGATCGACCGACTCCTGCAAACCTCCTCACCAACAACTTGTCCCCACGGCCGCCCGATCATTCTTCGCCTGACCACCAGAGACATTCTCAAAGGCTTCCACCGCGTTTAGTATTGACGTGCCACGGAACCTGTAATAGTCTGCCAATCCGCGTATCTGCTATAGCTGTTTTCCTCAACCCTTCTGTAGGTGAGATGAGATGCCAACCGTAACTATACACACTCCCGAAAAACTGATCGTCTCCGAGAATGGAACACCTCAAGCTGAGCCAAAGCAATCTTCGGAAAGTCGACTTGATAAGTTCGTTATTGCAAATGCTTCGTTTGCTGTTTGGCTGATCTTTCTGGCCATCGGCGGTGGAACAACGGCCCTGTATTACGCCCGGATTGGTTATCTGCCGGAAATCGAATGGCAGTCGGTTCTCATTTACCTCTTCATCGGGACTGTAGTTGGGGGCACGCTTGGCTTGCTACTGACCAGTTCTATCTACATTCCGGGAGTTCTATGGTCGGAATTTATTATTTTCGATCGGAGTCTTCAGAAACATTTTGCGTATGACAGCAAAGGCGAAGAGCCCTGCATCAGGTCAGTGATCACCTGTCTCGGTGTACCGTATGCATGGATTCTTTTGATTTCGCATCTGATGTTGCTCGTTCCATCGGCGCTTATATATTGGTTGTTAGCGGCGGGTGTTTTGGTGGTGACATTCTTGTTAATGCGAGTGCGTTTTTCAGGCATATTGTTAAGGGAGAAGAGATTTAAAAACGAAGATGGGAATAAACCACAGACACGTAGACGTCCGCTTGTGAAGAAGGTTCGGAGACTACTAAAGCTGCGCAGGAGATTCAAAGCTCGTCAAACTTTCAAGTACTCATCTTGGTTTACGCTTTCGGTCTTGCTCAGTCAGATATCGATGTTTGTTATTTATCGTTTGTCTGGCAGCATGGGTATATCACGACATTTCATTTATTTAACTTTATTCTGTACTGCTGGCGTATGCATTTCCAACCATGTTGTGGCATTGCGTCACCACAACTTCCCACGGCAAGCAATCGCGGCCGCGCTCGTGGCCGCCGGACTGCTGCTGGGTACCGCTGATAAATTCTCGTCACTATCGGTGAGCCTCATGAATCGATACGGCATCGGTTATTACCAAAGATTCAACCTATTCGTTACTGAAGCCGGCTATAAAATACTTCGGAGTCAAGGTGTGCAAGAGTGCGGTGCGGCGCCCCAGGTTTGCAATGTTGAGATTCTTTCCAAGGCGGGTGACCACTACTTTCTCAGAGTGAACGATACGATTTATATCACGCTGCCTAAGACAGACGTCGTTTCCATTAGGCAGCTAAATCACCCTTAGAGATCTGCCAGAGCGTTGAGAACAAGATCTACATCGCTCAGGTCCGGCAGGAATTTGTCAGGGTTGTGCGCGAGAATCTCCTCTTTTGAATAGAAGCGTCCGGTGCCTACAGCAACCGTGCGGGCGCCGAAGTGACGGCCACAGTCGATGTCGTTGGGCGTGTCGCCGATGACGATGAACTGTTCCGGAGCGAGATCCATTTGCAGGTGATTGCGAATACGCTCTGCAGCTCGCGCCGGCAGATCGCGACGATTGTGCGACTCATCGCCGAACGCGCCCGGTAAAGTGAAGTACTGATCGAGTCCGACGAGCTCCATTTTCAATTGGGCCATCGGTTTGATGTTGCCGGTCACGAGCGCTGACTCGTATCGCGCATGCGCAGCAAGAGCCTCGAGAGTCTCGCGAACACCCGGAAGCACCTCAAAAAACTTTACTCCATTGCCTGTGACTCGCCGCGCTTCTTCCGTCAAACGCGAAACAAGCACTTCAGCGCGGGCGAGGATGTCTTCCTGGGTGATACCTTCGACACTCAACGCTTCATACACGATCTGCAGATCCGTCATACCCGATACGCGCATCTCGCGCAGTCGCCCGGATGTCCCGAAGATCTCCTCGAGCACCGGAATGGTATATTCCTTGTACGCGCCCACTCTCACGGAATGAATCAACGTGCCATCGATGTCCCAAAGCAGTATGCGCATTAGTCAATCACCGCCAGCACGTCACCTGCATTCACCGTATCGCCAGGCTTCACATTGATCGAGATTACGATCCCGTCTCGCGGCGACTTCATCTCGTTTTGCATCTTCATCGCTTCCACAACTATAACGCCCGCACCCTTTTCTACTGTCGCTCCGCTTTCAGTCTGCACGCGCACCACCTTCCCCGGCATCGGCGCGAGGATCTCCGCTACGCCGTGATGATGACGATCCGAATTCTGCCCGCTGCGTAATCGTTTCGGATCGACAATCGTTACCGAGTAATTCCGCCCGTGAATACTGACGTCGAAAGTATTGTCTGAACCACTGACCCGACACTCGTGCACATTCGTGTTCAGAAAAAACATGTAACTGTCAGGGTCGATCTCACGCACGTCAAGGTTGTAAACGCGATCGCCAATCTCGGCGGACACGTGCCCGTCCTCGATCTTCAGCAGCAGATCCTCTTCTTGTTCACCGACGATCGCTTTGAGTTTCATTGTTTCCTCACCTGTGATCTTAGTCGTGCGTTTCGTCCCTCAATTTTCCAACGACTATTAACAACTGACATTTGCGTCGCGGGTGTCTGCCGTCGTCGCAGTACATAACTTAGTGCAGCGGCGATCGTCGCCAGATCAGTCTCGACTTGATTCGTCTCCACTTCCCGCCCGGCCCGACGCTTGTTGAAGCGAGTAATAAAACCGGTATCGAGTTGTCCGGAAACAAACTCATCATCCTGGACCACGTCACGGAAGAAGGAGAGCGTGGTCGTGATTCCTGAAACCTCGTACTCATCCAACGCGCGCTTCAAACGATCGATCGCTTCATCACGAGTGCGACCCCAAACCGCGAGCTTTGCAATCATCGGGTCGTAATGAATCGACACCTCCGAGAGCCGCGTGACGCCGCTATCGATTCTTACCCCGGGCCCGGCAGGCTCGCGCAGATGAGTGATCGTTCCCGGACTGGGAAAGAAGTTATTCGCCGGATCTTCTGCGTAGATTCGACATTCGATCGCATGTCCGTGCCAGTCGATGTCTTCCTGTGTAAACGACAGCCGCTCGCCGGTTGCGACTCGAAACTGTTCGCGAACGAGATCGCGTCCAGTGACAAGCTCGGTGACAGGATGTTCCACCTGAAGTCGCGTGTTCATCTCGAGGAAATAGAATTCGCGAGTCGCATCCGAGAAGAGAAACTCAACCGTACCGGCGCCCGTGTAGTTTACGGCGCGACCGATCTTAACCGCCTCTTCACCCATGCGCCGGCGCAGGTCCGGATCGTTTAATGGCGACGGGCATTCCTCGATCACTTTTTGGTGCCGGCGTTGAATGGAACATTCACGTTCGCCGAGATGGACGAGGTTGCCGTGCTGGTCACCAAAGATCTGAATCTCAATATGCCGCGGTCGCTCGACTGCCTTTTCGAGGTAAAGAGATGAGTCGCCAAAAGCGGCCGCCGCTTCAGTCTGAGCTGTTTCGAATGCAGACCGCAGGTCGCTACTCTCCGCAACCAGGCGCATGCCCTTGCCGCCGCCGCCGGCCGCTGCTTTTAGCATGACGGGATAGCCAAACTTTTCCGCGGTAGCGCTTGCTTCGTCGAAGGAAATGAGTGGTTCAACCGTGCCCGGTACGATCGGAACTCCTGCCTCGACGGCCGCGCGACGCGCGCTCGTTTTCGAGCCCATGATGTCCATTGCTTCGGGCGAGGGGCCAATGAACACCAGACCCGCAGCATTAACGGCACGAGCGAACTCTGCGCTCTCGGCAAGGAAGCCGTAACCAGGGTGAATGGCTTCTGCGTTTAGTTCTTTCGCTGCCGAAACAATTGTTTCTATCTTCAGATAGCTCTGGGCTGACGCTGCTGGACCAACGCAAAATGCTTCATCAGCCATGCGCACGTGCAGGCTCTCGACGTCCGGTTCTGAGTAGATTGCGACGGACCTGATCCCCAACTCGCGGCACGTGCGAATGATGCGAATGGCGATTTCGCCTCGGTTGGCAATCAGGATTTTGCGAAACATGTTGTTGGAGATTTGTACTTGGTGAAGCAGTGTTTAGTCAAAAGTAGCCACAAAAGGCACAAAAAGCACAAATGAAGAAGAAAACTTTGTGCCTTATGTGCTTTATGTGCCTTTTGTGGCTCAAACGACAATTGAATTCGCGGGGCGGCGCGGGTCGTAACGGATGACGATTTGTTTTCCGGGGGCGTAGTCGTTGGAGCGTTGCTGCTGCGAGAGGCTGAGTGCCTGCGAGGATTCGTAGAGCACTCCAGCGAGCATGTAGGTGTACGTTACCTGAGTGATGCGACCCTCGTTGTCGGACACTGCATCGATAATCCGGCCGTCGGCCATGCGGCCGGTTTTTGCGAGACGCTCGATACGTGATGCTTCGTCTTCAGGCTTTTTACGGAATCGGTCGAGGAACGACATTGAAGTCGCTATGGCTCGAGGGCGCTTGCCGACACCGAACGCCCGACTCCACCTTTGGCAATATCGGACGCTTTCGTCACCATGCCGTCCCAAACGATCCAATCGTCCTCAGTTCCCATGATCTTGTCTTCACCCGGAAGTGGCAGCGTGTAGTTGGTGAAGGAAAATCCTCCGGACGGTGTATCGTCAGTAGCGGATGATAACGAGGCTTTGCGAATGTCAACTCCACCCATGCGGCGCGATTTTACAGGTTCGACAGCGGCAACGGCGCTGGTTGGCCGGTAGGTAGTGGGGTCGAGATCAACGAGAGCGGCGGTCAGAGTGCCATCAGGATCAGAAATGCGTTGCTGCAGATCTTTCAGAGAAGCCGGATAAGTCTTGTACTTAACCTGGTATTCGTATAAAGCTCGCTCGATGGCATAACCCTGAGCGCGGATAGCGGCTTCCTGCGCCCATCTGCGGTGTTCCAAACGGGCCGGCACCGTGATTCCGATCAGCAGCGCGATCAGCATGGCGACGGTTGCCGATGCGACCAATCCGCGACGGGCATAATCGACACCGCAAAATCTTTGCGGTTGCGAGAGTATGGACCGGTAAAGCTTGCGTCCGAACCAGAGGATGACGAGAAGACCGGGAATGGCAATCCACTTCAAGCGCCAGGCGGCAGTTTCACCAGCAGCGACCCACGTCCAGAATCCAAACGAACCCGACCACTTTTGTACGAAGGCGATGAAGATCTGGACCACAAAAATCAGGGCCACCAAAGAACCGGCGACCGCCAGCACTAAAGCGCGACCGTAAGAAGGGAGTTCGTGAGCAGGCTTTGGAAGCGGCTCACCGACAGCGCGGGCTCCACACTCTTTACAACCACTGGTCAATGCGCCGTGGAATTTAAAACCGCAGCACGGACAGGTAGTCAAGCATTTACCTCAGTTAATTTCCGATTGTCGATTGCCAATTGCCAATTGCCGATTTTGCTTTATCACTCAGACGTTCATCACTTCCATTGGCCACCGCTCCTATATCAATTGGCACTTGGCAATCGGCAATCGGCAATGATTCAGCCTTAGTCAGCTCGCGCCATGTGTGATACATGCGATGGGCGAAGGTCCAATAAGAGCCAACCGCAAGCACCCACAGAACGGCGGGCATGCGATTGGCAAAGAAATTAGTTGACCCTGGATGAGTACTGAGCGCCCCGATTATAAAGAGTACAACCCGTTCCGGGCGCCGCAAAAAGCCCACATCACACTTCGGTATCAGGCTCTCGGCCCGGGCGCTGGCGTAGCTTACCATAACTGAGCCCATTAGTCCGGCACCCGCAAGAAAAACGTTAAGAGTTGAGTGAAACTCGGTCTCGCGGGCATAAAAGACCATTAGGCCCACAAAAACCACCATGTCCGACAGCCGGTCCAACGACGAATCGAGAAACCCCCCAAATCGCGTGACACGACCTGACAGCCGGGCCACCTGGCCGTCGAGCATGTCAAACAGGTTCGCGACAACGAGGGCGATTCCAGCCGCGAAGAAGCGGCCCATCCCAAAAAGAAGACCGCAGCCGACGTTCAAAGCAACGCCGATGACGGTCAGAATATTTGGGTTTATGTGACCGTGGGCTAACCAACGCACTATCGCGTCAATAATCCGCTGTGCCGCCCGTCCGATACTGGCACCGAACATGTGTTAGGTTCGTTTCTCCTCGTCAGCCATATAGTCCACAGATAACACGGATATATGTGCCATGTGTGTAATCTATGGATAAAACTTACTGGTTTGCTTCGAGTTCGTCGTGTAGCGTACGCAACTGCCTGATCTCGAAGGTGCGAACCGATGCTGGGGTTCGCACTACTACTTCATCACCTTCCTGTTTGCCCATCAGGCTCCGGCCCACGGGCGAAGTCGTCGAAATCAACCCCTGCGCCGGATCGCTCTCTTCCGGTGTCACGAGGCGGTAAGTCACTTCTTCATCTTTCTCGCCATCGTAAAGGACCAGTGTCGATCCATACGAAGCCTTGTCGCGCGGTACCTTGTTAGGATCGATTGAGGCTATCTCACTTATCCGCTGCCTCAGCTCCACGATTCGTGCTTTGACGACGTTCTGCCGATCGAGCGCGGCACGATACTCGGAATTCTCACGAAGATCACCAAATTCGAGCGCCCGCTTGATCTCTTTTGGCAGGTGAATGCGCAGTTCCGCTTCCAGTTCGTCGAGTTCGCCCTGGAGTTTGTCTTTTATTGCCTGTGCTGACACCACTCACATCCTTATCCGGCAAGCCTTCTCGGCCAAAGCCTCAAGTCAGTTGGCAAGTTCAATGCCAACCATGCTCAAAAACTACTGGGGTTTATGATAACTGGCCTCGTCAGGAGCACCAAAAGAAATACCTGTATCACGAGCCGTCCTGACCAGCTGTCCATTCGGAGGCACACTCTTAATACCTTTGATGGCCTCAGTCAACGGAACTGTTACCACGTCTCCTCCCTGCAAAGCGACCATTACGCCGCTCTCGCCTTTGGAAAGTGTCCGCACTGCAGCTGTGCCAAAACTCGTTGCCAGCATCCGGTCAAAGGCGTTGGGACGGCCGCCTCTTTGAAGGTGTCCAAGCACAACGCAGCGCGTTTCGCGACCCGTTACTTTTTCCAAATCCTGCTGCAGGTGTTGACCGATACCACCGAGCCGGGGTGCATGAAGTGCATCACCCTTGTCTTGATAAACCAGGTCGTGCCCGATCTCCAGAGCTCCTTCAGCGACGACAATAATACTAAAATTTGACCCGCTAATATCGCGGGCACGAATCTTTTCGGCTACTACTTCGAGTGAGAACGGAATCTCCGGAATCAGGATCACGTCAGCGCCACCCGCAATTCCGGAGTGCAGCGCAATCCAGCCGGCGTGCCGGCCCATCACCTCGAGGATCATGACGCGATCGTGTGACTCGGCAGTCGTGTGCAAACGATCGAGTGCTTCGGTAGCGATGTCCAAAGCGGTGACAAAACCGAATGTGAGCTCGGTACACGCGAGATCGTTGTCGATCATTTTCGGCACGCCGCAAACCGGAATGCCGCGCTTGTCAAACTCGTTCGCGATCGTCAAC
>Ga0134124_10005662_pt1 | contig 10037 bp, 29 predicted proteins | sample KB304_FD_96880 | JGI IMG/M metagenome (GOLD analysis project Ga0134124, IMG submission 96880) | Terrestrial soil microbial communities without Nitrogen fertilizer from Kellogg Biological Station, Michigan, USA - KB3-0-4 | ecosystem: Environmental > Terrestrial > Soil > Unclassified ... | reverse complement strand
GGTTAGCGTTCGGAACCCTTCGGTGTCTCGGCCCGTTGACGCATCGCTGAATTTCAGGGTGCCGGCGAGCGTAAGGGCTGTCGAAGCCGTGCCCCCGTTCCCGATCTTGTACCCATCGTTTGACAGGATAACCACCCGGCTGACCGGGATGTTGACCAGATAGGTGTTTGTCCCCGGGGCCTGATTGTTGTCCGGATACGTCGAATTGCAGGTCGCGGGCCATGTTGCCGCCGAATTCCAAGCACACGGAGCAGCGGACGTGCAACTTGAGGAAGCCGTGCACGTGAAGTTTGACGCAAACGCCGGAGCCGACGCGCATCCAATCGCCAGAAGGATTGCCAGGATGATTCGCTTCATGGGGTGTATGCCTGCGTGGTAACGGCGACTGGCCCCCGCCCATTCGATAGGATGGTCTCGCTTCCACGAGAACACATGGAGCCTACTTCCATCGCGCTGATGTCACTTGGGCATCGCGGGAGGACCATGTAGCCAGCCGCATAGGTGCCGCGCCCAGAGACCTGAGAAAACGTGGTGACTGCCCCGATTGTGAATAAGGCCAACAGGAACCCGACCACGAGGCCCATCACGAATCCCCTCATGTCGGCAGCGCGTTATCGGCCGTCTGGGCCGTGGACTTGAAAATATAGACCCCGGAGTTCGTGCCGTCATCCACGAGTTCAAGTTTTATATAATCCCCGGAGTCCTTGTCCCGCCACATGATTGGGCCATCGATGACGAGAAGTTGATGCACCTGCTCGCCATGAGAGACGCCAGCCGTGGGTCTCCAGTTCGGGTTATTAGCCATTGGGTAGACGCTCCACGATGAGTTGCCGGAGGTTGATTGAGTTGGCCGGATCGCCAGCACCCCAATCCACCTGGATTTGCAGGTTGCCGACCAGAATGGACGTGGCGCTATCGGCCCCGTTCTCCATGTCCATGGCGTCCCATAGGCGGCCAGTATTGGAGAAGGTGAAATAACCCTGATTGTTGGAGCCCGACGAGAGCGCAACCAGGATTGCCTCAATCCACCAGCCGCGGTCGGTCAGGTTGGCGGCGAGAGTCTGGGCGCCGGTCGTGAGGAGGGTTGTGGTGTTCAGCACCTTGACCTCGATTGTGTTGGCGAGACCATAAGTGCTGAATATCCCGCGAGCCGTAAGCCGGATGGCGTCACCGACCCGCATCCCCATGAGTTCACTGGTCAGCGAAACGAATGTTGAGAACGTCCCCGACGTGGTATCCGAGATGACATCAGAGTTGGCCGCCTTGACAATGACATTTCCCGAGACTGAGCCACCCGGCCCGTCCCCTTCGCCCCATGTCACGCCGTAGGTCAGTAGCCGCCCCTGCGCGTTTTCATCTTGGCCGCATTCTTCTGGAAGGTCGCACGCGGCTTATTCAGGACGGCCGCCACCTTCTTGACCCCGGCAAACTTGGCAGGCTTCACGGGACCTACAATGTCCGGGCCGATGGATGCAGTGGTTCCGGGATCTGCCTCTCCACGAGACCGCCTCATTTGCCAACCGCCTTCGACTGCCCCCGCTCATTGGCCCCAAGCATCCCGTTGACCGGAGGAAGCGTCCCGGCGCCCCCCTTGAGCCCACTCTCGGCTACCGAATCGAGCCCCTGGGCAATACTCAGCGCATACCCCTCGGTCCCCGCTGCCGATGGCGGCGCCTGACTGCACATCACGTCGATTTCACCCGGCCCGCTTTTCCGCATTGTGAGACTCCTTTTAAAATTTGGTGGGCGGCGGGGGAGAAGATTTAACGCTCTCGTCCGCGCCCGCAATGGGGGGCTCCCCGGCCACATCGGTTTCTGGCACGCTGCTTGCACGAGAGTCAGCACTCGCAATATCCGTGCCAGGTGTAAGTTGGGCGATAGATGTCGGCGCGCCGACATTCACAGCGGGCGACTGTGCCAATTCGGCGCACCACGAGGCGAAGAGGTCGCCGATTGGACGCACGGTCTCGGTCCGCTGGTCCCGCTCGGTCCATCCCTTTAGTTTGCTTAGGATTGCGACAAGCGGCGCAATGTACTGCTCGGGCATGCCTGGAGAGGCCAAACGCAGCGAAAGCATGGAAATTACACTTTCCCTGCTCAAATCGGCATGTGTCTTTTTGGCCTCGGTGACATAACGCTGTGCGGTAGTTACACTTACACCAGCGGTGCGGGCGCATTCTTGGACCGACATGCCGGCGGCGCGAGAGGCGATAACCACATCGCGGGCAAGGCGCTTATTGGGCGATGGCTTGCGAGTGCGCCTATTTGGCGTGGTTGCATACTTGGCATGAATCGTGCTAGGTGGCGCGCTGTCTGGCTCTGGCACGCTCATTGCTTCCATGGATATAAGCATAGTGGCATATCGCTTGCTTGTCAAGTGCGGGCACGGTCATTGCTACGCGGGCGCGGTCCTTCTCTTTAGGCGGCCCACCGCAAGAAAGTCACAAATAACCCTTGACATGCAGGTAGATCGTGCGTATATTGCCGCACAGACGAGGAGGATAGAGACATGACTAACACGGACAGTGACAGGGGTGATTGGGTTTGCTCCTACGGTCACGCGCACCAGCAATTCGCGGCTTGCGCGGAGGAAGCGCGGCACGGGCTTTCGATGCCGATGCTCTGCTGCGCGGACAAGCCGTGCAGCCATGAGTGCAACGAAGATGACCCGTGCTCCTACTGCGTTGGGCGTGGGGAGTGCTACAGCTAGGCCGGACGCTAGGCGCAACACAGACGAGGAGGATGCAGACATGGCGACGACGAAACACACTCACCCGATGGTGTTCGGAAGGCGCGAGGCGGGGTGTCCGCGATGCAGCGAACTCAACAACGGCGCGCCCCTAGTCCGATGGTTTGGCGACATGCGGAAAGAAGATGACCGCGTGAGATTGGCGGCCATCAAGGCGCATTTCGCATCGCCGGCTCACCTGAACGGACATTGCGGGCCGGTCTGCACGTTTGGCGAGTGGTGAGCGGACGCAACACTCTCACGGAGGAGACGAGACAATGAGTACATTCTGGGTTGTCGAGGTCAACGATTCAGACGGCAACAACAACGACATTTCCGACATGGTAGTCGAGGCGGTCGACGCCGGCACCGCGCTTGATGCTGCCGCCGACGCGGTGGAAGCCCGCGCGAAAGAGCGCAAGATCGACATGGAGTCGGATGGCAGGTTCGGGTGGTTCTATGGGTGCGATTGCGAGATCCCCGCCGGAGAAGAAGATTCTTGGGAATGCGCGCATGGTGGCGTGCTACTGAACGAGACCCCCGAAGGACCGTTCGAGACACAGGAAGCGGCCGAAGCGGCTTGTGCACCGTATCACTCTCGATTCTAGGAGCGTGACACCATGAGCGAACAGGCGAAGCAAGCCGTCAAGGCGGATGGCGTGGTTGTGGGCGATTGTATCCCGTGGCAAGGCGCGACAACGACAGGCGGATACGGACAGCGTAGATTTAACGGGCGCTTGTGGCTGGCGCATCGCCTGACGTGGTATCTCGCACACGGCAAAATCCAGCGCGGGTCTGTCATCCGTCATCTTTGCCACGTTCCGGCCTGTATCCGCCTTTCCCACCTTGCCATCGGAACGCAAATTGACAACGCGGCCGACGACGTGGCGCGCGGCGTCAGGCCGAAGCCGAAGAATGACAAATACCACCACTACCACGTCTCGGAGAAGGGGCGCGCAAAGGCAAGGGCGCACAAGAAAACCGATAAGGCGCGAGCGCGTCAACGTGAACGTGACAAAAAGCGCCGCTCCCTCGGCCACGACGTGCGGCCCGTGAAGGCGGAGGACTAGGCCAATGACCGACAAAGCGAAGCATAGGCCGAGACCGGGACCGTGGGCCGCGGTCAAATTGACAAGCGGCTGGTATGGAATTGATGCAAACGAGACCGGCTCGCCTATTTGCACCACACCGAGACAGTCCGACGCCCGCCTGATTGCCGCCGCTCCTGACATGCTGGAAGCGCTGCGGGCCCTGGTCGCATCGCTCGAATGGGAAACCAAGCGGAGCGGCACGACCTACGCGGGATTCGAGGACGCACAAGCCGCCATCCGCAAGGCGGAAGGGGGGGGGGAGTGATGGAGAGTCAAGCCATTGCCTGCCGCCATTGTGGCAGCGATCAAGACGCTGGTACAGGTGACGCCATGCGGCCCGGAGATACCCTGTGCGCGACGTGCGATTCTGCGGAGGAGACCCGGCAGGCGCAAGAAAGTCGGGCGGCCGAACGCAACGCTCCCGACATGCTCGCCATCCTCCGCGATGCCTTGCCCGTGCTGGAAGACCATGCCGGAGAGGATGGGGAGTGTTCGGAATCGGTCCTGGTCGAGCGCATCAGGGCGGTACTCGAAGCAATCGAGGGGGTGCGGAAATGACACGTCAAGAGGCTATCAGGCAGGCATGCTCGATCCTGTCCCTCGCTTATCACAGCGTCGGGAACTATGACACGCCCTCGGACGGGTTTTGCGATTCGTGTCCGGCTGGTCGGCTCGGCGGTGAGTGGCACTACCAGAATGCCGGCGGGGCGCTGGACTATGTGCGCGCGGCTGTCGTGGCCGCACTCAAGAGAGACGGACACGCCATCGATGGCGGGTTTGATGCGGAGGGGCGGGAGAAAGCAAAGGCGATTGACGGCAAGTAGGACGCGCACCTAACGAGAGGGGAGAATAGGCCGATGACTCTACGTGAGGCACTTCTAGGCGGGCCGGGGCTCGATGGTTACGCATTCAATGCGGATGTCTATTGCGTGGACTGCGGGCGCGAGATTATTCGCGAATGCTTCAGGGGGGCGGAGTCAATCGAGGAGCCCTTCAACTGCGACTCCGAGACCCTGCCACGGCCGATCTTCTTCGGGGAGTCGCCGGACTGCGCGCAGCATTGCGGGAATTGTCAGGAGTACCTGTACGGGGAGGATCCCGAGGAACCGGAAGCCGACGAAGAAGAAACCGACTAGCACCTAACGCACGGGATCGAGGGGAGAGAGTATGACACGCAAGGACTATATCCGCATTGCGGATCTTGCAGCAAAGGCGAGACCGGCGGACCCGTGCCGCGCGGTGGATTGGGAATACTACATCAAGGACACGATCATTCCGTGGCTTCAAGAGGATAACCCGCGATTTGACCCGGAAAGGTTCCTTGATGCGTGTGGAGTGGAAAAAGACGGGGTGACGCGATCATGACACGCTACAACGGCTGGACGAATTACGAGACCTGGAACGTCGCGCTATGGGCGGCCAATGACGAGGGGCTCTATAACATGGCTCGAGAGTCCAAGCCCGATGACGGATATGACGCCGAATCGGCCGCCGACCTCGCTTTCGAGATGTTCCCGACAGGCACCCCGGACTTTGAGGGCAAGCCTGCCCGTATGGCGCGCGTGGACTGGCAGGCGATTGCCGATGCTTGGAATGAGGATTAAGCCGTGACCCCCGCCGCCATCACGTCCGCGCTTGGGGCTATCAATCGGAGACTCGGGACGACCGCCTATCTAGTCGAGGGACCAGGATTCACAGTCACTATCAAATCCGACGGCCTCTATCAGTCCGTCACGCTCCACACCGTCGAGCAGGCCCATATCTATCTCCGGGGATGGATTGATGCCCTTGACGCTATAAACAGCCTCAGCCGAAAGGACGGTGCAGAATGAGCCTCATCTATACCGGCAAACCCGCAAGCCGACCCGATGATGCTCCCGTGGTGGTCCCTATCACGCTGGCCCAATGGATCGATTACCAGCGCCTCAGGCTCGCGGCCATGAGGGAACCGGACGGGCGAGGCAATCGGGGAGCCTTCCGACTGCTCAGGGTGGGGGAGGCAGAACGCAACTAAGAGGCGATGGGCGTAGACAGGCCAATAACGCATCCTGACGCATCCTAGCGCGTCTCAGGGGCCATTTAATGGGGGTCTGCAATGTCGCTAACATGGACAGGTCGCGGGTGGGATGACGACGGTCTTCCACCAATCAAGGCGCCCGGGAGGCTCTACAAGGTTATCGGGCGAACGAGCGTTCAACGGGTCAGGCCGGAGGGGGTCAGGCTCGGGGAGCGGGCAGTCGCATTCATCGGGACGGTGCTGCTGGCTGTGCTGGTCACTGGGGGCATGTTCTTCTGGGTGGGGGTCATTCAGGCTTGGGTCAGGACCCGCTAATCGCCCCTTGATTCTGCATCAATGGCGGTCTTGGCTATCACTATCTCGATAGCCGGTCCGCAGTCCTCGCGTTGCTGGATGTACTTGAATGTTGCATTCTTCGGGTTGTCGTTCAGGAGATAACCATGCTTCACCAGGGCGTCCCGAATGGCCTTAAAGCCACCGATAAGGTTGTCATCATCATATGGACGCTCGCTCCTGCCCATAATGCGAATCATAGTCACGAAACGGTGGCTATCCGCCATCTGCCACTCATAAGCGGGCTGCTCAATAATGGCAAGCCATCGCTTGGAGCCAGATAGATGCTTCGCGTACCCTCGCGCTCTGTTGGTTTGGCCACGATGGGCCACCCACCGGAGACTATTGATCGCATTTAGGCTCGGCACCCTCATATCGTCTATGAACAGCCTAACGCGACCATTGGCCTGCCCCATTGGATCACCTCATGGCGTTTCAAGGCGCCAAGGTTACCTACTCTTAATATAGTAGGCTGAAATTCGGGTGTGAAACGCCCGAAAATGACAATAAGTGCCGTGTTATCAACGAAAGTTGCCATTTCAGCGAAGGGGTCATTTCAGCGTTTCCCGTTTCAGGAAATGGCAGTCTCTTTCAGACTGTGTATTGCGCGCCACACGGTGGAGCGCGAGCCGCTAAACCCGCGCTCTTTCAGTAACTTATGAGTAGCCGGCAGCGAGCCAAGTTCAAAACCAGACTTGATCAGGGTCCTCAAAATGCCCGCGCACGATGTCACGGATGGGTCGGCTGAAACGGGCACAACCTGGGTCGATTCGTCAAGGCTCTTGATGGCGTAGTCAACGGGGGCGGGCCAGTCAACAAGGGGCAACAGGCGGCAACGTGAGGCTGCCATAACGCTGATTCCATCGCGGGATGTAATGTGCAACTGATTATCACCAGCGTTAATAATCTCCGTAGAGCCTCGCCCCTTCATGGCGCCTGGGCGCGGGCTGCCGGTTTTGGGGTTCTGGGGGCGGGCTTCATGGTGGAGGACGGCAATCCCGACGCCCGTATCACGCATCAGGCCCCGGATAAGGCTCCTCATGAGCATTCGCATATCGCTGGTCTTGTTCTCGTCGAGGCTGTGGACCGCGATCAAGGCGTCAATGATGACGAACTCGGCCTTGTGATTCAGGATGGTTTGCCGAAGGGTCGCGTAGCCTACGGGGTCGTTCAAGGTGAGCCCGGAGGACGGGTAGGCGTGCAGGAGACCCACGAGATCGCGAGGCTCAAGACCCCTGCCAGTACACAGATGCTTGATGCGTCTCTGCAATTCGGCCTCGGGTCCGTCCTCGTCAATAAACATGACGGACATGGGGCGGCCAATACCCTTAATGTCGAGCCAGGATTGCCCGGATGCCATGCCAATCGCCATGTCAAGGCAGGCATAGGATTTCCCGGTACCGCCAGCCCCGACGATGACCGTCAGGGCGTTGCGCTCGATCCAGGGGTTGTAAAGCCAACTCAGGGGCGGGGGCTCAAGGCGGGCAAGGTCGAGGGGTTTCAGGGTACAGCCTCCGAGAGAGTGGCGATGCGGGCGCCGGAAGCGAGAGAAAGTGACGGGGCGGCCCGGCTCTCTATCCGGGTTTTCGGGTGCGCTACCCTGAGCCCCGCATAGATTATAAGGCAGGAGACTCCCTACCGCAAGTTCAGGAAGGCCCTGACTATCGCGAAATAGTCCTTGACAGCGAGCAACCGGGGCCTATATTGGGATATGGACATGGTGGCGTTGACCCTGAGTGAATCGGCGGCGGCATGAAGCGCGACGATGCCATGACGGCCACAGGTGAACAGTCCAGTAACCGAACGTGCCGAGACTCGCGGCCCGGACGTGTCATGGCGTATCCGGCCCGCCGATTCACCGAGGGTCTACGGGACATGACAACGCAGCACGGGGAGGATGGGAGATGAAGCGGACGGTCAAGAGGTGGATGGTGGACCCGGTCGGATGCACCTACGGCAGCAAGGAGCCGCTATCCGGGGACAAGCAACACGAAGTCACCATGACCTGGGACGACGGCACGCCGGAGCCGAAGGGGTGTCCGTGCGACAGAGAACGCGACATCGCCTGTTGCGGGGCCAAGGCATCGCCAAACAGGAATTGCTGTTCGCATCAAGTCAATGGAGTGTGGATAACGAAGGTCCCCTGCCTCGCCTGCGCCCCCACAGCGAAGGCCAAAACGGTCGAGAGGGTGGTGGAGGGGTTCGCATCGCCAGATGAACCAATCTGCGGGATGGCAACGCTGGCAATCAAACAGAGTGCGGTATACCTGAACCCCGCTCGACTGATCATCACCGAGCCCGCGCCGGAGCCGACGTTGCTGGAGGCGGTGGAGGCGTTCATCCGCAAGGATGGCGAGGGCAGTCAGCACGATGAATGGATCGCCATGTGCAACGCAACGGCCCGCGAGCGCGCCAGACTCGACAAGGAGGGGAAGTGAGCGAGCCGGATCGAGAGGCGTGTGCAGAGTTGGCGCGGCTGTTGGCCGAAGTGATTACCCGCATGGGGGCTGCGTATGGCGGTCCCGCAGATGCGAACGAAGCCATCAAGCGCGCCGGGGCGATCCAACTCTACTTCATCGGGGCGCTGGAGAGTTTCGATGAATTTGACCTGAGGACTCCATGAGCCGCAAGCGCGTGGGGGTGTTGTCCAAGAAGGAGCATCACGATCTGACTCAGACGCCGCTCGGCCCACCGTTCCGAAAGCACCGCTGTGCTGATGGCTGTCTCGGCGCTGTTTGCATTATCGAGACCGAGCGCGTCGTCCTGCTGGCGGCGGCGAGACACCTGAGCCGCGACGAAGATTCCGGCGGCGATGCGCGTCTGGCTCTGCAAATCGAGAAAGTCCTCGCCGCGGGGGGTAACAAGTGACCGACATCGAACGTGACCTCGACGACACCGACCTCGACAGCCCGCACGAGCAGGTCAAGCGGCTCAAGGGGATGGTGAGGGGGCTGGCGAAACGGGTGGAGGAGGCCGAGCGCAAGTGTCCTGGGTGCGACTCATCGTTGCCGAAGTGTTGGGATAGCCACTTCGTTGGCGGGTTCGTCAAGTGCTGTCCTGACTGCGAGCATCGCGCCGCCCTCGCCCGGCAGGAGCCGGAGAGGAAGGAGGGGGCGTGAAGAAACGCTGTCCAACATGCGGAAGCGAATCGGTGTGGTTCACGCGGTTAACGCCAGTAAAGTCGTATCCACCCCACGGGAACGGATGCCCTAACGAGTATCACGTTTCGCCAGAGCAGAAGGAGGCCAAGCCCGATGGACGCTGACACGGTTGGCACCACGCTTGGCGTTCTATTCCTAGTCGCAATCGTCATCTTGGCGATCTGGCTGATGTGGTGGAGTACCGGCCAGTTCTTCACCGGCACGCAGCATTGGGCAGCGTTCTGGATTCTGTTTCTGCTCGGTGGAAGCAGCGTGACGCATCGGAGGCCCGATGGACGCTGACGACGTGAGGTTGCCAACCGAGGTCGAGTCGCATGTCGTAGGTATTGAACGGAATCTCGGTCGCGCCTGCCTGTTCCTCCGCCGCTCGATCAAGCGGGCGATGCTGATGGAGCGGGCGGACGAGGCCGCGAATTGTGCGAACGCAACGCGCGCCAGAGAACTCCGCGCCCAAGCCGAGGCGCTCAGGGGAGAGGACGATGGACGCTGAGAAGGCGCTGGATAGGGCTCACAAAATCGCCTGTCGGTGTGCAGACGGATGCGGGTGCATCAAGCGTGGTGTCAAATCGCATTCGTGCTACCCGCTTCATACCGCCATCGACCGCGCCGCGCGAGAGGCGTGGCAGGCTGGTCATGATGCTTACACGCACCATCATGGCGGCGTGTTGTTGCCGAGCGCGGCATACAAGCCCGCGTGGCTCCCGAAG
>Ga0134124_10005659_pt1 | contig 10038 bp, 5 predicted proteins | sample KB304_FD_96880 | JGI IMG/M metagenome (GOLD analysis project Ga0134124, IMG submission 96880) | Terrestrial soil microbial communities without Nitrogen fertilizer from Kellogg Biological Station, Michigan, USA - KB3-0-4 | ecosystem: Environmental > Terrestrial > Soil > Unclassified ... | reverse complement strand
GAATGTTCTGAGTGCGCCGACCGGCGGGTTAATTTCCGGACAGGCCACAGTCATCAATCTTCTCGGCACCTCTCCCAAAGAAATGGCAGTGATACCGAACGCCGCGCTGGTCATCAACTATCCGCGGATAGGCGGTGGAGGTGGCGGCGGTTTTGGTGGCTTTCAGCAGCAACAAACAAACCTCACCGAAACACTTGCCGCTAACGAGCGACAGCTTGAACAGATCCGAAAGCTCCTGCGTGATGGAGAAGCTTACGGTCGCTCGCGCGATGCCTATGTGAAAGACAATTCATTGCCACGCCCGGATCTCAATGTGGTCCTGGAAGCACTCGTACCTTATGTGCGAGGCGAACAACCCGTAATCTTCCGCGCCGACCGTGAAGCAGAGATTCGCGGCGCCATCAAATTCGCCGAGGAGATGAAATTGAAGCCAATCATCCTTGGCGGAGACGACGCGTGGAAAGTTGCCAGTCTGCTAAAAGAGAAAAACGTTCCGGTAATCATCACCGGTATATTCCAACTCCCGAGTCGCGAAGATGATCCGTACGATGTGCTTTACGAAAATGCGGCAAAACTTCAGCAGGCGGGAGTTCGCTTTTGCATTTCAAGTGGTGACCCCGGGGCAGAGGCCAGGAACCTGCCGATGTACGCCGGCATGGCAGCAGCTTACGGATTGTCGAAAGCAGACGCGCTGAAATCCGTCACACTCTATCCGGCTCAAATTTTGAATGTGTCCGACCGCCTCGGGTCAATCGAGGTCGGCAAAATGGCTAACCTGGTTGTGACTGATGGCGATCTACTCGAGATCCGAACGCACATTCGTTACTTGTTCATAGACGGTCGTCAGGTTCCGTTAACCAGCCGGCACACGGAATTGAATGATGCGTTTAAGAATAGAAAGTAACTTGTTTGGAGCTTTGTGCTTAAAACTTTGTGCTTTGTCCTTTGAGCTTTGTGCTTTGAGCTCTTAACTAAGGCATAGCGGGCCCCGTGGTCTTGTGGTCTTGTGGTCTCAAAATGCCAAAGGTACAAAGTACCAAGCACAAAGAACAAAGTACCAAGTTCGTTTTGTCTTAGGAGGATTTTCCTTTGTTTCCAAAATATTTTTCCGTCGTTCTTCGTGCCACTGCACTTTTAGCAGTGGCTTTTATTTTTTCGATCACTACTTTTTCCCAAACCAAGCTCTTGCGGTTTCCCGACATCAAGGGCGACAAGGTTGTGTTCACTTATGGCGGCGACTTGTGGACCGCATCCTCGACTGGCGGTACCGCGACGCGCTTGACCTCGCATCCTGGCGTCGAACTGTTTGGGAAGTTTTCGCCCGACGGTAAATGGATTGCTTTTACCGGACAATATGACGGCGATGAACAGGTGTTCGTGATACCAACAAGTGGTGGCGAGCCACGCCAGTTGACGTTCTATCCTGCAAGAGGCCCTTTGGCGCCTCGTTGGGGTTGGGACAACCAGGTGTATGGCTGGTCAAACGACGGCAAACGAATCTTTTTCCGTTCACTGCGTGATTCATGGTCACTGCCAATTGCTCGTCTTTATTCCGTCTCAATTGATGGCGGTCCAAGTGAGCCATTACCGATGCCCACCGCAGGCTCCGGTGATTATTCGCCGAGCGGAACTGAAATGGCGTATTCGCCGCAATCGCGTGACTTCAGATCTGAAAAGCGTTACGGCGGTGGCCAGGCAAACGCGCTGTACATTTTTGATTTCAAGACTAACTCCGCAAAACGAATCACAGAAGGCCCACGTGCAACACGTGATCCGATGTGGATCGGCGACACCATCTACTTTGATTCAGACCGTGACGGCCACTTCAATCTCTACGCATATTCAGTTTCAACTGGTCGTACGACTGAAGTAACTCAGAACAGAACCTACGATGTTCGATGGCCAAGTTCCGACAACCAGGGCCAAATTGTTTACGAGCTCAACGGTGAACTCCAGGTCCTCGATGCAAAGGCCAGGAAGAGCACGGCAATCTCCATCAACGTCCCCGATGAAGGAATTAACAAACGACCCAGCCGTGTCTTTGCGGGCAACTTGATCGAATCCGTCGGACTAAGTCCGAAAGGCGAACGCGTAGTTGTTTCTGCTCGTGGTGATATTTTCACTGTGCCTATTGAAAAGGGGCCGACTCGGAACCTGACCAATTCGTCTGGCGCACATGACAAGTGGCCAAGCTGGTCACCTGACGGTTCACAGATCGCCTACATCTCGGACAAGTCCGGCGAAGAAGAGCTCTACATCGAAACACAGGATGGTTCGAAACCTGCCGAACAGATTACTCAAGGCGGCAGTGCGATGCGCTACGCGCCAGAGTGGGCTCCGGATGGAAAACGGATCGCGTTCAGTGACAAAGATGGCAAGGTCTACGTCGTTACGATGGCTGATCGCAAATTGGTTGAGATCGCTGACTCACGACGTGGCCAGGTTCGTGATTACGCCTGGTCGCCAAAAGGAAACTACCTCGCGTTCAGCATGCCTGGCCCAAATCAGTTCGCTTCAGTGTTCGTTTGGAGCGCGAGTGACAATCAGCTCCGCCGCATAACTGACGAATCATTCAACGCGTACAATCCGGCCTGGGATCCGCAGGGGAACTATCTTTACTACTTAAGCGATCGGGAGTTCAGTCCTCAGATCTCTGCAATCGAGTTCAACTATGCACTGAATCGACCGACATACATCTACGCAGTCACGCTGCGCAAAGAGGGGAAACACCCCTTCCCACCGGAAAGCGACGAGGTGACGATTTCCAAGTCTGCGGAAGACTCACCAAAACCAGCCGCATCACCCGCCGCCGATAAACCTTCTGAGACTCAGGCAGCAGAACCAAAAGCAGATGCCCCACCAAAGCCACTGGCAAATCTTGTCATCGATTTTGATGGCATCTCGAATCGAGTTGCGCGCGTGCCTTTGGCCGCCGACAACTACGGAAACCTGAGTGCCAAGACCGGACACTTGCTTTACGCCGTTGGTGGGGCTCCTTACTACGGTCGCCAGGGTGACCGCACAACGTCGCTTCGCATTTACTCAATCAAGGATCGAAAAGAAACAACGCTTGTCGAAGACATGCGCGGCTACACACTTTCCGAGGATGGTTCGAAGGTACTCGTGTTTCAGGGACCGGGCGCAAATTTGTACGATGCAACTCCGCAAGGCGAACGCAGTCGCAAGGCTGTGTCCGTTGCTGGCTTGTACGTCGATCGTGTGCCGGCGGAAGAGTGGAACCAGATCTTCAATGAAGTTTGGCGCAGGTATCGTGACTGGTTCTACGTGGCCAACATGCACGGGTTTGATTGGGTCGGCCTGCGCGAGCAATACAAACCATTGCTCAAGTACGTGGCTCATCGTTCAGATCTGAACTACGTCATTCAGGAAATGATTGCCGAGTTAACTATTCAGCACGCCTACATCGATGGCGGCGACTTTAATATTCCTCCACGTCCGCGGTCGGGTCTGCCGGGTGCGCGCTTCGAACTTGATCAGCAGGCCGGACGCTATCGCATCTCCGCGATCTTCGCAGGTGAAAATGAGGAAGACATTTACCGCTCGCCATTAACCGAAGTCGGGGTGAATGCAAGTGTTGGTGATTACGTACTCGCAATTGACGGCAACGAATTAAAAGCGAACGACGATCCATATCGCTTGTTGAGAAACAAAGCTGACAATCCCGTGAGTCTGACACTGAACAAGACGCCGACGATGCAGGGTGCCCGCACGGTTTCATACCGTCCGATCACGGATGAAAGCAACCTGTTATATCTGAGCTGGACGAACGGCAATCGCGAGAGGGTGGCTAAGGCAACGAATGGGCGTGTCGGCTACCTGCACGTTCCCGACATGGGTGCAGCGGGGATACGCGAGTTCATTAAGTGGTACTACCCGCAACTACAAAAGGAAGCGTTGATCGTAGATGTGCGTGCAAATGGCGGTGGCAACGTATCTCGCATGCTCATCGAGAGACTACGTCGCAAGGTGCTCGCCCTCAATTACTCACGAACGAACGATGAAGCGTCGACTTATCCGGATGGCACGTTTATTGGACCGATGGTCGCGTTGCTCGATGGCAATTCTGCATCCGACGGCGATATTTTTCCCGCGATGTTTCGTGAAGCCGGACTTGGTCCCTTGATTGGAAAGCGATCCTGGGGTGGCGTGGTTGGCATATCAAACCACGGACAACTGATCGACGGTGGAACTGTGAATGTTCCCGAGTCAGGATTTGCGAGTAAGAACGGTGAATGGATTATCGAAGGTTACGGAGTGGATCCGGATATCGAGGTTGACAACGATCCGCAATCACTTATGCAGGGCAAAGATATGCAATTGGAACGGGCCATCGCTGAGCTCATGAGTAAGCTAAAGAACCCGGTTAAGCTTCCGGGGAAGCCCGCGCCACCTGTAAAGACGATCAACTCGAACGCAACGAGTAAAACGAATAAATAAGTAAAGAAATGATCATCCGCAGATTACGCAGATTACACAGATTTACATTAGGCAGTTTGGCCACCGTCTATTCCAAAACAAATCTGCGTAATCTGTGTAATCTGCGGATGATCGTTCTTAAGTCGTTGCTCCTCTAGATCAACAACTCAGTGATTAGTCTGCCCATGTCCTGGGCCTTTATCGAAGTTCCCAGATCGCCAGGCCCACCTTTCATGACGCAGAAGCCATCGAGCGCGTGCTGACCAGTTTTGATTCCAGTTGGCGGCGACTCAAAATGTGTATTGTCAATTCGGAAGCGTGTTGAAAAAGCCGCGTCGTGCCAATGAACAACCAGGTCAGGAATTCTATGATGCAAAGCCATCACGTCATTCGCGGCTGTGCGAATAACGTCGCGTACAAGAGGTTGGCCGTCACTATTTTCTAATTGCCTGAGCATTGCCTCGAGTTCGTTTCGCAGTTCACAGTAACTATCTAAAGGGACGCTTCCATTTGCCTCACGCCCCTGCAGGTTTATTCGAATCCAACCATACTGATCTGTTGGCAGTGAAAAAGCGCGCGTCTTCTGCCAGTCGTACACAGGAAGCATAGTCGGCCTGGCGACTTGTTGAATCGCTGATTCCGGCGTCGTTCTGTAGTAAAGATTCCTGACAAACTGTGGGGATCGCTTCTTAAGTCCGGCGAGTATCGACCAGCGCCGTTCAGACCACGACTGTGAACTCCAGCTGCTGATTTGAGAAAACCCGCGCATGCAAAGTACTTGCTGAAGGAATACCGGTGAGCCTCGGCCCGCCTTCATCCCGTGAAGCGAGAAAACCATCACTATCGCATCTTGGCCGGCCTTTGCGGCGAGCTTTGTAATTTGGCGATCGACTTCGCCATAGACGTCTTGCAGTAACGGTTCTGATGAAAAGAAATTCTTAGAACGATACAACGGATGATCAGAAGCTACCGTGTGCCACATTTGATGTCCGGTATGATGTGTTTCTGGAAATACGATCAACGCGAGTGCCGGTCGCGTATGATCGATCAGATGTTGGACAAGCGTTCCACGTCGACGAACACCCTCCTTCGAGTCCTCCGTTAGCTGTCGCAATGCCTCCCGATCATCCGGCTTCACAGCTCCCTGCCGTTTTAAGGAAAGCGGATGTACTGGGGCTTGTTTTAGTAACTCAGAAATCTTTTCCGGACCACTCTGGGTTTTCTCCAGTACTGAATCATGCGACCACCATTCTGCAACTTCGAAGCCCGACTTGAGTCCAACCGGTGTTGCAAAGGGAACGTCCAACACGCCGACGGCTATACCTCTCTCGTCGAGCCTCTTCCAAAAGGGATCCAGGTCGCGTCCGTGGTAGCGCTCGAGACTCATCTTCTCAGGACGCCAGATCCATTCGCTGTAACGTCCGTGCTCAGTTGGCGGTGTTCCCGTGATGAATGTGGGCCAGACTGATCCGCTGCCAATGTGTGCCGGCGCCTCTACACGAAACCAACACCCTTCAGATGCCAGCGCCGCAAGACCCGGCATCGAACCATCCTTCATCAGTTGCTGGATCAGCGAAGGCTCAGCTGCATCCAGACCAATTGCCAGTACTTTGAGATCGCTATTGGAGTTCATTCAGTAGTTCTTGCGGGTTAACCCATTTATTTTCAGTTGCTGAACGGAGACAGGCTTCAACGATGGCCATCGTATGCAAATTATCTTTCCCACTTGCTTCGGTCTCCTCGTTGCGAACGATTGCACGTTCGAACTGATGGAGCAGACTTTGTTCTTCAGTAATTTGTCGTCGTCCACGTCGAACAAAGCGAGGCAGTTTTCCTTTTTCGCACAGCAGAAGCCAGCGTTGGAAAACATGCAGGGTTGCCAGTTCGCCGATGAAGCGCGCGTAGAATTCCTGTCCGCGCTCAAAGAACTCGTGTCCCCGGGATTCGTATGTGGCCGAGTAGAACGCACGGGCTCCATTCTCAAACGACAACATGGTGCGCATCGATGCACCCTTCGGGAGACTGGTCCACGAGAGCGTGAAATCGTCTGACAGTACATTGTTGACTTCGGTTCCCAGCACGTATCGCATCACATCGAGGTGGTGAACTCCCATTCCCCAGAGAACACTTTGAGTCGCGTTGGTTTGAGCAAACGACATCTCATGCGGCACACGATAGTACTGGCAAATAACCATCCCGATCCGTCCCAGGCGTCCTTCACTAATGAGCCTGCGGACAGCTCGATACACTCTTAAATAGCGATAGTTTTGCGCAACCAGCAGCGGGACATTCTTTACTTTCGCAAGCCGCACCAGTTCATTTGCTTCGACGAGATTTGTAGTGAATGGTTTTTCGACTAGTACTGCCTTGCCGCGCGCAAGGGCTGTTTGACAGTCCTGGAAATGCTGTTCTGCCGGGGTTACTACGAGTACAGCCTGGCACTCAACGTTGTCATCAAGTGCTTCGTCAAGACTGCTGTAACAGACCGAGTTGGGTAGTTTGTAAGTTCGAGCGGTACTCGCTAACGCAGTTTCGTCAACATCAACACAGGCCACGAGCTCAAACGCTGGAGACGATGTCAGCTCTCGAATCCAATTGCGGCCACGGTGTCCGACGCCGGTGATTGCTGTCTTAATCGCCATTCGTATGGTCTGCCCTCCTTGATCTGCATCCCAGCGATTGAGTCACGAAAACGAATAAGAAGTCGGAGAAAGGTCCGTAAACTAGCTGGATGAACGTTCCCCCAGGCAGCCAAAACGAGAGTCACTAACGTCTCGTGGTCCCATTTGAGCGAACTGTTAGAAAGCAGGTCACGCAAGATCATCGGCTTGTGACCTGCCCAGAGACGCATAGCTCCGAGCATATAAAAAGCAGCAAGCTCGTGTCCGTTGTGAAGGTGCTTCTGGTTGATCAAAATTGCACCGTTGCCGATAGTCGCGTTGTGTGTGTGGTAGCGATAGCTGTAAAGGACGTCGGGCAGAGTGACGACCCGGGCTCTCTGCGCCATTCGCAAAAATAGGTCCTGATCCTCACCGGCGACACGGTGAGTACGGTAACCCCCGATCGATTCAAACACTGCCAAACGAAACATCGCTGAACCATGCGGAAAAGGCACGTAATCAGATCGTCGCAGAATTCGCCAACGATCACGCGGGCGGACCTCTTTGCCGATTGCATCGATTCCAACACAGAGCGTGCCGACCGCAGCAATGTCCGGTTCGTCTCGCAGGATTTGCCACTGTTGCTTAAAACGATGTTTATGTGAAATATCGTCAGCGTCCATTCGCGCTACTATCTTCGAACTGGCTTTTGAAACTGCATAGTTCGAACTGCGCGACAGCCCAAGGCATTCCTGACTTTCAAAACACTTTATTCGCGAATCCTTGAGCGACCATTCGCGAATGAGATCGCCAGAGCCATCCGTAGATCCGTCATTGAAGATGATGAATTCATAGTCCTGGAACGTCTGATTGAGAATGCTTTCAATGCTTTGGTTGAGAAACGGGCGCGCGTTATGGACGGGCATTACAACGCTGAGCATTGGTTGGGGCATTTGTGTAGTTAGTAAGTCGCAGGAATTTTAACATTAGTCGCAGGTCGTCGCGGGTACCAATGTTTGAACAAAATTCTAAACGAAACCCTTCTGATATTTTCAGGTTGGGAAGGGGATCCTGTCCCCGCTCGATTCTTAGATCTCAACTGCTGGGAAACGCGGGCCCTCGCTTGCTGCGTTGTTTAACTCGCAGACTTTGAGTTGAGCGGGGACAGGGTCCCCTTACCAAACTGAAAATATTCCCCTCAGGTTTGGAGTTTTACTCCTGTACCCTCAACTTCTCAATAGGAAGCATTGCTGGATAGCCTTTGTGTTGCCAACACCGGACTGGTCCATGAACACGACGCGAGCAAGGCGTCCCTTTCTTCGTCCTTGCACCACAAATGTAAACATCATCTTCGATTGTTACTGGTTGTGACGCAGGATTATTTGCAGTCTTTGCGACAGGTGATTCCGCGATCCGTTGAAGCAATAGCGGTGGAGGTGCTGGTCGCAGCGAACGACCAATCAGAATTCCTAGCCCAACGAACCCTATCAGTACCATTACAGGTTGCAGCCGATTCCTGCGAAACTGCAGTGCACATCTATTGCAGAACCTGTGGCTACTCCACGGTCGCCAATGCAATCGAATGATCTTCGCACCACAGTCAGAACAGAAGTTGGGTCGATAGCGAGTGAGAATAGACAAGGTATGAGGACCCTTCGCGTGAGACTAGTTATCTTCAAGAATTTCGCTGGAAGATGTCATAACTTTTTGAGAGACGCAAGTTCAAGAATGCTATCCGCAGATTTCGCAGATTACGGAGATTTCTTTACGAGGAGAGAGAAGAAACCCAACCGTCCTGACGGGAAATCTGCGTAATCTGCGGTTGATCATTCTTCCTCTCCAAAGCATTGGAGCAACGGATAGGCGCCTCGAAGCGTCGGAACAATGCCCATCGATTCGCGCCGTTTGGAAAAAGTGCCCACGCGCGGGCATACTCTGCGAACTAATTTTTCAATGCGCATTCCAAGTCATCTGATATCCCCCACCCTTTGTCGCATCGCCTTAGCGTGTCTAGTTGTTCTGGGCTCTACTTTGTTTGTCTACGGACAAGACGTCGAGGACGTTATCTCGACTAGCACCTCGTTGGTTCAGTTGAATATCGGTGTGGTGGACAAACAGGGACATCCCATTACCTCGCTCACGCGAAACGACTTCACGATCTATGAAGATGGAGTGAAGCAAACGATTCAGCGCTTCGAGCCGGTGGAAGCTCCCTTCAGTCTCGTCATCCTGCTCGACATGTCGGGCTCGACTATTAACTTTCGCGATCAGTTGAAACTTGCGACGCAGCGATTTCTGGATGCCCTTGCTCCGGATGATCGTGTCGCAGTAGTCCAGTTCGATGCGAAGGTGAAACCGCTTTCAGGCTTTACTACTGATCGTTCGAAAACCGCCTGGGCAATTCAGAATGCAAACGGCAGAGGTGAGACGCATTTCTACGACGCTATCAAGTATGCGTTGCAGGAATTGGAGAAGGAAGGCAAACGAAGAAAAGCAATAGTGGCGATCACCGATGGTCTCGACACAGAGATGCGTAATACCGATCGGCGTTCATTTGTATCTGCCAGGACAGACGAGGAAGCGTTGACGCTCGTAAAATCACAGTCGAACTCAGAACTCAATCAACTTCTTTCGTTGGCTGATCGACAGGGCGTGTCGATCTTTCCGCTGGCGCTGCCCTCGGGAGATCCAAAACGCTTACCATTGCCCGATCCAAACATTACCGGCATCTACGCGGCTGCGCGAAACCGTTTGCAGTCACTCGCCGATCGCACCGGTGGTCGGCTCAACGAGATCGACAAGCTCCAGTACATGGCCCAACTTTATCGAGAAGTTGCCGCCAGCATTCGAACGCTTTACACAGTTGCATACCAGGCAACAGGCGATCGCGCTCGGGGCAAGTGGCATGAGATAAAGATTGAAGTGGTCTATACGGATCTTACGGCGAGGACGAAGCCGGGGTATTACGGACGATAGTTTGAGCTTCGTTTTTTGTTCTTTG
>Ga0134124_10005658_pt1 | contig 10039 bp, 5 predicted proteins | sample KB304_FD_96880 | JGI IMG/M metagenome (GOLD analysis project Ga0134124, IMG submission 96880) | Terrestrial soil microbial communities without Nitrogen fertilizer from Kellogg Biological Station, Michigan, USA - KB3-0-4 | ecosystem: Environmental > Terrestrial > Soil > Unclassified ... | reverse complement strand
TGATCCCGACCTGCACGAGTCGCTTCACCAGTTTCTCTTCCATGATGCGCGCGAACGGCGACGCGTGCGAATTACGATTCCCCTGGTAGCTGTCGTAAATGTCCGGATGCGCGTCGAAATGAAGGATGCTCAGGTCTTTGTACTTGCGCGCGAATGCTCTCACGATCGGGTATGTGATCGAGTGGTCGCCACCGAGTGAGATTGGCATCAAGCCGTCAGCGATCAACGTTGAGACGGAGTTTTCGATCAGCGCAGACATCTGACTGCCAGCGACTGGCTCGATATCGCCAGCGTCGAAGAAAACCGAATCGCCGGAAAGATCCATTCCATTTTCACTGGTTAAATTCCACGCATCAGAACGCAATGCGGCGCGAATCTGCGGCGGCGCATCAGCCGCGCCTTTCGTGAAAGACGAATTTTCGTCGTAGCGAATTCCGAGGAGTGCGAGTTGGGCCCGTTGTTCGGTATTGCTTGAAGGCATAAGTGACATTCAGCGATTACTTATCACGCGTGGTGGGGCGAAGCGTAACGTGCCGGAGTCCCTTTAATCTCGCATAAAGCAGACTTCTCGGCACACCGAGCAGGCGGGCTGCCCCCCTACTATCGCCGTCGGCGAATCTCAATGCGCTCTCTACGATCAATCTTTCGACTTCGGCCTGGGCTTCAATTATTTTGAAGTCTGGTTCGTTGAGCTCATGGTGCGGTAGATCTATCGTCATGACGCCAAGCCGGTAGAAAAGATCTTCACGAAAACGCCCTTGCTCCACGTCCTGCAACAGTGGGTGGGGCGAGTCCGCAATCACGCGAACGTTAACCTTTTGAGCATAAGCCGAGCCGATGCGACGGATCTCTCTCGTCTGTAACGCTTGTAATAGTTTAGATTGGAGTGTGATGGAAATTGCTGAGATGTTGCGGAGAAAGATCGTCCCTCCCTCGGCCTCCTGCCAGCCTCCCGTCGTGTCGCTCATGGCTGCAGTGTATGCGCCTGCGACATGGCCAAACATCTTGTCCTCCAGCATTGTCTCGGGCAGAGCCGCGCAGTTAACCATGGCCCAGGGCTTGCTCGCTCGCGAACTTTTGTTATGGATAAGACGCGCCAGCATCTTGTTTCCAACGTCTGTTCCTCCAGTGATCAGCACAGTGCTGTCAGATTTAGCAATGGCATCCAATCGAGCGAGTGATGGAAGTGCGGAAGGTGGATTGAGCAACTGGTCGCTAACGCGCCTTAACTGTGCCTTATACCTGCTGGATTTGTGCAAGCGCGCAGCGGCGGCATGCACCGATCTGATGAGATCCTCCCTGCTGAACGGCTTGGAGAAAAATCCTGTCACACCCATCTTCAAAAGCTGAGTGACGTAATTGGGAGTAAGAGGGCCTGCAGTCACGATTATTTCCGCAGAAGGACTCTCCTCTCTAACGTAGCGTAAGAACTGTTCAGCCCAACCTTGAATCTCTTCCGAAAGGTCAAAGATTATCAACTGTGGATCTACCTGCCGCAACATTTCGGCAGCGTGATTTGCAGATGTTTGATCTACAAGAAAACGTTCTTCTCTGACAACAGCAGCCACCGCGTCCGCGAAATCACGGTCGAGGCTGATTATGAGGACCCGTGGACTCCAGTTGACAATCTCCTCAAGAGGCGCGGTCAAAACCTCAGGGGCCCGGGAAAAGACTGGCGGCCTCGTCAGCGAGTTAATAAGAACCTCGTCTGCGATTCTTTCTTCGCGGTCCTCTGTCACAGAATTCTCCGAAGTCGAAGTCGCGTGACGGCGTATGTCGGTAATGACAATAGAAGCCGCGAAGTCCATGTCGTCGCTGTAGCGAACATCCGCTATCTCATCGTCACTTAATCCGTTAGGCTCGCGATTGCCCCTCTCCTCCAAAGACTGAATGATCCTGAGCGCCTCCCCACCAAGGCCACCGAGGAGATATGCTGGCCCTTCCTTGTGATGATTGATGAAACGCTGGTACTCGTCACGTATGCCGGGAATACGGCCATAATTCTGTTCGGTCTTTCCGCCGAGGAAGATTGCAGCCCGGGAGACCTTAGCCATCTCCTCCCGCATCTCCGCAAGATCTTTCTCTCTATCAGAAGTATCATCAGACTCACTTCCCACCCAAACTACTTTGCCGAAGACGCCGTCGTCGTATACCTCGTTGGGTAGGTCCTTCTGGAACCTTCGTAACTGGAATAGCCTCACCTTCGGATCTTTGAAGCTGAAGGATCTGGCAACCCGATGGACCAATGGGGTAACGGATGGGTGGCCGCCAAACACCAGCGTGCCGTTGGCTGACAGCACGCCACCTACCATGGCGACGATAATGTCTAACAGCTCTTGCGCCCTGCTTGTACCCACCAGGTTTTGAGGCAGGCTTGCTGATAGCATTACAGGTAGGCCGCGCAGATCTGGAAGCGATAATTTCATCTCACTTAAAACAGTTGGTCCAGTGCTCCGTATAACTCAGACAGCGAAAGGACCTCCAACGCCGACCGCCCACGCGCCCAGAGAACTGCCTCGCGCGTTAGCTCCAGCACCGGCTGATCGCCACCAACGAAGATCGCTCCGTTGCAGCGCGACTGCTTTTTGTACCCGAGGTAAAGACGGTGCAGACGCTCCAGGGAGATAGCGGAGTCTTCGTACTCGAGGACGAGCTTTTTCGCCCTGCTGGAGAGTATAACGCGCCGGCGGTCTAAATTGCTCAGTTTCAGGTTCTTCCGCCGAACAAGCCTGCGCAAAGTACGTTGTATCTTTCTATCGAGCAAATCACGTGAAGCTATCCCGCGCGCCACCATTAGCCGCACGCGCTCCAGGTTATTTGGGTCCGAGGCATTCCATGACACTCTCTTTAAATTGCCAACGATGATCTTTACATTCAATTCTTCGGTAGTGAGCACGACGCATATCGGGATGCTACGGGCACCGGCTTCAGTGATCTCGGCATTGACCCATTCAGACGAGGCAGCCTTCGGCGAATCTATGAGTAGCACCAGGTCTTTATCAAATATCTCCCGCTTAATGCGGTCTTGCACGAGTACTCCGCCCTCCATGCTCTCTACGTCAATGAACACCTCGTAACCTTCGTCCCGCAGAAACTTGCGGATTGCTTCGGCGAGCCCGCTGCCATCCAAACGATTGTAGGAGATGAAAACCTTTTTGTTATATGTGAAAGGCGCCAGCCCGAGATAGCCCCGGACAGCCTCGACCAGTGAAGGTCCTCGGCTCGTTTTTAAGGCGACCGCGTTACGCTCCCGCAACACGCCGAGCGCTTGTGGCACAGATTTGAAGTCGTACGTGGCGATGTCCTCCACCACCGGGATTAACGGAAGATCTTGCTCGACCACCCACTTGGCGTAATCTATATGAGGCTGGCTCGCGAGCGATTCGGGCGTCAGTACGAAGAGTACAACAACAGCGTCCCAGGGCTGCAGCGTCTGGTCCAATTCTTCGCCGATTTCCACCTGCTCGTCGCTCAGTAGTTCCTTGATAAGAGCGACTCTGTCGACTCCGTCCGGCGTATGTGCGATTATCACTTTTCCCATAACAGTGTGTTACGTGACGGTGGTGAATTTCTCCGAATCCGCGTCGTCTGACCGACCGTGCTTATGGCGTCGGGGAGGGCGAGGCCGGCGGGGGTTTGGCGGTTATCTCGCCAGGGCTGTCCTTGATCTGCGTGAACGTTACGATTAGGGTTAACAGTATGATTCCGTAGAACGGCCAGACTGCGAGCGACTTAAAGCTGACAGCGGTGGCCTGCAGCCGCTGCAGGAAACAATTATTCCTGAGTTTGAGATTGAACGCGTCGTTAATTTCAGCAGTATTCTTTTGAAGCTTGTCGACGAATTCATCATAGAGAGCAATAAAGTCGCGCTCAAGGGACAGGTAGTACGCGTCGAGGAACAAGAAAAGGACGAGCGGGAATAATCCCAGCAGAATGGCTGTGGGTTTGTTCTTATCGATTGCCAGCGCGAACAGAGCGGTGACGAGCGTGACGCACCAAGTCTTACAGCTAGCACTGTTGGAAGCCATACGGCTGATCACGCTTTGAATCATTGGCAAGTAAAGCTTCACTTCTTCGGAGCCCGCACTTAGCGGCATTTCGATCGTCTCCTTCGGATTGTGGATGAGCGGTGAACCTGGCTTTGTTACAATGAGGCGCGCCTTTTGAATGCCGTCTGAGTTTGTATACGCGGCCTGTCCGCCGAGTCGCGCGACCGTGGCGAATTCTAGCACCGGCGACGTTTGGTTCAAGTATTTTTCTAAGCACTCAACCGTAACGCCGCAAGTCACAGATGGCACATATCTGCTGTCGTCGAAGCGCCGTTCCGATTCTGAAACGGCCTCACATAAGCAAACTATTCCGGCTCACCCAAGAGCCAGCGCGTAGAGAGGTAAACAGCCCATGCCTTACAAGTGCTTTTTTAGCTACGCGAGAGATAACGCGGACGAGTATCTGGAAACATTTTTCAATGACCTTCGCGAGGAGATTCACCAGTACACGAGCCTCCCACCGCCGGAAATCCTCTTTCGCGACACGCGTCTTGAGACCGGCGATAACTGGGACGAACGGCTAAAGGCTGGTCTCGCCACGAGCGACGCTTTGATCTGTCTCGTTTCGCCGACCTACGTTGGTCGAGAGTTTTGTGGTAAGGAGTTCCAGATTTTCACCGAGCGCGTCGAGGCTGCTAAGGTCAGGCACGCCCGATTCGCCGACCCGCCGCCGAGCGTCATCCTTCCGATCCTATGGATACCGGTTAAAAGCGACATGCCTCAATCGCTCGACCGGCTCCAACACTACAACGACGATTACCCCTCCGAATACAAAACCGAAGGTCTCCGCTACCTGTTGAGACTTGGAAAGCAAGAAGAGTACAGAGATTTCCTCCATCGATTCGTAGAGCGGGTGCAGCAGGTGACTCCTCCCACAGCTGCGGCGCTGCCTCCGCTGGATTTTGTGCGGGAGTTTGCAGACGTGACGAGCGCTTTCCACGTGCGCCACACCCCGTCAACCGCTCCCACGACCGAGCAGGATATTGGAGGACCGAACAGTGTGAAGTTCGTTTTTGTAGCCGCGAAGTCGCAGGAGATTCAGCCCGTCAAACAACAGGTTCAATGTTACGACAGCGATGGCGGATGGTTCTGGCGTCCTTTCGACCCACCGGAACAGTTGACGGTGGGAAGGGTTGCGCAGCAGGTCGCCTCCGATGAAAACCTGCGTTACAACGAGATACCGCTCGATAGTGACATCGTCACGCAACTCCAGCTCGCTGATGAGAGAAAGGAGATCATCGTAATCGTTGTCGATGTCTGGTCAATTAGACTCCAGACCTACCAAGAGGTAATGCGACACTACGACGCAGCCGGGTACGTTAACTGCGCGGTCTTAATCATCTGGAATGAGCAGGACGACGAGACGCAGCAGAACCTCCAGGCGCTAAAAGATCTGGTGATGATTACTTTCAAGTTTCGAGCTTCACTTCGACACTCCGTGTATTTTAAAGGGCTGATCCGTTCCTTCGAAGAACTGCGGAGGGAAATACGAAACATTGTGACTGAAATGAAGTTGAGTATCATCACCCTCGGTCAGGCCCAAAAGCGTATCGCTGGTCAATCCGTCTCCACCCCAGTTCTCTCGGTGCCGACCAGGAACTCACAGTGATGCCAGCACCGAAGCGTCCAGGCAAGATCATCAGCTTTTACTCTTACAAAGGTGGTACAGGGCGCTCGATGGCCCTGGCTAATATGGCATGGGTGCTCGCCAGCAATGGGAAGAGGGTGCTCATTGTGGACTGGGATCTAGAAGCGCCCGGGCTGCATCGCTTCATTCATCCGTTTCTCGATGATAAGAGCCTCTCGGCCTCAACTGGCGTCCTTGACTTCGTGGTTGACTTCTCTGCCGAGGTCATGACGCCGCCGAAAAATCCGGAGGTACCTCTACCGGACGATTGGTATAAGCCTTACGCCAACATCCTGCGCCACGCCGTGCCGCTAAACTGGAAATCATTTCGCCAGCCAGGCGTGCTCCATTTCATTCCTGCCGGTAAGCAGGACTCTGCGTATGCCAAGAAGGTCAACGCCTTCAACTGGCAGAAGTTTTACGAGGCGTTCGGCGGTTTCCGCTTCTTCGAGGCCGCAAAAGAGAAGATGAAAGCCGAGTACGACTACGTGCTGATAGATAGCCGCACGGGTGTTAGCGATACATCCGGTATCTGCACAGTCCAGATGCCGGATGTTTTGGTCGTTTGCTTCACACTCAACAGCCAGAGTATCGAGGGTGCTCGCGCCGTGGCGGAGTCAGTAAATGAGCAGCGCCGTACCAGTTCCGGTGCGCCGGACCTGCGCATCTACCCAGTGCCGACGCGGGTAGAGACGGGCGAAAAAGAGCGACTTGAAATCGCGAGATCTGAGGCTTGGGCCAAGTTCTCCCCATTCCTCAGGCACATCTCCAGAGATGAACTGAACCGCTATTGGGGCGAGGTCGAAATTCTCTATCAACCTTTCTACGCATACGAAGAGGTGCTGGCGACTTTCGGTGACAAGCCAAATCAAACGAACTCCTTGCTGGCCTCCGTCGAACGCCTAACCGGTTACGTCACTGAAGGCGACGTGACTCAACTGGTTCCGCCCAACGATCAGGAGCGGCGAAATGTCCTCTGGGAGTACGCCCGCCACAAACCAAGTCCGGAGCCTATCGGCGACGAGACGTCCGCGGACGAGTTCTGGTTCTATCTGAGTTATGCCGGGAGAGACTTAGATGACAGCGTGGTGCGGTTCTATAAAGATCTCTCAGCAGAGGTGCGCCGGTTTCGGGGTTTAGGGGACGGGATCGTCGGATGCCTACCTCGCAGGTCGCCAACTACCAGCCCGGACGACTTCGACCGCATCGAGCGGGCGCTCCTGAACAGCCGGGTGCTGGTGCCACTTTACTCACCGGCTTACTTCAAAAGTGAGCAGTGCGCCCGGGAGTTGAACTTCTTCTCGCTGCTGAGTGAGGTGCAGCTCGATGAGTCTGGCTCACCCAACGAAGGGATGAGGGTTCTGCCGGTTAATTGGATAAATTCAGACCCGCTGCCATCCGGTGTTCAGAGTTTCGTAAAGTTAGCGGAGAATCCGAGCGAAGCGCTCTCTTACATCATCCGACTTCAACGGCATGAGGATGACTACCGAGCGTTCGTTATATGGTTCACCCGCATGCTAATTACAGTCGCTAACGATAGAGTGCCAAAACTCATCGCACCCCGGATACCTCTGAGGGATGCCTCAGCATCGTTCGCAGGCTCTGAGCGCATGAGTGTTTTCATCAGTTATGGGCTTGGAGACAGCGCCTTGGCGCACTCAATCGCCAGTAGTCTCGATGACCAGGGATTCCAGGTACTCAATACGGATCCACTACCTGGAGATGGCTCATGGTTCGAAGTCCTCGATGAGAGGATGGGTAAGGCGAGCTGCGTGCTTGTTCTGGTTGGTGCGGGTGGCATGAGCCCGTCGCAGAAGCGCGAGCTCGACTCAGCCCGCCACCGGCAGGGTGAAGAAGAGGGCCAATCACTCTCGATCATTCCCGTGCTGCTTCCGGGAGCCGAGCCTAAGTCACTGGCAGGGTTCTTACCACTTAAATACTGGCTGGATTGCCGAAGCGGCCTGGTTAAACTTGGCGAGCTTCCCGACATGGTGCGCCAGTGGCAAAGCGAGAAAGCCGCACCTTCTGCGCCGCTCTCAGATTTCATATGTCCCTATCCAGGGTTGAGACCATTCAACGAAGAAGAGGCTCGTTTATTCTTTGGGCGGGAGGTTCTTTCCACACCCTTATACGAGAGGCTAAAAAGGCCTGAACCTACAGCAGTCATTGGTCCATCCGGGAGTGGGAAAAGCTCCTTGATCACGGCAGGGCTGTTACCGCTGCTACGGCGTCAGCGGCCACCCGAGCCCGTTTGGGAGATCCTGATCACGCGGCCGGGCCCCGATCCAGTTCTGAGTCTGGCGTCGGAGTTGTTCACTTTGAACGACCCGGCGGCGAACATTTTAGAAGCGCGAGCATTAAGCCGGAATCTTTCACAAGGGGATATCACGCTAGACGCCGCCGCCCGCACGGTCCTGAAACAATCGGGGGCTGATCGGCTGCTCATCGTGTTAGACCAGTTTGAAAATCTCTTCACTCTAAATAGAACAGACGCAGTCCGACAGACGTTCGCTTCACTGGTATTTGAGATCCCTGACGACTCGCCAGTGAGAGTCCTGATCACACTCCGGTCCGAGTTTTATCCCCGTTTGATAGCTCTTACCCGGGCATCAGCGAGCGCTTTCGTGCTGCTTGTAACCCCGATGTCACAGGACGAGTTGCGCCGAGTGATTGAGAACCCCGCCTGGCTGGTTGGACTAAAATTTCAGCCAGGGCTCGTCGAGCGTATCATCGATGATTTTAAAGATGAGCCGGGTAGTTTGCCTTTACTTGAGGCGACACTCTTGAATCTCTGGGAGAGGAGGGAAGGCGACCTTCTTACACACAAAGCCTATCAGGATCTGGCCGCGGGTGGAGGGGTGATCGTGCAAATGGCCGAGTCACTCGTGGCTGGCATGTCAGAGACCGAGCGCGACGCCGCGCTGAGTGGGCTCACGCGCATGGTGAACATATCAAACCTTACTCGGCTTGAGGTAAAGCTGAGTGAGTTGAACGCGGCTGAAATGGAGGCGGTGGACAGGTTCACGAATGCAAGGTTGGTGACTATTGACCGGAACCCAGAAAACGAAGGTTGGGCCCAGTTGGCTTTCGACGCGCTGCTCGTTAAGTGGGAGCGTCTCACAGCTTTTATAGACAGCAAAAAGGATTTCCTTCTTTGGCGGCAGACTTTACGGCCCAGGGTAAATAACTGGGTGCTGACCGAGAGAAGTCCTGCCGAACTGCTGAGTGCGACCGATGCGAAACAAGGCACGATTTATCTCAAACGGCGCGGAAATGATCTGAACGAGAATGAACGCGCCTACGTGGAAGCTAGTCTTGCACGCGCAAGAAACCTCTCAACGCACGAGACTCTGCGGACATTGGGCACAGCGGCATCGGGAGTTGTTATAGCCTTAGGGATCATGTACTGGCAATTCAAAGGCACGAGCGTCAAGCCTTCAACCTCACTGGCGGGACGTGTGGTCAATGCCCAAACCCAGCAGCCTGTACGCAACGCTCGTGTTACGGTGGGAGCCGATGGTATGGTGCCGGTGGTCTACACGGATTCGAATGGCATGTTTGTCGTTACAGTGCCGAAATCAAACGCACCAGTGAAAGCTTTGGTGAGCGCAGATAACTATCAGAACTATACGGCCACCGTGCCGGTTTCGGGGACGGAGAATTTAGATATCCAGCTTCGGCCTACTGCTGCTGGTAAGTTGACTATTAAAGTAACAAGTCTACCTACGTATGGGGCTGGGGGGCCCAACTCTTTAACCTTGATCGCCGGACGTGTTAACACTGACAACCCGCAGGATTTTCGGGTAGTTATCTATGCCTATACGAACAGGTGGTACATCCAGCCCACGACTAGCACGCCGCTGATTGAAATTCAATCCGATGGCAGCTGGGCAGCAGACATCCATCAGGGATCTCAGTATGCCGTGCTTCTGGTGCCATCCAACTTTAAACCACCGGCTGTAACCGACACTTCACCTGAGAAACTTAGCTATCAAATTATTGATTTTCAGATCCTGCAGAGGAATCAGTAATTCTTAGGATAACTATTGCGTTTGATATGTGGTGGTGCACCCAGCAGGGCTCGAACCTGCGACCTTCTGATCCGAAGTCAGGTCACGAGCACTGCATCAGATTATAGCTTTTACTAACTACTAACATTTGTTACAGGTTGCAGCCGCCAACGAGTGCAAGTATTACCACCTATTAACATTGGTATCTGCGTAGTCTTGTCACAAGTTTGTCTCAGGGGGTTGGGGTGACCCCCTCGGTTGAGACAGTTTTAATTAGCACACTTGCCGTTGAATAAGTTTCACTTCTCAAACTATTGCTCTTGGTTCAGAATCTGCGTCGGCTGGTGAAGCGG
>Ga0134124_10005656_pt1 | contig 10040 bp, 10 predicted proteins | sample KB304_FD_96880 | JGI IMG/M metagenome (GOLD analysis project Ga0134124, IMG submission 96880) | Terrestrial soil microbial communities without Nitrogen fertilizer from Kellogg Biological Station, Michigan, USA - KB3-0-4 | ecosystem: Environmental > Terrestrial > Soil > Unclassified ... | reverse complement strand
CCCCAGCTCGTCCTGATCCCGCTCATCGGCCTGCTCGCCGTTCATTTCGTGCGCCAGGCGCGGAGCGGCGCGTGGCGCGTCCCCGATCCGCCGCCGGCTCCCCGCCGCGTCGCCCCGGCCCCGGTCTCGCGCGGGGTGGTCCCGGTTCCCATCGGCTCGCCCGGCGCAACCGTCTCGTGGAGGAACCCATGAACGAGCTCGACGCCTACCTGGCCGAGAACCGCGATCGCTACACCCGGGAGGCCCTGACGAAGACCCTCGTCGACGCCGGCCACGACCCGGCCGCGGTCGAGGCCGCCTGGTCGCGGGTCGAGGGCGGGCCGATCGGCCAGTGGACACCGACCCCGAGCGACGCGCCGGCCGAGGCGCCGACGGGCAAGGCCGGGCCGGGGACCATGTTGCTTGCCGCCTTCGCGATCCTCGTGTATGGCGGGTCGATTGCCGCGGCGGCGTGGGCGATCGGCGCCGGCGGCGCCGTCTCGATCCTGATGATCGTCTACGTGATCGCGATGATCGCCGGTCTTGTCTACTCGGTCCGCCGGCTCCTCGAGGCGCCGACGCGGGGGCCGGGCTGGGGCCCGATCTGGGGCGCGGTCGGGCTGTCCTTCGTCATCTTCGTCGGGCTGAGCGGCGCCTGCTTTGTCGCCCTCGGGCCGGCGATCAACGCCTCCGGGGGGATCCCGTGATTCCGGGCGAGCCCATCGTCCCGGGCGACCCGATCGACGAGTACCTGCGTGCAAACCGGGACGCCTACACGCGCGACGCCCTGACCCGCCGCCTGGTCGAGGGCGGCCACGATCCGGCCGCGGTCGACGCCGCGTGGGCCCGGATCGACGCGGCCGACGGCGAGACACGCCGTCCTGGCCAGCCGGCCGGGCGGCCCGGTCTCGGGACCTTCCTGCTGATCGGCGCGGCCGTGGTCGGGTACGGCTACGTCGCCGCGCTCGGCGTGTTCGGGATCCTGTTCATGGCGTACTACGGATCCTCCGGCTCGAGGCCCGTGCCGACGATCCTGATCGCGGTGTACGTCATCGCGATGGTCTTCGGGCTCGCGTACGCCGTCCGGCGTCTCTATCGCGCCCCGTCGCGGGCCGCCGGTGGCTGGGCCTTCGGGCCCGCGATCGCGATCTCGGTTGTCGTCCTCGCCGGGATCAACGGCGCATGCATTGCTGGCGTCCTTGCCGCCGGTGCGCTCAAGGCACTGTAGGAGGCCTGCCATGTCCGCCGCCCTGCCGCTCCGCCCCTACACCCCGCTCCGGATGGTGCTCACGATCTGCGGGGTCTGCTTCAGCGAGGATCCCGACCGCGACTTCGACTACGAGACCGACATCCTCCAGGGCAACCTCATCGCCCGGGACGGCGCGGTCTACCTGCGCCGGACGTGCCAGCGCGGGCACGGCGAGGTCGTCAGCCTGTACGAGGAGGACGTCCGGCTCTGGGAGGGCCTCCAGCAATGGCGGATCCCGACCCGCGAGATCACCCCGGATCGGCCGGCCAACATCCGGCCGATCCCGATGGGCTACCTCGACGGGCTCGGCGACCTCCAGACGCAGCACTCGTGCATCCTCCTGCTCGACGTCACCGAGACGTGCAACCTCGAATGCCCGACCTGCTTCGCCGCCAGCGGTCCCGGCATCAACAAGCACGCCCGGCTCGACCATCTCCTCGCGACGCTCGACGTCGCCATCGCCCGCGAGGGCGGCAAGGTCGACGCCCTGATGCTGTCCGGCGGCGAGCCGACCGTCCACCCGGCGATCCTCGAGCTGATCCGGGCGGCGACCGAGCGCAACGTCACTCGCGTCGTCCTCAACACGAACGGGATCCGGATCGCCCGGGACGATCGGTTCATGTCCGAGCTCGCCCGCCTCCGCGACCGGGTCGAGGTCTACCTCCAGTTCGACGGATTTCGCCCGGAGACGTACCTGTTCCATCGCGGCCAGGACCTCACCGAGCTCAAGGCCGAGGTGATCCGCCGCCTGACCGAGGCGCGGATCTTCACGACGCTGGCCGTGGCCGTCGCGAAGGGCGTCAACGACGACGAGACCGGCGCGATCGTCGACTACGCGTTCTCGACCGACTACATCGCGGGCGTTGCCCTCCAGCCGATGTTCACGACCGGCCGCGCGAACGCGATCGATCCGTTGGACCGGGCGACGACGACCGGCACGATCCGCCGGCTCGGCGAGCAGACCGGCGGGCGGGTCGGGCCGGACGACTTCATCGCGCTGCCGTGCAGCCACCCCGATTGCTCGTCGCTCACGTACTTCGTCCGCGGCGACGACGGCGGGTATCGCTCGGTCGTCCAGATGATCGGGCGCGAGAAGCTCAAGGAGAACATGGTCCTCGTCGGCAACCGCCTCGCTCCGGACGACACCCTGTGGGAGGCGCTGACCGGGCTCCTGTCCGAGACCGCGATGGTCAGCCGGCCCGAGCTCATCGACTACCTGCTCGATGTCTGCGAGGTCTGCGATCTCGGCGTATCGGGGTTCGTGAAGACGATCGGACGGTGGCTCAACGACCGCGGCGCGATCCCGGTCGAGCTCATCGCGAAGCGGGTCAAGCGCCTGTCGGTCAAGACGTTCATGGACCCCTGGACCCTGAACATCGAGCGGCTCCAGCAGTGCTGCGTCCACGTCGGGTCGAGCGACGGCGGCGATCCCGTCCGGATCCCGTTCTGCGCCCGGCAGATCTTCGGCCAGCTCCGGCGACGGACGTCGGCCGGGATGATCCCGGCTCGCGAGCTCGCGGTCCTGAGCGCCGGTCCGGGCGGCGTGCGCCACCGCGAGGTCCGGGCATGACCGGCGACGCGGACCGGCCCGGGCCGGTCGGGCCGGTCAGCTCGGTCGGGCCGGTCGGGCCGATCACCTACGTCCGTCCGCCCCTGACCCGGCCCCAGAAATACGAGAAGCTCGCGTTCACGTTCTGCCGGCTCGGCACGACCGGGCTGATCGCCTGGGCGCTCGGGCCGCCGCTCTTCGTCCTGATCGTCGCCGTGATCGCGATCGGCCTGTACCTGAAGTCGATCAGCCTCGGCGTGAGCTGGACGAAGTGCCTCCTTCGCAAGCCGTCGCTGGTCGTCGCGTTCTGGGGCGTCGTCGCCGCCGCGGACGCCTGGTGGCTGTTCGTGCTCGGCGGCCGGGCGCTGATCTGATCGGGGACCCGCCGGAGCCCGCCGGGGCCTGCCGTCAGGACGCGGCCTGCCGGTCCGCCGCCTCGGCCCACGCCCGGACCGGGTCGCGCCGGATCTTCAAGGTGTGCGTCCGCGGGAAGTCGTCCTCGGGCCAGAGACGCCAGCCCGCGACCCGTTGCTGCGGTCCGAGGGCGGCATTGGCCGCCCGGACGGCGGCGTCGACGACGGGCTTCGCGGCGGCCTCGTCGGGGGCGCCGACGCCTGCGAGCAGGACGACGGCCTCGATCCGGCCGGGACTCGTCTCGACGACGATCGCATCCCTCACGCCGGCGACGCGAAGCGCGTTCTCGATGTCCTCGGGATAGACGTTGAACCCGTTGGGCAGCACGATCCGATCCTTCGTCCGGCCGCTGAGCACGAGCCGGCCGTCGGGGTCGAGGTGGCCGAGATCGCCCGTGTGGTACCAGCCGTCGGGATCGATCGCCCTGGCCGTCGCCGCGTCGTCCCGCCAGTAGCCCTTGAACAGGGTCGGGCCATGGAAGAGGACCTCCCCGTCGTCCGCGATCCGGAGCTCGACCGGCGGCATCGGTCGGCCGACCGTGCCGAGCCCGTGGTCCTGGGGCGTCGTGCACGTCCCGAAGCCATTCTCCGTGCTGCCATAGCCCTGGACGACGATGACCCCGAGGTCCTCCCACGACTGCTGGAGGGCTGGCGGCAGGAAGGCTCCGGACGAGACGAACAGGCTCAGCCCGCCGCCGAGCCGGGCATGAACGCTCCGGAACAGCAGCCGTCGGAGGCGGTAGGGGAGGTGCCGGCCAATCGCCCGGAGGCGATCGAAGAGCGCACGCCGGCCCGAGCGGTCCGCCTCGCGCTCGACCGCGCTCCAGAAGAGGTCGAGCACCTGGGGCACGACGATCATGCTCGTCACCCGGTGGCTGCGCAGCGCCTCGAACAGGACGCGCGGGTTGCGACTCCGGACGTACAGGATGTGGGCGCCGACGCTCAGCGCGTAGATCAGCCCGATCGCCTGCTCGAGCAGGTGACTGAGCGGCAGGACCGACACGACCCGGTGCTGGATCGGCGGGAGCACGTGGTCGATCGCCGCGAGCGTGGCGAGGATGTTGTCGTGGGCGATCATCACGCCTTTCGGCGTCCCCGTCGTGCCGGACGTGAAGATCAGGTCCCAGATGTCGTCGGGCCGCGGTCGTGACCAGGACGCGACCGTCTCCGCCCAGTCGCGGGCCACCGTGTCATCCGGGTCGGCCACGAGGTCGGCGACCGTCGTGGTCGGGAAGGCGCCGAGCCCGACGGTCGCCGGATCGGGGGCATCGCGGCCCGTGCCGAGGATGAGCCGCCGCGGCTCGGCGGCGGCCACGGTCCCGGCGATCGCATCGGCGCTCATCCGCAGGTCGAGCGGAACGAGGATGAGGCCGGCCCGCATCGCCCCGAAGTAGACCGCGGGCAGGGCCGGCTCGGACGGGCTCCAGGTCAGGATCCGGTCGCCCGGTTGCAGCCCGAGCTGCTCGCGCAGGCGCCACGCCACGAGGCGGCTGCGCCGGTCGAGCTCCGCGTACGTCCACGTCGTCGTCGTGCCGTCGTCGTGCCACAGCCCGAGCGCGGGTCGATCCGCGTAACGCCGGAAGGCATCGTCGAGCAGGTCGAGGAGGGTGTCCATGGCGGTTCGATGGTAGACGCGCCCGGCGGGCCGCCGTTGCACACGATCGCTGTCGTGTGGCTCCTCATGCATCCACGCCGGGAATTGGACAAGGCTCGAGCTCGGGGAGCGCGGCCGGCGGACGTCTGTGCCGAATCGCCAGCGCATCGCTCCGCCGGGCTCGGTCGTGGCCACGCCGAAGGCGGTCGCGGGGCGACGGCCCGCGATTGACCGGTCCCGGACGCTCGGCTATGCTCCGGCGGCCCTGCCGCCCCGTGGTGGCGGGCGATCCGTGTCGGCGGCGGCTCCGCCCGACCTGGATGAAGACGAGACCCGAGCCGGAGGAGGTGAACCGGGATTGGCAGAAGTCCGAGTGGGTGAGAACGAGACGTTCGAAAGCGCCCTGCGCCGCTTCAACAAGAAGATCCAGCAGTCCGGCATCCTCGCCGAGGCTCGCCGCCGCGAGCATTACGAGAAGCCGAGCGTGAAGCGCAAGCGCAAGGAAGCGAAGCGCAAGAAGAACGCCCGAACGCAGGCCGGCTGAGCCCGACGCTCGCCCGACCCGCCCCCCAGGGCGTTCCGGTTTCGTCGGCCGCTGACCCGGCAACGAGCCCGCCCCCGCCCGAGGTAGCCATTCCGGTGTCCCTTCGAGATCGGATCCAGGCCGACGTCACCGCCGCGATGCGGTCCGGTGACGCGTTGCGCCGCGACGTCCTGCGGATGGCCCAGAACGCCGTCTACGCCGTCGAGAAGCGGGAGCACCGCGAGCCGACCGACGACGACGTGACCGCCATCCTGACCCGCGAGGTGAAGACCCGCCGGGAGTCGGTCGAAGCCTTCCGGAAGGGCGCGCGCGAGGATCTCGCCGCCAAGGAGGAGGCGGAGATCGCCATCCTCACCGAATACCTCCCCGAGCAGCTCGACGACGCCGCGATCCGGGACCTGGTCGGCGAGGCCGTCGTGGCCACGGGCGCGAGCAGCGCCCGGGATCTCGGCAAGGTCATGGGCTGGCTGTCGCCGCGGACCCGCGGCCGGGCCGACGGCCGGCGCGTCTCCGAGCTGGTTGCCCAGGCGCTCGCCCGGGCCGATCTCGCCGGTCACGACACGACCGGCCCGCACGGAGCGGGCTGAGCCCGCTCCGCCGGCGACCCGTCATGCTGACCCAGCGAGCCGTTCCCAGCTCGTCGTTCTCGCGACGCGATCTGGCCCGGCTGATCCTCGGCGCCGGCGTGCTGGTCGCCGCGATGACCGCGATCTTCGCGTTCGATCTCGTGCCCCAACGTCTCGAGATCGCGGTCGGCGACGTGGCCGCCGCCGACATCGTGGCGCCGCGCGCGGACGGCTACGTCAGCGATCTCCAGACGGCGCAGAAGCGGGACGAGGCCAGCCGGGCGGTCGGATTCGTCTTCGACTACTCGACCGAGAAGGCCACCCAGATCGCCCAGGTCCAGCTGGCGACGTTCGAGCGCCAGGTCACGCCGGTCGACCGGGCGTTCGACACGACGAAGCCGGACGAACGAGCGGCCCTCCTCGCCGCCGCCGTCCCCGGCCTGACGGATGACTCGCGGACGACGCTCGTCGGGTTGTCGAAGGAACGCTGGGCCGCGGTCCGCGCCGAGGCCTCGCGCGTGCTCGACCTCACGGAGCGGGCCGAGCTGCGCGACACGGCCGTCGAGTCTGTGAAGGTCGCGCTGACCGGCCAGATGGCGGGCGGGCTCAACGAGGCCGAGCGGACCCTGGCCGCGGAGCTGATCTCGCCGCTCGTCGTGCCCAACTCGTCGTACAGCATCGAGCGGACGAACCTGGCCCGCGACGAGGCGGCCCGGGAGGTCACGCCGGTCTACGTCGAGTACGCCCAGAACGAGACGATCGTCCGCCACGGCCAGAAGGTCACCGACATCGCCCTCGAGGCGATCGAGAAGTTCGGGTTGACGGAGGCCCGACCGGATGTCGCCAGGCTCGGCGGCTGGTTCCTGCTCTCGGCCCTGATCGTCGGGATCCTGTTCGGCTGGATCTGGCGCTTCCGGCGGCAGCTCTGGCACCGCGCGAACGCGCTCGTCCTGATCGGGCTCGTCCTCGTCGGGATGACGCTCCTGTTGAAGGTCACCGCCGGACGTCACGGCCTGCCGTTCATTCTGCCGACCGCCGCCGCGGGGATGCTCCTCGCGATCCTCCTTGACGCCGGCGTCGCGACGATCGTCCTGGCGATGATCGCCCTTCTCGGCGGGGCGGTGAACGGGACGGCCGGATCCCTCGAGCTGATGGCGTACATCTTCCTCGGCGGGATGGCCGGGATCGTCGGGATCCGCCGCGGCGACCGCTTCCAGGTCTTCATCCAGGCGGGCCTCGCGGTCGCGATCGTCAACGTCCTCGTCGTCGCGACGTTCGGGTTCCTCGGTCTCCACGACGCCCGCGGCGTCATCGAGCTGATCGGGGCCTCGCTCCTGTCCGCCGCGGGCTCGGCGGTCGCGGCGGTCGGCACGTTCGCCGTCCTTGGGAGCGTGTTCGGGATCCTGACGGTGTTCCAGCTGCTCGAGCTGGCGAACCCGTCCCAACCGCTGCTGCGCCGGCTCCTCGTCGAGACACCCGGGACGTACCACCACTCGCTGATGGTCGGGAACCTCGCGGAGCGGGCGGCGGAGGCGATCGGGGCCGATCCGCTCCTGACCCGCGTTGCCGCGTACTACCACGACATCGGCAAGCTCGCGAACCCCCTCGCGTTCATCGAGAACCAGGCCGGCGGCGAGAACGTCCACGATGAGCTCGAGCCGGAGACGTCGGCCCAGATCCTCAAGCAGCACACCGCCGACGGGATCGACATCGCCTACAAGGCCAAGCTGCCGAAGAGCCTGATCGCGTTCATCCCGCAGCACCACGGGACGGCGATCATGAGCTACTTCTTCGCCCGGGCCCGGGGGATCGCCGCCGCTCCGTACGGCGGTCCGCAGACGGCGGACGGGGCGCGTGCCGCGGCGACCGTCGACGAGCGCAAGTTCCGCCACTCGGGCCCGAAGCCGCAATCGCGCGAGGCGGCCCTGATCATGCTCGCCGACGGCGTCGAGGCCTCGGTCCGGTCCCTGGCGTCACGCGACGAGCCGGCGATCCGGGCGATGGTCGCCCGGATCATCGAGGAGCGGATGTCGGACGGGCAGTTCGACGAATGCGATCTGACCCTGCGCGACGTGGAGAAGATCAAGGAAGCGTTCGTCCAGCAGCTCCTCGGGATGTACCACCAGCGGATCGCCTATCCCCAGAACAAGGTGGTCGAGCTCGAATCGCGGCGCGGGACGGGAACCGGCACGGGGGCGTGAGCTCGGTCTACCGGACGCCGTGGCGGATCGACCCGATCGTCCGCAACACCGTCGTCGACGCCCATGGCGGACGGCGTCCGATCCCGATCGCAACGCTGGCGACCGCGATCGCGGCCGCGCTCGACGCGGCCCAGGCGCCGTCGCCCGGGTCGATCGGGCTGATCCTGTCCGACGATGCGGAGCTGGCGGCGCTCAACGAGACCCATCTCGGCCACGAGGGCCCGACCGACGTCCTCTCGTTTCCCCTCCTCCCACCCGAGGCGTTTCCCGCGCATCCCGGCGATCCGGATCGCGGTGCCGACCCGCGGCCCGGCGACGCGGCGACGTTCAGCGGTCCGCCCGGTCAGCGGATCCACCTGGGCGACATCGTCGTGTCGGTCGAGCGGGCGACCGAGCAGGCCGCGACCGGCCGAGGCGGCCAGACCGGCGACGTCCGCTGGTCGACGGCCGACGAGCTACGGCTGCTCGTGATCCACGGCGCGCTCCACATCTGCGGCTGGGATCACGCCGACCCCGACGAGGAGCGCGAGATGCGGGCGCTCGAGCAGCGGTTGCTCGGACCGGGCTGAGGGACCGGGTCGCGGTCGTCCCGGCTCGGTCGCCGATTGCCAGGCTCGACCGACGATCGTCCGAAATCGAACGCCGTCGACATTCACTCCCGATTCTTCGCCGCCGCCGAAATCGGAGTCCGAAATCGTCGGAACCTCACTGCCAGTGTGACGACCCGCGGTCGGGCCGTCCGATGGCGACGCACGCCTCGTAGACCGCCTTGGCACCGTGGCGCTCAGCCCGGGAGGTGTACCCGGCGATCTCAGCCTCGACCTCGGCAATCACAAACTCCGCCAACCCGGCGGCGATCACGCCGGCCTGCGTCAGTCGCACCTCGAAGCGACGGCCGTCGAAGCTGCTCCGGCGTCGCTCGATTCGCGAGTCGCGCTCCAGGCGGTCGAGGATGCTCGACATCGTCGACCGGTGCAGCCCCACGCGGCTGCGGATCTCCCACGGCGCGCAGCCGACGTCGCGCAAGACGGCATCAAGGACGATCGCCTCGGCTGCGTCCAGGCCGTGCTCCCGGGTCGACAGCTCGAGGCGCCTCGTGACGGCGTGATGGGCGCCATGGACGGCGGCAATGACTCGCGTGTCAACGGCCGGCGTGCGTTCCGGCGGCCATCCATCGTCGAACTCGTCGTTTGCCATCGGCGGATCGTCGCAGGATCGCCTGCACGCTCGGTCCATCGCGGATCATCTGCCGATTTCGGCGTCCGAAATCGGCCGTCCGCGCTGGCGTCTCCCTCGAACGATTTCGGCGTCCGAAATCGGTCGTTCGCGTCATGGCGCTCGGATCCGACGATTTCGGCGTCCGAAATCGGACGTCGCCGAAAAACCGATGTGGATTCCGACGGCGTTCGATTTCGGACGATCGGCTCGGGCGAACTCGCCGCCGGCTGATCGACGACGGCGGTCCGCCCGGCCGCCTCAGCGAAGAACGACGAACGCGTCGAGGTCGACTCGTGGGTGACCGGACGTCCCCGAGACGACGATCTTGACCTTGTGGGTGCCGGCGCTCGACCAGTTGAACTGGTACACGAGCTGGCGGAATCTCCACGTCGTCGAGTAGGTGCTGACCGTCGCCTTGTAGACGCCGTCGACGTAGACCCTGAACGAGCCACGCGCATTCGCCCTGGTCGAGACGATCGCGATCGAGCGCGCCGAGGTCGCCGTGAAGGTCGCGCTGGCCCCCGCGGCCGTGGCATAGCGGGTCGACCCGCCCGAGTAGCCGCTGCTCGTCCCCGTCCTCCAGGTCCCGGTCACCGTTGTCGAGGAGGTCGACTGGTACAGGGTCGGCCGGAAGGTGGCGCTGTACCCGGGCGGCCCGACGAGGCCGACGCCGTCGGTGGCCGTCACCTGATACCGAACGGTGTGTCCGATCAGGAGCGGCTGGGTG